>OASR01000029.1_pt1 | contig 121763 bp, 72 predicted proteins | sample 1475751 | NCBI WGS metagenome assembly OASR01 (sample SAMEA2579907, study PRJEB22360) | human gut metagenome | biome: human gut; feature: human-associated habitat; material: faeces | place: Denmark | collected 2008/2010 | reverse complement strand
TGAGCTGCGAAATGCATCAGGATTTCGGAGCGAATGCCCGCGTGCCGCCAAAAAGCGCTTCGGGAAGGTTAGAAAATGCCAGTTCTGCGTTAAGCCTTCCAAACACCTCTCCTGGTTCGCCCCCTTTTCTTTCCGTACACTACCTACATCTACAAAGCGTTTTAATCAGCTAAACCCCAATTTCTACTCATCTATCCCGGAAAATGTCATCGTATATACCGGAGTTCCAATGACCGAATAATACACTCCCATCTTCACTCTGTAGCTTTTCCCGTTTATCCGGATCAGAGCCGGCTTCTCTTTTTTAATATATTCCAGCTCCCATTTATTGGCGGCACAATATTTTTCAATTTCATTAAAATAAGCTTCCAATGTAGCCGGCTTTTCATTCAGATCCACCACTACAGCTGATCTGCCTGCCGGCATTCCCTGATTCAGCTCATCTGCTATTTTCTTTAAGGATACATATTCCATGATCCACAACGCTGCAAGCACCAAAATGTTCACAAGTATAACATAACGTACTGTCTCTGTTAAAAACGAGGCTATTACAGTCACCACAATCAAGATCAGAAACATCCAATAATAAACTGCCGCTCCAGATAACCAGCTGTGTTCCTTTGGCGTTCTACCATGGATCAGCCAGCAAAGCATCCCCAGAAGCAAATAACCTGCCATGACAGCGGGAATATAGGGAAGCACCATAGTCATTCCCACCGCATCACCTGTAAGGCTCACCACTAAAAGTGAACTCATCATCAACACCAATCCCAGAAAGCTTCCCTTTAATCCACATTCTTTCAAATTATCCACACTCATTTTAATCCCTCCCGAATTAAATCTCTCAGCCCTTTTAAATATTTTCTTGAAATATAGGCTGATTCCCCATTACCCAGTTCTGCTTTCATAAGTCCGTTTGCAAGCGGCGTGTATACCCGGACTTTATTTAAATGCATTATCACAGATTTGTTAACTCTGACAAATTTGACGGGGAGCATTTTTTCCAGTTCATATAGTTTTTTTGAAGTTTGAAATATCTTCTCTTTTGTGTGAACATGCTGGACATTCCCGATGGATTCAATCTGATATATACTGTCACTTGGAATCCTGTAAATCTTCCCGTCTGCAGTACATGGAACAATGACCGTATTATATTCTTCATTTTCAAGATATGATGAAATCAGCTGGGTCTGAGGTGTTTCTTCATGCACATGCAGCGCTGCAAATTCCGTTTTATCTTCCGGGATCTTCTTAATCACTACTTTCATCTTTCTGCCCCTCCACAGATTTATCTTATAATATATCGGGTGAGAAATCTATCTTATTTTTGTAAGTGGGCGGAAATGGGGATGTATGTGGTAATAGTTACGCAATGCTAAACAACCATACACAGTTTCCTCTTTTTCTCCAAAATCCCTCCTTATCCTATTTATATTTTATTTTTTCACTCCTCCAGCCTCATAAATACGCTTTATTTCAAAACTCCTTTAAAAGTTATCCACATTTTTTTCAAATTGTCTGATTTTGTATCCACATTTTCCACAAAATAATGTGAATATTGTGTTTTATTTATACTGATTACTTTTATTCTCTAAGTTCAATCCCCAAAACCAAACGCCAGACATACTGCTATGGTATTTCAGCAGTTGAAATAAAAAATCAAGAAAAAAAGAAATAAAGAAAGGCATGCCAATCCCTCAGCACACCATACTTACAATTATACTTATCATTATCTCGATCTAATTTTCCGGTCACATCCTCCCAGCCAACACAACACTGGCAATAATTCCCGCAAGGGTAGCCACCAGCGCTCCAGCCAGGGTATATCTGGTCTTCTTTACTTTTGCTGTCATAAAATAAACAGACATGGTATAAAATATGGTCTCCGTGCAGCTCATCATAATTGAAGTGAGAATTCCCATTGCCGAATCCGGTCCATATTCCTTGAAAATATCCAGTACCAGCCCCGTCGCCGCGCTGGACGAGAACATTCTGACAATCGCTACCGGCATGAGCTGGGGCGGAAATCCCACATTTTGTAGAAGCCCTCCAAGCACACCTGACAGCATATCCAGAAATCCGGATGCCCGCAGTATTCCAACCGCAACCATAAGCCCGATCAGCGTAGGCATGATCTGGATTACTGTGTGGAATCCATCCACAGCACCTTTTATAAATGTTTCATAAACATTTTTCTTCATTAGCAGTCCATATCCCACGATATAAAATATAACAAAGGGAATCATAAAAGTAGAAAGAAAGACGAGTACCTTCATCCGTATCTCCTGCCTGTACATCTCTTACTCACAGCATATGAGCAACTTTCTTGTTTTATGTCCTCTCCTCCGCTTTTGATATAAACCCGGCAAACAATTCCGGAATATCATATTTATCACGGAACAGATAACCCCTGCACCTGAGACAGACCCATTCCCCATTCCGGTTTTTCGCACGGTATACTACATTATGGGTATTTACCCTTCCATCGGCAATTTCCTGATTTGCCTCCAGAAAACATTTTTTGTCCTCCGGATGGATAAAACTTCCCCAGACCGCAGCTGCATTGGGAATCACCTGGCCAGGAAGTCCAAACTCTTCCACCATTGCTGCTGAATACCGAAAGGTACCTGTTTTCATATTGCCCGCATATATGTAGTCATCTGTACTTTTCATCAGCGCATCGTACAAATGCTCTTTATCGTAGTCGAAATCCTCCACAGCCGCCTGGTACTCACTCCGGCTGCTGCTTAATTTTTCTTCCGCTTTCCGAATGTGGTACACCTTTTTCTGGCGGTACATTTCCTCATCCGCCAGGGAAATTACTTTCGAAACTGTAAAATTGTCCCTTCCTGAGATTTCAACGATTCCAAAGCAGAAAGATACCTCATAGGGAATATCCTTTTCCTTTACAATTTTCCTCAGGTCTTTTTGGATGGAACGGATCCGCCCGCCTGCCTCGTCCAGACCGATACCCGGAAAAACAATTACAAATTCATCACCGCTGAGCCGAAACGCCATATCATCCGGCGTTAAATTGTCCAGTGCTGCCTGGGCTATGCAGGCGATACTTTTATCCCCTTCATAATGTCCGTAAAGATCATTGATCTGTTTTAATCCATTGAGATCATACAAACAAACGCACAGGGTCCGATCTGTACCCTGCAGCTTTTTTAGAGCCTCCTGCAGAAGTAATTTCCCCGCACGTCTGTTAAACATCCCGGTCAGTTCATCCGTGCTGGCGATTTCCGTAATGCGCTTAAACTCGGTAATATCCACGGAGTGCTGCAAATGCACCAGTTTGCCATCCGCCCATTTAATCAGGCTGTCATAATTTTCATAAATGCGTCCCGTTGCCGTATTTTCCTCCTCCCAGATACAGAAAGGCGTTTCGCTTTCCTGCTCCAGCAGTCGTGCAATTGGGCAAAAGGAGCACCTTTGATTCATTCCCCGCTGCAAAACCTGCCAGCAGATCTTTCCTTCCGGATTATCCACGCCAAAGATCTCCTGCATATTTTTGCTCATAAAAATAATCTCATCTGTTTCAATATCGCTGACATACAGCACAGCATTCATATTATTTAACAATGTGTCAAATACGAAGCTCTGCATATTCAATGCTTTTCTATCTTCTTTCTCCATAGAAAATCCCCTCTGTCTGTTATTACTGCGATGCGATTTATGACCATAATTCAATATTTTTATTATATCATGGAATCATAAGTCCTACAATAATATCCGGGTAATTTTCCGGAGGGTATTTGCCGTACCGTTTATTCCTTAACTGCTCCCGCAGACACACCTTCCAATATATACTTCTGGAAGAATATATAAATGATAATCGTAGGAATCATGACGATAATAATGCCTGCTGCCAGCCGCTGCCACGATCCCTGCTGTGCATTGGCAAAGTTCATCAGGAAGGTGGTCAGGGTTCTGAGGGAATTCTTTGGCATATATAAATACGGAATGTACATGTCATTAATAATTGTAATTGCTTTGATAATGACTACCGTTGCAGTTGCCGGTGCCAGCAGCGGAAAGATGATTCTGCCAAACAGCCCGAAATATCCGCAGCCGTCCAGCAGGGCGCTCTCATCCAGGGAAACCGATATCTTGGATATAAACTGCCGGTAAATATAAAGCTGCATCAGGTCCGAAGCCACATAAATGATGATTGGCGCTCCCAGGGTATTATAAGCACCAATTCCCTGAATGATCTTAAACCTTGCAATTTCTGTTACAAAAGTAGGAATCAGCATGCCAAGGAAAAAAAGAGCAAATACAACTTTTTTAAAGCGGAATTCGAAGCGTTCCAGAATAAATGCAGTTACAGATCCCAGCATAATATTGAAGATAATACTGATAAATGCAATTAAAAAGGTATTCTTAAATCCTACTAATAAATATTTATCGCCTAATACCCTTTCAAAGTTTTCAAAGGTAATTTTGTCCAGTGCCGGGAGCAGCAGAGGGGATGTTTTAATCATATCACCTCTTGTCTTCAGAGCCGCGAACAGCGTCAGGAGAATGGGGAGCACTACAATGATGACCATTCCGATACAGATCAGCTGCTTTGCGCACTGGGTCATAATTTTCTTAGATTTGCCTGATGTCATATTATTTTCCTCCCTTTCTTCTGATTTTCAATGCTTTTTCCGGCTTGGGCTTGCCGATATGAAGCACTCTGTTTTGAACCACATAGATAATTACAATTAAGATCATAATTGCAACCGCCATAGTAGATGCCAGACCAAAGTTGTTAAAGGTAAATGCCGTCTTAATGGTATACAGCGTAAATGTGGAAGATGCATATCCCGGACCGCCCTGTGTCATTACAAACGGGATATCGAATACCTGTAAGGCTCCTCTGATATTGTCAAACAGGATGAAGTCCAGAACCAGAGAAATGGACGGTACCTGAATGTAGCGGAAGATCTGGAATGCATTTGCACCGTCTACGTTTGCCGCTTCTACAATATCTTTGGGTACGGACTGTAATGCGGCTATAAATAATACGATATGGTAACCACTGAATTTCCACAAAGATACAAACGCCAGCACAAAGTTCACGATCTTCGGATCGGATAACCAGTTTCTGCTGAGTCCGCCCAGATGGAGTGCTTCTAATATGGAATCAAATGCTCCGTTTACCGGTGAAAAGAAGTACGAAAATGCATATGCGATTGCTACTCCATTGATGATATACGGCAGGAATACGATGGTCTTATACGCTTTAGCCGCCCTTAGCTTAGAGGTTAAGATGACTGCAAGCGCCATTTCCACCGGAATCATCAACAGATGGACTGCAAAGTAAATGCCGTTGTTGCGCAGAGACAGCCACAGGTCTTTATTCTTAAACATAGATATGTAATTTTCGATTCCAATAAAATTGCTGTTTGCTGAGTACCCGTCCCAATTTGTAAAACTCATCCGAAATAAATCCACCGCCGGAAATACTACGAATGCTATCAGTAATACCACCGGAACTAACAGACTCAGAATGATAAAGCGATTCCTTTTTTTCGTTAAACTATTCATGAGATCCCTCCATTTCTATTTCACACACACTCTTATCTGCATAAAAAATGCTGCCCCATTACAGACTGTTGCAACAGTTGTGCTGAGGCAGCCCATTTCTATTTATTTAATATCTAACTTTTCTCTGGCTGCTTTCCATTTTGTGTTCAGGTCTGTTAATGCCGATGGAAGATCGAATCCGCTTACCAGCATTTCAGCCCCTAATTTCTTGTAATCAAAGGTTGTCTCTGCTACCAGTGCGGTAAAGTCATCCCCGCCGCCGTCATACATAACCAGTTCTTTGTCCGGCTGTAATTCGTCAGCCTGTGCAAGGATCGGGTCTTTGTCTTTCTGAACGGTCTTCATGGTATTGTCATCCGCCTGGGATTTGATGTACTCCGGATACCATGCATCACTGAAATAGAACTCTACGAATGCCTTAGCCAGATCAGGGTTCTTTGCATGAGTGGTAATTGACATAAAGTTATCGCCCTGTGTAATTGCTCTGAATGGATCTTCAGCCGTATCTCTGGTTGGCAGATAGAAGGTTCCCAGCTCGTCTGTGCTGTCAGCGCCTTCGGAGATGCTGGTAAGTGCCCATCCGCCGGATGCAACCATCGCTGCCTGTTTCTGGGCAAATAATGCTGTTGCCTGATCATTTCCGATACCTACCGGGTCTTTTCCAAATACACCGGAGGTGAATAAGCTGTTAATCTTTGTATATGCTTTGTAGAAATCAGTTCCTTCTGAAAATGGTTCGTCCTGGGTCGCCATAGTATTCCAGTTCTGTCCGTTTCCGCTTTCCAGTGCCGGCATAAACTCTGTAAATGGATATGTAGGCCATTCATCCTTGCCGCCCATTGCAATTGCCATAAAGTCACCGTTCTCTGCTCCGAAATGATCCTGCAGTTTCTTGGATACCTCTTCCAGTTCTGACCATGTTGTCGGAACTTCTACGCCTGCTTCTTTGAACATATCTTTCCAGTAATAAACGTATTCAGCCGTCATTTTTTCCGGAAGTCCCAGTACTTTGCCATCTACTGCGTAGCCTTGTGCAATGTTATTATTTTTATTCGCCTCTGTATCGGCCAGGTCCACTAAATAATCTTTAAATCTGGACAGGGTAAAGGTTTTGTTGAACATAATATCCGGAAGCTGATTTGCGGATGCACGCATTTTCATAGCGTTCCAGTATTCAGAATCATCTTTTAGTTTTTCAAATTCAATATTGGCATCCGGATATACTTCCTGGAATTTTCCAGCCAGATCCAGATCTTCGAATAACTGCATGGATACATTATCCCAGAGTGCAACCACTAACGTTCCGCTCAGTTCTGTATTTGCATCTGCTTTCTCTGTGTCATCTGCTGCGGCTGTTTCTCCTTTTGCTTCAGTTGTGCCTGCCTCGGTGGTACCAGCCTGGGTTGCTGCCTGGGTTCCTTCTGTTTTTCCAGCCTCTGTAGTACTGCTGCCTGCGGATCCGCCGCATCCGGCAAGGATGCCTGCAACCATCGATGCGCAAAGAATTGCGCTGATTATTTTTTTCTTCATTATTTGTTTCCTCCCTTTCACTTTGTAACTGTATTCTACCATGTACCCTCAATCCGGACTATGCACAAAAGTTTGATTTCTTGATACATTATCAGATGATTGAGGGTACATGATAAACTCTTTGATCTAAATTCTTACTTTACCTGATACTTCATTACATTTGAATCACTTCCATAGTAATTCTTTCCCTTCGTCCTGATAAAGGTACGCACTTTAAAACGACAGGTTTTTCCTTTTTTCAGTCCTTTTACCACTGCATTTGTTTTGGAAGATGTGGTTACTTTCCGGTAATCACCTTTACCGGTCTTCATATAAATGTCGTAGCGGGCGCCATTGACTTTACTATAAGATAGTTTTACACTGCCAGAACCATTCTTTTTAATGGTGCTTAATCTGGCGGCTGACGGTCTTGTTGCTGCAGAAGCTCCTGTGGAGTAAGCTCCTCTGCCGCCTTTATTCACTGCCGCAACCTTCACTGTATATTTTGTGCCTGCCGATAACCCTTTTAAAGTAATGCTTGTTTTCTTTGTGGTTTCAAAGTCTTTCCACTTCTTATTGGACTTATAGACATATACTTTGTAAGAATCAGCGCCTTTGACCTTATTCCAGGATAGGGTTAGGGTTGTCTTTGTGGTCTTGCTAACCTTTGTTCCGGTTACTTTTGCCGGTTTTTTCACAATCTGTACTTTGACTGTACATTCTGCTGTCTTTTTCCCATCTTTTGTGGTAACGGTGATCCTGGTACTTCCGTTTCCGACTGCCGTTACTTTTCCCTTTGCATCAACAGTTGCAATGTTTTTGTTTTTGGATTTCCAGGTTACTCTCCTGTCTGACGCATCTGCCGGAGCAACCTGTGCCCGTAACTGTGCGGTTTCCCCTGCTCTGGTAAAGCTCACTGCTGTCTTGTCCAGACTTACCCCGGTTACTTTTATAACGGGTGCCGGAATTTGTGTAAGCCCTGCCGCCGCTTTTTCTAATTCTGCATAAGCTGTGTCAACCTGTTCCTGGGCTGCTTCCCCGTCATTCAGCACTGCTTCCGCCTGATTCATGGCATTTACAAATGCAGTCCAGCTGTCCTTTGTATATTTTGACTGGTCTTTTCCGGTATTTGCATCAAACAGATTCTTAAGGGCTGTTTTATTTACTTCCGGAACCGGATCTTTGATAACCAATCCGTCAATTGCGCTCTGCAGTCCATCTTTTGCCTGATCCACCTGTTCCTGTACTGCTTCCTGATCATCCAGAACCCGTTTTGCCTCATCCATGGCATCTGCAAATACGTTCCAGGATTCCGGCGTATATCTGCCTTCTTCTCTTGTAGTATTCGCTTCATAGAGTAACCGGAGCGCTTCTTTGATATCTTCTTCTGAGCCTGCTTCTTTCAGCTGTGCTATGGCATCTCTTAATGTCTGTATTGCCTGATCTACATCCTCCTGAGTGGCTGTTTCATTGTCCAGTACCCCTTTTGCCGCTTTCATTGCACCATGGAATACTGCATAGCTGTCCGGTGTGTAATCTTCTGGTGCTTTATCAGCATTCTGGTCATAGAGTGCCTGTAGTTCTGATTTATCTGCCGGAACCGGAATTTCAGCCGGAACCAGACCTTTAATTGCGGTTTCCAGCGCTGCTTTTGCCGCATCCACTGCGTCCTGGTCTGCTGTTTCGCTGTCCAGTATCTCTTTTGCTGCTTTCATTGCCAAGTCAAAGGTGTTCCAGCTCTCCTGGGTGTAATCTTCGGCTTTTTTACCGGTATTGTTATCATACAATCCCTGTAACTCCGTTTTATCAACTGGCTGCGGTTCTGCCGCTGTCAGACCTTCGGCTGCCGCTTCTAACGCTTTCTTCGCCGCATCTACTGCCGCCTGGTCTGCTGTTTCGCTGTCCAGTATCTCTTTTGCTGCTTTCATTGCCAAGTCAAACGCTGACCAGCTCTCCGGTGTATAATCTTCCGCAATTTTCCCTGTGTTTGCATCGTACAGGCTCTGCAGCGCTGATTTGTCAACAACAGGTGCTTTTGTCTCTTTAAAGGATACTGCCAGGGTATGATTTCCGTTAATATCCGTAAAGGTATATTGATTATCGCTTACTTCTGTTACAGCGCCATCTGCCAGTACCTGATCTACCTCATAGCCGGCATCCGGTGTGAAGAAAATGGTCTTGCTGCTCAATCCGAATACCGTCACATCACCTTCCTGGCTTGCAAAACCGTGTTCCCCTGCGGTTACATCGATCTTGTATTCCTCTTCTGTGGTGTAATAAACCTCTTTGACTGTATAAGTCTTGCTCGTTCTTCTGGCACCAAACCCAAACTTTCCGGGAGTCTGTGCATAAGCTAATGTCTTTGTTCCCAGGTTTTCGCCATCCACCCATAGTGTAATGTCATAATTTGCTGTTCCGTTTTTGGTAAACGTTACTTTTAACTCATGTTCTTCATTTGCCGTAAGCGGGGTTGACTGGTTAAAATCTCCCCATCCCGGATTATTGCCGGACTTATCGTAGAACCATGCTGCTCTTGGGGATGCCGCCTGGGTATCTACTTCGTATCCAATGCGGATAAATCCGCCGTCTCCGGTTTTAATATCAAACAGATTCTGATCATTCAGGTCATCAATTGCAAACCTGGTATAGAAAGTTCCTTCTGTAATTTCCGGAGCGTTTGAGTCAATTGCCATTGGGAAATTACTGTCACTGCCCTTTTTCAGCTTAATCTTTACGCCGTCTTCCTCTACTACACTGCTTTCTATGAGGTTTCCTGCATAGTCAGCCGTATCTTCTACGTTGTAGTCCTGGTGGTAAGTAACCTTTTCTTCCTCTTCTCCGCTGCCGCCGTCTCCTGTAAATGTTACTTCCAGCGTATAGTCATCCCGGATATAGGCAAAGGTATATGCGTTATCCACTACCTTTTCTGTTACATCCTCTCCGTCAACCAGTACTTTGGTGAGGCTTTCTCCTTCTTCCAGGGTAAAGATAAATGTCTTGTCCGCTTCTTCAAATGCAGTCACTTCGCCGGTCTGGCTGACACTTCCTTTTCCCGAAGATGTCACTTGAATCACGTGTTTTGGTGCATTTGTGAAATAGAATTCTTTAACGGTAAAGGTTCTTGCCACATTTCTGGTGGAGAATCCTGCCCTGCCGGCAGCGCCGTCGTGATAAATATTTCCGGATTTTCCAAGGGAAACTCCATTTATAACTGGCTCTAAGGTACAGGTATTGGCTCCGGTCATAACCAGGTTCACCTGTAATTCATATTCTGTATTAACGCTTACGCCAAAGCCTTTAAAATATCCATAGGTTTTACCGTCTTCCCAGAACCAGTTGCTGCTTCCGTCAATTCCCACTACAATCTCGTTCCCGGAAGTAAGCTTAATTACAAACCTGGTCTGGTCAGATAAGTTGTTGACGGAGAACCTAGTATAATAAGTACCTTCTTTTAACGGGGTGGAATCCTGGTCTGTTACATGAACTTTTCCGCCACCTGATAAGCTCAGTTTAAGAGCCTGGTTTTCTACTGTGGCTGTTCCGCCGGAATAGTTTGCTTCTGTATCAATTTCATAATCCCTGTGGTAATTTGTATATTTGGCAACTATTACGCTGTTCTTAAATACGGTCACCGCTTCCTCCAGCGCCAGGTAAGACTCTTTATAGCTGTCTGCCGTTGAATTCGGGTTCTCTGCCGTTGCCTGTGCTGCCAGAATCCCTTTATGGAATGCATCTTTTGCTTCTTTGGGGTACTGTCCGCGCATGTCGCCTGTGACAGCTTCATCATGAAGAACAACTGCCTCTGCAATAAATGCGGTTAACAGCTCTTTGCTTACCTCATCGGGAATAAATACTTTCTTCACCGGAAGGCTGGTTGCATGTCCTGCCGCATTGGTAAGGGCGATTTCTGTAAAGACCGGTGTTTTCTCCTGGCTTAATGCCTTAAATCTGGCGGATAAAATTTCTCCTGCCTCCATAAATCCATCCGCTTTTTTAATGCTGAAGACAGATGTCACCACTGCATTTTCCGGGTCCGTAAGATCCGGCTCTGAAGTGGATACGTGTACCAGCGAAGCCGTATTTAAATCTGTCTTTGACTCCACATACTCCGCATTCCGGCTGTCATAAGTCATCTTAACCGTCATTGTTTTGTAACGCTTGTAGATATTTTGGGCACCGATGTTCAGATTGTAATCATACTCTGTGCCTTCTACATGATTGGTGGCAACATTTACACTGGCATTTCCGCGCACTTCCGTACCGTACACGCCAAGCTCTGTCATGGAGATTCCCCAGGAATCATTTTTCTCTTCTCCTGTAATACGGATGTAACGTGCCACTTCGGAATCCAGTGTGGTTACATTTAATCCCGGCAATGCCGCATTGACAGATGCCGCCGCAGTGAAGTCCACTCCATCTTCCGAGATTTCCACACGGTATTTGGTGGCATATGCCCCCGGAGTCCAGTCTACTGCCACATTGTTAATCATGTAGTTCTTACCCAGATCCACCTGATACCACTGCTCTCCGTCATCCTGTGCAGACCAGCGTGTGGACTGGTTATCATCAATCGCCTTGACTGCCGTGTTGGTGCCCTTTTCGGAGCTGGCTCTCACTGTTTTTCCAACTGCCAGATTATCACCCTCGATACCTGCATATGGTTCCGCTACAATGGCATTGACCATTGCTGAAGTTCCCTCTTTGCCGGTAAAGTGAATCTCAATCGATCCGTTCTGGGATTCGGTATATGCGGTAATATCCACCGCTTTCTCTTTTCCTCCCGCCGCTTCTTTGATGTTGAAGTTTTCTTTGACTGTTTTACCGTTAATGGTTACATCAAAGATATGTTCTTCCTCCGTTACTTCATTAAAATATAATTTTACCCGGTAATTGCCGGGCTGGGCTTTAAATTTATATCCAAAGTCCTCGCCTGACCTTGCAGACTTGAGAACCGTTCCCATTCCTGCATCCGGGTCCGGAAGACTGGCGCCTGTCTCTGTCTTTGTATTTTCTCCGTAATATCCGCTGCCGCCTGCCGGGAATAGGGAGTCTGCGTATAAGCCGTCAAACGCTTCGCCGCCGCAGTTCAGACGCATATTTACATCTGACATTGCATTTCTTTCCAGTGAAATACCGTTTAAGATTGCCTCTGTTAAGTCTCCGTCTCCATTGTATGCACCCACCAGGCGGATATCAATGATGCCGTCCACCGGATAAACGGAGCCGATTTCTTTTACTGCGCTGACACCGGTAACGGAATAGACCTCATATGGTTCCCCATTTACCAGTATATCAAAGGTTCTGTCCTTTACATTTTCTAACTCGGCAAAATTTAATTTTACGTTATATTCGCCCTGTTTTGCAAAGATTTTGTAACCAAATTCAGAACCGGTAAGGGCGGTGTTATAAACTTCCTCTGCTCCTGCAATGGTCCCGCTGACCTGTTTGACTTCGCCATAATAACCGGACTGCCCTTTTTCTTCTTCAAATGCCTGATCCGGAGAAAATCCTTCCACTTCACCTCCTCCGGTATTAAAGGAGGAAGAATGTTCTTCCAGTTTCAGATACCACTGCTGTGCCGCCGTATCTGCTGCTGCCTCTGCTGTGACTTTTCCATCTGCCAGGCTCAGATACTGATCACCTGCATGAATGCGGAACAATCCATTGTGCAGGTCCTCGGTCTGCCAGACGGTCTGCTCTGTCTCGGATAAAGCAAATGCATCTTTGACTAAAGCCAGATACTGATAGCTGTTGGCTTCCGAATCCCAAATGCGGATCTTAACCCCGTCATTTGTTCCCACAAGCTTGAATCCCTGATTATTATCTTCCGATTTATTTAACACCAGTTCACTGCCGCTTATTTCCAGATAAGACATTTGACCGGTATTCATAACACGGTAAACAGCATTTTTTTCAATTGTAAAATCACGGCTGCTTTCAGCTGTTGTCTCGTGAATTCCAATATCCGGTACTCCGTTATAAAGCGGATTTCCGTAGAAATCTTTCGTTGCATTACGGTCAGATGTATAATCCCACTGCCCTGCATTGGACTGTTTGGTCTGCGGCACTACATTTACATAGGTACCTGCACCAATGGCTGCAGAGCTGTCCTTGACCTGGTAAGCTTCCAGTGTGGACCAGATATTATCCTTATTTCCATTTGCCCGGTCTGCGCCTCCTCCGGGATTTAAAAATTCCGGATCACCGTGTATTGCACCGGCAATTTCATTTTCGGAATAAGTTCCAGTGGCATTATAGACCAGGTTGCCAGCAACCCCTGCCTTAGACCAGTCCACATTGCCCCATTCGCCGTTGCTCTTGGTACTGGTGTTGTAGAATATATTGTTGTAGAAATTCCAGTTTGATGCTACGGAATTAGGGGATCCCAAAGACCACTTCCAGTTATCTCCATTGTAATAAAATACATTGTTATAGACATAACTTGGCGTGCTGCTCCCTGCCGCAATGTGCCTCATTACCATACCATCATTTTGGCTTAAATTATAACGGATAACATCTGTATCGTTACCCCCCATTAACAGCATGAATCCCATTGGAGTATCATGACTGTAGTTATATTCAAATATTGTACCTGCACTGTAATAATCACTGTCATATGAACATCCATCCTGATTATAAGACGGTCCCCCATAACTTTCGTTATATCGGAACAATGTGTCAAATGCATTCCAGGACCATATTCCTGCATTGGCTCCGGGAGTGGCGCGCATAGTATGGTTGTGCAGTAAGTTATTTTCTACAATTGCTCCTTTTGTCTCACATACCAGGATTCCGTCTCCTCCGATATCGGATACGTCATTGTTGAGAACCTTATAGTTTCTCTGCGCCTGGTCTTTGTAACGGATATTGTTGCTTCGGGAGCCGTCATTGGCGCCATTGTTATCCGCATCGTTATTGGGATCATAATCGCTTTTATTCGGATCATTGTGCTTGAAGTTATCTAAATCAGAGATACGAATTCCTTTAATTCCGGTACGGTCACATTTTTCAATCCGGTTATTTTGAATGGTTACACCGTCAAAATACGGATAAACTCCTGCTTTGGAACTAAAAATAACCTCGATTCCAATACCACCGTCTACCTTATTTACGCCTCTGTTTTCATTGCCGTCAACATCATGGACATAACATCCGTCTATTACAACGCCTTTATAAGAACGGTCTTCCAGCCCTTTATAGGTATCTGCTGCACGTTCATCCACCGTTACATGGATACCCAGCCTTCTTGGAAGTTCATCATCCTTGTTGGATGCACCGGACTGCCAGTTTACCGTGAAATCATCGTCATTGGTTACTTCAATACCGGTAACCGTGGTGTATTCCATGTTTTCAATCAAAATTGCCTCTTTATGCCCGTCGTATTTTGGTGTTCCATCTTCGTTGGTCCCACCGTTTTTACGAAAACCGCCTGCGTTAATTACGGGCATATTTCCTTCGCCGTAGCTGCTGATCAGAATTGGTCTTTCTTCCGTTCCTTTACCCTTTGGATACAGCCGCTGGTTATCAAAAATACTTCCTTTTTTCAGCAGAATGGAATCCCCCGGCTTCAGCTCCACACCATTCACTTTATCCAAAGTCTGAAATGCCTTTCCGGGCGATGTTCCATCATTTTCATCGCTTCCAGCCTCACTATCTACATAATAGACGGTTCCATCAGCTACAGGTGCGTATTCCTTTACCACTGCCTGGTAACCATGCTGTTCCTGCGTACCTGCCTCTGCCGCACCTTCTGCCCCCGTTTCTGTCACAGCCTCTGCCGCACTTTCTGTCTCCGTTTCTGTCACAGCCTCTGCCGCACTTTCTGTCTCCGCTGCGTGTGCCATAGCCGGCAGACCGGAAACGGTCATCGTACATGCCAGAAGAACGCTCATCGCTCTGGCGGTCCATTGCTTTTTCAATCTCATCAATTTTTCCTCCTTTTTTCTGATATAGCCAGCCTATATTTTTCGCTACATCACTGCCTTCATAACTGCCTGCTCCATCACCTCCGGCTTTTTTATTTGAATGTCTGCTTTCTCAAGCATATCTTCCATATATTGATCAAATTTTTCCTTTAAGCCCAGATCCTCCACGCTTGTCTTCACCGTCTCGAAATCTTCATTCTGGAAATATTCCAGGTTCTCTTCGTAGATCTCCTGCATCTCCTCATCCGATAATGCAAGGGACTTGTCCCCGCTTAATTCCCGGATTACCTGAAGTCTTAAATTCTGGTTCAGATAGTCATAATACTGGCTCTCAGAATAACTTGTAATCCCGTAAAACACCTCATCTTTGCTCTTTTTCTCCTGGCGCTGTGCGTTCTCGCTCTCCATCTGCTTTTGAATAGACGGATAATCAATTGCTTTTATCAGTCCCTCATCCTGTGCCAATTTCTGAAGAAGCTTATCCGCTGCAATTTCCCGGACAGCCTTATCCATTACACAGGTTAAAGCGCTTTCCTCTCCGTTATAACTTTTTTCCCAGGAAAATCCTGCTGAATCCAGGTGGTAGGTATTCATCCATTTATTGCGGATGGACAGCCGTAACCCGGATGCTGCAAATGAAATTTCTTCCTGATAAATAGGAATGTCATCTACTACAGCCACAACCCTTTTATTTTTCCCTGAAAAACAGGTAAAAAGAAAACCTGCTGCAACAATTAAAATCAGTGCTGACAGTATGTATAACTTAAATTTCGTCTTTTTCATCAAAATATCCCACTCCTTCCCACATGACTGGTATCATTTTGTAACAGTTCAGACAAGCTGCCCTGTTACTGCAAAAATCCATTTATAATCGCTTACGCGATGGGATTTTTGCACTCCTGAATCACTTTCTCACAGTATGCGCATACCTGTCTGAACTGTTACCTCATTTTAACATTGAACTTGATCTATTTCCTTGTACCCTGGTTATTTTTATTGATCTAAAGTCAGGTATGGTGATGCAGTCCATGCCTTTTCCGGATCTAAAAAATTCTGGTACGGTGCTCATTTCATGCCCGTACACATAAAAAGACATCTGTTTGAAAACACAGGTTTTCAATTCAGATGTCTTAATGTCTTAGTTCCTTTTAAAAGTAAGATGAGGTATCTGTTATAGCTCTATTTTCTTCAATTTTGGCATAGATGTCCCTTCTTCCATATACCACACATGATTGAAGTCCCAGTCCACAAAGGTTTTTCTTTTCTTAAGTTCCCCCTCTGTCCTGCCTGTATCCTGGCAGTATTTCGGTTCCAGAGACTCTTTATTATAATAACAGTTATCTACATTAGTCTCATCACTGTGATAGCCATAGGCATTGAATGGATATCCTTTATACTCTATTTCTGCTGTTCCTGTTGTATAGCAGTTTTTCACTTCCAGGTAAGCGTTACTGGCCACAAAGCTTAATCCCATTGCTGCACTGTATGCCTTTATTTTACCATCGAAGAAGCAGTCTTCAAAGATACCGCTTCGGGTATCTCCTATCAAGCCGCCTACATTCTGCTTTCCATAAATTATCCCGTCAAAAGAACAGCGCTGCATAATGATTTTCGTGGCGGCACCTCCCAGTCCTCCTGTCCTTTCTGTACTAAACGCCCCTAATACTTCCATATCCCCGATTTGTGCCGAACTGCTGCAGTCCATGATTCTGATATTCTGTGCAAATCCAAATAATCCTCCCGAATTCCATGAATTATATGAGACAAACAGGCTTCCAAGTACTTCCCTATGAGATCCTACAATCTTACTGGCATCATCAATCGAACAATTCTCCATATATGTATCTCCTGCCGCAAGGGCAACCAGCCCCGCTGTCCAGTAATTCCCCCTGACATCAAAGTTCTCTAAACGGATATTCTTGAAAACGGCTGACTGTGTCCTTGAAAAAAGGCCGGTTGCGTCCCTCTCCCGCTTCCCACGGATTACTGCATTTCGAATTGTATAGCCGCGCCCGTCTAAACTCCCCGAGAAAACTTCCTTTGAATTTACACTGGAATTGGTATCAAAATATCCGATCGGTTCCCAGTCCATCCCGGATAAGTCAATATCATTCACTAATTTATAATGTCCCTTAGGGTTATCTCTGATATGATCCAGTTCGTCTGCCGTTGCAACCGGGTATGGGTTGTTTATCGTGCCCAGTTCGTCAGAATTTACCCCGTTTCCAGGAACCGCAGTCAAATAAGGCTTATTTCCCGCATTCTTTGTCCAAACGGATGGGGAATAGTAAGCATATGCATTTTCTCCCAATGCTTTTGCTTCATCCATTAAAGCTTGATTTCCTTCCTCTATAAATGTTACATTTCCGGTAAAATACACCTTCCTGATACTATTCTTCCCGGACAAAGGGCTAATTCCCAGTACGCTGGTAAATCCGCTCCCTGTCCCTGAAAAATGACAATCCTGGATTACCTCGTAATTTGTAAGTTCAGTTGTAGTACCAAATAGCCCTTCCCCGAAGAGACCGCCTACATGGTCATCTCCGACCACGGTTCCATCTGAATAACAGTTCAAATAATTTCCTCCTGTTACCTGTCCGGTCAGACCGCCGACGTAGTCCACACCTGTGACTTCTGCATCTGAATAGCACTCCTCATTATACAATCCGCCAATCCACTTTTGATTCGCCAAATTCTCCTGCCTCCCAATCAGACCTCCCACATACCGTACTCCTTTTACCTGCAAGCCTCTGTCTGTGTAGCTTCTGTATATCCTAACTGTCTTATCTGTCTTGCCGATCAGACCGCCCACATGCTCACCGCCTGAGACCATACCATTTGAAACAGAACAATTCAATATACTGCTGCCTGTATAATTATCAATTACCGCTCTTCTGACCTGGGCTTTCCCGGCTAAAACTCCTACCGCCAAGCTTCCCTCTGCATTGATCCTGACCCCATCTATTGCAACATTCCTGACAAGAGCATTGGTAAGCGAACCAAAAAACCCCACATTTTCTGTATCTGGCTTGTCTATTTTCAGGTTCTGAATCTTATATCCATTTCCATCGAATACGCCGCTGAAATTCTGGATTGGTTCCCATGGCTCCTCTTCCAAATCAATATCCTTCACTAATTTGTAAGAGCCTGTGGGATTATCTGCAACCGCTCTTAGCTCTTCCGGCGTACTGATTTCCGTAAAAGCCTTTTTGGATGTATCGGTCTGTGTAACCTGCTCTTTAAATCTTGCCGTCATTTCCAGATTCCCTTCTGCCCGGAACCTGTACTCTGCATCTTCCGATACCTTCCTTCCATCCGTATACCAGCCTTCTAATACATATCCATCCACGGGCTGGGCCATAACCTTCACAAAGCTTCCGAACCTGACTATTCCACCGCCAGTTACAATACCCTGCTTCGTATTTTCAGAAACCGCCTGTATCGTATAAACAGCATTTGCTGCCTCTTCTCCGGTCATATTGACATCGGGTTCTATCACCTTATTACCCGGATCCCGCAGCGTATAATTCACGCCGGAACCATTTACTGCAGTCCCATTCTCGATATCCGCCTCATCAAATGCCGGTACTTCCGCCTGGAAGACATCCCCTTTACGGAGAGGTACGTCATAGTTACAGATAATCCGGTTAATACTTTCCACTACCGGGTTAAATTCATTCACGGTATAAGTCATATCTCCATTATCTACTGCCGTCAGGGTCAAATGGTAAGATTCGGTTGCAGGCAGAAAAAACTGCTTTTCCCCATTACTGTTCACCGAGGAGATAATGCTGCTGCCTTCTATCTCCACAGGAGTATCCTGAATAATCGCTGCCACTTTCACTCCAGTGGAGTCATAGACCTCCACATCCACAGGGCAATTGACAGACAACACCCGGTACGAACCGTTGCTGAAGTGGTTCAGGTTCTCCAGGGAGGTGAAATTGGGGTCCATGGACTGCATCCAGGCAAGGCATAGCTCCGGATAATGGGCAGATGCGATCGGTTCCATATTCCCAATCAGCGTAACTGTTGCATCCAGGTCTTGTAAGGCATAATCTATGAACATCTTCGTCAGAAAATCTGCCATATTATCCACTGTTTCATCCGATATCGACTCGATCCCTACCTCTGCCAGACTATCTTTCACAGACTTTTTCACGTCCGGAACCAATGTTCTTACCATTTCATCCTTTGTAGACTGATCCTGGATTATAGTTGCAAGTGCCATTCTTTTTATCAGTGAATCTATGAGATTTATGGATAATTGTTTTGTGAATTCCTTCCATTTGTCCGGCTCTTGTTCATACATACTTCCCATCACATCCCGCAGAATACTCTGATAATTTTCTACGTAATTGATACGGCTGACAAAGACTTTCTCCGATAAGTCGTTTACGGTCTGTTCCAAAAATATATCCTGTGTTATATCATCTTCCTGATTATCCTTCATCGATAAATTTTTAATAATCCACCCTGCCAGCACCCCGTTTCCAATACCCAGCCCCATTATGATTTTGACGCCAACCTCTCCAGCGTTACTAATTACCTCAGCGTGGATTCTCTTCATCCGAAAGTTATCCACCACATATTCCTCCGTACTGTCTAATGACTGATATCTTTTCAGCATGGTTTTTTTTACCTCTTCGTAACCATCCTGGATACTGCTTGTGGGTATTGTATGGTCAATTCCATACCGGGTAAAATCAAAGTATACCGGCGCTACTTTAGGTACCGGATCATTAGGGTTAATAATATTATGGATATACTGATAATCACTTTTTGGCTTTGCGTTCTCATCTTTTGCTAATCCAATTAATGTTCCCGCCGGCACTTCAAATCCATATGCGTATATATCACCCGGAAGAATCCGTTTGTCTCCTCCCACCACCTGATCCCGCAAGAGCGTAGCTGCAGTCAGATTCACGACTGCTGATGCCCGACTGTATCCGGTAATCCAGATTTTTATTTCATTTTCTATATTCTGCTCCTCCACATAATCATTCAAAAAACTGATTACCTGATCCCTGGCAATTGAGAAGCCCTCATGCTCACCGTCCTCTCCCAATCGGAAATTACTTGCCCATTCCGCCTCATAGCCTGCTCCTCTGACCGCCACCGCAATTAAGGTGTAATCCTTTTCTCCATCATTTATGATTTTGTTTCCTGCAATCACCCCAATGGAATCCCGTTCCGGCTTAACCTCAAATGCATGATTATACAAGATATCCCCAAACCCGATATCCGATAACAGCCTGTCTGCATTCTTACTTTTTTTATCATAGGGCGCTTCATTGCTTCCAAATGCCGACATTGCAAGACTTAATGACATTGTTGACAGACTGGGGTTATAGTGTAAGGAATCCTCATAGAAGTAGGAGTCCTCATAGTAGCATTTACCGCTGTAATCCTGATCCGAACCGGATGCATAGAGAAATTCCAGCTCCCCCGAAGAGCCCCCTTCCACATATTCTATAGAATCCAGAATGGGGTATCCATCATTTCGATTCTCTTCGTCAATTAAAAAGGGCTTCTGTATGGAACCATTAAAATCCCTGAGTTTTTCCTTTTGCAGAATACGAATATTGGTTTCTGAACTGGATGCACTGCCAGCTGCACGTCCAATCCCTCTGATGCCATTGGCTAATATATAACTTTTCAGAATCATACTCTCTGCATATCCTGCTATACCCCCAAGCATCATCGAATTGGCGGCCACGATTTCACCTGAGTTGTAGCAGTTGCTTAAGGAGGCATACTTATCGTCCATATTGAACCGCCCAATTACTCCCCCTGCCACAGAGGCTGTGAGCGCAGCTATGGATGCATTGTTATAACAATCGGAAATGGTAATATTGCCATCTACTTTTCCTACCAGTCCTCCTACGATGCTCTCCGCCGCCACCTGTCCTTTATTGGCATTCTTCAATAAATTCACCCGGATACGGGAGTCACCGTTATTAATCACGCTTCCGATCACCCCTCCAACTTCTTTTATACCGTAGACGTCCGCCTTGTTGTAATTGGACTCCGCCACAGATGTCACAATTCCCTGTACGGTAACCGGCGTACTGAACAACTGCCCAATGATGCCGCCGGTCTGTTCACTGCCGCGGATTTTCCCCGAAGTGATACAGCTTTTTATATCACTGTCTACCGACATTCCCACGATGCCACCGGTTATTTTTCCCCAAAGTGTTCCTGCGAATCTGCAGCCGGATACCTTCGATAAGGATAAATATCCAACCAGCCCTCCTGCATACTCACTTTCCGTGTGCAGTTCCCCTTGTACGGAGCATCCGGATACCGTACTTTGTACCGCCGATCCTGCTAATACACCTGAATAGGTTGCCGCTCCCTCTTGCCCGGATATCTTCACTGTTAGATTTTTAATTTCTGCATTTTGAATGAGTCCGAACAACCCCTGATATACTCCCTGGGATCCCAGATACAAACCAGTGATCATAAATCCATTGCCGTCAAAGGTACCGCTGAAATTCGAAATTGGACTCCATGGAAGGGAATTTCCGTTTTCCCCTCCATTCAGATCTATATCTGCGGTAAGCTGAAAATACGTTCCGGAAAACGCATTGCCAGAATCGGAATATTCCTGTATCTGTATCAAGTTCTCCGCATTCTCAATCAGATAGGGGTTTTGCTCCGTACCATCTCCCCGAAAATCCAGGATTGCCCGTGAAGACCTTGCAACTATCTTTGCCGCCTGCTCTTCATTTGATTTCCTAACTTCCTCCGCTTTCTCTAATTCCTCCCTGGCTTCCTGCCTCCAGGCTTCGAGTTCCAACTCCAGATCTTCCTGCATCACCTCTTCTGTCGGTTCATCAGATAAAGTACTTTCCTCCTCAGAATCCTCCTCCAGAACCTGCTGTTCCGTCTCCTCCTGTATCGCTTCTGTGATCACCTCTTCCGTCGATTCATCGGATAAAGTGCTTTCCCAAGTCTCCTCTTCAAAAATCTGATATTCCGTTTCCTCCCTTACAGCTGCCGCCCGTACCGTCTCCGTCGGAATCAAACTTACCACCATAACAGCTGATAGCAGTATTGCTGTTATCCGGGTCACAATTGTTCTTTTTCTCTTCTTTTTTTCCATTGTTTTTCTCTCCTTTTTCATTTGTTTGTATCCACCAGTCAAAAATACTTTACTTGATTACATAGACCTTTTCTCCTGGGACCGCTTCCTTACTCTCGTCTATCCCCACATCTCCGGGCAGGCAGAATGCGGGTCGAATCCCTATGTAGTTGTCCACAGCTGCAAACCCCAGCCTCCCATCACTTCCTATCGCTATGGCGCAAGTAGGATATCCCATGCTCGGTGTCCTAAGCCACCAGCCAGATTTTTGTCCATTTTCCATTGTTACTTGCATTCTGTTAACATCATCATCAAAGTATTTTAGCGGCTTCCCTTCATGAATATAGCCGGAACCTCTTGGTGCCATTTCCGTACAGGATAGTAAAAATGCTTTCCGTTCAATTTGAATCGTATCGGAATTCTCTCCCTGGTAAGCTGACATTGCAATGATCTCAATGCGGCTTTGAACGATACTGGCACGTAGTTCTTCCGGCAAGGTATTCAGGTACACATTGCTCAGATAGTCATCCAGATTACTGTTTTCATAATATGCGGTCTGCTGATAATAGATATGATATGTCTGCCATTCATCCAGCACATACTTCCGTAAAAGCAGGACATTCCCATCACCGTTGTAATCATTGTCCACTACCAGGTACGGCTGGTAACCCGCTGTCTCTTCCCTGATATATACGGTATTGCCATTCCGCTTATTCACTGTGTATGCCAATTCATTTAATGTCTCTAGCTGTTTATAAGGTATTAATTTAGAGACGAACCCTATAAATATGCCGGTTACTGCTGCTAACACCAAAAGTCCTGCTGCTGTTGCGGCCAAGATGGCTGCCGCCGCTATTACTCTCTTCTTTTCCATTCACTTCCCCCCTCCTTTTGCAGTATCCTGATACTTCGAAAATAGTTTCAGGTTACCGTTTGCAATCGCAATACTTTTTTCTCTCCTTTTCCATTTGTTCGTATCTGCCAATTACGATTACCTTATTACATAGACATTTTCTCCCGGAACTACTTCCTCACCCTCCTCTATCCCTATATCTCCGGGCAGGCAGAATGCGGGGCGTACTCCCGCAACGACTGACACTGCCGCAAAACCCACCCTCCCGTCGCTGCCTACCCCTATCGCAACTGTTGGATAGCCCATGCTCGGGGTCCTCAGCCACCAGCCAGACTCTTTCCCATTCTCATCTGTTGTTTTCATTCTGGTAAAATCATCTTTGAAGTATTTTAACGGCTTCCCTTCATGAATGTATCCGGAACCTCTACGTGCCATTTCCGTATAGGATAATAAAAATGCTTTCCGTTCAATTTGAACCGTATCGGAATTCTCTCCCTGATAAGCTGACATTGCAATGATCTCAATGCGGCTTTGAACGATCCGGGCACGCAGTCCCTCTGGCAAGGTATCCAGATACACATTGCTCAGGTAGTCATCCAGGTTACTGTTTTCATAATATGCAGTCTGCTGATAATATGTATGATATGGCTGCCGTTCATCCAGCACATACTTCCGTAAAAGCAAGACATTCCCATCACCATTGTAATCATTGTCCACTACCAGGTACGGCTGGTAACCCGCTGACTCTTCCCTGATATATACGGTATTGCCATTCCGCTTATTCACTGTGTATGCCAATTCATTTAATGTCTCTAGCTGTTTATAAGGTATTAATTTAGAGACGAACCCTATAAATATGCCGGTTACTGCTGCTAACACCAAAAGTCCTGCTGCTGTTGCGGCCAAGATGGCTGCCGCCGCTATTACTCTCTTCTTTTCCATTCACTTCCCCCCTCCTTTTGCAGTATCCATCAATTACGAATACTCTACCTGATTACATAGACCTTTTCTCCTTGGACTACTTCTTCACTCTCCTCTATCCCCACATCTCCGGGCAGGCAGAACGCGGGGCGGACTCCTATGTAGTTGTCCACAGCTGCAAAACCCACCCTCCCGTCGCTTCCCACCGCTATGGCAACTGTATCCCCCGCCATGGATGGCGTCCTCAGCCACCAGCCAGACTCTTTTCCATTCTCATCTGTTGTTTTCATTCTGGTAAAATCATCTTTGAAGTATTTTAGCGGCTTCCCTTCATGAATGTATCCGGAACCTCTACGTGCCATTTCCGTATAGGATAATAAAAATGCTTTCCGTTCAATTTGAGTCGTATCTGAATTCTCTCCATAGTAAGCAGACATTGCAATGATCTCAATGCGGCTTTGGACGATTCTGGCACTCAACTCTTCCTGCAGTGTGTCCAAATATCTATTGCTCAGATATTCATCCAGGTTACTGTTTTCATAATATGCGGTCTGCTGATAATATGTATGATATGACTGCCGTTCATCCAACACATACTTCCGTAAAAGCAAGACACTTCCATCACCATTGTAATCATTGTCCACTACCAGGTACGGCTGGTAACCCGCTGTCTCTTCCCTGATATATACGGTATTACCATTCCGCTTATCCACCGTATATGCCAATTCATTTAATGTCTCTGGCTGTCTATAAGGTATTAATTTAAAGACGAACCCTATAAATATGCGGCAGTCATCTCCTACCGCCAAAAGTCCGGCTCCTGTTCCCGCCAAAATGGCTGCCGCCGCCTTTACTCTCTTCTTTTCCATCCACTTCCTCCTCCAACGCGCTGATACTCCTGAAGTTGTTTCTGGTTACCGTTTATAGATCTTTATACACAGCTTTCAGAGCTTGAGCTTGCTGCACTGACTATTATAGGGGCAACTTCTTTGCGAAGTGGGACTTGCAGATAGCAGGGATAAATTTATAAACATGCTCTAACCTTATTTCTTTTCTTTCGCATTCTTGAGCAGCCATTCTATTACCACTTCGTTTTGAAGCGCTATTTCCTGTTCTTTTTCATTCAATCCGGCTCCCATATCCTGCTCCTTGTCGTCACCCCCATATTCATACCCTTTTTTCGTAAATTTTTCATCCGTAAGCTCCAGCTTCTCCTTCTTCGCAATTGCTTGCAATATTATGTCGATTACCTCTTGGGACTCTTCTGGTTTTTTGATGACTTCTGTATGCTCAAGTAAGTAACTTTCAATCTGCTGAAACTGCTCCTGGAGCCAGGCCTCCTGCGCCTCTTTTTCCATTTCCTCCCTGATTCTTGCTTTTTCTTCCTGAAAGGAAGGATTTACTTCCTGAATAGATTTAATCGTAACTGTATAAATTCCATCTACTTCAAAGGTATCTCCAACAGAATGTCCCTTTACCTGCTCCCGAAATCCTTCTGCCAGGTGTTCTGACCCCACTGGTACATTCATATCCTGCGTGGTAATCTCCTCCCCGTTTATTTTCTCTGTCAGATCGATGATAATCCGGTCACTATCCTTAACCGTTTTTCGTTTGGTATCTACATACAATTCCTGATCAAATCCTGCATTCATAGAAAGCTGGTTTTCAACCCTTTCTTCTGAAATCGTTTCTGGTTCTCCTTTGCTAATCTCAATTCCTTTATAATTGCCAAGCTTTACGTACTCATTTGAAATATCTTTTTGGCTGCATCCCGGGAAAATAAACATCCCGCATACCAAACCAATCATACTGATTTTTCTTAATAACACAGAGCGTACTCTCATAACTTCAATCCCCTTTCATAATGAACCTAATTTTTTCTTTCAATTCCCGGTAGGATGCTTTCAGCCAATATGCTGCATACCTTACGGGTTATTCTCAGGTGTTCTTTGGATAAGTAATCCAGCCTGTTTTTTACACCTATATTTATAACAATATCATAAATCCATCACATAGATTGCCACGACGTATTGAATTGCTCCTTTTATGTCATAAAAAGACGCTATGTTATCATCTATATCAGTATTTTAAAAAAGCCAAAAACCCCGCTGCAACCAACGGGGTTTTTGACTATTTTTTGCCTTCCTTTTTATAATTAACCGGACTCATCTGGCAAAGTTTTTTAAATATCCTGTTAAAATGCTCCACACTGTTATACCCTACGCTCTGGCTGATCTCATAGATCTTCATATCTGTTTTTCTAATCAGCTCTTTTGCTTTTGAGATACGGAATTCCATCAGGTAGCTGCTGAAGGTGGTGCCTGTCTCTTTTGTAAAACGGGTGCTGAAGTATTTTTCATTTAGACCCACAAAGTCTGCCACATTTCCCAGGGACAGCTCCGGGTTAGCATAATTATCCCAGATAAAGCGTTTTGCTTTTTGGATCACGTCATTCTGTCTTCTGTCATAGTTATGTTCCAGATAATCCATAATCCAGCGGAGGTAATTGGTCATCCAGATCTCCATTTCCTTCAGGCTGGTTATCCGCTGTACTTTTTCGTAGTAATCCACTTCCTGAGGAAATACCTTCAGGATATCGTCGTTGTTTTCTCTCAGGGATATGGACACCTGATAGATCATATAGATACTCTCTATTTTTGCCTGCTCAAATCCAATCTTGTAAAAGTCCGTGAATATCCTCTGACAGCTCTGTTCAAATGCCGCATTATCCAGAGATTTTAAACTATCCTTTAAATCCTGATAACGGATTCCTGCCAAAACCGCTTCCCGTATATCAACCTTTTGCTGGATATCCATAGTAAATACATCCGTTTTTTCAAAAACGCTCTGAAAGGTCAGCAAGAATCCCGCTGTTTCCATGCATTCCAGAAACCGGGATGCTCCGGAGCCGATCTGGCTGATCCCTGCAATAGCCGGGAGATTCATATAGTTTTTCCAGTTGTTTAGGATCTGCCTGCTTACCGACTGCACCCGGTTCTTTCTGTTTTCATCTGCATCCTTTGCCCGGTAATACAGCAGGTAGGAAGACGGAGACAGGGAACAGATCGTACACTTAGAAGCAACCATGGGTATCTGATTTGCAATTTCCAGCATTGGCTTTATCAATGCATCCTCCAGATCATTGCCAAACCGGAATACCTGTTGTTTGAAATCCACAATTTCAAAACGAACGATATAATAATAATCTTCAAAAAACGATTCTTTTAACTCTGTCCGCCCAAGAGCCATATCCTGCAATATCTGGCTTTCCCCCACTGGTTTAACCGCTGTTCTGCCTGCCGGACTGCTCCCCTTTACTTTTTGAATTTCATTAACAATGCGTTCCAGATGGCTGCTCAGCATAATTTCATTGATATCTGATTTCAACAGGTAGTCCAGTGCGCCCAGCCGAAATGCCTCCCGTACCAGCAAAAAGTCATCGTAGCCGCTCAGCGCCAGAATGACAGGTACCTGCTCCATTTGATTCACCTGTTTGATTAAGGTGATGCCATCCATAATAGGCATTTTCATATCAGTAATTAACAGGTCTACGGGGGTGCTCTTTAATCTTTCCAGTGCCTGCTGGCCATTTTTTGCATCTCCTGCAATTTCAAACCCATACTTCTCCCAATCCACAATCGTATGCAGTGTGGTCCTTACGATCATATCATCATCTACAAACATAACTCTGTACATCTTCTTTTCCTCCCTGCTTCAATCCCGTGTTACAATCTGCCCGTTCTACTTCGTACTTTTACGTGGTATCTCTATGATTGTTCTGGTATATTTTCCGGGTTCACTCACAATACTCATCTCACACGTCTCCCCAAAATTCAGCTTCAGCCTGCTGTATACATTGGAGATGCCAATACTGTAATTGTCCTCCTTATCCTCTTTTGGTTTTAGAATCTCATGGATCTGTTCTTCTGTCATACCCTTTCCATTATCTTCTATGACAATGCAGAGCTTGTCTTCTTCCTGATAAGCCCGCAGCTTTATTTCCCCGATATCTTCCATTTCGCTAAATCCATGAACGATACAGTTTTCTATAATCGGCTGCAAGATTAACCTGGGTACCAGATCATCCATGCAGCCTTCTAAGACATCCGCGGTATATTCAAATCCGTCTGAATAACGCACCTTCATTAAGAAAATATAGCTGCTGAGCACCTCCAGCTCTTCTTTTAGAGTGTAAAAACTGCCGTTTCTCCGAAAAGAACAGGAAAGTATGCGGATCAAAGCTTCCGCCATATTCTTAATCCCGTCAAACTTGGATACCTGTGCCATAAAGCGGATGGAGCTCAAAGTATTGACCAGAAAATGGGGATTGATCTGTGACTGCAGTGCCCGGATTTCAGCTTCGTGCTTCATCTGCTGCTGCTTTTCATTGTCCCGGATCAGCACCTTTAACCTGCGTACCATACGGTTAAAAGAATGAATCATCGTTCTGATCTCTGACTGCCCGCTGATGGGGATATGTACATCCAGGCTTCCCCCTTCTACCTGCTTCAGCCCCTCAATCACTTCATTTACCGGATGAATAATACGCTTCAGGAAGATACTGGAGAACAGGTAAAACAACATAAAAAGTACTACGGTAATCACAATGATGATCCCTGCTATTTTATTAAATTCTTCCAGAAGGATCTGTGAATCTACCACGCTGACCAGCTTCCAGCCGGTAGGGCTGATCTCTTTCATGAGATAGGTAAATGCTGTCCCTCCCGTATGCTCTCTGACAATACCCTGATCCAAATCCAGATTCGCCGGGAGTGTGATTTCCTGATCGCTGACATTTAGAAGCACCTCTTTGTTTTCATCTACCAGGTACATGGTACCCAGGCTGCTCTCTTTGTTATATTCCCGCATCATGTTCCCGATTTCAGACTGAATAAACAAGGTCGCCATTTCGATCTTGTTGGTTCTGTCCAGGCTGTTATCCGGAGACAGCCCCGCTGCAATGGTGAACTGATATTTCGTTTTCAGAGAATAGGTGACTTTCGATGAATAACTGCCTATACACACATTATTCTTATTAGACAACGCCTGCTGGTACCACTTTGACTGTCTGATTTTTGCCTGTGGTATCACCAGGTCATCCTTGATATATGTGTTGTCCCCGCTGACCATATAGAATACGGATGCCAGCATATCATCACTGGGGATCATCATATAATTAAAGGTTTCCCGTAATATCTTTTCGAAGTTATATTTATTAAATGCATTGGTATCGTCCGTCTGCGCCGCCAGTGCCAGTACATCACTGTTATTTACATTGCACAGATGAGAAAGACGCATGGAGACATTGTCTATCTCTGCTTCCAGCGTCTTCTCTACATTTGCCTGGACCAGTTCAATTTTTTCTGTAGCGGAATGAAACATCATTGTTCTGACTATGGCAAATGAACCTATGATAATACATAAAATAGGTATTACAATCAGCATTAAAAAACTGCTGTAATATGTAAATTGTAAACGGTTTTTCTTTTCAGTAAACATCCCATATCCCCCAAATCCCCTTTTGTATGTTATGTCAGATGATCCCAATCTATCTTTCTGTTCTTGAAATAATAAATTTTATCTTGTTCGTTCACTTCCCGTAAAATTTTACACGGATTTCCTACTGCAACCACGTTAGACGGTAAATCTTTTGTTACAACACTGCCAGCGCCTATTACTACATTATCCCCGATTGTAATACCGGGCAAAATGATTGCTCCCGCACCAATCCAGCAGTTTTTGCCGATATGAACAGGTGCATTGTACTGGTATGCTTTTTCCCGCAGTTCCGGCAGGATCGGATGTCCTGCGGTAGCAATGGTGACATTTGGACCGATCATCGTATAGTCTCCTACATAGATATGAGTGTCATCTACACAGGTGAGGTTAAAGTTAGCATAGACATTTTTTCCAAAGTGACAATATTTCCCACCGAAATTCGAATGAAAGGGCGGTTCTATATAGCAATTCTCTCCGATTTCTGCAAACATCTCTTTCAGCATAGCTGCCCGCTTTGCAGATTCTGTGGGACTGGTCATATTAAACTGATACAGACGTTCCAGACATTTTACCTGATATTTCATAATTTCCTCATCATCGGGAAGATAAAGCTCCCCTGTATGCATTCTGTCTTTCATTGCGCTCATTGTACAATCTCCTTTACAGTAAGGTTTTTTAGAATCCCCGCCTGCAAAAGAATTACCTAAATAATTAATGCACTTCGCTCAAGCAGGAATATCGCAGATATTATACCACAAAGAACAGCCAGCTTACAGATCTTTCTTTCGCTCTCTTTTGCTAATGTCAGAGAGTTCCTAGGTGAAGTGGTATAAGCAATGAGTATATCGGAAAAATTGCCCTCAAAAAAAGACCGCCCGAGTCTTAAAACCCGGGCAGTCCTCCATATACTATTTAATCTTCACTGTCTTAGCCTGTCCACCTTTTTTAAATGTTTTCTTATAAGCAGATGCCTTTTTGTTTGGCACATTAATATAAGCGTTCTTATGGATTCCGCTAAATGCTTTGCTGTCAACTTTGCTGACTTTTGTAGATTTTATTACAATACTCTTTAATAATTTGTCATTATAGAATGCTTTGCTTCCAATGCTCTTCAGTCCCTTACCAATTGTAACGGATTTCAGTTTATTACAGCCTGCAAATGCATAAGAACCAATTTTGCTTACGTTATCTGCAATCTTAACTTTTTTCAGCTTAGTATTGTTTTTGAATGCATTCTTATAAATCTCGGTAACCTTAAAGGTATAACCATTTAACTTTACAGTCTTTGGAACACTGATAGAAGTATAGGTTTTTTTCTTGGCTTTCATTACTTTTACGGTTCCGGATTTGGATGAAGATTTTGTTACCTTGTATACCAGGCTGTTAACGGTATAAACAGCGTTTTTCTTAGGTACTGTCGGTACAGCCGGTTTCACCTTGAGCTGAGCCATAGCATCACTTAAGTTCTTCACTGCGGCATTTACTGCTGCCTGGTCGTTTTTATTGACTGCTTCTGCTGCTGCCAGCGCTGTTCTAACTTTGGCATAAGAATCTGCGGTGTATTTGTTCGCATCCAATTTCTTTGCTTCTGCAATCTTCTGGTTTAGTGCTCCCAAATCTACCGGTTTGATTTTCAGCTGTGCAATAGCATCACTTAAGGCTTTTGCTGCGGCATTTACTGCTGCCTGGTCCTTTTTATTCACTGCTTCTGCTGCTGCCAGTGCGGATTTTACTCTTGCATAAGAATCAGCCGTGTATTTAGACGGATCTAATTTCTTTGCTTCTGCTATTTTGTTATTCAATACGGTTAAATCTATTGGTTTTAATACCAGCTGGTTTAGCGCTTCTCTCACTGCGGAAACAGCCTGATCAATTTCCTGCTGATCGTAACGGTCAGCATCCAGAGCCGCTTCCAGAGCTGCCTTCAGCCTGCTGTAGGAATCTGCGGTATATTTGCCTGCATCTACTTTCTGTGCTTCTGCAATGATTTCATCCAAAGCTTTTGGATCTGCCGGTTTCATTAATTCACCGTCAATAAACTGGTTATTGATTGCAACATTGTCAATGGTAGTTGTGCCATTTACATTCATAATACCAATCTGGCCTGCGGTAAATGCTGCATCTTCTGCTATGATGAGTGCTTCCCTGCTGTCATTTTTATAAGCTTTGATAACGGAGCCCTGCATTTCAACAGTTAAGCGGTAAGTCTTGCCTGCCTGGAGACGCATGCCGGTTTCCGCCAGTACGGTTGTCTTGCCTTTTTCCGATTTTACAATCTGGACTTTGTCATTTTTTGCATCTGCAACCAGCTGGTATCCGCTGATTCCTACTGAGCCGCTTACGGTACGCAGCAACAGTGCGGTTACGGAATCTTCCGTTCCCGGCTTCACATCTGCTGCAAAGAGGGCATCTTTTATTTTATTGCTATCAACCAGAGAGTACGCTCCCTTAGACCCTGAGGTATATGCTCCGTCTACTGTCTTCCAGTTGCCGTTTGCTTCCCACTCATCGCTGCCTTTTTCAAATGTGCTGCTATAACGCGGAATGCTTGCCACATGGATATTGTCCAGGGTTGCTGCTACCCGGTAACCTCTGACAGCCACGCCGCCCTCCAGGTAGGTAGAATCGTTAAGATCAACACATGGTACTGCGGCATCATCCACATAGATCTGGATTCTGGATCCGAATACAGCTACACGCAGTGTATGCGTACTTCCTACGATTAACTCCGGTACGGTAACTTTTGCAAGTTCTTTCCAGCCCTGGCTCATACGTCCAAGCTGTACATAACGGTCACCGATGCCTGCGTAATATCCATTTGCACCATCCGGGCCCATATTATAGTTGGAAGAACGGAATACAAATCCTACATTTCCGTGTGTTTCTGCTGAATTGGTTACTTTTATATCCATTTCGTAGATACCGTCTGACATGGAGACATCCTTCATAATCATTTTCTCTCCCTGATCAGAAGCACCCATACTCAGTGCACCGTTTACTACGTTTCCACTCCATGCATTGCCCATGATTTCGTAACGTTTTGTATAATCAGCATCGCTGAAATCATCTAATACTTCAACGTCTTTTACGGTGTCGTCAATTTCAGTCTTAACTGCTTCATAGGATTCCGGTGAAACTACAAGATCGGATACCGGATTTGTTTTGGATGCATTGACTGTGATACCGCCGGTAAAGCCGCTTCTGTCATATACATTGATCACTGCTTCCGGATTATTGTCTGCAAATACACGGATCTGCTCGTCAAACAAGGTTACTTTTACGTGATGAGCGCCTGCTGCCAGTTCCGCTGCTACTCCAATTACCTCATTTGTCTTTTTATTTGTAACTGTGATGCTGCTTCCTCCGTTTGCAAGAGCGATGATATATCCTTCCTTCTCTCCTGTTCTTACCGTCAGATTGGAATTGCCGGATAATACGCCTTCTGCGCTGTAATTATCAGAGGTTGTCTTAATATTTTTAACTGCCGTTACCTGATCTGCCTTTTCAATATCTTCCGGGTTTAAAATAATGGTTGGATTTACAGCATATCTTCCGTAAACGGAGTTGTAAATACGAAGTCCGTTCTGATTTGCTGCGTCCGCTTTTACCGCATAAGTAACTTTCATTACTTTGCTATCACCCATAGCTGCTTTAATTTCAGCCAGTTTTTCCTTGGATACGCTTAAGTTTACCAGATAACCAAAGTCTCCCGCACTGGTTGCACCGTTATAAGGAGCATTCAGAGAAAGAGTTCCTCTCATATCTCTTGGATTGTCCGGAAGGTAAACGGTGTCAATCTCTACGCCGTTTACGGAAACGGTCATATCAGATGCCACTGCTCTGCCTTCTGCCGTCTGGCTGAATTCGGAGCTGTAAGAAGAATGGTTTTTATCGGTTCCTATCTTTCCTTTATAGGAAGATGCCTCTGCAATAATCTTCATGCCATTTAAGGAATCCAGATTAAAGTTCTCCGGCAAGGTGTAGCTGTAATCCTGGCTGCCGGTTCCTTTTGTGGTTACCATCTTGCGGTCATTTACAGCTGCTTTCATGGTGATGGAGCCTTTTTCATTATCCAGAACCATTTCTTTATTATCACTTGAAGGATCTGCAACTACGATATTGGTAAAGTTTTTCGCAATCTTAGCTCCGTCCGGTCCTTCAATCCATACGGTTAAAGTTCCTACACAAGCCTGGGCAGGTACGCGGAAGGAAAGGCTTGCTTCTGCCTTTTCATAAGGGATAATGTCCATTCCCAGTGTGCCGGCAAGGTCGGTGCTGATATTGTTTCCATAGATGTCTGTTCCGTCGAAACGCCATTTTACTACAGCGTTTTCCGGTACATCATTTGTCCAGCTCATTGCCATAATCTTTGTTTTGATCTTTGCTCCCGGTTTTACATTTTTAATCGGGCTGTCTACGATACCGATATAGGTCTCCTGAACCAGATCCTTGATTCCCATATCTCCGCCATAGGCTACTTCATCATAACCAAAGATTTTCATCTGTCTGTCATAAGTTAAGATACCGTTGCGTTCGTACTCTACGTCGAATGGCTCTGTATATACGAAACCGCTCTGTTTTTCATATCTTCTCTGGATATCAGTCATATACTTGAAGCAGTAAGAGATGTCGTAATCGCCGTCATAGGCAGCAACACCGCCGTATTCACTGTTCAGAAGGGGATCTCCATCCTGCTTGAAGCCAAACTTATAGTTATTCTCGGAACCTACGTATGCATTGTTTACCCGGTTCTCCACATCGCCTACCGCACCGTCATAAGACTTTGGGTACATATGGTAAGTATTCAGGTCAGACGGCTGTACATGGTCGCTGTTGCAGGGACTCATATCTTCGATCAGCATATTCGGATATGCCCCTTTTGTCTTGTTATACAGATATTCTACCCATTCTGCTGTACTCTTTCCGTCAGCCGCTTTCACATTCCGGTTCTTGCCGTTGTCATTATATGCCGCATACAGTCCCCAGGTCTCGTTGAAAAGCATAACAGAGACAATTGACGGGTGGTTATAATTCATTTCCATTGCAGCATCCAGGCATTCTTCATAGTACTTTCTGCCAAGAGCTTCTCCGCCTTCTTTGGACGGTACCATAGCGGTTGCATGAGGCATATCCTGCCATACCATCATACCTAACTTATCGCACCAGTAGTATTGCAGCGGATCTTCGATCTTCAGATGCTTACGGATCATATTAAAACCGGCTTCTTTCATTGCCAGAATATCATATTTTAAAGCATCTTCTGATGGTGCGGTATAGATGCCCTCTTCCCAGAATCCCTGATCCAAAAGTCCTGACATATAGACAGGCTCATCATTGAGGTAGATATATTTTACACCCAGGTCTTCATTGTAATACTTTGCCTCTACCTTACGAAGCCCAAAGTAAGTAGACAGTTCATCCAATACATTTCCATCCACATCTTTGACGGTCAGGGTACCCTGGTAAAGGTTGGGATCATCGTAGTTCCAGAGTTTCTGGTTTGCAATGGCAATCGGAGAGAGTTCTACCGAGTTGGCACCGGATTCCACCTGAATCTCCTGGCTTCCTTCTACCACGGAACCGGTTGGGATATCCACGTCATTTTCCAAATCGTATACGGTACTTGCGAAATCATATTCTACCGTAAGAGTTTGGTCTTTGTCAGTGGTAACATCCAGGTCGTAGGTAACCGTTGCATTGTCAATATCCGATACAGCTTTGGCATTGTCCAGGTAAGTTGCACTTCTGGCTTCCATACCTACTGTCTGCCAGATACCGCTTGTATGGATATATCCGCAGGGAGCATTTCTGCCCTGTTTACCGATTAATGCCGGATAGCTGTCATCGCCGTAGCTTCCTTTATCTTCTACCCAAAGGGTTACTACATTGTCTTCCCCAACGTTCATATATTCGGTGACATCCATTTCGAATGCGCTGTATCCGCCAATGTGTTCTCCGACTTCTTCTCCATTTACCCAGAGTTTGCATTTCCAGTCTACTGCTCCGAATTTTAAGAAGATTTTCTTACCTTCCCAGGATTTGTCTACATTTACTGTTTTCTTATACCAAGCCTGTCCTTTATAATCCGGATCGCTGATACCGCTTAAAGAGGATTCCCAGCAGAACGGTACGTTAATGGATCTTGTGAATTCCTGATCCGTTTTAAACCAGCCTGCATTTTTTCCTTCTTCATCTGCGTCAAAGTCAAACTCCCAGATTCCGTTTAAGTTCACATAGGAATCTCTCTCCCAGTCTGCCCTGGGCCTTTCTGTTCTTGTACGTACTTCATCGGTTCCCGGTTTTACAATAATGAGGCCTTTTGAAATCACAGCAGTATTACTCTGTATGATTTTCAGCTTGTATGTACCGGTTTCCATATTTGGAATTACAATTTTTGCTTCTTCATTTTTCTTTGAAGTTACATCGGCATATACCGGAGTCTTCAGGGATTCGCCGGAAGTTTTTACAATCTCAAAACGTTCCGCCTGATCCAATCCAAAGCCATTTACCGTTACATCCCCTTTAAAGTCTTCGCCTTCTTTCAGGTTTGCTTCTGAAGTGTCAATGCTTCCGATATACATTCCATTATAGTTGGACGGAAGATAAAATGCAGATGATGGAATAGTTGCCTTGTCCTTCATCCCTTTGTTATTACTCCAGGATAAAGTAGCATGAGCGCCACCTTCATAATCAAAATATTCTACTTTAATATCATAGAATTTCCCTGCTTCTAATGTTACTGCCTTACTTGTCTGTGCTATATCCCAGGAACCTCCGTCCCAGTAATTAAACAGCTGCTCTCCATTGACCCACAGTCTGATCCCATTGTCCACAAGACCGTAGAAGGTGTAATCTGCTGTTTCCGGCACCCGGATTCTGCCGCTCCAGCGGATGCCGGCAGCATCGTCCTGCCCCGTTGTAAGCATCAGCTTGGGATTTAAATCCCCATAGTTAATATTGTAATCAATACCTTTTGACTTCAGTACGTTCAGCTTTACATTCGTTCCACTTCCGGAAGTCGTATAATATTCTGCAAACAGTCCGTTTACATCCACATTGTTTACTGCATTTGCATTTTTCTTCTCTGCCTCTGTTGTGGTTTCTGTTTCGGTTTCTTCCGTAAGCTGTGTCTGGGTTTCACCCATTGTTTCTTCTTCTGTTTCCACCGGTTCTGTCTCTGTGATGATCTCGGTCTCCGGTGCTGCTTCTGTTACTTCTTCAGTCACTTCCTGGCTGACAGGAGCTGTTTCTGACTCTGTTTCCTCAATTGCCTTTGCCGTCCCTGGGGGCAGTGCATCACCGGGGTCTTCACTTAACTCCGCAGTTTCTGCACTCCCCGGGGACACATGCTCCGGTTCCGCCGCCAATACATTTGTATACGGAGACAGATTGGATACTACCATACCGACAACCAATGCCATGCTCAATAGTTTCTTTCTTCTCTTGCCCATAATGTCCTCCTTCTTAAGGTTTGTTTTGTGTAAATCGTACAGTTTATATACGAATTTTCACCTTGTCTTTGACATTATAGCACCCGCAAATGGCATAGATCGTTGCAATTTTTTGAGTATTTTTTACACATTTATGATATTCCCGTATTTTTTTATAAAATCCCCACTTATTCTAACTCAAATGCTCCCGTATAGAGCTGATAATATTTCCCGCGTTCACTGATGAGCTTATCATGGCTTCCCCGCTCTATAATCCGTCCCTGCTCCAGAACCATGATTACATCTGAATTCTGTACCGTGGATAATCTGTGGGCAATGACAAATACTGTTCTGCCATGCATCAGTCCGTCCATTCCCCGCTGGACAATGGATTCCGTCCTGGTATCAATGGAAGAAGTGGCTTCATCCAGAATCATAACCGGCGGATCTGCCACGGCTGCCCTGGCTATTGCAATCAGCTGGCGCTGTCCCTGTGAGAGATTCCCGCCATTTCCAGTGATGACTGTGTCATATCCATCAGGCAGCCTTTGGATAAAGCTGTCTGCATTAGCCAGGCGTGCCGCTTTAAATACTTCCTCTTCTGTTGCATCCAGCTTGCCATATCTGATATTTTCCATAATTGATCCGGTAAACAGGTTGGTGTCCTGCAATACAATGCCCAGAGAACGGCGCAGGTCGTCTTTTTTGATTTTGTTAATATTAATGTTGTCATAGCGGATTTTACCGTCAGCCAGATCATAAAAACGGTTGATCAGATTGGTGATTGTTGTTTTACCCGCCCCCGTTGAACCAACAAACGCTACTTTTTCCCCTGGTTCTGCATACAACGTGATGTTATGCAGCACGATCTTATCTGCATTGTATCCGAAATCAACATCGTAGAACCGTACCTCTCCTTTTAGTTCTGTATAAGTCAGCGTTCCATCCCCATGAGGATGCTTCCACGCCCACAGTCCGGTACGTTCTTTTGATTCTGTCAGATTTCCTGCTTTATTATAAACTGCATTTACCAGTGTTACGTATCCTTCATCCACTTCCGGTTCTTCGTCCATCAGATTAAAGATACGTTCTGCACCAGCCAGTGCCATAACAACCATATTTAACTGGTTTGATATCTGACTGATGGGATTTACAAAGCTTCTGCTTAGCTGCAGGAAGGAAGCGATAGTTCCGATGGTAAGCCCTGCAACTCCTGTAAGCGCCATTGTCCCTCCAAGAATAGCAATTAGCACATACTGAAGATTTCCCAGATTTCCCATAATAGGCATTAATATATTGGCAAAAGCATTTGCCTGGGTGGCATCATCACAGAGTTCTTCGTTTTTATGGTTAAACTCTTCCTTTGTCTTTTCTTCATGGCAGAATACTTTAATTACCTTCTGCCCGTTTATCATTTCTTCGATAAAACCATTCAGGCCCCCCAACGCTGTCTGCTGGCGAATAAAATAGTAGCCGCTCTTTCCCGCAATCAGCTTAGTTACATTTAGCATAATACACACAAAAATCAGCACAAATATGGTCAGCTGCCAGCTGGTGAACAGCATTGCAAAAAATACGGACACAATGGTGATCAATGAAGAGAACATCTGCGGTATGCTCTGTGCCATCATCTGACGCAGGGTATCCGTATCATTGGTGTAATGGCTCATGATATCCCCATGTGCATGGGTATCAAAATACCGGATGGGAAGGGTCTGCATATGTTCAAACATAGAATCCCGGATATCCTTCAGGATTCCCTGAGCGATTACCACCATTAAGCGGTTATAGAGTAACGTTGCCACCACCCCTGCCAGATAGATGCACCCCATAAATAATATGGACCTCAATAACGGGGTAAATACCGGTGCCGCCTCCAGCAGCAGCGGGGTTATATAATCATCTATTAAAGTTTCCAGATACAGAGAGCTGGCAACACTGGTCAGGGCACTTATCAAAATGCAGATAAGAACAAAGGTAAAGCGCAGTTTGTACTGACCTATATAGGACAAAAGACGCTTCACCACGTTTCCATTTACTTTTCCCATAGTTTTTCCCCCGCCTTTATTCTGACTGTTCTGCTTCATTTTCTCCGCCTCCTTTCACTTGTGATTCATAAACTTCCCGGTAAATATAACTGCCTGCAAGCAGCTCTTCATGAGTACCTACATCCTGAATATTCCCACCGTCCATAACAATAATCTTATCCGCATCCTGTACGGATGAAATACGCTGGGCGATAATAAATTTCGTTGTATGGGGAATTTCTTCTGTAAATGCTTTTCGGATCATGGCATCCGTCCTGGTATCCACGGCACTGGTGGAATCATCCAGAATCAATATTTTAGGCTTTTTCAGAAGCGCTCTTGCAATGCAGAGTCGCTGCTTCTGCCCTCCGGATACATTACTGCCGCCCTGTTCGATATAAGTATCATATTGATTGGGAAAGCTGCGTACAAACTCATCCGCCTGGGCTAATTTACAGGCATGAATCAGTTCTTCATCCGTAGCTGACTCATTTCCCCAGCGGAGATTTTCCTTAATGGTACCGGAAAAGAGAACATTCTTCTGGAGTACCATGGCTACCTGATCCCGGAGAGTCTCCAGATCATAACTGCGCACATCTCTGCCGCCAACCAGAAGACTGCCGGAGGTTACATCGTACAACCTGGGGATCAGCTGGACAAGGGTCGTCTTTGCTGCACCGGTTCCTCCGATAATGCCTACGATCTCACCGGACTTAATCTTTAGATTCACATTTTTCAGACACAATTTATGCTCGTCATCAGCATAACTGAAATTAACATCCCGAAACTCCACGGAGCCGTCCTTTACTTCCATGACAGGCTGTTCTCCATTTTTCAAGCTGCTCTCTTCTGTAAGGACTTCCACAATACGTTCTGCAGATGCCCTTGACATGGTGATCATAACGAATACCATAGACAGCATCATCAGACTCATTAAGATCTGCATGGCATAGGTAATCAGGCTCATAAGCTGCCCGGTTGACATCCCGGCTGCCGGATTATTGCCAGAAGCTATAATTGCCCTGGCACCAAACCAGGAAACCAGCAGCATACATACATACATGCAGAACTGCATCAGGGGCATGTTAAAAGCCAGCAGTTTTTCCGCTTTGGAGAAATCCGAATAAATACTGCCGGAAATCTTTTTGAATTTCCCGTCCTCATGCTCTTCCCTTACATAGGACTTCACTACACGAATACCGTGAAGGTTTTCCTGAACCACATTATTTAACTTATCGTAGGTGTTGAACACCCGTTCAAAGATGGGATGTGCCCTGGTCATGATCAGCCACAGTCCAACTCCCAGTATCGGGATGGCACATAAGAAGATACATGCCATCCTGACATTGATTCCAAATGCCATAATCATGGAAAATATCAGCATAATCGGGCTTCTCACCGCCATTCTGATTATCATCTGGTAGGAATTCTGTACATTTGTGATGTCCGTGGTAAGCCTTGTCACAATACTAGCCGTTGAAAATTTATCAATATTTGCAAATGAAAAATTCTGCACATTATAATACATGTCTTTTCTCAGATTCTTTGCAAATCCCGCTGACGCACTCGCCGCAAACTTTCCGGAAAGTGCACCAAACAGCAGGGAGATCATGGCGGATACAACCAGAAAGATTCCCATTCTCCAAATGTAGCCCAGATCCTTTCCATCAATTCCATAATCAATCAGCATAGCCATCAAAAGGGGGATAATAACCTCCATTACCACTTCCAGTGATACGAAAAACGGAGTCAGTATGGAATCCCGTTTATATTCCCGGATACTTTTCATTAATATTTTTATCACTTCTTTACCTCCTCATTATCTGTTTGTGCACAAATAATTTGTACACATACTGTTCGTAGCCAAACATTTAGAATAAAATATAAGAAACACGCAGCTGCATGTTTCTTATATTTATTTTAGTAGTATAACCTCCCGGAGCTGCCGGGTTTCAAGGTAATTTACAACAAGGCTATAGAGTCTCCAGATTGACCCTTACCCTGTCCATCATACTCAAAAGGTTATCCACTTCTTCCTCCGTAAATCCCTGGACAAGCATACGTTCCGTATCTTCTATATGCTGCCTGACTGCCTGATGCATTGCTTCGCCCGTTTTCGTAAGAATCAGTTTCTTTAACCTCGCATCCTCCGGAACGCTGACTCTGTAAATGAGTCCGTTCTTCTCCATCAGCTTCAGGATCCCGGTTACGGTTGAACGGGTAATCGTAAAATCACGTTCAATGTCCCGCTGAAAGATATCCTGCCCTTTATGTTCGTGGAGATATCCTATGATCCAGGTCTGCATGGGTGTAACATTCTGCATTCCCTTCTGCTTCTTCTCTGCCTCTATTCTCCGGCCCAGCAGATTGGAAAGAGCATGTATTTCACGTCCAACGTCTCTTTTTCTCATTTACGATTCCTTTCTCATATCTGTTTAACGCTATAACTGTTTGGTTACAAACAATTATAGCGCTGAAGTTTTTTAATGTCAATCACTTTTTTTGTCTGCTAATAAATGTTATTCCCGTATAACAAAAAAGCAGGGCAGCTAATCCGTTGATTATTCGGATTTAGCTGCCCTGCCAGGCTCCTGCAATATTATTCTATTTTAATTTTATTGTTCGAACCTTTGAATAATTTCCATATACCCTGGTCTCTCCAACCTTCTTGTAACCACGCATCTTAAACTGATAAACTTTACCTTTTTTCAGTTTTGTTTTTGTATATGTGGTACTTGCTGCTGATGCGCTTTTAATTCTGGTAAAATTCCCTTTTCCGGTCTTCATATAAATGGCAAATCCATCTGCCTTAGTTCCCTTCTTCCAGGAAAGCTTTACGCTGGTTCCAGAACTTGCTCTTGCAGAAAGTGCCGGTTGTTTCGGTGTTGTCGCTGTCTTTAAGTATTTGGAATATTTACCAAACAGCTTTTTACTTCCGGATAATGTATAAGCCCTTACCCGGTATTTGTAAAGCGTTCCTGTACTTAAGCCTTTTACCGTATAGCTCGTCTGGCTTGTGGTTTTTACTACGTACCATTTGTTTTTATCCGGATTATAGCGGCTTAACTCGTAGCCTTTTGCACCGCTGACTTTATTCCAGGATAACTTCATCTGATTGATTTTCAAATTAGAAGCTTTTAATCCGTCTGCCTTTTTCGGTGCCGTTATCTTTTTAAACTTTGCTGTATAAGTTACATTTTGATAAACCGCCGCTGTATAATTTGCGGTTGTGGATACTTTCTTTCCATTGAGATACCAGCCATCAAATATATACTGAGAAGATGGTTTCGCAGTTAAGCTGACTTTGCTGCCGGCATCCACTACCTGACCGCCTGTTGCTGTTCCGCCTGTTTCCGCTTTTACGGTAACCGTAACTTTTTGCGGCTTAGGTGCTTCTTTCTTCACAAATTTTGCAGTGTACACGGTATTCTGTAACGCACTTATTGTGTATTCCGGATTTGATGAAACTTTCAGGCTTCCGATATACCAGCCTTCAAATACATAGCCGTCTTGTGCAAATGCCTGAATTTTTACAGTAGTTCCGTATTCTGCCGTAACACCGCCGTTTACCGTTCCTCCTGCTTCTGCAACCACCTGAATCGTAACCATTTCTTTAGGCTTTTCCTCAAAGTATGCCGTATATACCGCATCCTCTTCTGCCCTTACTTCAAGACTTAAATTATCCGAAATTTTTTCACCATCCAGATACCAGCCTGTAAACTGATATCCATCATTCGGATATGCCGTTATGGTAAACAATTCACCTTTCTTAACGGTTCCGCTATCGCTTACGGTGCCGCCCGGCTGTGCCTCCACAGTAATGTTCACCGTTTCCGGCTGTGGTTCTTCTTCTTTTGTGAAGTGAGCAACATATGTGGCATCCTGTCGGGCTTCCACTTCATATTCTGCATCTTTGGAGACATTGACATTATCCAGATACCAGCCCTCAAATACATAGCCTTCATTGGCTGTAGCAGTAAGCGTTACCTTTGTTCCAACATCTACTCTGGCAGTTCCTTCTGCAGTTCCGCCTTCTGCTGCTTTCGCAGTGATTGTCACCTGCTGTACCGCATTCTTCGTAAACCGTGCAAGGTATGCGGCGTCCTCTGCTGCCTCTACTTTATATTCCGCCTGGTCAGATACTTTTGTTTCTCCCAGATACCAGCCCTCAAATGTGTAACCTTCTTTGGCTTTGGCAGTTATTGTCACAGTCTCTCCAACGTTTACACTTCCTCCGCCGGATACGGTTCCTGCCGTTTCATCTTCTGACTGTACGGTAATCAATACTTTTACAGGTGCATTTTTCATGAATCTGGCAATATACTCTGCATTTTCTGCCGCCTCAATTTCATAAACAGATGCATCGGATACTTTGATGCCATCCAGATACCAGCCTTCGAACGTATATCCTTCATGGGCCATTGCGGTGAGGGTTACTTTTGCCCCTTCCTTGACTGTTCCACCGCCGGATACAGTTCCTGCTGTTTCGTCTTCCGAACGGGCTGTAATTGTTACATCTTTCTCAACTTCTTTAAAGCTGGCTGTCAGCGTCTGGCTGGCCTGCACATTAGTTTCAGAACGCTGTGCATCTACATTGCCATCGCTCCACTGTACGAACTCGTATCCGCTGTCTGCAACTGCAGTTACTGCTGTAGTACCTGCGCCTGCCTCTACTTCCTGAACTGCGGTTCCGTCGATGGACCCACCTGTTTCTGCTAGATAGGTTATCGTGTATTTCTCCACCTCAGGCTGAGTGAGTACAAATTTGATGCTGTCCAGATTATAGTTACCTGCGTTGCTGCCTTCGGCGCGGATTCTGATGGTCTGTATGCCTGCTTTCAGCGCTACGCCCTGCACCTGTGTAATACGCCAGTCTCCATTTTTACTGATGTCGCCCCAGGTATCCGTTACCGGGAATGCCAGATCTGCTGCTTTCTCATCACCCACATACAGTCCGCCGGTACGCGGGGTGCTGTCATACTGTGGGCTGTTCTTTTTACCGTTGTTTACATTAATCTGAAGATCATAAATACCTGCAGCTTTTACATCCGCCAGAAACTCAACATATTGAACTTCCGTTTTAAACCCGGCAACATATCCGGTTCCGGTATAGCCTTTCCACTCGGTGTCTGTCCGCAGGGCGGTATTGCTGTCGTTGGTAACACCCTTACCATCTTCCAGCTCAAATACATCTCCCGGATTGATTACCGTGGGCTTATCCCGTAACTTCACCAAAATGGTTGCTGGAATAGCCTGGGGTACGGTTAAGGTGTAACGGCTGCCCGCTGCCACCTCCTGAATCGGAACAACGGCTCCATCTGCATCGGTTACTTCAATAGCATCGATCTCAGTGCTTTTGTCTAAGCCGCCTACCTGGAACATTACATCCTGACCCGGTGCGGTATATGGTTCGCTGATTTGAACAGTGGCGTTTCCGCCTTCCACACGGGCAACAACCCCCAGCTTGTTCTTCATAAATTTAAAGGACTTAAAGTCACAGATAGAATCTTTCGTATCCACAGAGAATTTTACATATACAGAGTGGATACCGGTTACGTTGACACAATCTGCTGTAAAATCTTTAAAATTGCTCCAGCCTCCGGTGTTGGTGATCTCTACCTCCGCAATTTTGTTTTCTTCCTCCATATTGTCGATATAGAACTGAGCCTTTCCTCCAGGACGTCCACTGGTAACATTCATTGCAACAGTCTGCACGCCGCCTTCGCCAAAGTTTACATCATCAAATCGAGCCCAGTCACCCGACTCAATGTTTGCCAGATAGCTGCCGGAGGAATGGACATTTATACCATTTCGCTCTGCTGCAGTAACAGCCTTAACTGTATGAAAGGCATCTGCATTTCGCATGAACCGGAACCACTCCATTTCACAGTCCAGTGTCTCACCCTGAGGCGCTTTAAACTCAAGGAAAATGTTGCTCTCCGGCACATCGGTATTCTTGCCAGCAACACGGATGGTATGCCATTCACCGTCATTTGGCAGATCCACTGTGGCTAAAATCTTGTCACCAACGCCATTTTCATACACAATTATGCTGCCGCCGGTAGTGCTCTTTAACTTCAGTTCTACGCCTGCCTTGTTTTCGCCAGTCACCTCATCAAACTGTGCCCAGGCTCCGTCGGTTACCGCTTTGATCACCGGAACTTCTCCGCTGGTCTCCAGTGTCATGTTTTCCAGATGGGCATTTTTCTCTGCCGGGATGGGCTGGAAAGCTGGAATGGAAGTATCCAGTCGGTTGAATTTCAGAGAATCCAGGTTGTAATTGCCGGCATTGCTGCCTTCGGCACGGACCTGGAGAGTCTGAACTCCGGAACTTAGTTTGATGCCCTCGATCTTATATTCCCGCCAGTCACCCTGTTTGGTTTTGCTGTCGCCCCAGGTAGGAGTCACCTCAAAAGCCAGGTCTGCCTTTTTCTCCCCATTCAGGTACAGTGCACCTGTGCGGGGTGTGTTATCATATTGTGCGCTGTTCTTTTTACCGCAGTTCACCCGGATCGTCAAATCATAGGTGCCGCCTTTTACCACGTTGGCGCGGAATTCCACCGCATCTCCCACCATCTTAAATCCTTTTACAAAGCCGTTTCCGGTATAGCCTTTCCATTCTGTATCCTTAACCACCTGGCCGCCAGCCACGGGAAGGAATGTCTGATCCTCCAGCTCTACCAGGGTGCCGCTTTCAACACGCTGGGGCGGAAGCCCCTGATTATCCTCGCCCTCCTCCGGCAATACAAGACCATTGGAATCCAGCACAATGTTCATTGCTTTGCCCGTATCGGGAACTTTAACATAAAGGGTATTGTTTGTATCGTCCAGCCAGAAGCCCTTCTGTGCTGCATTATAATCTTCCAGGCTGTTCTGCACAGGGAGATTTTCATTGTCTAACTTTACACCACGCACTACCTTCAGGTGGTTGAACTTCAAGTTGTAAGACCGCTCGTCCGTTTTGTATGCTTCAGGATTGTGGTCTGCCCGTGCATCAATCCGGAAGGATATATTATTTCCTTCCTGCACGCTGGTGTAGGTTGTTGTGCTGTATGCATCTTTGGTTATGTATTCACGTGACAGTCCATCATCTTCATACAGTGTATAAGTGGTGGTTCCCTTTGGATAAATATCCAGAGTCAGGGGATCCAGCGGCTTTTCATCTGCATAATCTACATCAGGACCCATGGGCACGATCGCCCCGGCTTTCACAAATACCGGAATTTCTTCCAGGGCTGCGGCAACGGTGATGGTCTTGCCGTTCTCTCCGCCTTCATAACGCTCTCCGGTATAATATTCATACCAGGTGGTGTTGGGAGGCAGCCAGACCTGAACTACAGTGTCCGTCTCTTCCGCAGCAGGGGCTACCAGGAACCAGTCACCAAAATAATACTGCTTATTCAGGTTCCAGGCATCCGGGTTATATTGGCTGTCATCCTCCAACAGCATAGCCCGCATCATAGGTACACCCTCACTGTAGCCCTGCCACGCCATCGTGTACAGGTAAGGATACAGCGCATAGCGTATTTCCAGATTCTTTTTCAGCGTGTTCTGGGAAGTCTCACTATACAGCCAGGGCTCGCGTCCATCATGTCCATGAGCACGCATAATGCCGTTCCAGGCGCCAAACTCTGATACCCAGCGGGTGTACAGTGTATCACTGGGTTTTTTCATAAAACCTCCCAGATCGTGAGAAGTGGACCAGTAGCCCACAAGTCCTGCGTCGATGCTGAAACCAATCTGGTTTACCAGCTCACTGGAGGTATTATTAATGTCACCGGACCACGCTGTTGCAAAGTGCTGACCCGCATAGCTGCCACGGGTTACAAACATGGGACGGGATTCCTCGGTATACGCTTTCCATGCTTCATAGGCACCCAGTGAAGAAAAAGTGGGAGCCGTGTTGCTTCCCAGCACGTCAAACTCATCCGGCCAGAACCAGTCGCCATAGCCGGTAGTAATCACGCTGTCCATGTAGGACTGTACCCACTCATCATCATTGATGTGCAGGTTTTTTCCCCCCTTTGCTTCAGGTGTTCCTGCGTTGTTGTGCAGGCCCACGCGGATGCCCATCTCCCGTGCCTCTTGAAACATACCGTCTAGGTCAGGGAATTTTGCGATGTCGTTGCTCCACATCTGCTTGCCCCATTTTTCACCCGCGCCGGTTTGATTGCCGCCGTTGTCTGCCACATCGCCCCGCCAGCCATAGTCAAAAACATAGCTGTCTGTGGGATAACCCTCGTCCCTCAGCCGATGAATCCACTGGGAAAACTCTGCCTGAGTTGCGTTGTCGTTTCCATATTTAGAAAGCATAAACCCATGGGCCCACTTGCCGTACATCTCCATACGTCCGGTGATTTCCGCATACTCGTTGAGAATGGTTTTGAAATCCGGTCCATACATAAAGAAGTAATCAAGGTACCCCTTTGTCTGGAATCCGCCTCCTTGCTTATAAAATACCGTGTCCTTCTCTATGGTGTTCAAAAATATGCCGTATCCCACGGAGCTCATAAAGAAAGGAGCTATCAGTCGTCCATGTGACATGGAAAATTCATTAAAATCGGATGCGTAGCGGTTAAGATTTGACCGGCGTCCATGGTCACCGGAACCAAAGCCAAAGATTCCTCCCGCATTCTCAGTACCTTCTGTCTTTTTTACGCCTACTTTGTCTCCGTCCGCATACATACCGGTTTCATCTGTGTCTTTTGACAACAGGTTTCCCTCCAGGTCATACATGCCGATACGCAGAGGTGATTGGTTAATTCTTACTTCCATTGCTGCCGTTTTGACAGATATTACACCATCTTTCTCGGTGACCGACCGGTTAACGGCTGGCCATTCATTTTTCTGAACCATGTAGTATTCAGCATTGGCGGGACGATATCCATCCGCACCGTTTTCAGACAGCTGTACCCGTACTGTACGGTCGGTGCATAACTCCACCATCACCTGGTCTTGCCCAGTGTTAAACAACAGGATATTTCCGTCTTCATTATAGTTGTCCATGTTGCCAATACCAACGGTGGCCGCCTGTACCTCTACAGGTGCAAAATTGCCCAGCAGCGAAGCTATCATTACAATAGACAGTACGACTGCCACCAGCCTGTTTCCTAAATGCTTTAAACGGTTTGTTCTACTCATGTTTCCTCCTTCTTTTTCATAAAAATCCCTCAACGTGTTCCTGCGTTGTCTCGTTTGGTATCCGTCATTTTTTGTTAAAATATACCATGTGTTGTGTATAATATTAGCAATATATATACCATTTTCACAATGGAATCTTTTGCCCTCCAACAGCAAGATTTTGCGTTCCGGATTTTCTATCCTATCTTCCTTTTGCCCTTGTTCTAACATCAAATGCTACTGCAGTGATGAAAATAATCCCTTTTACCACGTACTGATAAGAAATATCAACCCCCATCAGGTTCATTCCATTGGTTAGAGACATAATTACCAATGCTCCAATTATGGTATTCGTCACCCTGCCGACACCACCGCTCACTGCGACACCACCAATATAAGACGATGCAATTGCATCCATTTCAAATCCCAGACCGGCGGTGGGCGTTGCCGACTGTAATCTTGAAGTATAGAGTACTCCCGCCAGCGCTGCTAATACGGACATGGAGCAAAAAGCAAACAAAGTCACTCTTTTCACATTAATACCGGAAAGTTCCGCTGCCTGCTCATTTCCGCCGATTCCATAAATATAACGTCCCAATCTGGTTTTTGTTAATACATAATTATATCCAAGCAGCACAACCCCTACAATTACAGCCGTCCAGGGAAGTCCGCTGTATTTTGCCAACACATAAATAACCAGCATGATAATAATGGAAAGAAAAATTAATTTAAATATAAAAATCGGTGAGGAAATAACCGGAAAGTTATACTGCTGTTTGTTTTTTCTGCTCTTTAACTGAGAAAAGATCATGATGATCACAGCTGCTGCCCCAATCAGCAAGGTCAACAGATGAATTCCGGTGTCAAAAGGCAAATCCGGAATAAAACCATTTGATAATGCATTAAAACCTGCATTCGGCACAATAATTGTTCCGGATTCCTGTAAGAACAGATTGAGAAGACCACGGAAAATAAACATTCCTGCCAATGTGGTTACAAATGCCGGCACCCCCACTTTTGTAACCAGAATTCCCTGATATAATCCAATTGCAAGGCCAAGCACCAGCACCAGAAGGATTGCAACCCATTCATTGATCTGGTATCTGGTCATTAAAATTGCTGCTGCCGCTCCACAGAATCCGGCTACATACCCCACCGACAGATCAATATGCTTTAGAATCAGTATGATCGTCATCCCGATCGCCAAAACTGCCACATAGCCTGCCTGGTTGATGAGATTGGTTAAATTTCTGGCTGTAATAAATCCGCCGTTCGTCTTAAACGTAAAAAATCCCATAATTATAATTAACGCAATATACATCATATAATCGCGGATATTTGCTCTTAACAGGGATATAATCTCTTTCCCTAACCCTTGCTTTTCTTTATTTTCCTTCATTCCTTCAACCTCCTATGATCTGATTGCCATCTCCATAACCTTTTCTTCATCTGCATCTTCCGCAATTAATTCCCCGGTAATCCTGCCCTCTGACATTACATAAAGCCGGTCACTCATTCCCAGTACCTCCGGTAATTCAGACGATATCATAATAATGCTCATCCCCTGTTCTACCAGCTTATTCATCAAAGAATAAATCTCAAACTTTGCGCCCACATCAATTCCCCTTGTTGGTTCATCCAGAATCAGGACATTTGGATTTACAAAAATCCATTTTGCCAGCTGTACCTTCTGCTGATTTCCCCCGCTTAACTTTCCGGTCTTTTGTTCAATAGAAGGGGCTTTGATATTAATGGACTCCCGGAAAGAATTTGCCGTCTGAATTTCTTTATTCTCATTGATAGCCAGTCCCTCTGTCAATTCCTTCAAGTTGGCAATGGAAATATTAAACTTAATGTCCTGGATTAAAATCAGTCCGTTCCCTTTGCGGTCCTCTGAAACGTAAGCAAGCCCATCCTGAATTGCTTCTCTGGGATTCTTAAATTTACGCGGTCTGCCATTTATGTAAAGTTCCCCGCCTGTCACCTTATATCCGGAGGGGTTTCCAAAGATACTCATAGCAAGCTCCGTTCTTCCTGCCCCCATCAGACCCTGAAGTCCCACAATTTCACCTTTACGGACATTCAGACTGATATCATGTAAGATTTCTTTTCCTTTTGCCGGATCGGTTACGGTCCAATTCTTAAGTTCTAAGGAAATTTCACCAATTTCATGCTTCTGACGTGCCGGATAAATATGTTCGATTTCCCTGCCTACCATATGTTTAATGATTTCCGCTTCCGAAATCTGTTGCTTCGCCACATCCATGGAACAGATCGTTGCGCCATCTCTTAAAACGGTGATCGTATCTGCAATGGCTGTTATTTCCCTTAATTTATGTGAAATCATGATACAGGTGACACCCTGGCTTTTTAGTTCCATAATCAGTGCAATCAGATTCTGACTGTCATCTTCGTTTAACGCCGCAGTCGGCTCGTCCAGAATCAACAGCTTTACATTTTTACTCAGCGCTTTGGCTATTTCTACCAGCTGTTGATTTCCCACACTTAGTTCTTTGACTTTCATGGAAGGATCTGCGTTAAGCTTTACTTTTTTCAGCATTTCATCTGCTTTTACAATGGTTTCATTCCAGTCAATCCTTTTCCCTTTCATGAGCTCATGACCAAAATAGATATTTTCATAAATACTTAATTCCGGTATCAGAGCCAATTCCTGATAAATAATCGCAATTTCTTTTTCTTCGCTGTCAGCAATTGATTTAAACTTTTGTACTTCTCCATTAAAGATAATATCACCTGAATAAGTACCATACTCATATTGCAAAACACCGGATAAAACTTTCATCAAGGTGGACTTTCCTGCACCATTTTCTCCCACAAGACAGTGAATCTCCCCCCGCTTTACTTTGAAATTCACATCATTTAATGCCTTCACACCCGGAAACTCTTTTGTGATATGCTTCATTTCCAATATATATTCGTTCACGCTCTTCCTCCTTTCTAAACGCCTGTAAACAGGCTTGCGAAAAGGGGCGCTGATAAGAATCACAACCGCCCCTTTCGTCCTTTAAAAGCTAATAGTTTTATAATCCTGTAAATTCTGCTTCTGCATAGTATCCGGAATCAATCAATACTTCTTTCAGATTTTCCTTTGTTACCACCAGGATTGGTGTTTCTTTTGCCGGGACATCCTTTACCTCATTATTATAATTAACATCTGTTACCGGTGTTTCTCCTTTTAAGATTGCAACTGCCATCTCAACGGAATCTGCAGCCAGTGTTCTCGTATCTTTAAATACCGTCATAGATTGTTTTCCATCAATAATGTACTGAACGGATGCCTGCTCGGAATCCTGTCCGGTAATCACATAATTTGTAACTTCTTTATCTGTTGCAAATACATCTGCAATAGAGCGGGATGTTCCATCGTTTGGTGCAAGAATCAATACATCACCCTTAGCTTCTGCTGAAGCGCCGGTAAGGTTTGCTTCTGCTTTTGATTTAGCTACGTTGAAATCCCAATCCGTAGTAACCTGTCCGATGATCTTTCCTAATTCGTCCCTGGATAAATCTGCTTTATCCTTTAAGCCCTCTGCCTCCTTGGAATTTGCAATTTTAAATGTTCCATCCGCAATTTTCGGCTGCAATACACTCCATGCACCTTCAAAGAAAATGAAAGCATTGTTATCTGTTGCTGCACCTGCGTACAAGTAAAGGGGAATGTCCTTTCCTTCCGGTGCATTGTCAATTAAGTACTGGCCCTGAGCTTCACCAACTGCAAAGCTGTTAAAGGTTACATAGTAATCTACTGCATCTGTCCCGGTAATCAAACGGTCATAAGCAATTACGGTTACGCCTGCAGCTTTTGCTTCTTCAACACTTGCCGCTGCCGCCGATGCATCCTGTGCACATATGATAAGTACGTCAATGCCCTGAGAAATTAAAGTCTCTACATTTGTTTTCTCTGTTGCTGAAGATCCCTGACTGAATAGTACCTGATTACTGAATCCTGCATCTCCCAGAATTGTTTCAAACTGCTTCTGATCCTGAAGCCATCTTGGTTCATCCTTCGTAGGTAACACGATTCCTACCTGTAAATCCCCGTCAGATTTCTGATCATCTGCTGCTGTATTATTTTCCTCTGATGCTGTAGTATTCTCCTCTGTCGCTGCAGCCTCTGTGGCAGCTGTTTCAGCATTAGTCTTAGCCTGCGTTTCGGTAGCTGCAGCTGTGTCACTAGTCTTTTCAGTTCCACCCCCTGCACCACATCCGGTGAGTAACCCCAGTGCCATAACAGCCGACAAAACAAAACTTAATACTTTTCTTTTCATATTTTTATCCTCCTTAAGATTTTTAATATTCTGAAGCTTTTAGCCTCATTTCCTGTTTAATTAGTTTCTTTCTAATAAAAATTACCACTTATTATTGAAAAAAGCTCTGATAAAACCGCCTCACAAAAAGGCGGAACCAATTGCTTATATTTTTTCATTTTAGCGTTAATTTTTATACAAATAACACAAATACCCTCCTTTTCAAATTTTATTTTAACAATATAACGCTGTGTAACTATACCTTATATTAACAAACTTAGGGTATGTTTAACAATAGAATCTTTTGCTTGTACAGAGTAAATCTTTGCTCTTTTAATCTTTTAAAAAAACAGCGGTATTACATTAAATAAGGCTTTTACCGCCTTGTATTATGCATACAAAACCTATCAAAGCTTATGGGGAGATTAGCTCAAAATAAAGGGTGTATAGCGGGCTATGTAACCTGATCATGCTTTGTTTCAAGAAATGTTATCCCAGAAAGAGAATGGGGCGGACCATGACAGGCACTACCTCTGTATACAATGTGTACTTAATCTGTACGCCCCACTTTGCGGTATATTTACCCCGAATTCAAGTTACACAGCCTGCATCAATTGTAGATGTCCTCCTCCAAATGAAAGCCGTCAGCAATTACCGTATCCCTTATCGTTTCCTGTGTAACCGGATATACTTCTATTGCGATGTATGGAATATCTGTCTGTCCATCGTAAAGCGTACTCTTTGTATCCAGAGACTGGCCCAGTGCCAGCTTTTCACAGGCAGCCAGTGTCTCACTGACCAGATCCTGGATCGGCTTGTACACGGTCAGCCCCTGACGTCCCGCTACGATGCGCTGACAGGCAGAGATATCCGCATCCATACCCACCACCTCCACTCCACCAATCCGGTTTTCACCAAATGCGTCAGTCACTCCCCATGCCAGTGAGTCATTGCCGCATATGACCGCAACCAATTTATCCCGATAGCTGTCAATCCTTTCTTTAACAAAATTGTATGCATTTTCCCGCACCCAGCCCTCGATCCAGGTCTCATCCACTATCCAAATATCACCAGACGTAATATATGGTTCCAGTACCTCCATGTATCCCTCACGAATCATGGGGCAGTTGTTATCGCTCATTGGTCCATTTACCAGTAAATATCCACCATTCCCTGCATGCTCTATCAGATACTCTCCCATCAGCCGCCCGACCATGATATTATCAAATGCAATATAAACATCTGCTCCGGAATTGCGGATCAGACGGTCATATACGATCACCGGCACCCCCTGGTCTTTGGCAAGATTCACGCAGCGAACCTCCTTCTCCGCATCGTTTGGTGCGATTACCAGCACATCAATCCCCAGTCCCAGCAGTTCCTGTACCTGGGCGTACTGAATCTCCGAATCTCGATTGGCATTGCGCACGATCACATCGATACCCTTTTGCTCGGCTTTGGATTGGAAAATATCCCGGTCTCTCAGCCATCGGTCCTCCAGCAGCGTTGCCATGGAGAACCCAACCCTGATATGCTGTACTTGCGACTGCTCTGACTGCAAAACAGGCTCATCCCGGTAACAGCCCTCCAAAAGAAACAGCAAAATGACTGCTATAAAAACTGCAATGAATCGTCTAACCTTCATCCTTACTATCCCCCCTCTCTGCTGAGGTCCTGTAGTCACCGGCCCTGATTCCCGTATATTTGTGAAACACCTTAGAAAAATAGTTCGGATCATTAAACCCCACCAGATATGTAATCTCTTTTATACTGCTGTCGGTCTTAGATAGCAGCTGCTTAGCATGCTTAATCCGTACCTGAAGCAGTCGTTCCTTAAAGTTGCTGCCGGTGTGCTCTTTGAAGAGGCGGCTGAAATAATAAGGACTGAGATTCACACTGGATGCCACCTCAACAAGGTTGAGTTCCTTGTTAAAATTTTTTTCTATATAGCTGGCTGCCTGATCGACTATTTTTTTTGTGGAGGACAGGATATTCTCCTGCTGCCCGTAGGAACTGTTTATCTGCTGATCCAGCTGCATCTTTGTCTCGTCGAAAACCTGACTTGGCAATTTGTCATCTGAAAACGCCTCCGCATATTCCAGGGCACTCAATGCCTGCTGAAGCCCAAACCGGCATTGCATAGGTCTTGTTGTCGTCTGACTCACCCCTGCCAAAATTCTCGCTGCGCTCTTATCCTTTTTGTTCATATCAGCGAGAATAAAGTCCAGGCGGCGGCTGAAATCAACCGGATATGTATCTGGTGATTCGTTGGCTGGAACGAGAATCAGCGCACAGGCTGTTCCTTCTTCTAACACATCCCGGATACTCTCTTTCATCTCCGGCAGGCGCTCCAGCAGGATGTTCCACAGTTGTGCAACCCTCCCGGTGTCATAAAGAAAAACAACAATAAACACAGGCTGATTAGATAATCCCAGGAAACTGGCACATGCCAGCAGTCTTTCATCAGAATTTCGTTCAGGCAGCAGTGCGTGGATAAAATCCCGCTGAATCATTGGCTGGGCGATCTGCAATCGCTTCTGCCTTGCATCCTTTGCATTCATTTCGGCTCTATGATCTGCGATATCCGCCATTACCTTTTTTAAAGCCGCGGAAAACTCAGCCTGCTTAACCGGCTTCAGTAGATAATCACTTGCCCCCATGGACAGTGCTTCAACTGCGTAATTAAATTCACTGTATGCGGAAACGATAATAAATCTGGTCTCGGAAGCAAATGCCAGGATCTTCCTGATCGCCTCCAATCCGCTCAGACCGGGCATTTGGATATCCATAATTACAATATCGGGGTGCAGTAATGCAGTCTTCTCCATCGCATCCCGGCCGGAAAAACAAGTACCTACTACTTCCAGTACCGCATCTGTCTTTTGTACCATCACATTTGTTGCCTGGGCAGCGATGGGCTCATCATCTACCACTAAAACGCGTATACTCATTCCTTATCTCCTCCTCTGAAGCTGTGGTTATTCTGCTGGTATTTTCAGCCGTACCTGCGTCCAGCCGTCAGCCGATTCAATTTCCACCGGTCTCTGGCAACGGCAGACAATCTGCAGTCGCCGGTAGACATTTTTCAGTCCGATTCCGCTCAAATGTCCCCGGTGCTCTTGATACTCCTCCGTGTACAGTGCCTCAATCTTCTCTTTTGGAAATTCCGGTCCGGTGTTAGCGATCACCACTATGGCAGCTCTCTGATCACCGCTGATCTTTAATAAGATCTGTCCCCCCTCCTCGATCAGGTTCACTCCGTGCACGAAAGCATTTTCCACCAAGGGCTGCAGTGTCATCCGGGGCAGAGTCACCGCATTCAGCGCAACCGTTTCGTCTACCTGTACATCAAACTGCAGCCGTGGTCCAAATCGGGTGGTCAGCAGCTTCATATAAGCCTCCACATTGCCCAGTTCTTCTTCCAGTGTTGCATTATCCAGACCTGCCAGATTGTATCGAAATACATCTGCGGCATTTTCCAGATACTCGCAAACCACCTCGTCTCCTGACAGCATGGCAATTTTAGCCCCGATATTAATGGTATTAAAGATAAAATGTGGATTCATTTGTGCATGCAGTGCATGCAGCTCTGCTTCCTGCAGCAGGTTATCTTTTTCCAGTGTCATAATCTGCTGCTGTGCCAGCTCATTTTCCAGCTTTTGCTTCTCCTTCAGGCTTTCCAGATACAAACGGGTATTCTCCACCATGACCTCGAAAGACTCATACAACTGTTTAAATTCCAGGTTCTCCTGCTCCAAACAGATGTCAATGCCATAGTCTCCTTCCGCAACACGTCTTGCATAGCCCGCCAGTCGTGTGATGGGTCTGCTCACGTTGTTGCTAAGGTTGATCAGTAAAAATACCACAAAAAATATAGATGCACCAAACAGTCCATAGGACAATGCGGTACGAATCGTGACCACCTGCTGCATTTCGTAGTACTGGGCGCTGCTCTCCTGAAGCTCGCTGGCCATCAATGACTGAATATACTGGTTGATCAGACGGAAATCATAACTCACGCTTTCGTATAACTCCACATACTCTGTGTTTTTTTGATTGCGCTTGGCAACGATCAAATCCTCAGCAGATCTCAGATAATGGCTCAGGTTTCCGCCCAGATTGATGTAACGTATGTCCTGCTGCCCGCCTTGGTCCCGGAGTTGTTCCACAATCTTCTCTAACTGGTTCTGATTATCATAATAGCTTTGCAGAGAGACGGAGTTTCGAGAAAAAAGATAGTCACTGATGTTATCCTGAAAGGTTTGAGTCGTAGTCTGCACTTCGGAAAGCTGTTGATTTACTTCTGCAAATGTAGTCATTCTCTTCAATAGGAACTGGGATGAGAGAAAATTATAGACACCAACCATACAGCAGATGATTGCCGCAATAAAATAGGTAAACAGCAATGTATGCCGAAGTGACGGAGGTTTGCTTTGTTTCCGACCCCCGCTCATTGCTCTGTCTCCAGCCACTGCCTACTGAACTTATCCACATTTTCACGGGTAATTGTATGCAGTGGTACCGGCATATTATCGTCATAAGAGTGATTATTTACCCGCGTGTGCAGCATTGCCACGATATCGTTACCCATCTGATCTGGATCCGGTGTCACGGTGCCGTAAATAACTCCTCTGCTTACATAATCTAAAGTTTGCTGCTGCATACCATATCCGATAATTTGCACTTTTTCAGCCAGATTACTGTCAATTACCTGCTGCGCAATCAGTGGAACTGTATATGCGTTCAGACAAATAATTGTATTGTAGGTATTTTTCAGCGTCTCAAGCGTGTTTGCCAGCTTTTCACCCGCATATACCTCCTCTTCGGTAGAAAGAGTCTGCACAATCTCTGCATCATCATGCTGTCCGAACACTTCCATGATCCCCTGAACTTTCATATTTTGGTATGTAGAGGGTATTCCTTCCTGCGTCTTTTCCAGTACCAGTACCGCTTTGCATCCCTGTTCACCCGCTGCGTCTATTGCCAGCTGTCCGGTGCTGGTACCGATGCTGTAAGAATTGGCACTTACAGCCGGAATCGTGTCACGCTGGTAGTTTTCGCTCTCATAAAGGATTAGCTGCACCCCCTGCTTTCTCGCCAGCTCATACATCTCCTGCGTAAACATCGGGTCGCTGGACTGAAATGCTACAGCCTGTGCCCCTGAATATATGGCAAACACCACACTGTCCCGCAGTGTGGTTGACTCCCAGCTTTGTAGTGTCTGATTCTCTACATTAATATGATATTGTTCCGCCGCCTCTGCAGTGCTTTTGCGCAGATGCTGGTAAATAAGATCATTGTCCTTGCTGATGACAATCATTCGGCTGCCCTGTTTTTTGTCCGTCACCTCCGCCTGACCGACGGAACTGAACATAAACAACTGTATGTACAGAACCACCAGCAGAACCAGAAAGCCAATAGAAACCAACATATATTTTCTGCTCATATTCTCTCCTGTCTATTGCACCCATGCTGCTATATTTGTACTCTTGAATCACTTTATCACATTATGTCCGGATTGGTTCTGGAATATATTTACATTTTTAAGCAGTGAGGTTTTATCTGAAGAGACCGTAACAAATTTGTGTTCGTTACGGTCTGCTGAAAATAATATATTTATTAATTATAGTAATTTTACACACTCTCCAAAATCTCGTCTCTCAACATTCCAGTCATTTATTACAAAATTCATTATTATTTATTCTGCTATTTTAACAAATAGCCCAATGTTCAGGCAAGAGAATCTTTTGCCCCCCATCTGGAAGTTATTGCGGTTAACATAACTCTTCCGTTGGTTTACTGGAACGCCAGCTGGAAATTAGTATACCGGTTCAGAGAATTATCTCCTTCCTGAATAAAATCCCAGGTCTCCTTATAGGTTCCGTCCACCGCCACCCGGTTTTTCCCCAGGAACTCGATAAATTCTTCCGGCTTTCCCTCGAACTGTTCTGCAAAGGTGTCTGAGTACTCCCATTTTTCTTCGCTGGTAAACTCCCGCAGCTCATTAAACAGAACATGCTCCAGATTGCAGGACATATAATAAATGCGGTAGGGCACTTCATTAATTTTACCGGTAGCGGATAATTTATATAATAATTCTGACTTCAGCTCATTGCGCTTGATCAGAGATCCCACATTAGATGTTTCAATATGATCCGTATAATAAACTGTGGGACCGGACTTTTTCTGTACTACATTTTTGGCGTCCACAAAAGCTCCGTCCAGATCAGACAGGTGAATTACTTTCAGGATATCTTCATCCGTATACCGGTATTTTGTTTTGACCTCTTCCATACATGCGTTGATTTTTTTAATGATGGTATCTGAGTCCACACTTCCCCTAGCAGTAATATCTCCGTGAATTACATGAAACTTAACCTCGCTGGTTGAGAAAAATTCCTGCATGATAGATCCGATTGCTCCTTCATCGCTCGGGCCTTCCACAATAAAAATAATTACTTTTTTCTCTTTATCTGGCATTTGTAATTTCCCTCCCCGCTTTACGAAATGACCTGGCAATCTTAATGCTGTCCGTATCCGTATAGATGCATTCCTGCTGCCCGCCTAAGGTGATGCTTCTGATATAGGCATCCCGCAGATTGAGGCTGTTTGCCGTATTCTGCATGCGGATATAGCGGTTGCCGGGGTTGGCTGTGGAAAATAAAATACTGTCGTTACCCAGCATCTCTAATGCTCTAAGATTGTGTGAAGTAAAGACCAGCTGTCCTTTTGCCCCCTTATTAAAGATATCCAGCAGTTCACCCAGCAGGTATTCGTAGATTCCGGCATCCAGTTCATCCACAACCAGGCAGATGCCCGGATCACTGTATGCCCGGATCAGTACATTTAAAATGGATATAATCTTAACGATACCGTCGGATTCAAAGCGGATTGGTATTTCGATATCTCCCCGCCTGGATGTCAGGTCTACCTTCCTTCCTATTCCGCCGTTTTCTACCAGCTGCTGCCCATAGTCCCGGATATCCAGTGTCATTCCAGGAATAATTGTGGCTAACACGATGTTGATTTCCCCCACGATCTGTTTTAGCAGTTCAAAACGGCTTTCTTCTACAAGGGTAGGCTCCTTTAAGGCAATTACAAAATCTCCTCTGGTTGCAGATTTCCGGTCTGTTACCCGGAAAGCCACCGGGAGCAGAAAGTCCGCACTGATGGCACCGGAATGAGAATCCCGGATGACAAACAGATCCATCATGGCATAGTTATATAAGGACTGGATGATAAAGGCATAATCTAAGAAGTTTACTCCGCTTTCATTGCAGAAGATCTCCCGGCTGGTTTCCCCAAAGATATAGGAACAGTTATGAATCTGGGCTACTTTCTTGGCAACGATCAGGTTGGTTCCGTTCTCGGCGTTTCCGCTGGTGACTTCCTCCAGCATCTCTTTCGGGGTAAAGATACAATCCGCATCTTCAGTGGTATACTCCATAAACAGCAGATTTTCCTGAATCTCCCCCTGTACAATCCTGGCTGCGGATAAGGCCTCTCTGGAAATAACTGCGGTATTTTCTTCGGTTTTGCGAAACCAGATCTCATATTCCACTTCAAACTGCCTTTCCCTTCCGCTCACCAGAAACACAGCCTTAACTTTGGCATACTCCTGCCCGTTTGTAATATAATTGACCAGTTCCTCCGGGATGCTTAGCCCCATCATGATCTTCTGAACGTAAAAAAGAGTATCAATTACCGTTGTCTTTCCCGAACCGTTTTGCCCGTAAATCCCCAATATTTCAGAGTCATCCAGAACCAGGCTCTGGTGTATCCGGGAAGGCATTTCAACTTTTCCATAAGTAGTATTTTTAATATTTTTTATTTCAACAGAATGTAACCGCACAATGATGTCATCCATGATTATCTCTCCTTGGGCATATGAATTATCTTACATTATCCCCTGTTCCAAGGGTTTGTATGCGGCACACTGCTTCTAAAAGCAAAAAAGCAGAGCAGTGGTTCCCGGTGATAAACATTTTATGTCTATCAGTCTCACGAATCACTGCCCTGCTAATGTTAGCTTAACATTGTTTTATTAACGTTGTTTTATTAACGTTGTTTTATCAACGCAATTTCACAGATAAAGTCTTGGAATATTTACTGTACACTTTACTGCTTCCAGCCTTTTTGTAACTACGAATCTTAAACTGGTACGTTCTGCCCTTTTTCAGATTTTTCTTTGTATATGCCGTAGTTTCTGCTGGTACACTTTTTATCTTTTTAAAACCGTCTTTTCCGGTCTGCATATAAATTACAAATCCGTCTGCATTCGATCCCTGTTTCCAGGACAGCTTCACGCTTGTCTTGGAAGCTTTCTTAACGGAGAGTACCGGTTTTTTCGGTGCTGTAGCTGTCTTTAAAGCTGCTGAGTATTTTCCGTACAGCTTTTTACTTCCGGATATGGAATATGCTCTTACCCTGAATTTATACACCTCTGCGCGGCTTAAGCCTTTCACGGTGATGTCGGTCTGCCCTGTAGTCTTTACCACACTCCACTTTCTCTTTGCCGGGTTATAGCGGCTTAATTCATAACCACGTGCACCGCTGGTTTTCTTCCAGCTAAGCCTGATCTTACCGGTAGTCTGGTTGGATGCTTTTAAGCCAGTTACCTTTCCAGGCGCCGTTATCTTTTTGAATTTAGCAGTATAAACGGTATCTTCATAAACGGTCACCGTGTATTTCTCGGATGTGGACACTTTTTTGCCCTTTAAATACCATCCCTGGAACGTATATTTTGATGACGGCTTTGCGGTTATGGTGACTCTGCTTCCCGAATCTACCGTTTTCGTACCCGCTGCCGTTCCGCCTTTTTCTGCTTTTACCGTTACGTTAACTTTTTGTGGTTTCGGCGCTTCTTTTTTAACAAACTTCGCTAAATAGAGGGTATCCTGTATTGCATTTATTGTGTAAACCGGTTGTGATGATACTTTCATATCCCCGATATACCAGCCTGCAAATTCGTAACCTTCCTGAGCAGATGCCTGAATCGTTACAACTGCCCCGGCTTCCACCGTAGCACCTCCTGTGGCGGTTCCCCCTGTTTCAGCCTGAACCTTTATGGTTATCATTTCTTTTGGTATTTCTTCAAAGTGCGCTGTATAAACTGCATCTTCCACAGCCACAACTTCCAGGCTTAAATCATCGGATACTTTTTGATCTTCCAAATACCAGCCTGCAAACCGGAAGCCTTCCTTCGGAGATGCCGTTATGATGAACAGGTCTCCTTTATTAACAATTCCGCCCTGGCTTACGGTTCCTCCCGGCTGGGCTTCTGTGGTAATCGTCACAGTTTCCGGCTGGGGCTCTTCAGCCTTTGTAAAACGAGCCACATAAGTCTCATTTTTAATTGCTTCTACCTGATAGACCTCTTCTTTGGATTTATTAATGTTATTGAGATACCATCCGTCAAAAGTATATCCTTCATCGGCGGCCGCTGTAATGGTTACCATTGTACCGGGATCTACCGTTGCAGTTCCCTGCGCCGTTCCACCTTCTGTGGCTTCTACGGTAATGGTGATCTGCTGTACCTCATTTTTCCTGAATCGGGCGGTATAAGTAATGTCCTCTGCTGCCTCTACTTCGTATTCCGGCTGATCTGATACTTTGGTTTCTCCTAAATACCAGCCGTCAAAGGTGTAACCTTCCTTCGCCCGGGCGCTGATCAGAACTTTTTCTCCTGCATTCACGACTCCGCCTCCGGATACGGTTCCTGCCTCTTCATCCTCTGACAGTACGGTAACCGTTACCTTTGCCGGGGCATCCTTTTTAAACTTCGCCGTATAAACTGCATCTTCTGCCGCTTCTACTTCATATTCTGCTTCTTCGGATACCTTTACGCCTTCCAGATACCAGCCCTCAAAGGTATATCCTTCCTTCGCCTGAGCAGTAATCGTTACCTTTTCTCCTTCTTTTACGGTACCGCCTCCGGATACGGTTCCTGCTGTTTCATCCTCGGTCTGTACCGTAATCGTCACATCTTTTAAATCACGGATAAATCTAGCCACATAGGTGGTATCTGCTGTAATCTCCGGTGTCGTAAAGACAGGTTCACCGCTTGCTTTTTCTTCTCCCAGATACCATCCGTCAAAGAGATATCCCGGATTCGCTTCTGCCGTTAACACCGCTGTTCCGTTTGCCTCTACATCTGTTGTTCCTTCCACAGATCCGCCTTCTGCCGGGTCTGCCTGTGCAGTTACGGTGTATTCCCCTTTGACAACGGTAAATACCGCCGTGCGTACCGCTTTCGCTCCGTTTACTTCCGAAGCGGCACGGAGTTTTATAATTCCCGTTGAACCAACCCGAAGTTCGGTTCCGGATACGGTTGTCCCCGCCACTGCCTCTGCAATTTCAAATGAATAGCTGATATTTTCTTCTGCATGTCCGGGTTCTTCACATGGAAGCAAGATTCCTTTTGCAGATAATTCAACTGTAGTCTGATCTGCATTTTTCGGTATAACTATTTTACGGTCAGCAAATACCAGATCCTGGAATGTGCAGCCGCAGGAAGATGGGGTAATAACCAGATCCTCATCTCCCGGCTCTTCCTTGTCAATTGCTTTGTAAAATGCCATATACTGCCCGGAGATAAATTTATCTGCCGGATCTGACAGGTTGCCCATGGCATGGCGTACCCTCATCTGAATTCTTCTGGCATCTGTCGGAGTAAATACAGCTGTTTTCTTAACCGTATCTGCCGCCCAGGTGATCTCTCCGCCCGGAACCTCCTGCCAGTCATCCTGGTCTGCCGTGGTACTGTAATACAATTTAAATTCTGTAATAATACCATTATTGCCGCCGCTCTGCCTTGGCAGATATTCCAGCCTGCCTATTTTGCTGGTCTCTCCAAAATCAAAGGTCAGTTTGTTGTTAATTCCCTTCGCCATATCGATTCCGCCGGACCAGTCACTGTGGTAAATATTATTGTCATCCTTTAACATATTTGTAATCGGATATCCGGATTGTGTACTGTCTGCCGCTGCTGATTTTACTTCTGCTTTTTCATATTCATAGTTATTTCTCTGTGCCTGATAGATATAGAACTCACTTGCCGATATAAAAGTACTGTCCGCTAATGTGGCGGTTGCACGAAGCATCAGCCTGCGTGCTTTTATCAAAGAAAATTTAGCGGTTTTCTTAGAAGCATCCCCAGCCCAGGTTCCGCTTCCTTCCGGAACTTCCAAAAAGGCTCCTTCTTCATAGGTCCCTTCCTCTGCTTCGCTGTAATAGAGCTTATATCCGGTAATGATACCGTTTTTGCCCCCATCCTGCCTTGGAATGTATTCCAGTTTGCCAATCTCGTAGACTCCGCCCAGATCAATGGTAATTCCATTGTATTTGTCCTTGGAAATATCTGCCGCAGGAGTGGAACTGGATGAACTGTATGCAGAATGCCATTTGGTTGCCGTATCTCCATCTACCGCATTGCTTCCAGGTCCATCGGTAGCTCCCGGTGTGTCACTTTGCTGGCTTTCTGCCACTGCGGTTAACTGGGAGCTTGGAATCTGCGTATAAGTGATTCCGCCTTCCTCCCAGGCAGCTGTCAGCGTCATGCTCCTGCCCGGCATGCTGTAAACAGCGCCGGCATCATAGGTCTTCTTTCCGTCATTCCATCCGATAAAATCAAAATCTTTTCTGGTATAGGTATTTTCCGGAAGTACAATTGCCATGCCCTCTGTGGCCTTTATGTCTTTTGGGTCTTCCCCGCTTACAGTTCCTTCTCCCGGGGCAAAGCTTAACGTATACTCCTGAATATCCCCATCTTTTCCTTCATTTACATAGAAGTTATCAATAATATATTCGGAAGCGCTCTGCTTTTTAAGGTCAATATAATAATCATCGTAATCACCGGTTGTAAAAGCTGCTTTCGTGCTTTCTTTTTTAGCAAAACCCGTACCGCCAAGGGGCTTAAATACAAGCACGGCATTTTTTGCATCTTCTGCCGCCAGAGCCTTGTCCGATTTTACTCCTAGTGCAAATGCATTTGCGGCAGATGCCTTATAGTCCAGCCCAACTGTATAAGTGGTATTAGGTTTCAGGCGGACACGGTGAGAAAGCGTCCTCATGTAGTCCCCATTTCGGATTTTCAGGGAGTAGTTCCCTTCGATTACATCGTTTGTGAGCCCACCGTTGATCTGGTTCATTTCGGATAAATGGCTTTGGTCTGATTCCGTAGAAACAAACGGACCGTACTCCTGATCCACATTTTCAAAATCTTCAAAGAAATAATGGTCTCCCTGATCTGTCAGAGTAACAGGAATAACCCGCACATCGTCAATCATAACCGTGGAGGATTCACTTCCTGCATCGGCGTTGATTTTAATCACAGCCGTTGTCTGTCCTTCCGGTACCGTAAAGGAAAGTTTTACTCTCTGGAAATACTCTCTGTACTTATCAGTATGATGAACTCCATAGATTACATTGGAACTGTCTATATAGTTTTCAGCAAGCTTTGTTCCCTTCCCATCTTCTATAGCTAAATGCACCTTTCTTCCCTCAGAGGTACGAATCCATGCAGAAGCTGAGTAGCTCTGTCCCGGCGTAAGCCCGGTCATTTCCTGGCTGATTCCGCCTTCCTCACTGCCTGTAATCTGAACCATGGTATTTCCTATGCTGGTATCGGTAAATGTTACCTTTGGATTATCATTAATATTACTCCATCCGTTACCAAAGGTATGACTGTCAAATCCCATATCTTTTACCAGGCTTCCTGTGCTCCAGTCATAGGCAGCCATATCCGGAATCTCTACTGCCGCATCTCCCGGATAGATCACATATCCCTGACGGGCGTCCGCAGTTATGGAGACGGTTTTGTCTGCACCTACGCTTAATATCTGTTCCTCTGTCTTCCCAGTAGACGTGAGTTTATACAGCTTCACATTGGAGTAATTCCATCTCTGGGGCAGCGTCCAGCTGGTTGTTCCTCCGGCTTCATTATAATGATAGATCTTTTCCTGTCCATCGATTGTCCATGGTATGAAGATTTTATTTCCGGACGCCACTTCATGCCCATTCAGGCTGATTACATTTTTTCCGTTTTTCATCTCGGTTACAACTTCATTGTTACTGCCTAACACAGCCTTATCATTATTCGTCCACTGGCTGATGGGGTACTGGGCCAGGAAACGGTTTGGCAGAACATTTGTAAAAAAGTCCCTCATAGTAGCATAATAATCGTCTGCTCCCTGCCATCCGTTAAATCCATTAACACGGCTGCCTTCCCCACGGAAGAGGCTTGTCTGTCCAAAGATGTCCTTTTGTCCGTTGTAGACAAACCGCACCATATTTCCTGCGCCTGCATAAGTACTGTTAATATGATGTGCCCAAGCGCTTCTGGTAGTCATCTTCTCCGGATATTCGGTAGCTACTGCCGTTCCCTGATCCGTCAGCCCGTTAATTGCATTTTCCAGGCGGTAAGGTGCGAACCGGTTGTCGAAATAAGTATCAACGTATATCAGTTTCAGCTTCCCGTTGGTATCTTCATTCAGCTGCTGAAGTCTCTGTTCCATATTTCCGCCGGGAATCTTGGACCCGTCCATTAGTATATCATTTTCACGGATCATATTTACCGCACTGTCATACCAGCTCCATGCTCCGGTTCCGGTATTCAGTTCATCCACCGCATACTGGCTGGCTTCCGGATACATTTCCGTGTGGTTGATATGTACACCGAAATAAGCGTTGTATTTTTCACCCTCTGACAGCAGCGTATTAAAATCTTCCAGACCCCCTGCACGTTTATTATAATTGGCGAAGTCAGGATGACTTGCATCATGTCCTTCTCCCTGATAACCTTTTATAATAATCATCTGCTGAAATCCGTCTGTCCCCAGATTGAACTTTTTCGCATTGTCTAAGATACGTAAAAACGGATACTGCGCCGCACTTCCAACATTCATGGCGATACTGGTATATGCGTTCATAACTGCTTCGGAACCTTTAATCTCTTTATCCGATTCATCCCCATAACAATCATCCCGGTATGCAATTGCCCCATCCTGGAAATCAATCTTTCCATCCTGGTTCCGGTCAGCGGTGACTGCCACTGCCGTATAGGGTTTCTCGTAATCCTGGTCATCCAGCCCCCGAACTAAAAATTCATTGGTCCACAATCCTGTGGTGTAATGATCTCCGTTTTTCATGGTCTGGTATGCTGCTGCTCCATATTCTTTGGAAGAATCATTCCGGACAGATGCCGCCAGCTCGTGGTTATTCACAACGGTGATCACAGCCTCTTTATATGCCGGGTCTTCTGCAGGATTCGTTGTTAAATCCACACTCTTCTGTACCCGGTTATCATTAACGGTAAGTGCTGCACCTTCCTGGTCACTGCTTACGGATACCAGGCTGTGTTTTGGAAAATGAATGGTTTTAATTCCCTCAGCAATGTTTTCAAGGGTCATAACCATAACATTGTCCCGTACTGTCAATACCGTATCAAAGGTCATTCCGTTCACATCCATATGATAGACTGCCCTGTTTCCATTGATTTCGGAAGTAACCGTGGGCACGTAAGCTTTATTGTTAACCTCCACAACATAATATGGAATTTCCTGTCCCTGCATGGTCTTGCCGTCTAAATTATAACTGATGACCCGCGGAAAAGCCTGGTCAACTTTTACGGACATCTGCAAAGATGCAATCTCCTTCTCCGTTACATCCAAAGCAGCGGGTTCTAACTCATTCTGAGAGGATACCGAAAAAGTTCCAATACCGCCGCCGTTATTTTCAAAGTACATACCCGCCTTGCCGGCATCCATGGAAATCCCGGGCACTTCTCCGTTGAATATTTCTGCGCCATCCAGAAAAACAGTAACCACCTTTTCAACCACTCTTACACGAAGTTTATAAGGCTTCACACGTTTTGCATAAAGCCGCTGCCCGTCTCCGTATAAATTGCCGTCTGTTCCCGGTGCACCGCTTAAAAGGGAAACCTTTTTTCCGTCTCCGGTTATCAAATACCAGGGTGACGTATTGCCGCCAACACCCCCGTTGCCTATTGCCGTATAAGAATTCGGTCCCGCATATCTCACAACAGCATAAAACCTGCCGTTATTATTTGCCGGGTCAATTTCAAATTCTACCTCAGTATTTTTCAGTGTCGGTGAATTTTCATCAATGATCAGTTTCGTTCCGCTTCCGGGAACCTGCAGCTTTCCGTCAGACTTACTTAACGCTGCTGATCCGCTTTTCACAGAGAAACCTTCTATCCCATCTTTGGAAAAATCTTTTTCATAAATCTCATTTGTTTCCCCGGGTATGACCTGCGCCTGGTTAGACGCAGCTTCTCCTGCTTTGGCTTTCTCTTTCGCCGCTGCTGTATCCACACGCTCCGCAATGTCTGCCGAGTCTGCGATTTTTTCAATGCCTGCAGCGTTCGCCGGAAGAACCGGCTGAACCACCATACAAGTACTTAGAATCAAAGGCAAGACTCGTTTCCACAATTGTTTCTTCTTCATTTATCAACCTCTCCCTTTCTGTTGCTCATTTTCATGAAATGATTTTTCCCTAAATTATGCTGTTGCTTTCAGCCTGGCTCCTGCCCTCTCATCCCTCCTTTATATAGAAATCCAGTGCTGCAGTTTCTTGCTGCCATCTAACAAGTGATTGATGGTAAAGGAATTTTACAGCATCATCACGAAATCCGGCAGATTTTTGAGTATATTTCTAATTATATTTGATATATTAAGGATATGTATTGGTACATACGTCCATTTTTTTTGTATAATACGGTTTTCCATGTTGTAATTTCTTTGTATATTTATCCTGTTTTACGCAAATCCCCACCCTTTTTTTATTAATTTTGCCAAATAAAAAAAAGACTACTCTTATTGGAGTAATCTTTTCCCCTTTACACGCTTATATCATTTCCATCGATCAGCAGCTTTTCCTTTTTCCCATTATCTTTGCAAATACAATCCCAGTCAGGGTGGAAACACAGGTCGCCACGATTGCCGCACCTACAATTGCTGTAGGATTTGTACTCCCATATTGACTGCGATACGCGATTATATTTACCGGGATCAGCTGCAGCGACGAAATATTTAAGATCAAAAACGTACACATAGACTTACTGGCGACAGGCCTGTGATGATTCAATTCCCCCAGTTCTTCCATTGCCTTTAATCCCGCCGGGGTTGCCGCCCATCCAAGCCCCAGAAAGTTGGCAATGAAATTAGTGGTAATATGTTCATTTGCCTTATGGTCCTTAGGGATCTCAGGAAACATAAAGTGTACAAACGGCCTTATTTTTCTGGACAGACTCTTAATTAGTCCCGCTTCAGAGGCAATTTCCATAATCCCTACCCAAAGGGACATAACCCCCACCATTGTAATACACAGCGTAACCGCCTCCTTGGATGACGTAAGCGCCGCATCTGTTATTTCCTGCATCCTTCCGGTAAACGCACCATAGATAATCCCGATTATGATCATACCGCCCCAAATATAATTCATATATACCCCCTATCAGTCCGCACTGCGGGCCATTTTTCAAATGAAATATTCTCTTGGCTTAATATATGAAACAAGTTCTTTATTCATGACATATCCGGTTAATTTCAGGGACTGGTTTTTAATCCATAAATATCTGGAATAACCGTTACAGGGTGGTTGCCCTCCAACTTTAGAGGATGGGGGGTGATGATATGAATACATACCAAGTTCTAACACTTATGTTACTATTTGGAAGTTTTTTAATATCGTTGCTCGCCTATATAGACAAGCGATCAAAATAAAACTACCCTGTTTTCCGAGAACAGGGTAGTTTTTGTCCAAAGGACAATCCTTATTGAGGGCAACCACTGCTTTCACGTCGGCGGTTATTCCTTTTTGTGCTTACATGATATCACTTTTTAACAAAATTGTCAAATGTACTTTTTACGCTGGATATCACAACTTTCAGCTCCTAACACTGTTAAATCACCCCGCATGCAGCTATCAGATAAACCGCCCCATAATACAGGGTCATAACCGCATACCGGTAAATCTTTTCTTTCTTCTTATGAATCAGCCGAAAGCCCAGGATACAATCGGAACATACAAAAAAGATTCCACCCGCAGCAGCCAGTACGCCGCTGATTCCTCCCCGTACAATCCCCACTGTTATACCCATGGATGCCATAATACTTAAAACAGCCATATAGAGAAACGCGGGAATTTTAAGTTTGGAAAGTCCTGGAATATCTCTGTAAAATACACCAATAATTGTCACGTAAATCAATATAAAAATAAGAATTGTAATCCATTCTGCCCCGCCGTCCATTGCAAATGCCATAATAAAACAAATATGGGCTAACCCAAATGCAGTTGCTCCTGCTATAAAATAGAGCTCCAGCAGCACATCTGCAGTCATACAAAGCAGCGCCCCCAGAAAGATGAGCCAATTCACCCTCCCACCCCGGGAGAGAACGCCGTATAACGCCAGTATTACCAGCATTGATGTTGCTGCCGCCTTTAAGGCAAGCGCTTTTGCACCAGGCGGGTCAGCCAGACGGCAATAAGCCGTTCCGAAACAAACCGTAAAAATGAAAGTTACCAGCAGTATCATCAAAGATCCCCCCACTTCGTGATAAAATATGTAAAACCGTTACGTTTCAGGCAATATTTCCATATGCCAGACGTTTCCATTTTCCCTGGCGGAAGCGGATAACGTAAATCAAACCTCTGGTACACTCATCCAGCGCCATTGCAATCCATACGCCTTCCAGCCCCCAGCCCAGGGTTATGCCAAACACATATGCCATGCCAAATGCAATCAGCCACTCCCCTGTAATTCCTGCAATCATCGGCGTCTTCGCGTCTCCCACTGCAATCAGGCTTCTTGTCATAATAATATTAATAGCCCTTCCAATCTCCAAAAAGAATTCCAGGAATAAAATTCTTCTGCCAAGTGCCAGTACCTCCGGATCACTGGTAAACATCCGAAATACCAGATTGCTGTTTATAAATAGCAGCAGCGTCACCCCCAGGCAGACCCCGAGGCATATTTTCATAGTGCTCCACACCCTCTTTTGGATATCTTCAATTTTTTTAAGTCCCAGTAAATATCCCAATACAATTTGAGTAGCCTGAGAAAGGGCAACAGCATAGACATAGGATAGATTTGCCAGAATACTGCAATATCCCTTAGTAGCCGTTACCATGGTTCCAAAAGTATTTACAATTCCCAGAATACAAATCTGGGATACGTTGTACGAAAAGCTCTCAGCTCCAGAGGGAAATGCAATTTTACACAGATTCCCCAGTAATTTCTTAGGAAACGGCATTAAAAACCGTATTCCCAGAGGAAGCCGCACCTTTTTAACAAACAGCAGGATAATCAGCAGCAGCCCTATGGTTTTACTGATCACCGTAGATGTGGCTGCACCTGCTATACCCATCTGGGGAAATCCCAGCCAGCCATTTATTAAGATTGCGTTTCCTGCTATATTCAGTATATTCATAATTACAGAAACATACATCACTTCTTTCATTAAAGTATATGTACGGAGAATTGCCGCAAAGTTCAGATAAAGCCCCTGAACCAGAATAAAGCTTCCTACAATCATCAGATAAGCCCTGGTTTCACCCATAATTTCCTGTTGCAGCTTCATCATCGTAAATATCGGCTTGTTTGCCAGCATTACAATCAGCGTAATTACTACGCTGACACCCGTGATCAGGGTCAGCGAAACCATACAGGTCTTCGATGCATTTTCGTCATCTTTTGCCCCTAAAAACTGGGATAATATAACCGTAGTTGCCATGCTGATCATGTTCAGCACAATAATGACCAGATTCATAATCTGGTTCCCATTTACAATTGCCGCCACCGATTTCTGTGAATACTGGCTGATCATGATCTGGTCAATATTTCCCACCAGTAACTGCAGCATCAGTTCCACAAAAATTGGGATTGACATTTTAAATACTCTGGATGTTGAATTAATTCTAACTTGCCCTGTCTGCTCTTCCATTATCTTCTCTCTTCCATGTATTATCTCTTTCATTATCTTCACTCTTCCATTCCTGTCTCTTCCATTATCTACTCTCTTCCCTGAACCCATTAACTCTATATTGTATAAACCTCGTACATTATACCAAACTGTTTTACCTATTCCTATATAAAAAACTATCAAAAATTCCTTATATTTACAACACTTTTTATAATTCTTGAATGTGCGTACAAATAAAAAACTGCCCTGCCAGGCAAAAGCATATTATATACTTCCAGACTGGGGGCAGTTCGTTCCTCTATTTATAATATTGAATTAAGATTTTTATCTTTACTTATTTATATTACTTACCTTATTTACATTACTTACCTTCTTTACACAAATACGGTTTCATAAAGCATTCAAACACAAATGCTTCTTTATCTAAACGGTATTCCTCTGCCAATTCCGGTCCACAGCTGTTGGAACCTATTCCGCTTTGGATATAATCCAGGCAAAGTACCGTATAAGGAGAAGGAACTAATTCGTAGTTATGTGCCTTCCCAGTAAGTTCTTCCTGTGTGTATACGGATGCATTAAAGCTGAATGTCTCTTTTCCATAAGCAGTCAGACCAGCCCTTGTACCATAGATCTTCACATAATCGCAATCATAGTGGCTTCCATTTTCCTGGGGGCGGATATAATCCTCATGCATTTTTGTCACCGGACTCTGGAATTTTCCATGGAAGCTGGCGCGGCGTTTATCAATATAGCTTTCAACCGGTCCAAGCCCCATATATTCGGCATGCCCCATTGCTTTGGGCAGGAACAGGCGCAGTCCGAATCTTGGCAGGAACGGCAGCCCCGCAGGACGGCGTACCTCCTGCCTGGAACCGATTGTTCCATCGGAATAAACTGTCCAGCATACCTGAATCTCTACGAGCCTCTGGGTATAGATAGCGGACAGGGACAGGCTGGTGCTGATTTCCACACATCCTTCCAGAACTCTGTAACTGGTTTCATAGGCACGTGTTACCGTCTTATCATAATTTGCCTTCATCCACAGATGCTTCACATTCCGGTCATTATCGGTAGGCGCTCTCCAAACATTATATTCCATTGGTTTCTCCAGGAAATTCATATTCCGGAATACCATTTTTTCGAACCCACCGGTAAGCTTATTATATACATAAGCAAATTCCGGTCCGGTGATATATAGGAATCGGTCATCTTCCTCAATTACTAGACAATCATCTGCATCCTCCCGTGGAACACTCAGACTTTCCATTAGAGATTTTACGGTCTGATTCTGATTGTCTTCCGTGGATAAAGCGATTTCATCAAATCCCAGAAAATCCCCTTCACGAATCGGTCCCTCTGTCTTCACTGCCAGATATTCCAGCTTCAAATAGCACTTACCCGATGCAGGTACCGTAAACGAAATCGACAGCTTCTTTTCCTGATGCGGCTCTAAATCCAGCATTTCAGTATCTGTAATCACTCCACTTTCAAAAACACATCCATCTTGGGATACCGTATAGGCAATGGTCAGGTAGTCTTTCAGGTTCCGATAGTCCATGAAATTACGGATAGTCACTTCTCCGGTATCCTGTACAAACTCCATCACCCGCACCGGACGGTGTACATTTTTAAATTCCAACAGCCCCGTATGAGGCGTGCGGTCCGGGTAAACAAGTCCATCCATACAGAAATTCCCGTCATGGGGGTACTCTCCCGAGTCACCGCCATAGGCATATTTTCTCTTGCCCAGTTCCGTCTTTCCCACATCAATTGCATGATCACACCACTCCCAGATGAATCCACCCATAAACCCATCATACTGCTGAATTACCTGAAAATAATCTTCCAGATCACCAGGTCCATTTCCCATGGCATGACAATATTCACACTGTACAAAAGGTTTATCCATTCCATTTTTAAAGTATTCGTGAATCTCAGCCACAGATGCATACATCCGGCTGAAGGTATCCAGATTAGAAAAATCATTTTCTCTGTTCTTGTCTGCATGGAGGGCACCTTCATAGTGGGTAATACGGGAGGGGTCAAATTCCTTCGTCCAGCTAAGAGCTGTTTCAAAAGTACATCCGTATCCACATTCATTTCCCATGGACCAGCAGATCACACTTGGGCGGTTCTTGTCACGTTCCACACAGTGGCGGACACGGTCTAACGTAGGTTCTATAAAATCAGGGTTATCGGAAATATAGTGGGCAGTGCGTGCAAAACTCTCTTTCCAGTCCTCTTCTGTCATATAGATATCAACGGTTCCGTGGCTTTCATTGTCTGTCTCGTCAATTACAAAAAAACCATATTCATCACACAACTGATAGAACTGCGGCGCATTCGGATAGTGGCTGGTACGAATCGCATTCATATTGTGCTGCTTCATCAATTCCAGATCCTTTTTCATCTGCTCCACACTGATGACAGCCCCCGTAATAGGATCACTGTCATGGCGGTTCGTCCCATGGAGCTTCACTTTTACATTATTAATATATAAAACGGCATCCCGCACTTCTATTTCACGGAAACCCAGACGCTCGGTAATCACTTCATGATCTGTTTTTAACACAAGGGTATAGAGATACGGCTGCTCCGCATTCCACAAAACCGGATGATCCACTTCAAACAGTATCTTACCGCCCTCGGATTCCCCCGCTGCAACGACCTGCCCCTGACTGTCCTCAAGGCTGTATGCCACCGGAATCTCATTACGGCTGAATGTAAGATCTGCACAAACTTCTGCTTTTTCGTAATCACCAGAAATATCTGTTTTTACAAAATAATCAAAAATCATATCCGCTGGTCTGCTCAAAAGATAAACGTCACGGAAAATTCCCGACATTCTGAATTTATCCTGATCCTCCAGGTAACTGCCGTCACACCATTTTAAAACCAGAACAGCAATGTTGTTTTCGCCTTCCCTCAGCACATCTGTTACATCAAACTCACTCATACCATGAGAGATCTGGCTGTATCCCACAAATACTCCGTTCATCCATACATAAAAGCAGGAATCCACTCCTTCAAAATTTAAAAACTGCTTTGGTGCCTCTGGAACTTTATGATACACAAAGGTATGAAGATAAGCTCCGCAGGGATTATCCTGGGGTACATAAGGCGGATCCATAGGAAACGGATATCTGGTATTGGTATATTGATGGCGGTCATATCCAAAGTTCTGCCATACGCCTGGAACCGGTATCTCTCCAAAATCCTTTGTATCATAACCGGTCTGGTAAAATTCCTCCTGGAGGTCATAAATACTGTCATAATACCGGAACTTCCAGGTTCCGTTTAACAGAAAAAAACGATCAGAAGCTTCTCTGTTCTCCACCAGGTCACCTCTTTGGCCGGAAGCAGGAATGTAGTAACTTCTGTTTGGCATTGTATTTTTGTGCAAAACCTTCAAATCTTCATAATATCTTGGAATTATCATTTTGGAACCCTCCTGTAGTTCATGTAAAATTTAAAATGCATGACATCTGCCGTTGATTTCGTAGTCTGTAAAGTATAAATATCAGGACTACCAGCGCAGTTTTAAAATTGCTCTTCTTGATACTGATTATAAGTTCCACCCAAGTAAATTTCCATATCCAGGATAGACGAATATATGCACAAAATGATACAATACCTATTGTCACGATGATCTTACCGGGTTATAATTATATTATATTGCGTGTCAATTAACTGAACGGAGGTGTATCCTTGTACTCAAACTCAGGCTATTTAAATGATATAGATATAGATATTTTGGACCAGGAGCATGAACTGTCCATTTACAGCTGCGGGAATTACCGGTTCATATCCCGAAAGGAAATGGTTACCCTGCGCCCCAACGGACGTATTGATTACCAGCTGATCTATGTGGCCAAGGGCAAAGCCGATTTTGAAAAAAACGGCGTTCGTAAAGAACTTGCCGCAGGCTCCCTGATCCTCTACCGTCCTTTGGAACCCCAGAAATATTATTACTATGCCCAGAATACCCCGGAACTCTTCTGGATACATTTTTCCGGTTATGGCGCAGAAGCCCTTCTGGACGCCGCAGGATTTAAAGAGCAGGATATGCTGGAGATCGGATTTACTTCTGAATACACCCAGATTATGAATAAAATGATACGGGAACTGCAGTTAAAGCGTCCGGGACACTGTGAATTGCTGACCTTATATTTCCGGGAGTTTCTCACCCTGATTTCCCGGCACCAACAGGAGAAAGGAATTGGCAGCACTAAGATAAAATCAGAAATTGAAACCGCGGTCCACTATTTCAACGAACATTTCTCCCAGGAACTGAGTATCCAGGACTATGCGGCGGCAAACCATATCAGCACTTGCTGGTTTATCCGTACCTTCCGCCAATATATGGGCATGACGCCCATGCAGTATATTACCTCAATCCGCATTACCAAAGCAAAAGAATTATTGGAGACAACCGACCTGACCATAAACGAGATCGGAGATCTGACCGGCTATCAGAATGCACTGTACTTCAGCCGGATTTTCAAAAAAACCGTTGGAGCTGCCCCTACCGAGTACCGTAAATCTGTTTCCTATATAAATGGTTGACTCTTTATGGGCACAAAAAAACAGGGACCTCTATATCCCCGTTTTTTCAAAATACGCCCTTAGACAGAGGGCATCCTCCAATGTATTCTTCCAGCCATATTTTTTTAAATCCACCCTTAAATCGGGACTTACTTCCACTCCTTCTTCTTCCAGAAGCACATCCTGCTTATCCGGCTCCTGAAAGCATCCCGCACCGGAGAGATATCCCTGATGGTTTACAATTCTCTGCGCGGGGAGATGATCTCCCGACAGATTATTTATCAGTGCGTAACCCACCTGACGGGAATTTTTTGGTTTTCCACATAGAAGAGCAATTTGACCGTAGGTTGCCACCCTGCCCTCCGGAATCATTTTGCATACCACTGCCACTCTTTGATAGAAGTCCATCTTACAGCCGGTACCCCGTCTGGAAGTCAATTCTGTTTTTCAGAGGCTCCCCTGCGGCTAACCGCCTCCTGTTTTCTAAGGCAATCCCTACAATCCGCTCCAGAGTCTCCGGTACCGAATATCCGCCTGAAACATGGGGTGTTAAGATCAGATTTTCCAGATCCCACATTGGATGGTCAGATGGCAGCGGCTCCGGCGTAATCACGTCAATCCCGGCACCGGCTATCCACTTCTCTTTCAATGCCCGGTATAAGTCCTGCGTATCGATTAAACTGCCCCTGCCCACGTTTATCAGAATTGCAGTCTCCTTCATCTTTTTAAGCCGCTCTTCCCGCATAAACCCAATCGTCTTATCATATGCGGGCATAGTTAGTGCTACAATATCAGCCCTTTGAAGCAGACTATCCACATCCTCTTCATAATAAAGCTCGTCTACAAATGGGGGCTTTTCGCTTCTCCTGCGTTTAACACCAATCACATGGCTTCCCAGAGCCTGCATTCTTTTGGCATACTCCATCCCGATATCCCCAAGTCCGATCACCAGAACAGTACTCCCGGCAATGGTACTTACACCGCCCTCATAATGCCATATGTGGTTGAATTGATTGCGGATATACCGGGCGGTATTTTTCTTCAGTGCAAAGGTAAGACCAACCATAAATTCCCCGATAGCCAGTCCATATGCCCCGGAAGCATTGGTCAGCACCGTACCTTCAGCCAGAACCCCCGGGTTGCAGTAGCCATCCGTACCGGCACTGTTTAGCTGAAGCCACTTTAAGTTAGCTGATTCTTCAATGAATTCCGGCGGCACATTGCCGATCACAATATTTGCCGCCTGAACCTGTTCCCTGGTTACGGACTTATACTTCGTGTAATGATACTTGGCACACGGATCCATTCGTTCCAGCTCCATTTTTTGTGCCTCCGTCATGGAAAGTGTTACTAAAATATTCATGTGGATTGCCTCCTGTCTGTTTATGCCTGGGGATTACCGTTATTTTGCCAGCCGCTGTTGTAAAAGGCGTCATATTCCTTCCATGCATCGTCCCAGCTCTTATACGATTCTTCACCTCGTTTGTCGCTAAAATTATAATGCTCATTTATATAACTGCCCAGATATGAAGTAACTTTTCTGGCTCCTTTTGAGTTCAGGTGAATCGGATCAATATAATCTGTTGCAAAATCAATTCCCAGCTCATCAAAGAGATCCTGTTTATTAAAATTAATAGAATCAAAACCATACTCTTTTATTATTTCAAATACCTTATTCATCTGTTTTTGCGCGTTCTGAGACATGGATCCTGGCATAGAGGTAAATAGCAGCTGCAGATTATTTTCTTTCCCGTATTCTAATATTTCCAATAAAATCTCTGACTGCAGTTCTGATATTTCACCTATTTTATCTGTTGTTTTGGGTCTTTTCTGGGCATTCACCATAAATGCATTTTTTTCGTAGACACCCTTTACCTGCCTCTCCGGGATAGTAAAATCATATTTATTTAGCTCTTCCCATCTTGGATGATATTTAATAAAAGGAATATAAAAAGACATTTTATGATCCAGGAATGACTTATCTTCGTTATATTTCTCTGCATAGGTAAAAGCTTTTCCCAGAACATCCATCCGGTTCTTAGAAAATTTCATATTATCAGTCAAACGCCGGATCTTAAACTCCTGCAGTTCTAATTTACTGCTTCTTAATCCTCGTAAATCAATTACAAAAAAGTTTGTATTTTGCTTTTTATGTATTTCTTCAATCAGATTTGTGACAAACGGTAACGGCAGGCTGTCCGTAGACATGGGATATAATGCCATGCCATACTCATTCCATGCAAGAGGTGCAGCCCATGCACGGTCTACCACACTGCTTCCGATTAATGCACCATCCCATGAATTCTTTACTTCTCTTTTATAAAATGCATCATAGCGGTCATTTATCTCAATTGACGCCGGTTTCACAAATATTCCATTCATCACATAAAATATACCACCTGCAAGCATCAGAAAACATACCATTCTAAGTATCTGTTTTTTCGTCATAATCTTCTCCCCTATCTTAATCATGATCAATAGTCAGCTTATAATGAACAATACCACACAAAGCAGTAAAGTCCCGTTTCGGCATTCGGCCTGCCACAAAGGCCGCCATAGACGGTTATTATAAGTTTTTATTATAACATTTCATTCCTGTTATGTCTAATAAATTTCAGCTGCTCCTTTTTATTCCACCCCTGCTTCTACCACATGATCTGCTCTCAAAACACAAAGATGCTGCATATCTCCTGACTCTGATACGCAGCATCCTTCTAATTTTATACTATTTTATTGTCACTCTTCTAACAGCGGAATATTCACTGTATACCTTCACCTTAGAAGCAGGTCTTGCATAAGCCCTGATACGGAATCGGTAAGTTTTTCCTTTCTTAAGTCCTGATTTTACGTATGAGGTGCTTTTTGCTGATTTGGATTTAATTTTACTGTATTTTCCATTTCCTGTCTTCATATAAATATCAATCTTATATGCCTTTTGCTTCTTCCAGGATATTTTTACAGAACCTTTTCCTGCTGCAGTCACTTTTAATGCCGGTTTTACCGGTTTTGCGGCTGTGATCAGCGTTTTTGATTTTTTTCCTGTGCCTGCACTGTTGCTGGCTGCCACACAATATTTGTATTTGACGCCCGGTTCTAGTTTCGTGTCGGTATAGGAGGTTCCGGTTGTTGTTTTCAGCGTATTCCATTTTTTCTTCTTATCATTATACCGGTATACCTTATAGGAATCCGCACCAGTTACTTTTCCCCATTTTAATTTTATCTTTTTCTGGGAAGCGCCGGATGCTTTCAAATTCGTAACATTGGACGGCTTAACCGGTATCTGCTCCCACTTTGCTGTTAAGGTCATGTTCCCTTTACAGATATCCGTATTCTTTACCAGCTGTGTTCCATGATACCATCCCGTAAACCGGTATCCTTTTCTGGACGGTACCGGCAGCGTGCCAAATGAGCTGTTTGCCTTGACGGTTATCTCTGGTTTGGACACCGTTCCTCCATTTGGGTTCAACTTTACTGTATAGGTTACAGGTTCGGGATCGGGAACCGGCTTTGCAGTAACCACAAATTTTGCAGCTTCCGTCAATACATTTGTACCCTCAGCGGAAGCTTTTACCCGGACTGTAACAATGCCCCCATTGTCAACGGTTAGTTTACTGCCCTCTGTAATGACTGCACTTCCTGTAGTATCGGATATAATTTCATAAGCATAAGTAATTTCTTTTTGGCTGTGTCCCTCTATCTGACAGCTTCCTTCAAGCCGGGCTGCTGCCTCCAGCCGTAACGTTTTCTTATCGCCCTTTTTGTCTATACTCAGTTCACTTCCGGAAAATGTCAGGCTGGTTAGGCGGCAGGTACATACTATTTCATTTTTATCCCGGAAAACCGCATTTACCTTGATATCTTCCTTTACGTTTGCAATAACAGACTGGTTCATGCTGTTTACCTTTATTGGTTCCCCATTTACATAAGCTTTATCGAGCACGTATCCGTCTTCCGGCATAAAAGTAAGTACCAGACTGTCATTCTTTGTAATCTTTCCATCCTGGGCGCTGGTTTCCACACTTCCCGCTCCCTCTGTCTGGATATTTACCTGATACTGTGTCGAATCCTCCCTTTCAGCCATCCTTCCGGTGAACTTGGCATCTGCCCAGTCTGCATGGTCATTGCCGTTATCGGCACCCTGATCCGCTATCAGCGTCAGCGTTTTCACTCCCTGCAGATCAATATCAACAAACTTCTGAGGAGAAGCGGAAGTCAGCTCCTGGCTGTTAAATACCTCCTTGTCATCTGCCTTTACCTTAAAAGTTACAGAACCTTTTCCATTTTGACCTGCATCCACACCTACAAATGACTGGAATCTTTCATAACCCTTTCCTTCCACCTGGAATATAATGGTGGAGTTCGCATGGGTTCCGATTCCTCTGGCATATTCCACCCGTTCATTCTTATCATTGAGTAAGGTGATTGGCGTGCCATTCATTGCAGAATCAATATGGATACTTCCCCATCCGATGGTATAGCTCAGCCAGTTCCGGTCATTGGCGCTGGTTTCTGCTCTTCCCTCGATCTCTGCCCGATAGACTCTCTGTTCGCCATTTTTTGCAGTTACAATCACAACAACACGGTTTATGCCATTATAGATATCCAGGGGAACGGTTACCTTATACTCATCTGACAACGTCTCCTTCCCGTTATACAGCACCCTGATTTTTGCTCCCAGATCCTGTGCTTCCAATTTCAAACTTCCGGCGGATGATCCCGTCGTTCCGGAGTATGCCAGAATATCCGGGTCAAACTGCCGGTTCATTGCAATTTCCGGTGAAAACTCCATCTTAAGGAGCTGATTATCGTCATCCTTAGGTACTCTGACATGCAGTGTATAATACCGTGAAGCGGCATTGGTATCCGGTTTCACCCCAATTACAATCTGATTGATTCCCGGTACCACCGGCACTGTTTTTTCGGTTCCCACAATTCTGTCGGTTCCATTTGTAATTGTCACCACAGAAGAATCATTTCCCCTGACTGTTGCGATGGACACCTCCTTTTCACTGTCCTGATTTATATAATACTCCGTCGTATCCGGATCAAAAGCAATCGCACTGCCATCCACCAAAATACTGCTCAATGTAGGATCGTTATATCCTCTTCTCAGAATGATAAACCGGTAATAAGCCCTGTCCAGTCCGTCTGCTGCGGTTACTCTTGCTTCGATGATATTGTGATTTGCAATCAACGGAACCTGTTTGCAGGATACGGAGCCTGCTGCCCCCTTTTCCAATACCTCTCCGTTCACCGTTAACTGAATGACAGCATTCTGATCCTTAGTTTCAAAATCCAGGTCGGTGGATTCCGTTTCCGGTCCCGCTGTGGTGACATAATATCTGGTATCACTCTGAAAATCGTTAAAATCCGTACCGGAAATCCCTGCCTTTTTTAAACCTGCCTCAGCTGACATTCCCATTTCCCGGGACTTTTTATCTGCAAACGCTTCTTTATCTGTATATCCATTTTTATCTGCAGATACTTCATTACCCGTGTATGCATCTTTATCCGCAGACACTTCATTACCCGTGTATGCACCTTTATCTGCAGACACTTCATTACCTGTGTATGCACCTTTATCTGCAGACACTTCATTACCCGTGTATGCATCTTTATCCGCAGACACTTCATTACCCATGTATGCATCTTTATCCGCAGACACTTCATTGTCCCTATGCACCTCATTACCCGCATACGTCCCCTTACCTGCTACCGCAAATGCATCTCCATAAGCGATCAGACCGCATTTTCCTCTTACATCCACAGGGATAACTGCAGCCTTGACATACATTCCGGCAAAGTTATCCGGCAGGGTAATTTCATTACCGGTCAGCCCGGCAGCCGGCTGGTATATTCCATCCTCACTGTCTGAAACCAGCCATGAGATCACCGTATCCTGCTCTTCATCTCCGTCTTCATCTTCATACCGGTAGCTTACCGATACCTGATCTCCTTCTGCAGCATGGCCTGATTGGGGCATCTGATAAGTAATATCTGCTGCTGTTGATGCATGATTTGTATTTTTAAAGCCATAATCCATTCCGTTGACCGCCATGTCAGAAATGGTAAACCAGCTGCTGCTGTTTCCGCCTCCAACCAGGATACCTGCCCGGAAAGAATCCCCTAGCCCCGCATTGCTGACGGTTCTAATTGCTGTCCACTCCTCGTTTTCATCCACACGGTAGTATCCGGTAATATCCGTTCCTGTCTTCACCAGCTTCAGGTAAATGTCTTCATTTTCCATATCCGGCAGACTTGGATTTTCGGAAGGTGATCCGCCCTGCTCATTTACAACTGCCAGGACCGCATTTCCGGTTCCATGCTTCCTCTGAACCGCAGTATAATTGTCGTCATCCTGATAGAAAATAAGACCCGCTTCGTCATAGTCAGCCCCGGTTTTGCCGGATAACTTCACAACTGCCGTTACCTCATCCGCCGATCCGGTAAAGTCCGTCGTAATAATATTTTTCACGGAGTTACCCGTAGCCCACAGGCTGTTCCCCTGAGCCAGAACAGACACCGCATCCCTATCTTCTTCTAATTTCCAGCCGTTGCTGTCCTCTCTTACAATCTGCCAGTTATCTTTTAATCCACCCGATGCAGGTGTGGAGATCACAGCCAGACTGTCAGCCTGTACCTGATTAATGGTGGATGCTCTGACAATGACAGCTCCCTCCTGTCTGGCTGTAAGCAGTCCATTACTGTCAATTACAGCCGCCTGCGACGCCTCTCCGGTAACCGGATTTATAACCGACCATGTCACCGACTGATCTACTGCTTCTGCAGGAAATACTTCCGCACGAAACTGCAAAGTACCATTTATAGATGTAATGCTGTCTCCTTCCGATACAATACGGATACGTTCCGGCATAACAGCGCCCGATCCTTCTCCCACATAAAATGTCACCTCATCCGATTCAAATCTCCGCCCTTCCTGGACTGTGTAAGCCTTTACCTTAGCGACGCCTTCCCCAGCTGCACTAACTCTGCCGGAATCCGATACCGTTACAACGCTCTCATCACTGCTCTGGTAGTAAACGGTTCCCACTGCAGGCGTCCTGTTATCCGTACCTATTTTAACCCCTTCGCTTTTATCTATGGCGATATACTTTTCATCTGCTGACATTCCCCCTGTCAGATTGGCTCTCTTATTCAAGCCTCCATCATAGATATTGCCCTTTAATGACACCTGATTACAGGCATCAAAGGAATACAGATTGGAATTCAATGAATTGCCCCTGACATCGGTGGTTAATTCTGCAGTCTCATTCACCTCCAGCTTTCTGTGATCTGCTGAAAGCTTTAGTTCAACTCCCGGATCATAGCGAAGAATTTTATTGTTTAAAAACTGAAGATTCTTCACACTTTTAGCCGACAGTACATTTCCATTTTCCATATAGATCTGATTCCCCTCAATCAGCACATTCTCATGTACCGGGTTATTCACATCCGGTGTCCCTGTGGGATCAATGTAGATTACAGGGGACGCACATTTATCAAATATATTGTTGCGTATTGTCACATCCTTAACCGGACCTGACTCAAACCAGGAGGATGCATCATTGGAAATGTAAATAGCCGCCATATTCATACTGTCAAAATAATTGTTCTCAATCAAAACCGGCTGCCTTGTAGTCACAAGAATACCTCTGGTTGGTGTTGCCTGGAAAACATTATTTGTAATATGAACCTCCGGCGTATAGGTGATATTCTCCACCACATGAGTGTTTGGACCAATCTCAGCCGGAATGTCCTGATCCAGCGTAATGATAATATCGGTAAGATTTCCCGGTCCTGGTCCCTCAACATTGGTTACGGTCGCCTGAGAATTTGCTACCGGCACCATATTTCCCCTGGTCATAAATTCTACCTGATCTCCCACATAGAAATTAGGGAATCCAGCCGTTTCATTATGCATATATCTTACTTTTACTTTGTTCGTTGCCATTTTTTCCACAACCTGCAAAAAGGTTCCGTGAACATTAATGGGATCATCATGCGGATTGGAAAACAGACAGTTTTTTATGTCAATCAGCCCCTTACAGCCTGACATCTGTACAAAATCCGCATATCCGGCTGTTGTTCTTCCGCTGTTGGCAGGAGTTTTAAAGTTTACTCCATCATAAGTGATATTTTCACTGAACTGTCCCACCATGCCAAATCCATGGAGAAAGTATGCATTGATATTCTGCAGCGCCACATCCTTACTTTCCCAGATAAAGGTGCCCGGTGTATCACGCACGGTATTTCTCATCTGATAACAGATGCCCGGTTTCAGTTCCGAATCCATATTCGTATAAGTAAATTTCAAACGATGATTCCCCAGATCTTCGATCCCTGTTACGTTTCTGAACAGCGGATTGAAACCCGTATTCCCCCTCCAGGTCTCGCCTGAAGCCAGATCATAGCGCTGTGTATAGACCATATTATTCCTTGCAGTCCAATAGCGCTTTCCGGAATAAGGGCTGATATCACTTAACCAGTTAACATTCGTCCCGTCAATCTCATATTCATAGCATTCCGGTACATAGGCAACTGCATAGCCGTCTCCTGTTTCCTCTACCGTGACATCCACTACCGTAGGTACCTGAAAGTCAAAGGAAAAGTTTTGAAAGGTAACATTATTACACCGAATAGTTGACAGCGTTGTCATTTTCCCATGGAACATAAATAAAGAATCATTTCCCTCAATGGTCACATTATTCAAGTCCTCTAAGAGTATACCAATCGTTTTATTTTTATAATTTTGATCTGTTCCGCAGGTGTTGGTGACATAGAGATCCCTCTTTGCCGCATATTCCGGATAAATATGATACTCCCCCTGTGGAAAATTCAATATAACAGGTTGTCCGTCCAGCGCTCTCACCGCTTCAATTGCCTTTTGAATTGCAACGGCACTATCCCTGGCACCGCTGGGGTCTGCCCCGAAATCCGTCACATTAATCACTGCTGCATCTGATCCATCTGTGGGATCAGCACTTTCTGCAAATGCAGTAATTCCCCCAAGATCCAACCCTGAAAAAACCAGGCACAGGGTTAGCAAAATAACTGCTGCTTTCTTCAAAACCTCCATATTTTTCCCTCCAATTTCTTCTGTCTGCTACAAACAAATTTTCTTGCAGAACTTTGTTTATTCGATTATAATCTTACATTATTTGGAAGTACATATGATTTTCTTGACAAAAAATATAATATTCTTAACCGGACCTTCTGCCAGAACTTGTAAATTACTTTTGACAAACCTCCACCGCCCACCTATAATAAAAACAACACCATTTTACAGGAAATACCAAACGGGAGGTACCATATGAAAAAGTATTTTAACAGCACCAGTGGGAGTTTGAAAATCCATTCCCGCCATCTCCACGACCCACTTTGCGGAATATTTGCTTCAAGTTCTAAAATTGTAAAACTATTCTTCCTATTCGCAGTAATCCTGACCATGGCGACCGCCATATCCATCCCCGCCCAGGCAGCGTCCCAAAAAACCCTAAAAGACGTCCGAAAAGCTCCGGTCAAAAAAGGGGACTGGGTTAAGAGAGGAACCAAATGGAAATACCGCTACACCAACAAGACCTATGCGAAAAATACCTGGCTCAAAATAAACGGCAAGTATTACTATTTCAAAAGCAGCGGATACATGGATACTGGATGGAAGACATATAATAGACAAAAATATTATCTGAATAAAAACGGAGATATGGCAACAGGATGGGTTCCATATAAGAAAAAGTGGTATTACTTCAATAAAAACGGGACAATGGCTTCCAACAAATGGATTACTTATAAGAAGCAAAAGTATTATGTGGGTGCCAAAGGAGTCATGGCTGCCGGATGGAAGACCATACAAAAGAAAAAATACTATTTTAATAAAAACGGACAGCTGATGAACGGCTGGGCAAAGGTAAAAAATGACTGGTACTATCTGAAAAAAGACGGATCTCTTTCTTCCTATAAAAAGGCAAGCCAGATGATCTTCGTGGAAGCAACCGGAAGTACAGCTGAATTTACCATGCTGGAGAGAAAAAATGATACCACCTGGAATCAAATCTTAAGCACAACGGCATATGTAGGACGGCGGGGAGTAGGTCCTACATCCGAGGGACTTGCCACCACACCAGAAGGAACATACAGTTTTGGCGTAGCATTTGGCAATAACTCAAGTCCAGGTACTGCATTTCCCTATACGAAGATCAATCCTTCCCATTATTGGGTAGACGATCCAAACTCACAGTATTACAACAAATTTGTCAGTACAAAAAATGTAACGCCGGACTGGAACAGTGCCGAACATTTATCAGAATATCCCACGGCATATGCCTATGCACTTTCTATCAACTACAATACAGCCTGTACCCCGGGCGCAGGCTCAGCTATCTTCCTCCATTGCTTCGGAGGCGGCGCCACTGCCGGCTGCGTAGCTATTCCGGAACAGGATATGGTTTTTGTATTGCAGCATATAAAAAGAGATGCATTGATTCATATTTCCAGAAAATAGATTTTTTGACGGCATGCCGTTTTCCACTACACTTGTAAATGCGTCATGATTATTGATAAACTTTGCACTTTTTTATAGCTTTAATACACCTCTATGACAAACTAAAATAGTCCGATAAACAGTTTTATTACTGCTTATCGGACTATTTTGATTGTTAAAACGCCCTATATTAATTCCTGGTAAACATCCCGTTTACTGATTCCCCGATCCTTGGCAACACATTTCATCGCTTCCTTTTTATCCATTCCGATATCCTGATAGCGCTTCATATGCTCCTCTATGGTTAATTCCTCCCAGGCTTTGCGCGCCTCTTCCCGAATCTCCTGGCGGCTTCTGCCTTCGATCACCAGCACACATTCCCCTCTGGGGTCCACTTCCCTGTAATGGGCTAACGCCTCTTCCATAGTCGTGACAAAAGCAGTCTCATGCTTCTTGGTCAATTCCCGGCATACCGTAAGCTTCCGGTTTCCAAGCACTGACAAGAGCTCCTCCAGGGTGCGTACAAGCCTGTGCGGTGCCTCATACAGAATCATGGTTCTGGTCTCACCTTCTAACTCAGCCAGCACTTCCTTCTTCTCTTTCTTATCAGAGGGCAGAAATGCTTCAAATGCAAACCGCCTTGTGGAAAGCCCGGACAGAGTCAGAGCCGTAATACACGCTGCCGCCCCGGGAAGGGAAGTTACTTCTACTCCTGCTTCATAGCACAAACGCACCAGCTCTTCTCCCGGATCTGAGATCCCAGGCGTCCCCGCATCTGTTATCAACGCTATATTTTTCCCGTCTCTCATCTGTTCAATGAGATAATGCGCCTTGTCAATTTTATTGTACTCATGATAGCTGGTCATGGGAGTCTTAATGTCAAAATGATTCAGCAGCTTGATGCTGTTTCTCGTATCCTCGGCTGCAATTAAATCCACTTCCTTCAAAATACGGAGTACACGCATCGTAATATCTTCCAGATTTCCAATTGGCGTAGCACATAAATATAATTTTCCCTGCATGTGATCATCTCCTTTTACTAATTCCCATAAATGAGTACCGGATTGCGTAAATAACTGTGAGCAGAGTCCCTGATCTCTGCTTCAGGTGTGCATCTGTGAAGCAGCATAAGATCAATAGCCATATACGTCATAAATTTCATCAGTATATACACCAGGTTCTTTGTACACAATCAATGGTTTTTCAACGGTTATCCTGGATTTTCCACCCTTTAATCCTTCGATCAGCACCATATTTGGCTCTTTGTCCACAAAGGGATATACTAACCGCATCCGCTTAGGCTCCAAACGATGTGCAGTCATCTTCGTCATAATCTCAGCCATCCGAAATGGCCTGTGCACCATATAGAACCTTCCGCCCGGACGCAGCAGCCTGGACGCCTGTCCAATTACATCATCCAGCGTACACAGAATCTCATGTCTCGCAATCGCCTTAGGCATATCCGGATTGACCAGGCCATGGTTCCCTGTCATATAAGGCGGATTACTTGTAATAACATCAAAAGAAGCCGCATCAAATAATGTATGGGCCTCTTTGATATCTCCTTGTACAATAGAAATCTGATCTTCCAGATGATTGTAGAGAACACTCCTCCTTGCCATGTCAGCGCTGGCTTCCTGAATCTCCAGACCGGTAAAATGCTCTCCACTGGTTTTTGCCTTCAGCAAAATGGGAATAATACCGGTTCCGGTTCCCAGATCCAGTGCCTTCTCTCCCGGCTTTACCCGGACAAAACCGGAAAGCAGCACCGCATCCATTCCAAAGCAGAATGTCTTATCATTTTGAATAATCTTATATCCGTTGCGCTCCAGATCATCCAGGCGCTCACCGGGATACAGCTCAATTGTCATCTAACTTGGATTTCCCTTCTTTTTTCTCCATCTCTTCCAGCTGCTTCAATTCCTTATCCACACTGATCTTCTCTTTTTTGCGTTTCGGTTTGAATTTCAGCTGGTCCACTTTATAATCACGAATTTCTTTTTCATCATTAACTTCTACGATCACTTTTACGGTCTGGCGAAGCACACTGACACTTTGAACTTCTCCTTTTAATCCATCTTCCGCAAGAACACGGTCTCCCACATTTGGCAGCCTGCTGTTCAGATATTCATAGGTCTCTTCTTCATTCTTCAGACAGCACATCAATCTTCCGCATACGCCGGAAATCTTGGTGGGATTCAAAGAAAGATTCTGTTCTTTCGCCATTTTAATGGATACCGGCGCAAACTCCGCAAGGTATGTATTACAGCAGAGCGGACGGCCGCAGATTCCGATTCCTCCAAGAATCTTTGTTTCATCACGAACACCGATCTGGCGGAGTTCGATTCTGGTCTTAAATACTGCCGCAAGATCCTTAACCAGATCACGGAAATCTATTCTTCCGTCTGCCGTGAAGTAAAACAGTACTTTATTATTATCGAAAGTATACTCAGCATCGATGAGTTTCATTTCCAGATTGTGTTTTTTAATCTTCTCCTGGCAGATACGAAGAGCATCCTTTTCCTTTTCTTTATTCTTCAGCTCTCTTTCCGCATCCTCCTGGGTTGCCACCCGGATCACCGGCTTTAAAGGCTGAACCACTTTCTTCTCATCCATATCCGTAACCTTGGTTACCACGGTTCCGTATTCCACACCTCTCGCTGTTTCCACGATTACGTGATCCCCTGATTCCATCGTGTAATGCTTGGGATCAAAATAATAGATCTTTCCTGCATTACGAAATCTAACACCTACAATCTTAACCATTGCTAGTTCTCCTTTATCATAAGGAACAATAATTCCATCGTTAAATCAAAGTTTACATTGGCATTCAGACGAGCCTTCGCCTTCTGCAATCCACTTAATATCTTCTCAATCCCCTCATAAGAACTCATATTCGTCTGAGTGGAAATCACTCTTACCTGATCCCGGAACACCAGCCCATTGGGATCTTTCGTTGCCTTAAAGTAAAGCACGTCCCGATACCAGATCGCCAGAATGTCCAGATAGTCCTGTATCTCCATCTTGAATTCGGAAACTGCTTTTACCGCCGCTATAATATCACTGATATCCATGTCTTTTGCATGGGTAAGCAGATGAAGTGCAGCTGCCTTAATCTCATTAAAGTTATCCGATGATGCCAGCTGTACCGCTTTCCCAATGTTTCCCTGGGCAAATGCCACGCAGACGTCCGCCTGATAGTCCGGTACTTCCACATTTTCCATCAGATACTTCTTCACCATTTCATCCGGCACCGGCTTCATATTTAAAGTTACGCACCTGGATAAAATCGTAGCTAACAGTGAAGTTGCGTTAGCCGTCAGTAAGAGAATGACTACATATGACGGCGGCTCCTCTATTGTCTTCAGTAAAGCATTCTGTGCCTGAACCGTCATCTTCTCAGCGTCCGGCACGATATATACTTTGTAAGGGCTGCTGTAGGGCTTCACCATAACGTCTCCCACCAGCTTTTCCCTGATATCTTCAACTCCAATACTATTTGGCTTATCATGGTTCACCGTAATAATATCCGGATGGTTTCCGCTTTCAGCCTGTTTGCAGGATCTGCACATACCACATGGCTTTGCACCTTCTCCCTCACACTGTAATGCCATAGCAAAAATATTAGCCAGACTCTTCTTGCCAGAACCTTTTTCACCATTAAATATATAAGCATGAGAAACCTTGTTCATCTTCATTGCATTCTGTAAATGTTCCACTATTTGTTTGTGTCCTATAATCTTATTAAATCCTGGCATAATATCACTCCTCACTGCCTCTTTGCACCATCTGTCTTAGTAAGTCCTATTATATCATAACATGCTCCATTTACCTAGCTTTTTTGGGTAAATTGTATGAATTGTCTGTGAACCAGTTTAATTTATAATCCCATAAATGTATTCCACCACTTCATTTATACAGGCTTCTCTGTCCTTATCATTGAAAAAACGCTTGGAAATACCCGCATTTGCAATATTTTCTTCCGAAAAGTCCTGGGAATCCGCCAAAAATCTGCGGCACAGTTCCTCGTATTTGGGCTGTTCCTGCTTTCTTTCCCGTCTCAGCGCCCGCTCAAGCCGGTTGTCATCCGCAACCTCAATATAAACAGGCACAACTTTTTTCTCTCCAAAATAAGCTTTCATCTTCTCAAAAGATTCCAGTGTCCCAATTGCCAGAAAATTCTCATTATCTAAATCGAACTGTCCATCATCCACCGTAGCATAGCTCCAGATGCCATGAATGGTATCATAAGAGCGCATCTCAATCACCTTTCCCGCATTTTGAAGTTCCAACAGTCTGGACTCATCTACAAAATGATATTCTACCCCATCTTTTTCCTTTGCACGGATCGGACGGGAGGTATAAAGAATTACATTTTTCAAATGTATCTTCTTATTTTTCAATACCTCCTTAAAAATCGTATCTTTCCCAGTTGCACTTTTTCCCATGATGTAAAATATCTTTCCCATAAATATCCTCTTTCTGTAAATTATTAGCGGTGCCGATTCTATACCGCAAAGCGGAGACTTCAGCCTGCAAAAAAGGTTTTTCAAACACGCTCCAGAACCTCCAGATATTTTCCGGAATAGTCTTTCATTCCCTGAAGCGAAAATCCTTTTTCCCTATATTGTAATACGTTTTCCACAAACTCTCCACTTATTTTTTCACCCGGCACGATCAGCGGAATGCCTGGCGGATAGAGATATACGAATTCTCCGGCTATACGCCCTGTGGCATTTTCCAGCAATATCCTCTCCATTTTCCTTTCCACCGCCCGGCAGATAGGCATTTCCGTCTGGTTATCAATTCCGGCATATGACCTTTTTTCTAATTGGACAGGATCCTTTGCCAGCAGCCTTCTGTCAATCTCTTCCAGTGCCTGATACAGCCTGTCAAAGCCCTCCCGGGTGTCTCCTATGGATGTTAACGCCAGTGCATAATCCCCCGCTGCCATTTCCAGCTGGAGATGGTAGCCCTCCAGCAATTCTTCATACAACTCATTTCCGCTCATACTGCCATTTTTTATATATAGAATCAGCTTTGACAGATCCAGATCAGCAACATCCTTCTCTCCTGACAATTCCTCTTTTCCAGCCAGACCCACCATTTGCAATTCACCGATTTTTCTACGGAACTGCTCCAGATTTTCTACGAACTCACCAAAGAGCCTGTCACCCGATTCCTCCATCATCCGTATGCACTGATCCACTCCCGCCATGAGCAGGTAAGAGGGGCTGCTGGTCTGATAAATACCCAGATATCTCTCAAGAACTGCTTGATCTACAAGACTGCCGTTTAAATGAATCAGTCCTGTCTGGGTAAATGCCGGCAGCGTTTTATGCAGGCTGTGAATAACAATATCTGCCCCTTCTCCAATGGAATTCTTGGGAAAATACGGATGAAACCCAAAATGCGCACCATGTGCCTCATCCACAATCAGGGGTTTTTGATAAGTATGGCAGATATCCGCTATCTTTTCCACATCCGAAACTACCCCATCATATGAAGGGGATGTAATTATAACTGCCTGGATATCCGGAGCAGTTATCAACATTTCCCGGATTTTTTCAGGACTTAATCCACAATTCAGTCCAATTCCCTGTTCCTGTTGTGGATAAATATATACGGCGTCTAATTCTCTGATCAAAACACTGTGGTAAACAGCCTTATGGCAGTTTCTCGCCATAAGAATCTTACCTCCTATGGATGTGCATGCAGAGACTGCGCCAAGAATTCCGGCAGTACTTCCATTTACCAGAAAATAGGTATTCTCAGAACCGTAGACTGCTGCCGCCCGCTCCTGAGCCTCTTTTAGTATTCCCTCAGCATGATGCAGATTATCAAACCCCTCAATTTCTGTAATGTCTGTCTCTATGGGATTCATAAACCCACCCAGACGCCGTTTATGTCCGGGCATATGAAAAGGATAATAATCTGATTTGGCGTAATCTCTTAATTGGTCATATAAATAAGGCATTTTCTATTCCTTTCTTTCTGGTCATACGGTAAAGCATTTGTAAATGGCTTCCTTTTACGATTCTATTTGGGGAATCCCAAAAGACGCTTAAAATAAATCCTGCAAGATCTGGGCAGCCGTCTTATTCCGATACCTGTCCGGGTCTGTCATAACTGCATTTCCCGATACATCCCAGCGCATCTGGGCATAGTGGGACAGGTAGCTTTCCCCCCGCATACAATTTGGGTATTTCTTATACCACTTGGGAAAATAGTTCTTCATGTAATAAGTTGCCAGATTTACAGCCTCACTGGAAGTATTTCCATAGCGGTCCACGGTGCCGTTTATCTGCACTCCCTGGGGACTGCTGTGCACCAGTACCACACTTCCATCCTGACATGCTCCCACTACAATCCACACATGCCCGCAGTCACTGCAGGAAGAACTCATAATATCTCCAGGCATATAATCACGGACGCTGAAACGGCTCACATACTGCCCCCAGCCTCTGGATGCATAATTGGATGCCATATCCTCTGCTTTCATAACATAGCCTTCTTTTCCACTGGTTGTGTTCATAATATTGTAGATACACCAACCCACATAACCGGAGCAGTCCAGTCCGTTGCGAATCTGATACCGGGTCTGGTTATAGTCATAGCTGCTGTCCTGTTTGTTAAAAAACCGTTCCCATTCAGGACTGATTCCTATGGTAGTGGCATCTGTTCCGGCTCCCGTATCCGCTTCATTCCAGCCGCCTCCCCAGACATACATGGTCTTGCCTGCCGGCTCCATTGCCGTCTTAAGGAACTTCTTCAGCGTGGATTTTCCTTTTTTCTTAACCTTTGGCACTTTCGCTTCCACGGCAGAACTATATTTGCTGTAATAGATCTTTCCGTCCGCCTTTCTTCTGGTCTTAACCTTGAATTTACAGACAGCTCCGGCTTTTAACCCTTTCACCTGATAGCTTCTTTTGGTAGTAGATGCAATTTTGACATATTTATTCCGGCTCTCACTGTACTGATAGACGGAATACCCGGTTGCCCCTGCCGCCTTTTCCCAGCTTAAGGTAATGCTGTTCTGATCTGCCTTAGCCCTCACGCCTGACGGCTTCCTCACCACGGGTTTAGGCACCGCTGTTACTACTTTAGAAAATGAACTGGAAATTGTCTTCCCCTTTTTTATGGCATAGGCTTTTATTTTAAAACAATAGCTCACTCCGCATTTCAACTTGCGGAAAGTATAGGAAGTTCCGGTTATCTTCTGAACACGCCGGTAATTGTTTTTCTTCGGATCGTATTGATAAATGCGGTAATATCTGGCGCCTTTGCTGGATTTCCAGGTAAGCTTTACTGTTTTGTCACCAAGCACCGCTTTTACATTTTCCGGTCGGTTCTGTTTTGCTTCTGCGTGGACAGGCATAACCGCAGTCATTACCACCACCATCATCATAACAGCCAGACTCCATTTCAAATATTTCATCACTGTACCCCCTCCTATCTGTAACTGAGCAAATTTTAACTTATTTTATCATGGGGCTGGCTGATTCACAAGGAGGAATCCACGTGATCACACAAAAATGGCACTGCACTTAACAAGTACAATGCCAGATTGTAAGATTATTTTCTCTTCAGCCAGTAAAACCCATATCCCGGCATCTTAACACCGGACGCTCTCATCTCTTTACCGGTAACCAAATCCTGATACATTCCGTCCTCTTCGTTGATCCATGCGATTCTTTCATTTTCACTAAAGTTAAATAGTCCTGTCACTTTCTCACCGTCAGCCACGCGAACCAGGCACAATACGCTGTTATCCCAGGTCTCCAGTGTCCATGTGTCCGCCGTAGACACAAACGCCTTATGGCTCCCGCGGATATCTTCCAGCTGTCCCAACCGTGAAAATACCTGCCCCTGCACAGATTTGTCATCCCCGATATACGCTGTCAGATCCCATTTAAACGCCCCGCGGTGGATATATCTGGAGTCAGGAGCCTTGTTGGGATCCTCTTTGTAGCTGTAATCGTTAACCTGGGCAATCTCATCCCCGCTGTAAATTACCGGTATTCCGGACTGCATAAACATATATGCATGCAGCATGATATCCAGCTGGATTGCCTGCTTCATCCCCTGCTCATCCTGTTCAAATCCTGCTTTTTCCACACCGCACATGGAAGCAGTCGTTCCACAGAAACGTGCATCGCCCGTCACCGGATCTGCATTGTATAATTCTCCCCGGCTGAAACTGCCTTCCAGACTGCCTGTGAAGAAGTCATTAATGTACTGCTTATGCGGTCTCTCCTCCATTCCCCAGTTTTTCAAGGTCTTATAATCCAGCCCCCATCCGATGTCATCGTGACATCTGAGGTAATTCAGAAAGGTATATTCCTTGGGAAGCCTGTCGATAATTTCCATCTGCTGTTTTAACAGCCTCACATCCCTGGTTGCAACCGAATTCCAGGTAGTCGCCATGGTGGTGACGTTGTAAAGCATATGGCACTCGGGCTTGTCTACTGATCCAAAATATGGAGTAACCTTCTCCGGTTCCATTACCACCTCGCCCAAAAGCAGAATACCAGGGCATACAATTTCCCCGATCATACGCATCATGCGGACGATGGTATGAACCTGGGGCAGATTACGGCAGTCCGTCCCGATCTGTTTCCAGATATAAGGAACCGCATCAATACGGATAATATCAATCCCCTGATTTGCGAAGAAAAGGAAATTGTACATCATTTCATTAAATACCGCAGGATTCTGGTAATTCAAATCCCATTGATAAGGATAGAAACTGGTCATGACAAAATTCCGGTTCTCGGGCAGGTACGTAAAGTTCCCCGGAGCCGTTGTGGGAAATACCTGAGGCACGGTCCGCTCAAACATCGCCGGAATAGAATAGTTGTCATAGAAGAAATAACGGCTCATATATTCGCCATCTCCCTGCCTTGCCCGCACTGCCCAGTCATGATCCTCAGAAGTATGGTTCATTACAAAATCAAGGCACACGCTCATATCTCTCTTGTGGCATTCCTCTGTAAGTTCCGCAAGGTCATTCATAGTCCCCAGATTATCCTGGACTTTCCGAAAATCAGACACTGCATATCCGCCGTCTGACCGTCCCTCCGGTGACTGCAAAAGGGGCATCAGGTGCACATAATTGACATTACACTGTTCAATATAATCCAGCTTTCCCTTTACACCCTGCAGGTTCCCGGCAAAATTATCCACATACAGCATCATGCCCAGCATATCACTTTGCTTGAACCAATCCTGTTTCTGCTCCCTTTTCTGATCCAGATTCTTAAGGGCTGCTTTCCGGTCCTGATAAAATCCATACATATTTTTACACAGATCATCAAACATATAATCATTGTTATATAACTCCATATAGAGCCATCTCAATTCTTCCACATGTCTGTTAAACCGTTCCTGGTAGGGATCCATATCAACCGCACTTTCCGAAAACGTTTCCAGAACCGACCGCATTTTATCCTCTGCCTGTTCCTTTTCCATTTCTTTCGTCAGCTTTTCGTCAGCTTTTTTTGATGTTTCCTGCACATTTACACTTTGTTTTGTAACTTTAGAAACAGTCTTCTTAATTGATTTTTTCTTCATACATTCCTCCATCTGCGCAGTACCGCACCAATTTTCGCATTTCAGGGTGTAAACCTCTATCCATCTTCCTTTTTTGGAATCCACTGCGCCTAAGAATCCGGTCCTTTGCAATGCCCATAACTCACTCCGGCTTCTTATATCCCTTTCTTTATATGTCTACTGGTTTAAAACTAACTGTATTATAGCAAAGTTTTTTAGACTTTACCATTGTCAGATGTGAATAAAAGCGGTAACAATGTACGGAGTGTTACTGTTCAGACCAGACCGTGCCGTGCACTTGGCTGCACGGTGTCGGAGCCAATAAAGTGGCGGCATTCGGGCATCTGCTAAGATGGATGGCGGGGATATGTATGAATGTGTATAATCTATTTTTCCTTTAACTCTTTTACCATATTAAGAACCAGCATATTCCAGTTAATAAATCCTCCGTTCATTACCGGCTCCCCGGTAAATGGATTATAGTACTCATGCAGGCTGCCCGTTTCTTCCAGATCCTTTCCTAACAGAAGCAGCGTTCTTCTGCACATTTCTTCTGCCTCTTGCCGGTATCCATAATCAAGCATTCCCCTGAAAACTACATAGTTCGCCACAATCCAGACCGGTCCCAGCCAGTTAGAAGGATTATTGGTTGCAGACAAATCAAACATTTTCTCATCCTTTGCCAGCGTGGTAATCCCATATGGGGTAGAAAAGGTCGTATCATCCATCCAATGCTTTACCAGTGACTGCGCCTCATTTTCTGATGCAAATCCGGCCCACATAGGGATAAAGCCAGACCATGTCCGAATCTTAATAGGAAGAGTCTTCCAGAATACCCCAAGACCTTCATGAAACCAGTCATATTTTCTGGTTTTGATATCCACATCTACTGAATAGAAGAATTGATCCCTTGCATCCCAGCATTCTCTTTGTACTGCTTCTGCCAGTTCTTCTGATTTACCCAAATAATACTGTTCTTTTTTCATCTCACCGGCACACTTCATAATCTTTGCCATACATTGCAGTTCCCTTACCATAAAGCTGTTCAAAAAAATATTTGCAGTGGAAAACTTTGGACGCCCGAAACTCGCCGGATCATTATCCATTCCTATCATGATATCATCGCACCAGACATACAAACCGCTGTCAGCAAAGAAATAATTTTGATCATAACAGGAAAAATACAGCTCTAAACCGTTCAGATGCTCCATAATCCAATCATAGTCAGACAGGTAATCACTAATCATGCAAATCTGCCCGCATAAAAATGGTTTATGCATATTCATCATAACTCCTTCTTTATGCTTTTGGTTCAAATAAGGCTCATCCCAGTTCTTAGCCTCAATCATCATGGGTATGTATCCATCCTCCAGCTGATGATCCATAAAATTTAAGACATTTCCCTTTGCATGTGTGATAACTCTTTTTCTCAAATCCTCATGAAAGGAATCCATCATACCCATCAGGCCGTAAACCGACCAGTAAGTATCCCAGTCCCACACATTACCATCATAGACGGATCCTGGGTCAATAAAAGGATAACGTATAAAACTTCTGGGTTCTTTCAGAACCACCTCTACATTTTTTAGTATAAATTCTCGGATTTTTTCCTCATAGCTCCTATATAGTTGTTCTTCGTTAATTTTCGCTCTATCTTTCCCCATAAAATCTCCTTTTAAATATAGTAAAATTATTTTTTTGATTTTTTTAGATTAGCCTTTGATTGCTCCTGCTGTCATTCCTTCAATTACCTTTTTATTCAGTATTAAATACATAATCAGCATGGGGACTACACACATTGAAACCGATGCAAAGATTGCTCCCCAGTTTTTGGATCCAAATTCATCCTGAAAATATAATAGTCCTGTCTGTACAGTCTTCAGAGAAGTACTGCTGACAAAAGTCATTGAATACAAAAGATCATTCCATTTAAAAAAGAACTGTATAACCAAAACCGTTATAATTGCATTTTTCATAAGCGGAACCACAATGCGAAGCAGAAGGTTATATATTCCACATCCGTCAATAACTGCAGCTTCCATTATTTCATCCGGAAAAGATTTCAAATATCCGGTTACCAGATAGATCGAAAAAGATATGGCCGATGCCGTATAGACAATAATCAGGCAGGTTCTGGTATTGATCAAATGGGCTTTTTGAAAAATCTGAAATAGCGGAATCAGAGAAGTTGCCATAGGAACCATAATTCCAAATGCAAAATAGCGCTCTATATTTTTCTTCCACTTCCATTCCATTTTTGTAACCGCAAAAGATATAGTTGTTGTAAAAACAACAATAAAAATTAAAGACAGAACCGTATTAATCAGACTGTTCTTAAAAAATACAGCCATATTTCCTCTGGTCCATGCATCAATATAATTCTGGATAAAAAATCCGTCATTCAATGCATAAGCCGGTTTTTCAACAAATTCTGCCGGCTGCTTAAAGGATGCGGTTATCATCCAAAACAGAGGATAAATATTAATTAAAACAATCGCAATAATAATCATACCGATTAGCAAAGTCCTAAGATTTTTCTTCACCTTTAATGTCATTTTCCGCACCTCCCATTCTTTCTCTCTGATCCTTCCAGCAGCCGAATTACACGGGATCCAAACACGCACACCAAGAAGATAAATATTGCTATAACGCTTCCATATCCCGTTTTACTATAAGTAAATGCAGAGTCATACATATACATAGACAAGGATTTTGTGGCGGACCCTGGTCCTCCTCCCGTAAGTGCCAGAGCAGACTCAAACATTTTTACCGTTCCCGTAAAACTAAATATCAAGCATGTGATAATCATTGGTTTCAAAAGAGGTGCCAGTACATATCGGAACATTGGAACAGATCTGCAGCCGTCTATCCTGGATGCTTCAATAATATCATCCGGTATATCCAGAAGAGCTCCATAAAATATAATTGCATAAAATCCAACCGCTACCCAGATATCCATTGCTGCCAGTGAGCCCAGTGCGGTGGACGCCTGACCTATCCAGGGCTGCACCAGGCTTTCCAGTCCCACTGCCTGCAGTAAACTGTTGAGCAGCCCGTAATGTGGCTGGATTTCATATATTTTTGAAAAAAGCTGAGCTACTGCTACAGTTGGAAGCACCACCGGAAAAAACACAATAGTCCTAATAATGGTTGCAAAATGCTTCAGCCAGAACTTGAAAATTAATGCCATACACAGCCCCAGTCCCACTTGTCCAAGGGTAACTATACCAATATACTTTAAATTTACAATTAGAGAGTTTGCAAAGTTCTTATCAGAAAACAGTCTTATGTAATTTTTAAGCCCGGTAAACTCCCATTTAATTCCCGGCACCCCATCATAGAATGTATAGTAGAAAGACCAGATAACCGGCAGGATCACAAAGAGGCTGTATACCAGAAAACCAGGTCCCACAAATAATGCAATTGCCTTTTTATTACTTAATACTTTTTTCATTTACTCACCTTACTTTCATCATATCTTTCTCCTGCCAAGACCAGAATAGTCACAGGCTTCAGTGGTTATGGATGTTCCGTTCTACGGATGTGCAGAATTCGCACCAATGTACTACGGAACATCCATACCTTAAGGCAGATGCCAGTTTAACCTGTCCTGTTTTTTATCCTTTATTTTGCATCATAAATATCCTGCAACGACTGGGTATACTCTTCAGCAGTCATATTTCCATTCATCAGCGACTGAACATTATCCTGGGCAACTTTTGATAATTCTGCAGTCATATCAGCTTCAAACCAGGTGCTGGTTCCCTTCACCTTTGCCATCTCGTCAGCAACAAGCTGAGAATATTTGTTTAAGGATGCCGGCGGGTTCTCAATCTTATATCCCTTCAGTGAGCCCAGCTCATTTATGGCATAATCACCAATATTCGACACAAAGTATTTTAGCCAGTCAGCAGTAGCATCATCAAATTTATCCTTGTTAAAGCATATAATTGTTCCGCAGTTCATCGAATACTCATCCGCTTTTCCCACACCGCCTTCTACCGTTGGAATATTAAAGAAACCAATGCCGTCTTCTCCTGCCGGGTTGGTATCTGCAATTAGCATATCCGTATACCAGCTGCCATTATAAATCATTGCTGCTTCCCCTGAGAGAATCATACTTGCAGCCGTATTCTGGTCAACCGTAGTTGCACCTACTCCAAAATAGCCTTTATCCACCATATCCTGCAGCATCTGTGCTCCCTCTGTAATGATAGAATCCGTATATTTTATTTCTCCCTTGTATGCTTTTCTCATAGTATCAACGCCGCCCTTCCTCATTACATAGGCATTGATCATGCGGGTAGCCGGCCACATATCTGCACCGCCTGTTGCAAAGGGCTGAATACCTGCTGCCATGAGTTTATCCGCCGCCTGCAGCATTTCATCCCAGGTAGAAGGGGGAGTGTCAATACCCGCTTTCTTGAATAGTTCCTTATTATACCAGAAACCTTCAATATTCATTCCAAGAGGCAGATCATATAATTCCTCGGTTGATGTCATTCCTGTCAGAAAGTCCACTGCTCCTTCATCAACCATGTCAAAAACACCCAGTTTTTTCAACTCTGATCCAACATCCAATACCAGACCTGCATCAATTAAATCAACCAAAGGCGTTCCGGCGTCATACGCAAATACATCGGGCAGGTCATTGGACGCAGCCAGTGTAGTTACCTTTTGTCTTAGATTATCCGATGAAACCAATTCAAATTCATAATTAAAATTTGGGTTTACCTCTTCCATGTATTTTTTTGTAAGATCAACAAAGAGTTTACCGTTATCTTTGTCTTCCGGCCAGATCGATAATATCTTTATGGTCTTCGCCTCCTGGGAGCCGCCATCGTCGGCGCTTTTCGTTTCCTGCTTTTCTTCTTTCGCAGATGTAGTCTCCTGTTTTGTATCCTTTGTCTCTTTTGCTGCCTCTGTGCTGTTGTCTGTACCGCCGCATCCTGCCAGAATGCCTGAAACCATAGCTATTGATAACATACCTGCCAAAATCTTTTTCTTCATTGTTGTTTCCTCCCAATATTGAATTTAAATTTACAGTAATCTTATCGTATATATGCTAATGCTTTTTAATCCCCGGGAATTTTTATAGGTTCATGTTATCATTTAATATTTATACTTACTAGTGCTAATTTTTTCATCCATTGTTGAATTTTTTTATATTTGCCAGTACTGGATGCAGTAGTCTTTTCTTAGAATTCTCTCCCTGATGTATACATTTCTTTATATTCATTCGGCAGCATATGTTCATGCTTTTTAAACACCTGACTAAAATAACGGTAATCGTGGTAGCCTGCCTCTTCACTCACTTCTGTCACCTTCCGTCCCTGCCGTAGAAGCTCTTTTGCCTTTTCCATTCTGATTTTGGTCAGGTATTTAATATAACTCATTTTTACGGTTTCTTTGAACAGGTTACTTAGATATGCCGGGTTCATCTTTACCGTATCAGCCAGCTCATTTAATCCAATGTCTTCTCGATAGTGTTCCTCAATATATTTCAGCAGCAGTGGAATGGTTTTATTTTTAGACATTCCTGTGGTAATTTCAAGCCCCTCACCAATGAGATTAAAAGCTTCCTGCATATAGTTAATAATTTGGGACTTTTCCTCCATCTGTTTTATTTCCACATATGGGACAATCTGCCTTTTCATCTCAAACTGAGGATTTTTCTTGTGAAGAATCTCCATTGCCACATAGATGTTCTTCACACACTCATCCCTGAATTCCTCAAGAGTAACACCCTTGTTCTGCCATTCCGCCATGCCATTCTCTATACATTCGCAAAGCTTTTTGCGGTCCCCCTCATGCATAAAATTGGTCAAATCATCTGTCAGTCTTTGGAAATCCTTTACACGCCTGTCCGTGCCTGATTTTCTTTGCTCCAGAAACTGACTGTATTCTTTTTTCATATGCAGACTTTCCTTTGCATTTTTTAACGTGTGAACTACTTTTTCAAGGGTTATGGGTTTATCTATGAAATCCAGTACCTTTAAAGATAAGGCTTTTCTAGCATATTCAAACTCCCGATAACCGCTGATTACAATATAAACCGTATTGGGTAATTCCTCTATGGTCTCCTCGATCAGAGATAGCCCATCCAGCCCAGGTATCCGGATATCGGTAATTACTACATCCGGTCTCTTATCCCTTATAATTCCGATTCCGTCAATCCCATTCTGTGCCGTTGCCACAACTTCAAAATCCAGCCCTGTCCGGTCAATCATAGCCCGTACAGCCTCCAGCACGATCCGTTCATCGTCAATCACAACCAATGTATTCATGTTCCCCCTCCTCCCGAATCCGGCTCTTTGATTCCTCTATAACCGGTATGCGGATCTTTACCTTAGTTCCCACTCCATATTCACTTTCTACCTGTATTCCATACGCTGCCCCGTAAAACAGATGAATCCGATCAATCACATTAGTGACGCCAAACCCTTTTTTCATATCCTCCACATCCCTCATCCCTACTCCATTATCGCTGATAGTAAAATAAATATCATTTTCGATCCGTTCTCCCTTTAATTCAATATAACCTTTCCCTATCTTAGGCTCCAGTCCATGATACATGGAATTTTCAATAAACGGCTGTAAAATAAATTTAATCATAAGGAGTTCTCCGATTTCTTCATCAATTTCCAGAATCAGATCGAAACGCTGTTCATAACGGATATTTTGAATCGTCATATATTTTTCAATATACTTAATCTCCTCATGAATGGGAATTATCTGCTTCCCATTATTTAAAGATATTTTAAATGTATCCGATAAAGCAGATACCATGTCTGCTATACGATCTTCGTTACCAATCATAGCCATACAATAAATGGAGTCCAGGGTATTGTATAAAAAATGAGGATTAATCTGCGCCTGAAGAAGCTGCAGTTCCGCTTCTCTTTCTTTTACCTTAAGGGATAGCAGCTGCTCCTTTAACTCCAGGTTATTATTAACCGTCTCCTTTAGCAGCCCTCCGATTTTACCTATTTCACTATTATCAAAACTCTCCACAATATGACGATTACCTTCTTTTACCTGCATTATGACCGTTTCCAGCTTTCCAAGGGGTTTGTTAATCTTTTTGGAAATAAAGTTTGATATAAACGTACAGATTACCACCAGCGCTGCGGCTGCAATCAGACTCACCATTCCGATATAAGAGCTATCCCTGCTTAAGTCACTCCTTGCGATACCATTTACAATTTTCCATCCGGTAACTGCATCTGTACGGCTGGTGAACAGATATTGCGGATCATCCTTCCCCTCTGAATGAAAATAACGGTTTTTGATATCTTCGGCATATTGTGGATCACCGGTTTGGTACACTACCACATCCGAAGCATTTTCATCAATTACCATGAGTGTATCCGTTTTAAAATTACCATCGTTCTTTAGAAGAGAACTGCTTAAAAAAGACTTATTCAGGTGTATTACCATCTGCCCCTGTGACTGAAGGGTAGCAGGATTCACAATATCCTTTACCACAGATATGACATTTTGGTTCCCTTCCGGGTCTAAAATATCATATCCATAAAAAGTCTCCTTTCCCTTCATTTTCTCTGCATCCTTCATCCACTGGTAACATGCCGATCCATCCCAAGTGTAGTACTTCAGATACGCTGAAGCATTCTTCCCACCCCTGAGTCTCTTATAATACCTTCCGTACTCATCAAAAATAAATATACCGTCAATCATTAAACTCTGAGATTCTACATTCATAAAAATACTATCCAGACTCTGGCTTAAAGAAGTATCAAAATAAGTCCCGGTGGATTTGGAGTTTACCTGGTTTTTTGCAGCCAACGTGTTTAAAAATATTTGATCTCCAACCGTAATTCGAATAAGGTCAATCGTATGGTATAGTTTCAGATCAATTACATCAGAGAATGCTTTCAGGTTATTTTCGTATGTCTTTTTATAATTATCTTCCATCCTACCCTTGGAAATACTATAGATTACCACAGATAATGCTGTTGTAATAAAAATTGTCAAAAGTATCATAGAAAACAAAATCTGGCTCTTTATTTTCTTTGAATTTGTACGGATAAAAGATTTTATTTTATGTATCATAGCATGTTCGTATGAACTCCCCTGTAAGCACTCCTGCTGCTCTCGATAAATTATTTCAAGCTCTCTCTAAAGGGAGATTTCATACACTCCTTTCTCATCCATAATGAAATGAATACAGAAACGCATTCATAGTAATCGCCAACTCTAAAATTTGCATAATAAAAAGCTATAGTTTATACATTTTATAATCATATTCAACAAATTTATTTTACTACAGAATATCTCGTATTGGTATAAAAATGTCCAAAATCGTATTTATACAAAAAAAGCAATACAGCATTCACATCCGAATGCAGTATTGCTTTTCTTCGAAATCACAAATCTTAAGAAGAAACGCTCTCCCCGCTGTCCCCTTCCCCGGAAACCTCCATATTAGCCGGAAGCACCAGGTTCATTACAATGGCAATAATAAATACAATCGCAACACAATTATTCGCTAAAACTTCCTGTACCATTTTCGGGAAAATTGTGAAAATGGCAGGAACCTGCGTAAATCCTATTCCGATTCCCAGGGACAACGCCGTAATAACGGTATTTCTCTGATTAAATCCACATCTTGTAATCATCTGCACACCGCTCACAACAATGGAACCGAACATCATGATTGTACAGCCTCCCAAAACCGCATCCGGAAGGGTGGAAAGCAGTTTTCCAATAACCGGAAACAGCCCCGCAAGTATCATGACGCAGGCACCAGTCATAATGGTAAAGCGGTTCACCACTTTTGTCATGGCGATCAGGCCCACGTTCTGGCTGAATGAAGTAATCGGCAGGCAGCCAAACAGAGAAGAGACTGAGCTCATATATCCGTCGCAGGCAAGAGATCCGGATATTTCCTTGTCCGTCACGTCTCTCTTTAAGCCTGTTACAGCCATGGCAGAAGTATCTCCGATCGTTTCTGTAGCGGAGACGAGAAAGATAACCGTTACGGCAATAATTGCACTAACATTGAATTCCGGTATAAACGGAAGCACCTTTGGGAGTGCAATAATACCGGCAGAAGCCACTTCCGAGAAGTTCACCATGCCCATCGCCATTGCTAAAATGTACCCGACCACAAGCCCAAATAGTACGGATAACTGTTTCCAGAAGGATTTGGCGAATATATTAAATACCAGACAGCTTACCAATGTTACAGTTCCCAAAATCAGATTCTGTGCAGATCCGAAGTTTTCGCTGCCGGCACCTCCTCCAAAAGAAGACGCCCCTACATTCAGCAGGGAAAAACCAATTGCAGTAACGACACACGCCGCTACGATCGGTGCTACAATTTTCCTCCAGTATTTCGCACATAGCCCCAGTGTCCCCTCTATAATACCTCCGATCAAAATGGCACCAATGGCGGCGGGATAACCAAACGTGGCTGCAACATAACACAGGATCGTCACAAAGGTAAAACTTACCCCCATTACAATCGGCAGTCTTGCCCCAATCTTCCATAGCGGATATAATTGAATCAAAGTACCGATTCCTGCAATAAACATTGCATTTTGAATTAACATCGCTTTTTGCTCAGGCGTAAGGCCTGCTGCATTTGTCACAATAATAATCGGTGCTATATTAGCCACGAACATTGCAAGTACATGCTGCAAACCAAAGGGGATCGCCTTGGAAATGGGCACACGGCCATTCAGCTGGTAGATATTTTCCACCCTGGCATTTGAATTTACATTTGCTTTCATTTCTTTCTCCTTTAGTAGTTTCTTGGCAACTCTTCAGTCACTAAATTTACAACAGATTTATTTTACTATAAAAATAAGGGTATGGGTATAAAATTTTTATGGAAATTTAATAAATATAGAAAAATGTGTAACCTTTTGCGGCTGAAAACGTTTATTAAGTGAACGGGAAGGAGGGAAAAGAGGAACTGTGAAAAAGGATGACCTGGAACAAATATACAAAACTTATTATCACGAAATATATTTATATGCTCTGTCTCTATGTAAAAATACGCTGGAAGCAGAGGAGATCACCAGCGATACTTTCTACAAAGCCCTCCTCTGTGCCGAAATCCAGAGCGACTCCATTAAGTACTGGCTTCTGCGCGTATGCAAAAATATTTTTATCGACCAGGCAAGACAGAAAAAAAGAAGACCGGTTGCACCATTAGAAGATATCGGCAGCCCATCTTATGACAACGTGCTGGAACAAATGATTCAAAGTGAAGATGCAAAAAATCTTTATCACTGTATCTTACAATTACCCGACCGCTACCGGGAATTAATCTACATGTTCTATTTTATGAATTACAGCTTAAAAGAAATTGCTCTTTTTACAAAGCAATCAGTCGGAACCACCAGAACAGCTCTCTGCAGGTCCAGAGATAAGCTGCGCTCTATATTATACGAGGAGGGATACCATGAATTTCCATGAACTTTTAGAAAAATACAAATCCAACACAGCTACACCGGAAGAAAAACGGATGGTAGAAGAAGAATTGGAGAAATACGAAAGCATCACCGAATATTATACGGATCAGATGGGAGAAAATCTGGATTTAGATCTCCTCTCTGAAACAGAAGAATCTGAGATCAAAAATGTAAAGAAACACGTAAACCGTAAAATCCGCCGAAACATTTTTATCTCCATCCTGAGCATGCTTGTGATATCGGCAGTCGTCATCCTGATTGTTAATAAAAACTACTATGATCCCAATAGCGGGATTCCCACAGATCAATACGGTTTTGGACAATTCATGATGGATACCATGGCCTTTACGGAAGTCCATTCCCCCGGATATGCTACCAATACGGCTGAAGCCGTAAGAGATGGACTTGGCAGCTATCAAATCCAAATCCGACAGAACCAATATTTTACCGGTAAAGAATCTGTTTTCAGCGGAAAAATAATACGGGGAGAATTTATGGACAGAAACGACTCACTTATAAACTTCTGGCATTTTCCTTCCGCAAACTGTTTTGCCTTTAAAGAAGGTACTCTGGTCTGGCAGGAAGCAAACGGTGTAGAGTACCGCAAGCAGCCACAGGACGACATCCAGTATCAGGCAGATGCCTTAAAGGAACTTCCAAAATCATCTCAGGTTTCGGCATATTTTACTTTTGAAAAAAATCTCTCACTGGAAGACTTCGACAAACTTTATAAAAAGTGGGACAATGACGAAGACCAGAAAATATTTATTTCTTATGCAGCCGTTTGGACGGGTCCTCACAATTCAACCGTTGGATTCCAGCCCGGTGGCGGGGGACGTGTGATGGAATCCTCCAAGGAAGTGGAAAAAAACTATCCATTCCTAAGCCTGGGTAACCACCGTGAGGAGCTTGATCAAGATCCCGTGAGAAGCTGGCAGACCCACTTCGAATCACTTTTAAGCTATCTCGCCGACCGTGGGGAATTCTTAAATGCAATGGCAAATGTCAACACTATCGATCCCTGGTTTTACAAGGATATCCAATCGTATATCAAAGAAAACGGCATTCAGATCTATGGTATTTTAGCGCAGGGTAGTGTTAATCAGATACTTAGTTTCCTGGAGGAGGAAAAGATAGACGGGTTTAATGTTGATGATGTGAAACTATCTATCCTCTCCCATTGATGTTCCTGAATCAGCTTTCCGCACCATAATTACTCCTGAATCAGTTAGTTCTTCGCAGCAGCATACTTCCGCCCCTTGCCTCCGCTGCGAAACTGTACCGCTCCGCATACCGCTGCAGTTATAAGTTCCGTAACCGGTACAACCAGCCACACCCCTGTCATATTCCACAGATTGGGAAATACAAGGATCAAAACCACATTGAGTATCACACCTCTTAACAGCGCAATGAGCATGGAGCGCGCCGGCTGGTCTTTAGCTGACAATACCGCTGCCATAACCACGTTGATTCCCATAGGGATAAAAGCAAGAAAGTAAATCCGGATTCCCTCCAGTGCAATCTTCGTAAACCCGGCGTCCCCTGATTCATTGAAGATCCCAACAATCGGTTCTGCCATCAGCACTCCGCCTATATAACAGATAATCCCACAGGCTGCTGCAAGCAAAACCCCTCTCATCATTACGAAACGTATACCGCCAAAATCCTTTTTCCCGTACTGGGAGCTGATGATAGGCTGTACTCCCTGGGCAATGCCGGTGAAGATAGAGCATACAATCAAGGCAATATTTGCAATCACGCCATATGCAGCCACACCTATATTCCCGGCAAGTTTCAGAATGGTAAAATTAAACAACAGCATTACAATTGCTGAAGACAGTTCCCCAATAAAAGAGGACATACCAAGAGAAATTGTCCGGGCGACATCCGAAAACTTCGTTCTTTCTTTCACCAGGCTAAAATGGCTGCGTCCTTTGACTATGTGTGTAGAAAGCACACACATACTTAAGACTGGTGCAATACCGGTTGCAAATGCCGCTCCAAACATCCCCCACCGAAACCCGAATACAAATAAAATATCCAGCACGATATTACTGAAACTCCCGGTGAGCATCGCCGCCATTGCCGTCTGGGGATAGCCATCATTCCTTACAAAGCAAACCAGCACATTATTTACCATAAACGCAAGGGAAAAGAGCAGAATAGTCCTCATATAGGGAATCATATCCTGTATAACTGCCTCATCCGCTCCCAGCAGAGCACCCAATTGCCTGGATGCAAACAGACCAATCAGTGTAAAAAACACGCCACAGATCAACGCCAGTTTAACAGAAAGCGTAAAAGATGCTTTCGCCGCTTTTTCATTTCCCGTTCCCATAGCCATTGCAAACCGGGTCGCTCCCCCCATCCCTATCATCAAACCAATTCCGTTCATAAACGAATAGACCGGCAGCGTAAGATTCAATGCAGCAAGTCCGTTACTCCCCACTCCATTGGCTACACAAAGCGTATCTACAAAAATAAAACAGGATAACCCCAGCATACTTAAAATGTTCAAAGATACATACTTTGCAAATACTCTGCCCAAACCTTTATTTTCCATAACATTACCACCTTTCTGCCTTGAGCTTGTACGACTTCATTGTCACAAAAAAAGCACCAGTCATCTATACCCAATGGCCTAACGGTATAGATGCCCGATGCTTATTTAGAGCGTGTTTAAAACACTCTTGGTTACATGCATCCGGCGACGCATGTAAAAAGCTCTTTTTATAATCTGAAATTGATCTTACCACATGTTGAAAAAATATGCAACCACCATATTACATTAATAATCCGTCACATCAAATTTGTTGTCTTTGAAATAAAAATCTCTGTCCGCCTCTGTAATTTCCCGTAATATTCTGCAAGGGTTGCCAACTGCCACTACATTGTCCGGAAGATCCTTTGTCACAACGCTTCCCGAACCAACCACTACATTATTGCCGATATGAACCCCTGGGTTTACCACAACATTAGACCCCAGCCACACGCTGTCACCAATGGTAATCCCAATCCCATATTCATAACCTGAATTTCTGGAATCGGGATGAATCGGATGACCGGCTGTAATAATCGATACATTTGGTCCAAACATGGTATTATTTCCAATGGTAACTTTACCAACATCCAGAATAACACAATTATAATTTGCTATAAAATTATCTCCTACTTCAATATTTGTTCCATAGTCACAGCGGAAAGGTGGCAGAAAAACCACATTTTTTCCAGCCTTTCCCAATATTCCGCGAATCATCTGCTCCATCTTCTCCGATTCATCCGGTCTGCATAAATTATAATCATAAATTTTTCTCTTGGTTTCCATCTGTTCCTCTGCAAGCCCATCCAGCCATGCCTTGTATGGAAGACCATTTAACATTCTTTCTTTTTGATTCATCCTATATCCTTTCTAAGTAGAAAGCGACGGACCTATTACTCACCGCCGCATTTACCATCTATTAAATTTCGAGAATTACTACCTGATATCCATTTAACTTTAAATCATTTCCATCCTGAGCAAGAGCGGGATAATTATTAATCAATAATTCTTTATATGCTCCGGGCAAAGTCACCGTCTGACCTTCCCTCTGGAAATTGGCAATCACCATTAAAGTCTTCTCTTCCCCTTTTCGGTAATAAGCCATAAGGTTATTTTGGTCTTCCCATTCCGGTATAAACTCACCATATACAACTGCTTCCCGATAGACCGGGTTTTTACGCAGTGCAATTAACTGTTTATAAAAGGAGAATACGGAATTTTCATCGTGAATCTGACTTTTTGCATTGATTCTCTTATAATTAGGATTTGCAGCAAGCCAGGGCTTACCCGTTGTAAAGCCTGCATTTTCATCATCACTCCACTGCATTGGCGTTCTCGCATTATCCCTGCTGAACTTCGAAACAACCTTTAAAGCTTCCTCTGGCGTAAGTCCGGCATTCAGGGCAACCCGGTACTCTTCCAGTGAGGAAATATCGTCCACTTGGTCTATAGAAGTAAACTCCATATTCTCCATACCAAGCTCCTGCCCCTGATAAATAAACGGAAGCCCTCTCAGCATAAAGTTAACAGCTCCTAAAAGCTTCTTGCTTTCAATGCAGACCTCTCCTTCCGGTATGTAATGGCTGACACCTCTTGGTTCATCATGATTTTCAATAATATTTGAAAGATATCCGATATCTGCAACACGTTTCTGCGCATCAAAACAGCACTTCTTATAATCATTCGGGGTGATTTCTGTATGGGCATACCACCCTTTATCATTCTGTCCAAAAATCGTCTCATTGAAATCAAACATACTGGAGAAATATCCGTTATCCCCAATGAAATCCGGCAATTCCTCTTCTTTGTCGTTAAACACTTCCCCGACAGTAAATGCATCGTACTTTTTAAATGTCCGATCCCGCATTTCGGCCAGAAAATCTCCAACCCCTTCTGCTTCTTCCAGCATATGCGCTATATTACTCAAGCCATCTTCTCGATCCGGCTCATAATTCTTAAACGGCAATGCCTTTTTAATATTAATGATTGCATCTATACGAAATCCTGCAAGCCCTTTATCCAGCCACCAATTTATATTCTTATAGACCTCTTCCCGCACTTCCGGATTTTCCCAGTTTAAATCAGGCTGCTTTTTATGAAATACATGCAGATAAAGCTTATCCGTATCAGAAAGCGGCTCCCAGCATGGTCCTCCAAAATAAGACCTCCAGTTGCTTGGAAGTTCCCCGTCCTTCTTATCCTCCAGATAAAAATACTTCCCATACTTCCCATCCGGATCCTTCATCGCCATCTTAAACCACTCATGTTCATCAGAACAATGATTTACAACCAGATCCATAAGAATAAACATTCCACGCTGTTTTGCTTCCCTCAGCAGTTCATCCATATCCTCCATTGTGCCAAACCTTGGATCAATGTTATAGTAATCCGAGATATCATATCCCTGATCTGCCAGCGGTGATGAATATATGGGAGAAAGCCAGATAATATCAACACCCAGATCCTGTAAATAATCCAGCTTGCTGATAATACCCTGAATATCTCCAATTCCATCCCCATTGGAATCATAAAAACTCTTTGGGTAAATTTGATATGCCGTCTTTTCCTGCCACCATTTTTTTTGCATTCTATGTGCCTCCAAAATTATATTTTCTTTTCTTATAGCACATATTATACTATTTCACTTCTTATAAGTCCTACATTTATTTGTTCAAAAACTTCATTATTTTGACCTTTTCTATTACGTAATCGTATCAGTAAAACTATTGCAGTTTTCCTTTTTATACAAGCGGGGCGTCGTACCCGTATACTTCTTAAACTCCCTTAAAAAGTTCCCAAGGTTATTAAAACCACATTCCAGGCAGATTTCCATAATCAGATGATCGGTATTCACCACCATCTCCGCAGCCCTCCGGATACGTATTTCATTCACATATTCCATAGGTGTCTTACCAATTGCCCTCTTAAAAAAACGGCAGAAATACTGCTCGTTAACATTAATCAGCCCCGCCAGGTCACGAATATAAATTCTCTCCCTGTAGTTCTCACGTATATAAGTCAGAACCTTCTTAATACTCTCAACCTGATGATTGATGCCGCTCTCCTGTCTGGTTAGCAATCCCTCCCCGGTAAGCAGGGCAAGGATCCTGAGCAGGGATGCCTTAATCAGCATTTGAGATACGGATACACTTACATTTTTTTGACCTGTATTCTCTGGAGCTTCTTCCATCATTTGAAAAGCATTTTGAATCCGTTCATATTCTATGTAGATATCAGAAAACTCCCTGCGGGATGCCTCTATACATCTTGGCAGCCAAAGGTTCCCATTCATTAATGGCTGAATCACCTGGTTTTGCATGGTGTCATAAGACTCAAAACTCAGTAAATTAGGATTAAAAACTACTGCATCCTCCTCACAGAGTTCCTTGGAAATAATATAATGAAGTTCTCCCGGATTAACAAAGAAAAAACATTCCTCCCTAATTTCATAAGACTCCATATTTATTTCCATATGAAAATTCCCTTTTTTAAAATGCAGCATTTCAATCTCATCATGCCAGTGATGTTTTACTAAAAAATGACTTTCGCCCTGCTCCGCCTCGTAAAAAGCACAGCGAAAAGAAGCGGAACCATGAGGCCTGTCCTCCTTCAAACTCTTCGTATTTTGTACCTGAATACCCCACAACCTCCTCTCAGCCAAGAAAAAAAGCTGTCTCCAGCTTTTTCACCACTTCTTTTCCTGTTCTAATTTACTAGATATCTTTACCTGATATCTTTTAGTTTATAATTTTTGTCATCTAATTTAATCACCCTCATTTTCAAGTTGTTATGGTTTTTCACCATTAAACTCTTGCCTTTACTCTTTTCCTTGCCTGTTTTTTTCTTGCCTTTTGTACTCTTGGCTTCTTTAGCGCTGTCTGCTAACTTCTTGCCTGCTTTTTTCTTGCCTTTTGTATTCTTGGCTTCTTTAGCGCTGTCCGCTAACTTCTTGCCTGCTTTTTTCTTGCCTTTTGTACTCTTAGCTTCTTTATTACTATCTGCTAATTTCTTTCCTTCTTTTTTCTTGACTCCTGTACTCTTAGCTTCTTTAGCGCTATCTAATTTCTTGCCTGCTTTTTTCTCGCTTTCTGTACTCTTAGCTTCTTTATTGCTATCTGCCAATTTCTCGCTTACTTTTTTTTCGCCTTCTGTACGCTTAGCTTCTTTATTGCTATCTGCCAATTTCTCGCTTTCTTTTTTTTCGCCTTCTGTACTCTTAGCTTCTTTATTTCTATCTGCCAATTTCTCGCTTACTTTTTTCTCGCCTTCTGTACTCTTAGCTTCTTTAGCGCTATCTGCAAATTTCTCACTTGCTTTTTTCTCGTCCTCTGCCCTCTTATCATCGTTATCCCTGTCAGCTAATACCTTACCTGCTTTTTTCTTATCCTCTAACTTCTTATTTTCTTTACTCTTATCTGCCTTCTTTTCACCATCACTCTTCTTATCCCCTTGGGGATTATCACCGCAAGTTCTTTTCTCCATATCCTTCAGCATTTCCTTTGTGAACGTCTTCACCCTGCATTCACAATGTCCACATTTCCCGGATACCTTTGTTGCTTTCTTCACCTTTTTAAACGAATCCGCACCATCATTAACCGCCTTACGGATATCGTCGTAAGTAACCTTAAAGCAGGGACAGATGTACTTTGATTTTCCCATTACAGCACCAATGACGGAGCCGTATACACTCTGGCAGCCATCTCCGAATCAATCAGATAAAGACCCTTTGGATCTTCTCCAAACAATTTATATTTCTTAATCATATCTTCCGCATTTTTTTCCTCTTCTCCCTGTTCTTTTACAAACCAGTCCAGAAACTGCATAGTACGGAAATCTTTTACTGAATATGCTGCCTCATAAATCGTATGAATCAAACTCGTTACATATTGTTCATGCTCCAATGTTGCCAGAAGCGGCTCTCCTGGATTTTGAAACTCAAACTCCGGCTTTTCCACTGCTTCAAAAGTGACCTTTGCTCCGTTATTCTGCAAATACTGCATAAATAATAACGCATGATCCCTCTCTTCCTGAGCCTGAATCTTAAACCAGCTTGCATATCCCTCTAATCCGGTTTCGATAAAATAATTTGAAAAATCAAGATAGAGATACGCGGAATAAAATTCCCTATTAATTTGTGTATTAATCAGTTCTGCTACTTTTTTATCCAACATTTTGTTTCCTCCTTGATTCTGTTATGTGATCATTATAGCACCTGCATCACTAAGAAACAATGCAATTATTATGGTCAATATAAATGCATTTCATTCAGGATTTAATTATGATATAATCTTTAATAATAATCTGAGAAAAGAGGGAAACGTTATGATATTATCCGGCAAAGAAATCGAAGAAAATATAGGTACAGGCATCATTATAAAACCATTTCAAATGGAACGCATCAACCCCAATAGCTACAATCTTTCACTTCACAATGAGCTTCTCATTGATGATGAATTTCCATTAGATATGAAAAAAGCAAACCACACAAAGAAAATCATCATACCTGAATCCGGATTTTTAATGGAACCAGGTAAATTATACCGATATACAGCCCAGTCTGCTCTATCAGGATTTTAAAGAATTATAAAATAAACAATTTCCGAGGTACTTATGAGTAAAAATATCAACCTGTTAAAGGGTCCCATTCTGCCCTCACTGACAAAACTGGCTTTACCTATCATGGCAACATCTTTAATTCAAATGGCATACAATATGATCGATATGATCTGGATTGGCAGACTCAGCAGTAATGCAGTGGCTGCAGTAGGCGCTGCAGGCATGTATATGTGGCTGTCAAACGGACTCGCTGCCCTGGGGAGAATGGGCGGACAAGTAAAAGTTGGACACTCCTTTGGTGCCGGCGCGTACCAGACTGCCTCCGACTTTGCCAAAGCAGCGCTGCAGCTGGGTATCTTCTTTGGCATTGCCTATGGGCTTGCCTCAATTATATTTCATGTACCGTTGATTGGCTTCTTTAAACTTAACAGCCCACAGGTTGTATCAGATGCCCAGATCTATTTAATTATTACCTGCGGCGCAGTTCTGTTCTCCTTTTTGAATCAAATATTTTCCGGAATAATGACCGCTATGGGAAATAGTAAAAACTCCTTAATTGCAACAACGGTAGGGCTTGCATTAAACCTGGTTCTGGATCCGGTACTAATATTCGGCTTAGGGCCGTTCCCTTACCTTGGTGTAGCCGGGGCCGCCATTGCCACCGTACTAGCCCAAGCAGTTGTAACCCTGGTATTTCTGAATTTTGCATTAAAAGATACCGTTATCTTTCAAAAAATACATATATTATCCAGACCATCTAAACGGTATATGTCTGAAATCATACGGATTGGACTTCCCACCTCCATACAGAGTATGATATTCACAGGCATTTCTATGATAATAGCACGCCTCATAGCAGGCTTTGGGGACACCGCCGTTGCCGTTCAGAAAGTTGGTTCCCAGATAGAATCCATTTCCTGGATGACCGCAGATGGTTTTGCGGCTGCCGTAAACTCCTTCGTAGCACAGAACTTTGGCTCCGGCAACATAACCAGAGTCAAGAAAGGATATGCCGTTTCAATGGGCGCTGTTACCGTGTGGGGCATCTTATGTACGCTTATTCTGATCTGCCTGCCAGGACCTATTTTTCAAGTATTTATACCAGACAAAAATGTATTAGGCATGGGTATCGATTACCTGCAGATCCTGGGTATTTCACAATTATTTATGTGTATTGAAATTGCAACAGCAGGTGCATTTTCCGGCTTAGGCAAAACGATACCTCCCTCCGTAGTGGGTATTATTCTCACTTCAGCGAGAATACCGCTGGCACTGTTGCTTGCGGGAACTGCCTTAGGCTTAAATGGAATATGGTGGAGTATCACAATATCCAGTACCCTAAAAGGAATTGCACTGTTCATCTGGTTTATCCGGTATCAAAGACGTATCCAGAAACCCCTTCAGACAATTTAAAAAAGCATTCACCGTCCCAGGCTTCCTGTCTTCTCCCAACAGATAGTAGATTATTCGGTCAGAAGGTCCATCCTCGATTTCTCTGACCGCAATACCTCCCTTACTCTCCAGATTGTGAGCCACAGACGCCGGGACAATTGCCCAATTATCCTGCCAGAATAAGAATTCCTCTAACAAAGACATTTTATCTAAAAACACTCTGGGCCTCACTCTGCTGTCAAACCAATAGTTATGCCACATATCATATTCCGGATTCCAGGGCATTCGAATCTGCCTGGTAACATCCAGCATAGAGGGATGTACCACTCTGGGATACTTTGCATTTTCAGCACAAATCAACAACATCTGTTCCGTAAATGCCGGAATCGTCTCAACATTCGGTGCATACATATCGTCTGATATAAATGCAAGATCAACCATTCCACTTTCCACATATTCATATGCCTCCTGAGAATGAAGCATGCGAACCGACATATTAATATCCGGATATTCTTTTAAAAATTTCTTATATACTTCCGGTAAAATGTAAGTACTGACACTATCTACCGCAGCAATATTTAAAATTAACGACCGGTCCAGCCTGGAAATATCTCTTGCCTCTTTCCACAATAATCTCCACTTTTTAGCCACCGGAATAAACGCCCTGCCTTCCTCAGTCAGTTCAATATTCTTAATCCCCTTTTTCCGAACCACCAAAGTATAACCCAGTTCATCCTCCAGTGCTTTCATTCTTCTGCTCAAAGCCGGCTGTGAAACAAAAAGCTTCTTTGCAGCACTTGAAAGACTTCCTTCTTTTACAATTGTTAAAAATCCCTCTATCTCTAAGTTTGTCATAATACCTTTCCCTATTTTCATTATAAGAAGCGCTGGCTTATCCTGTTCTTACCGAAAATTACCAAAATTCGTAAATTGTTATAGTTTACAAAGTAATATATTGTTAACTTGTTCCGTTATATATATTTCATTTTCCAATACTTTAAGCTCGTAGCTCTCAATAATTTTTCTGTCATGTTTCTTTAATAATTCATCAAATCCATAGGCAGTATCCTTTTTCTTTGGAAACCGAATAGAACTGTCAAAAGATTTCACAAACTTAAGCCCAGCTTCTAAGCTTATCTGTTTCCATTCATCCTTTGTATAAAACTTAATATGACCATCTTTTTTGAGCTGCATATATTCGTCCACAAACTGACTGGTATCATCAGCATTCGGTGCCGGGTCTGAAATAAACAAAAAGCCTCCTGATTTTAAAACACGGCTTACTTCTGATATACTTTTCTGTATATCAGGAAAATGATGCAGCGCATATCTCGAAACAACCATGTCAAATTCACTGTCTTCAAACGGAGAGTTAACACCATCATAAGTGATAAAGTTAATATTACTAATCCTTTGTTTATCAGCCTTAACCCTATTAATCTCTAATGCTTTTTCTACAATATCTAATCCAAATATAAATGCATTTGGATATTTCTCCGCAATAGAAAAAGCCAAATAACCGCTTCCGGTTCCCAGGTCTAATATCTTCATTCCATATTTAATCGGTAAAAACTCAAGAATTAATTTTAAATGTTGCTCATCTTGTGTCTGTTTATTATAAAAATCTCCAGAAGAAAAACTATTCTCAAATGCCTGCTTGGTGGCAACAATACTATTCTCAATCGCCTGCTTAGCGGCAACAATACTATTCGCTTTCGCCTGCTTAGCGGCAACAATACTATTCGCTTTCGCCTGCTTAGGCATCCTCTATACTATTTTCATTTTCTATCATAATCATCGCACTTTCCATTATAAAAATAATAATTTATTAAATTATAAATATAAACGGACAACCTTATGAGTACTATATTGAATATTTATAATTATAAAATAATATTTAATGTCGCTCTATAAAATCAATTTTACTTATAATCTATATATAAATAATTATTTATATTATAGCCCTAAAATAAGCATTTTACAACCTTAAAGAATCCTCTTACAATTATACCGAGAAGCAATACACAAACTACAAAACAATGAAAGGATCTTACCATGGCACAACCTTCCTCCCAACACCAAAACCGCACTTTCAAACACCAAAACCGCACTTCCAAACAATCAAATACAGATAGACACATACATACCCACACAAATAGACATATACATTCCCTCACGAACGGCAATATCAAAAAGCATCTCATAACCCTGGCATTTCCTCTTCTCATCGGAAACATACTTCAGCAATTCTATAACATGACCGATTCTATAGTAATCAGTCATTTCTGTGGTACTTCCGCTTTTGCAGCCGCAGGCATTTCCGGAACTGTCATGAATCTTTTTCTCTTTGTTATTGGAGGATGCTGCAGTGGTATTTCTATCATTCTTGCCTCATTTTTTGGAAACAAAGATATGAAGAATTTTCGAAAAGAGTGCTTTATTTCCCTTACATTTGGTTTAATTTTCACTATAGCACTAAGTATCACATCTATTCTGGCGCTTCCATTCATTCTTCATCTGATCCAAACGCCCCCAGATATTTTTCCATATGTAAACTGTTATTTAAATATAATTTTAGGCGGCCTTTCAGCATCCTTTCTCTATAACCTCTGCGCCTCTATTCTGCGCGCAATTGGAAATACAAAGTATGCGTTATTCTTCCTCCTGATATCTATTGGTACCAATGTACTGCTTGATCTGATTCTGGTTGCGGGATTTACACTTGGAATTGCCGGTGCCGCATGGGCAACGGTTATCTCCCAACTCCTATCTGCCTTTCTTTGCCTTTGTTACATAAAAAAAAGTCTTCCTTTTCTGCTGTTCCAAAAAGAAGACCTTTACCCGGACCCTGACTTACTCCGCCAGACTATACGCTATGCTGCCGCCTCAGCACTTCATCAATCCAGTCTGTATATCGGAAAACTATTCATTCAGGGTGCCGTCAACACACTGGGGACAGAATCGATTTCAGCTTATACTGCCGCTGGACGCATAGAAGGGCTGGCAAATGCATTTGGTGACAGCGGAGCTGAGTCCATCTCACTTTTTACCTCTCAAAACACAGGTGCCGGCAATAAAAAACGTACCCGATCTGGCTTTTATACTGGCTTAATACTCTTAATCCTCCTGGGTATCACCATGTCTCTGCTAATGTATATAACCAGCGGTCCCGGCATATCCCTACTTGCAGCTACAACACAGCCCGGTCTGTTAAATGCCGGAACATCCTATATACAGGCAATATCATATTTCTATGTCCTGTGCTTCCTTGGAAACTCTTTCGTGGGATTTTACCGGGGCAGCGGGCATGTGAGTATTCCATTTATCGGTACAATTATCCATATAAGCTTGCGGACTTTACTATCCTTCCTGCTAATCCCCCGGCTTGGGCTGCCTGCAGTAGCAATTTCTACCGGCATCGGCTGGATAGCCGTAGTCGCTTTTCAAACTATTATATATGTGAAAAACTACCGATAAAACCTTCCCGTAAATCGTGCTATTGTTCTACCCATTGGGAGATCATAAAGTTCCTCCAAAGAAAAGCAGTGAAAAGCAAAAATAAAGAAAAAGTAACTGCAAACACCGATGGTTAGCGGTACTACCACTGAGACAATTGTATTTCCGATAAACTTATCCACAATCCAGTAGACCAAAAATACAATAATCCCCATAATCAGGGACGCAATAATGGGAATAATATACGTCCTCTTCACATCCTTATGGATATGTAGCTCCCTATTTAAAGATCTCTCATTCAACACACAGATCACCAATGGAAAAATAATATTTCCTACAACTAAAATATAAGCATTCATTTCCGTAAAAATCAAGAGAGGACAGATAAATATTAAATGTACAACCAAGCCAATGAATGCATTCACAATAGGCTCTCTCATCTTATTCAGGCTCTGCAGTATCGCCGTTGATATGGATGCCAAAGAGTAAAATACAATAGATACCGATCCAATTTGCAGCATGTGTACCGACAGATCTCTGTGTTCCGTCAAAGCTGCAAAAATTAAAGATATAATTGGCCGCGCCAGAACCATAAATCCAATAGCAGATGGAATTGTAAGCACCATCACGAACTTATTAATAAAGTTCACCTTCTCAAATATTCCTCTTCGATCGTGCCGTTCCTTAGAAGCAACAATACTGGGTACAATCGACACCGCCAATGAAGACGCGAACGCAATTGGTATATTTATAAGAAGGTTATACTGCGTACTGTACACACCCTGAATTGCAGTTACAAAATCCACAGCTAATCCCTTAAAATTCAGGATATTTCCAAATATTAAGTCATCCAGAGTACCACTGAGCTGATAGGCTGCCTGACTTAAAGAAATAGGAATCAAAGTCATCAGTAATAATTTGTTTAATCTCCCATCCGATGCCACATGACGATTCTTACATCTTTTTACTCTTCTGATATAACCTGGACGGTATAATAAATATAAAACCAATAAAAAGGCAAATGCAGACAAAGCACCGCATAGTGTACCCATAATACCACCTGCCGCGCCATAGGCAAATACATCCGCAGATGACTGATACACCCTCATAAACTGCATAACTGCAACAATACTGATAATAGCATTAATGATCTGCTCTATAATCTGGGAAACAGCCGATGGAATCATGGTATTTTTACCCTGAAAAAATCCGCGCATTACGCCCAAAATAGCCATAACAAAAGTAGTTGGAGCAACAATCCGAAGGGGTTTTGCCAAACCTGGTTTCGCATAACACATCTCCAGAAAATCAGCCCCAAAATAAATTAGTACCCAAAAGATCCCCCCAACAATCATTGCCAATATTAAAGAATTACGAAATAGGCGATAGGCACTCCGATACTCCTTTTTAATCTCGTACTGGGATATTAACTTAGATAATCCCAAAGGAAGACTGGAACACGATAACGTTAAAACAATATTATAGATGCCAAAGGCTACTCCATATAAACCGTTTCCCACTTCACCAAGCATATTCGCCATAGGAATACGATATAAAAATCCAATCAACTTTACGATAATACCTGCCACTGCCAGAATACTTCCCTGAAGGAGTAATTCCTTCTTACTATCATTCGCCATTTTCCATACCATACCCTTTCATAGGCTGCAAAACGCAATCCTCTTTATCCCGTATCTGTGATTTTTCCCACAAATTCATGTCTTATTCATTTGCTATATTGTATTGTCATTTATTTGTATCTATTTAATAAAATACTATTAAATACCCTTTCATTCTGCCTAAATGCAGAAAACCCCGCAGGACTATTAATCCTACAGGGTTCTTTTTAGTGAGACATCGGGGATTCGAACCCCGGACAACTTGATTAAAAGTCAAGTGCTCTACCAACTGAGCTAATATCCCATATATTTAATTTTCAACTTATAAGACACTAAATAACGATGAGTCTTATAATGCCCAGAGCCGGAATCGAACCAGCGACACGAGGATTTTCAGTCCTCTGCTCTACCAACTGAGCTATCTGGGCCTGGGGTTGTACACCCTCTTTACAGCATAATGGAAGCGAGCTTCCGAATACATCCGTAATGGTGCGCTTCCAAAAATTGCGGGGGCAGGATTTGAACCTACGACCTTCGGGTTATGAGCCCGACGAGCTTCCAGACTGCTCCACCCCGCGATAGTATTTATTTAATTTTTAATGGAGATGTAAATCTCAATGGATGGAGGTGGATTCGAACCACCGAAGCAATTTGCAGCAGATTTACAGTCTGTCCCCTTTGGCCACTCGGGAATCCATCCAAAAAGCCGATGATCGGACTCGAACCGATAACCTGCTGATTACAAATCAGCTGCTCTGCCAATTGAGCCACATCGGCATTAATGGGACCTATAGGGCTCGAACCTATGACCCTCTGCTTGTAAGGCAGATGCTCTCCCAGCTGAGCTAAGATCCCATGGGATATAAAATTGTTAAACCACACATCTATTGATGTGAACGACCCAGATCGGACTCGAACCGACGACCTTCGCCGTGACAGGGCGACGCTCTAACCAACTGAGCCACTGGGCCAACTCTTTTGTAAGGTATATATACCTTCAAAATCACACACAGAAATTCATCAAATTATCATCCGTTCTTGCACTGTCAACTGTGTTGACATTA
>OASR01000028.1_pt1 | contig 124830 bp, 98 predicted proteins | sample 1475751 | NCBI WGS metagenome assembly OASR01 (sample SAMEA2579907, study PRJEB22360) | human gut metagenome | biome: human gut; feature: human-associated habitat; material: faeces | place: Denmark | collected 2008/2010 | reverse complement strand
CCCTGTTTATGGGGCGTAAGAGACTTTTATTGCTTTCCAACTGTCAAAGACAGGAAATTCTACCGCGATAGAACAAAAATGTCAAGGGAGTTTCTGGTATTTCTCCCAGAATTTTTAGAAAGAAGGTTTCATCCATGAACAGGTGTTTCTCCTGACTTGACAAAAATTTCAAAAAAAGCTACTATAGCATTATGTAACTAGTAAGCAATACATTTCAAAATAAAGATAAAAACACAGCCCGGTTGGTAGTCCGGGCGCAGAATATAGAATTCTGTCAGTAACCTGCCTCCTTTGGTTGTCCGTTCTTTGTTCCGTTTAAATTAAAGGAGGAATTTAATATGTACAAAGTAACGACCAGTCTTACTATTTTTTTCGAGCCGCCTTTTTGGGTTGGCATATTTGAACGCCTGGGAGAGCAGGGATATGAAGTTTCCAAAGTAACCTTTGGCACGGAACCAAAGGACTACGAAGTAAACGAATGGTATCAGGAGAATTGGAACCGGCTGAAATTCAGCCCTCCGGTAAAATCTCAGGTGCATCAGGAGCGCAGGGTCAACTTTAAGCGCATTCAAAAGCAGGCAAAAAAAGCGGTGGAAGAAAATGGGGTTGGAACTAAGGCGCAGCAGGCATTGCAGCGTCAGCATGAGCTGTTGAAGCAGGAGCGAAGCGTTAAGAGCAGGGAACAGAGAGAAGAAGAAAAGAGACGCCAGTTTTTAATTCACCAGCAAAAGAAAAAAGAGAAACATAAAGGCAGGTAGATGGAGCGGGTGTGCGGCGCACCGCCGATGAAACGTAAATTTAAACACGCGCTTAGGGGAAGCTTTTTATAAGGCTTCCCCTAAGTTTTCATGTAGAGTTAGAAGTATTTACGTGACAGAAGCATTTACCAGATCAGAAGTTCGCTGAGAGAAACGAAAGCCAATGGGGAAAGAGGGGATTGAAATGGCGGAGCAATTAATTGATGTGATCGGTGTATCTAAGAACTTTGGAAAAGACCGGATATTAGAAGATATTAACTTTTCCGTGGAAAAAGGAAAGACAATTGCTTTAGTAGGGCATAACGGGTGCGGGAAAAGCACACTGCTTCGGATGATTGCACTTTTGACAACGGTGTCAGGCGGAGAAATTATCCATCATAAAAAATGGAGAATTACCTATATTCCGGAGCGGTTTCCAAAATCAGATTTTACGGCAAGAGAATATGTGGTGAGCATGGGGATGCTGGAAGGGCTGACGAAGGAAGAGGCAAAAGAACGGGGCAGTGATCTGCTGAAAACATTTTTTATGGAGTCTATGGCGGACAAGCCAATGAAATACCTGTCTAAGGGGACTCTTCAGAAGACGGCAGTGATTCAGGCGCTTCTTACCAAGGCAGATATCCTACTGATGGATGAACCGCTGTCGGGGCAGGATGTGGAGTCCCAGAACATTTTTATGGCTATGATACAGGAATATGTGAAAGACGGCGGAGCTGTGGTCATGTCCTGCCATGAGAAGAAATTAATTAACCGGCTTGCTGATATCGTCTATGAAATAAAAGACGGGCACTTAAAACAGGCGGTATTAGAAGATACCTTTTTACAGGAATATAATGTTCTGATATTTGAACCGGAGTCCGGTGCCGAAGTACTGCCAAAGGAAGTGGAAGAGGCGGCAGATATGGTGGAAATAAACAGCTTCCATATTAAAATCCGTTCGTCATCGGAAAACAGTAATCCGATTATCAAAATGATGCTTCATGCAGGATATCAATTGAGGGAGATGCAGAATGTACAAGAATAGAGTGTTATTTCAATACATATTTGAAACTTATAAAAAATCAAACAAATACATTCTGCCGTTTCTTGTAATGGCAATGTACATGGGCTTTGCTTATACCTTTGCACCATTAGGTGTGCTGGAAGGATACACCATGTCTATGGTATTTGTGATATGGATCATGACCTGGATCGGATGGACCTTTAACGAATTGAAGAGCCCTGTCCAGGAACAGATCCTGATATTGAAGGTACAAAGTGAAACCAGGTATTATCTGGTCAATCTGGGCTGTCTTGCCGGCATTGGCATATTGGTCAGCCTTTTTGCCGTACTTTTCCCGGTCTTTCAGAATGCCGTAAATCATTTTGCTATATTTAACAGAATGATAACAGTTACAGATATTTTAAATGCATTGGTTTTACATATCCTGGCAGCGTATACGGGAGGCATTACAGGTGCTTTTCTGCATACCAGAATCATGCATAACCGAAAGGCGGCAGCCCTGATTACATTTTTATATATGTTAATGGGGATTGTGAAAATGGGGCTTATGGAGGAGTATCCGGTAACCAGGTACTTTATGTGGTTATTTCCGCCTGTTGCAGAGTTTGTGAAAAGGTTTGTGAATGAAGACTATTATGCAGGCGGGATGGTGCTGCAGACGCTGGCTGTTTTTAGTATTTACTGTTTGATCCTGACTGTTGTGCATGTAAAGCTGCTGGTGAAAAATAAATTTTAACAGCACCAAAGAATTAAAAAAGAAATGGAAAATTTTACAGTTATTGGAATAAAACTCTGCCGTAAGAGCATACTAAAGGCATAACCCGGATCGGAATATTCTGGTTATGGAATGATTGATAAGATTGGAGTAGTGATTATGGCAGTGGATTTTAAAACAAGTGAAACAAAAGAGAATCTTATGCGTGCATTTGCTGGGGAGAGTCAGGCGCGTAACCGGTATACATTTGCCGCATCGGAAGCAAAAAAGCAGAACCTGCAGGTCATAGAAGCGATTTTTACTTTTACGGCGAATCAGGAAAAAGAGCATGCGGAGATCTTTTATGGTCATTTAAAGGAACTGGCTGGAGAAACCATTGAAATTGATGGGGGCTATCCGATAGATTTGTATGATGATGTGGTTCAGCTGTTATACGCGGCGCAGCATAATGAATACGAAGAGCATGATCCGATCTACAAAGCATTTGCGGACAAGGCAAGAGAAGAAGGATTCCTGAAGGTAGCAGCCTCTTTTGATGGTATCGCAGGAATTGAAAAAATACATGGAGACCGTTTTGGAAAATTTGCAAAGTTACTGGAAGAAAACAAGCTTTTTGTTTCCGATGTTAAAACCGGATGGATGTGCCTGAACTGCGGGTATGTATACGAAGGGGAAAGTGTTCCTCCCATGTGTCCGGTATGCAAACATGACAAAGGTTATTTTATCAGATTGTCTCTGGCTCCATATACAGAAGCATAAGGAAAACGGACCGCTGCGCAGAATGCAGCGGTCTTTGCTTTGTTTTGATGTTTATTTGGATACATGGCGGGGGCGGCTCTTTCGGTACAGTTCTGCTTTGGCATCAAACAGTGCGTCCGGCTTGAACTTTTCCCACAGTTCCTTCAGATTATTCAGATTTACCTTTCTGGAATATGCCTTTAGAAAACCAAGCCCGTAGTTATATACTTTCCACGCCAGGCTGACCGGAAGAATTTTTGTCACCACTTTGGGTTCGATGTACACTTCATCCCGGCAGCCGCAGTCTGCGATTTTCTTCAGCCGCACAGCGTTAATAAAATCGTTATTTCCCCGGATACGATAATCAATATTGGTGTATGCGGTGCCTATATATTTTACTTTATGGGCATCGGACCCTGCAACAGCCGGTTTGTGGTAGCGTTTAGCCATATCTCTTGCCAGGACATTTCCCTGATGAGGGTTGCAGGTATTGTCTGTTTCAATGAAATCAAAATCGTAGATAAGCTCCGGATGTCTTTTTAGTTTCTTGGAGTGCATGGCACTTAAAAACTTTGCACCATAAGGGTGTGCAGGTCCCAGGATTCCGCCGAATCCATGCACGACTTTCAGAAGAAGGGAAAGGGGCATGCCCCGGATCTCAAGAATGGGCAGCTTGACCTTTTCCGGCATGACAACCAGAAAGTGTCCGGCATCCAGGGTATCGTATTCCACACCTTTTAATACGATAAAGTCATCATATTTATGAGTGGACTCATGGAGCTTTTTGTAGGCGCGATAGCCATTGTAGGAATTGTGGTCGGTAATTAACATGCCGTCAAACCCATGTCTCTGTAACAATTGGATATAGTTTTCTATGCTGACTTTGCCATCCAGAGATCCATTGCTGGTGTGACAGTGCAGATCAAATTTCATAGTCTTACGTCCTTTCTGTACATTTTCCGCCGGTACCGGCAAATATGTCCCAAAGCGGGGCGTATAGATGGCGGGAATGAATGTTCAGACGCGCTCCGGGAACCGGGAAAATGATTCTGTGGTACTTAAGGTTATTATGTGCAGTTTACATAAGAAGTTGCTCATTATTTTATTTAATTATAGTGTATCACTTTTGTGAAAAAGTGCAATTATACAAATGATCAGGTTGATAGTTTTTTTATATGATGTTAAGATAAATTATAAATTTACAATACAGGATGGAGGATGAACATGAGCAGGATGTTAGTAGTGGTGGATATGCAGAACGACTTTATTGACGGAGCACTTGGTACCCCGGAGGCGCTGAAAATTGTCCCGTATGTAGTGGAAAAAATGAAGGAATTTGAGGCAGCAGGGGATGAAATTGTATTTACCATGGATACCCACGGTGATCATTATGGGGATACCCAGGAAGGCCGGAAACTTCCTGTGGCTCATTGCTTAAAAGGAAGTAAGGGGTGGGAAATCCGGGATGAGGTAAAAGCAGCCGTGGATTTTGAAAAGTATAAAAAATATGAAAAGGGAGCATTTGGCTCTGATAAGTTTGCTATGGATCTGGCACACGGAACCTATCAGAATGTGACAGAAATGGTGTTTGTGGGCGTATGTACGGATATCTGCGTGATATCCAATGCCATACTTGCCAAGACTTTTCTTCCGGAGACAAAAGTTGTTGTAGATGCCAGGTGCTGTGCGGGTGTGACTCCCCAAAGCCATGAACAGGCGCTGGGTGCCATGAAAATGTGCCAGGTGGAAGTTATCTGATGCGTGGTGCGCAGACTATTTCTTTAAAATTGGTACAATTCCTGTAAGCATGGCATATATATATTCTGCATGGCAGTTTATCTAATACCGGAGCCGCTTGCAGGCGGAAGCATTTTCCAGACACGCTCTGGCTGATTGCGGTACGGGGCTGTCAGCACAGGAGGTGTATGATTGAATCAGTCCAGTACAAGTATGATACTGCAAGAGATAAACAGGATGCCGGATGCCTGTGCCGTTGTCCGGGGAAGCGGCAAGTATCCGAACATCAAAGGACAGGTATACTTTTACCAGATGGATGGGGGAACGGTTGTCATTGCTGAGATTTACGGTCTTCCCACGAAGGCTGGTATGTGCGGGGAAGAAATATTTGGATTTCATGTCCACAGTGGGGATTCCTGTACCGGAACTGCGCAGGACCAGTTTGCAGATACGGATGGCCACTATAATCCAAGAAACTGTGAACATCCTTACCATGCAGGTGATCTTCCTCCGCTGTTTGGCAACGGTGGCTTTGCGTGGATGATGGTGTTTACAGAACGCTTTTATGCCCGTGAAGTGATAGGAAGAACCGTAGTTATTCACAGAAATCCCGATGATTTTAAAACGCAGCCATCCGGGAATGCAGGAGAAATGATAGCCTGCGGCGTTATTTACTGAATGAACTAAAACAGAACAGGATCGTCAGTAATGAAAGCAAAGATAATGGAAGAATTTCCGGCATCTTTGCTTTTTTTCGACTGTTTTTCTTTACATATATGGAAAAAGGAATATAATACAAAAGGAAAATGAAATCAGGGAGGCGATTGAATTGATGAAAGATTTGACTAGCGGTAAGCCCAGAAATGTACTTTGGGCATTTTCCATACCCATGTTAATCAGTGTAATGTTTCAGCAGATTTATAATATAGCAGATAGTATGATAGCCGGAAAATTTGCAGGGGAAGACGCTTTGGCAGCAGTAGGGGCATCTTATCCCATTACCATGATATTTATGGCAATTGCCATGGGCAGCAATGTAGGGTGTTCCGTTATTATTTCCCAGCTCTTTGGCGGCAGGAAATTTAAGGAAATGAAGACGGCGATTACCACAACTTTTATAGCCAGCGCAGTATTAAGCCTGGTCCTGACAATACTGGGACTGGTTTTTTGTCACCCGTTAATGCGTCTGATCCAGACGCCGGATAATATATTCGGTGATGCGGCGCTTTATCTGAATATTTACATAGGCGGACTGGCGTTTTTATTTCTATACAATATCTGTACGGGTATCTTCAATGCGTTAGGGGATTCTAAGACGCCTCTGTATTTTCTGATCGGTTCTTCTATCGGAAATATCATATTGGACCTGGTTTTTGTAATTAATTTCAAGATGGGTGTGGCTGGTGTGGCATGGGCGACCTTCATCGCACAGGGGATTTCCTGTGTCCTTTCCGTTTTTACACTACAGAAAAGAATACGAGGGATTCAGACAGCAGAACGTCCCCCGCTTTTTTCAGGGAGAATGCTGGGGAAGATTGCATATGTAGCGGTTCCCAGTATCTTACAGCAAAGTTTTGTGTCGGTAGGAAACATGTTTGTGCAGGGGCTGGTAAACAGCTTCGGCTCAGCGACTATTGCCGGATATTCAGCAGCAATCAAGCTGAACACCTTCTGTATAACCTCCGTCACAACCCTGTCTAACGGGCTGTCCAGCTATACGGCACAAAATATGGGGGCAGGAAAAACAGAACGTGTGAAAGACGGATTTAAGGCGGGGCTTGTTATGGTTGAAATTGTAACGGTACCGTTTTTTGTAGCGTTCTTTTTCTTCAACGACACCATGCTGGGATTATTCATGAATGAGAGCAGTCAAGTGGCGCTGGAAATTGGAACGGATTTTCTGCGGATTGTGGCGCCCTTTTACTTTGTAGTGGCACTGAAATTGATTATAGACGGCGTACTGCGCGGGTCCGGTGCCATGATCTATTTTATGATCGATACCTTTTCGGATCTGGTGTTACGGGTAATCCTGGCATTTATATTTTCAAAGTTCCTGGGAACAACCGGCATATGGCTTTCCTGGCCGGTGGGATGGTCCATTGCCACCGTTATGGCGATCGTCTTTTACGCCCGGGGCGTTTGGAAAAAGGCGAGGCTTTAGTACGTTGACAATACCCCCAGGGGTGCTCTATAATCAGTTTATCATAAGGAATAAGGAGATCATCAAGTGAGAAAAACCATATTGCTTCTGGAGGATGATGAGAATCTGAACCGGGGGATTACTATGCGGCTGGAAAAGGAAGGATATCGTGTCCTGTCTGCATTTGGAGCGTCGCAGGCGGAAGAACTGTTTGAACAGAATAAAATTCAGCTTATTATCAGTGATATCACCCTGAGTGATGGAAATGGTATGGATTTTTGCCGTAAAATACGGGAAAAGAGCAGTGTTTATCTCATATTCCTGACGGCTCTGGATCAGGAAATTGATATTGTAAGCGGCTATGATGTAGGGGCGGATGACTATATTACGAAGCCCTTCAGCCTCATGGTGCTGGTATCCAAGGTGCATGCACTGATGAAGCGGGTGGAAGTGAAACAGATCTCTTATCTTCTGTGTGCAGATATCCGCGTATCCTTAAGGGAGATGAAAGCCTGGAAGGGTCAGGAGCTGATGCTTCTGAGCAAAAAGGAGATGCAGTTACTGGTTTTCTTCCTGGAGCATCCAAAGCAGATTTTCTCCAGAGAGCAGATTGCAGAGGCAGTCTGGGACATTGACGGGCAGTTTGTGGATGACAATACGATACCGGTTAATATCAGCCGTCTGCGCAGAAGGCTGGAAAACGATGCAATACAGAATGTAAGAGGAATGGGGTATATATGGACAAGGGAAGTAACCAAAGAGTAGGCCTATTAGCAGGACTGCTCTTTCTTGTAATATTGGGGTGCGTGGCGGCATCTATAGGGTGGATTTATACCGTTCACAGGGAAGAGCAGAAGCTTCTGGGACAGTGTATTCTTCTGGAGCCTAAGACAGAAGGAGAGTATGTGAGCATTTTTAAGGGGAAAACAGGGGTGGACAGCAGGCAGGCTGTCAGCGCCGGGAAGGAAGCAGCAGAAAAGTACGGATATGTATTTGACTATAGGACGCTGTCTCATACCATAACTTCATTTTTGCCGGTGATACTCCTGGGCTTTGTTTTGATGATGCTGTTTATTGGGGGACTGGTCATATTCCAGCGGAGAAAATTCCAGATGGCAGAACTGAAAATATTTGAACTGGATGACAGACTGGAGCAGCTGGATGAAGAGAACCGGATATTAAGAGAAAAAATGAAAAGGGAGGAAGCAGAGACGAAAGCGCTGGTTACGGATATTTCCCACCAGCTGAAAACGCCGCTGGCCTCGCTGAAAATGTGTTATGAGATTGCCGATACCGGCAGCTTTACCAGAGAAGAACAGCAGTCGTTTTTATTACAGGGATTTCAGGAAGTGGAAAAGCTGGAGAATCTGACGAAATCTCTGATTCAGCTGTCCAGGCTGGAAGCGAACATGATACAGATAGAGAAAAAACAGGGAAGCCTGAAGAAAACGATGCTGGGTGCCGTGAATGGAGTCTACATGAAGGCCTACGAAAAAGATATCTCTATGTCAGTCAATGAATTTGAGGACGAGGAAGTGCTCCTGGATTCCAGATGGACCCAGGAGGCGCTGCTCAACGTACTGGATAATGCAGTAAAATATTCAGAGGGAGGGACAGCTGTTGAAATACGGGTCATGCCCATGGTAAGTTATTTCTTAATTGAGATCGAAGATCAGGGAATGGGAATTCCAAAAGAGGAGATGCACCAGGTCTTCAAACGCTTTTATCGAGGAAGTGCACAAGAGGTTCAGGAGACAGAAGGTTCAGGGGTGGGACTGTACCTGGCAAGGAAGATACTGGAGGATCAGGGAGGAAGTATCCGTGTAAAAAAAGGAAAGATGGGGTGTGTGTTCCAGATCACCTTTCCAAGGAAGATGCACAGTACTCATTAAACGGGCAGGAGTTTTCTTACAAATCTGTTATCTTATCCGCAATGCTGTTGTAAGAATAGGAGCGTAAGATAAAGGCAGAATAACAGAGAAGAAAAGGAGAGTTCTTATGAGCACGATGTTACTGGAAATAAAAGATCTGTGTAAATATTATGGCAGCGGGGATAATTTGGTGAAGGCGATTGACCATACCTCCATGAGTATCCAAAGAGGGGAATTTACCGCGATTGTGGGGCGTTCCGGTTCCGGAAAGAGTACCCTGCTTCACATGCTGGGGGCGCTGGATCGACCCGACAGCGGGAAAATCCTGATCGAAGGAAAAAGCGTTTTTGATTTAAAGGATGAGCAGCTGGCTGTTTTCAGAAGACGTAAAATCGGGTTTATCTTCCAGAACTATAACCTGATTCCTTCCTTGAACGTATGGGAAAATATCGTCCTGCCAATGGGTCTCGACAAGAAAAGAGTGGATAAAAACTTCGTGATGGATCTGGCGGAGCGGATTGGAATTGCAGATAAACTGAAGTCCCTTCCCAACACACTTTCCGGTGGACAGCAGCAGAGAGTGGCGATTGCCCGTGCCCTTGCGGCAAAACCGGCAATTATTCTGGCAGATGAGCCAACCGGAAATCTGGATTCCAAAACGGAGCTGGAAGTGATTTCCCTGCTAAAGGCATGTGTAAATGAATACGGACAGACATTGGTGATGATTACCCATGATGAAACCATTGCCCAGATGGCAGATCGGATTCTGGTCATCGAGGACGGTAAGGTGGTGAGCCAATGAACACAGTAAATAAAGCGGCTCTGTCCAACCTGAAGCAGAATAAGGGGAAAAATATTTTATCCGGAATAGCAATCATTTTGACCACCATACTGATATTTGTGATTCCTACGGTGGGATTTGGAACTATGGATGTGCAAATGGCTGCCATCAATAAAATTTATCCAACCTTTCACGGAATGTATCGAAACGTGGATGCCCAGACAGCGGAGAAGCTTTCCCATCGGGCTGAAATAGAGACCATGGGGAAGCGGCAGGATCCGGCACAGATTTCCATTCCCGAGGGATCCGGAATCATGTGCTATATGGACGATGAGGCATTGAGACTTGGCAAAATGGAATTAGAGGAAGGGAACTTCCCCAAGAGCGGAAATGAAATTGTGGTTTCTTCCGGGCTGTTAGAGGCGATGGGCATAAAAGCTGGTGTAGGGGATACCATTGAACTGCCGTATCAGCCCATAGAACCGGATGGGATCGGCTATGAGAAGAAAGAAAAGTTCCTGATTACAGGGATGCTGCCTACCTCCAAAGAGCAGAGGGATTTAAAGGTATTTTCTGCGCTGGTCTCCAGAGATTTTATGGAGCAGGAGCAGCCTGAGGGCGAGCGGAGATACCGGATTCTCTACCGGGTTGCAGGTGCAGATTCTATGACCAAGGAACAAATTGAGAATGTCTCTGGGGATCTGGCGGCAGACATGGGGATTGTGGAGGCGGATGTAGCAGATAACTCGGAGTATCTGTCGGCAAATTATGTGGACCCTGCCTTTTACACAGGAGTTGTGGCAATTCTTCTTGTGGTGGTTGTAGCGGGAATTATGACCATATACAGTATTTATTATATTTCCATGATTTATAAAGTACAGGAATTCGGCAAGATAAAAGCGCTGGGTGCTACCAAACGCCAGATTCGCCAGATTGTATTCCGGGAAGGAATGATGGTGGCGGGTGTGGCAATTCCCATCGGTCTGGTTATTGGCAGCATATTATCCTATGCAGGATTCGCATATCTGATGACTGTATATGCACCGGATGATTCCATGGGAATCGCAACCAGACAGCTGATTGCTCAAAAAGAGGTATCCCTGCTAAAGCCATGGATTTATATTATGGCAGCGGCGGTTACGCTGCTAACGGTTGCAGTATCCATGATTCGCCCCATGCAGATTGCCGCTAAGATATCACCGGTAGAGGCTATGCGATATGATGGCAGCATAAAGACCCGGAAAAAGGGCAGAAAAGGCCATTCAGAGATGAGGCTTGTGCATCTGACGGAAGCAAATCTAACCCGAAACAAAAAAAGGACGGTTATGACCATTATAACGCTGAGTCTGACTGGGATTCTATATATGGTGCTTTCTACCATATTATCCTGTGCGGATCCGGTTGAAATCGCCAGATCTGCCATGTATGACGAATTCGAGGTGTCCATAGACAGCTCCAGAGGCGACAAAATGCATCCGGAACGGGAATGGACGGCGATTAGTCTAAATAATCCGTTAAATGAGGAAATGGAGCGGGAGATCGCCGGCATCCCAGGCGTAAAAAAGATTACAAAATCCAGTGAATTAACCACGCAGCTAAAGGATCTGAAAGACGGGGAGGAGCTTTGGACTTCTGGGATCATCGGAATACCGGAAGAATATGCAGAGGAAATGGAAAAGAGTATTATAGAAGGAAACTGTACTTATGAGGAACTGCTTCAGGGCGACAAAATTATTATGGATGAAAATATGCAGCATTGGGCGCCGGACTGGAAACTGGGAGATACGATCCGCATGATTGTGAAAAGCGGAGAGAAGAGTATGGAGAAGTCATTTCAAGTAGCAGCCATTGCGGATATGCCCTATAGTTTAAATCAGTTCTGCAACTTTCTGCTGCCGAAATCGGTAGTGGATGAACTGGGGGGCTTCAAAATGGATTACCACTGGTCTATAGATGTTGATAAAAAAGAAGTGAAAAATGTAGAACAGCAGCTTCGTAAGATTACAGATGAACAGGAGTTTCTCAAACTGGAAAGCTATGAAGAAGAAGTAGCAATGAATAAAAAGACGACTGCCCTTCTTTCCCAGTTGTGCTATGTCTTTATGGTCGTCTTAGGCGGTGTGGGTATTATGAATCTGGTAAATACCATGATAAACAGTATCTATGTGAGGCGAAGGGAACTGGGCGTGATGCAGGCAATCGGACTTTCGGAAAAACAGATGGTACGTATGCTTCAGATGGAAGGTATTTTCTATACGGCGGGAACGCTGGTTCTTTCCCTGGGAGGTGGCAGCGTATTGGGATATCTCACATTCCTGTATGCAAAAAAGGATAGAATGTTTGGGATTATCAGCTACCACTATCCTCTGACCCAGACCATAGCGCTTATTGCGGTAGTACTGATCATTCAGCTGCTGCTGACTTATCTGATCATGAAGAATTTTCGAAAACAAAGCATGATTGAAAGAATCCGCTTTTCCGAATAGCTGCTTTGCAGACCAAAATCATACTTTTACTTGTAAATCAGTGACTTTATGATATATAATCAATATTATATTACGAAAGCAAAAATAAGCAGGCAGCTTTAAGGAGGAACACTATGTATAAAGCAACACCGGAGGAAATGAAAAATCTAGTGGATTCGTTATTGGTCAGTTATCAGAAGCATCCGGTTATTTGTAATATTGATTGCACGAACCGTTTGAATAGAAATATGACGATTGAAATTCTGGAAATGATCCGCTTTGTTTTATTCCCTGGGTATTTCGAATTGAAGAATTTAAAAGGAAGTTCCATTGAATATCATGTGGGTGAACTGCTGGAAAATATTCAGTACAAACTGAAAAAGCAGGTTGCCAAGGCGCTGCAGCATGAGCAGATCACTGGTGAATTGACAGAAGATGTGGCGGAAGCAAGGGCGGAAGAGATCGTACAGAAGTTTTTAAAGAAGCTTCCCGAACTGCGGGATATACTTGCTACGGATGTCCAGGCAGCTTATGATGGTGACCCGGCAGCTTATAATACGGATGAAATCATCTTTTCTTATCCCGGTGTTTATGCGGTTACCATCAACCGGATTGCACATGAACTCCATGTGCTGGGGGTACCGCTTATTCCCCGTATGATGACAGAATATGCCCATAACCTCACCGGAATAGATATTCATCCGGGGGCTACCATCGGCAGAAATTTCTTCATCGACCATGGAACAGGTGTCGTAATTGGCGAGACAACAATTATCGGTGATAATGTGAAGATCTACCAGGGCGTAACCCTGGGAGCGCTGTCTACCAGAGGCGGTCAGAGCCTGAGAAATAAAAAGCGTCATCCTACCCTGGAAGATAATGTTACGGTATATTCCGGAGCATCTATATTAGGCGGGGAGACGGTAATCGGAACCGGTGCGGTAATCGGTAGTAATGCCTTCTTAACGTCTTCGGTACCGGCGCATACAAGGGTAAGTATCAAGAATCCGGAACTGCAGTTCAAAGACCGTTCTTCGGTACGGACTGCTGAGATTGGCCAGGAAGGCTTCTTTAACCGGATAGAGCAGGATTAATATAGAGGATGCTTTGAGAGAAGTTATTCTTAGAAAAAGGGGGCTGCAGGATGTATAATCCTGCAGCCCCCCTTTTTACGCAGCACCGGGTCAGACTGCCGCGCGGGAATCTTGATTTTGCTTTTCGTGGTCCCTGAGAATCTTTTTGAATTTAAGGATAAACAGCGTAAGTGTCGTAAGTGCAGCCAGAATATCGGCAATGGGCTCTGCCAGAAATACCGCAAATACTTTATCAGAGATAAACAGCGGCAGTATGTAAATAAAAGGTATCAGCAGAATAATCTTACGAAGGAGCGCTAAAAACAGGGAAATTTTGGCCTGTCCCAGTGCGATAAAGGTCTGCTGGCAGGCAATCTGCACACCCATCATGAATATACCGCCTGTATATACCCTTGCTGCCCATGCTGAAATATCAAGGAGTTCCTGGCTGCTGGCGAACAATGACGGCATCAGGTGAGGGAAGAACATAATAATAAGCCAGAATACCGTGGTATAGAGGATGGAAGCAATTAGTAAAAGTTTAAAAGCGTGTTTTACCCGGTCCAGCTTGCGCGCCCCGTAATTATAACTGATGATTGGCTGGGCTCCCTGGGACAGCCCCTGCAGAGGCAGCAGCACAAACTGCATGATACTTCCCAAAATGGTCATGGCACCCACAGCCAGATCGCCCCCAAAGCGCTGTAGGGAAGAATTAAAGCAAATGTTTAACAGGCTTTCCGTACTGCTCATAATAAAGGGAGAAGCACCCAATGCCAGCACCGGTATGATAATCTTTTTATTAATTCTAAAATCCGATTTTTTAATACGCAGGATCGTTTTTTTGCCTGTGAGGAAATAAAGTACCCAGATTGCAGAAACGCATTGGGATAAAATGGTGGCAAGTGCAGCTCCTTTGACACCCATGCCAAAACCAAAGATGAAGATAGGGTCCAGTACGATGTTGATAATGGCACCGATTATGGTTGTCAGCATACTGACCTTTGCAAATCCCTGTGCAGTGATAAAAGAATTTAATCCAAGGGCAGTCATAACAAATATGGTTCCAAGGACGTAAATATTCATATAATCCAGAGAATAGTTTATGGTGTTCTCGCTGGCTCCGAACAGGAAAAGCATTGGTTCACCAAAGATTAAGAAAAATGCAGTCAGTATAACCGCCAGTCCAATGAGCATCACGAAGCAGTTGCCAAGGGTCTTTTCAGCACCCTTTATGTCATTTTCACCCATCTTCATAGAGACCTGGGGTGCTCCGCCCATTCCGATCAGGCTGCTGAAAGCAGTAATCAGAATAATAACCGGGAAACACAGTCCTACGCCAGTTAGAGCCATTGGACCCACATCCGGCATATGCCCGATATAGATCCGGTCCACGATGTTATAGAGCATGTTGACCAATTGGGCGGTGATTGCAGGGAGTGCCAGCTGAAGCATCAGGCGGCTGACCTTTTTTGTACCAAGAAATTCATTATTGTTATTCATTAACGTTACCTCTTGTCTATATTTAATCAATTATTGTGTATTCAAAGAATTCCTGACGGAGGCGTGTACCCTCCATGATTTCCGGCGGCAGAAGTGCCCGGGCAACCAGCTTTAATTCGCTGCATTCCTGATCGGTTCTCTTTAAATGTGCATAATCTCCGTCAATAGCTTCCACTATATATTCAAAAGTTTCCATGTATCATCACCTCCCTGTCAGAGCGCGCAAGAATATTGTATTCAGACAGTCTCCGGTCTTTTGTCGTAAATTAACTCTCAATATTATAGTATAGCGAAGTTGGGTATAATAAACAATAGTTTTATTTGCGTTTGTTAGAAAACTTCGCTATAATACTACTTAATGAAACGAGTACGGTTTGAAAGGGGGAAAATGTCAATGCATACAATCGAATCCATCATAAAAGCACAAAGATCTTTTTTTCGGGAAGGGCACACGCTGGATGTCTCATTTCGGATGGAGCAGCTTGGAAAACTACGGAAAATAATCAAAAAATACGAAAAAGAATTTTATCAGGCATTAAAGGAGGATCTGAACAAGCCGGAATTTGAGGCATATGGAACGGAGATCGGACTTGTCCTGGATGAAGTGAAATACTTACAGTCCCATGTGGCGTCATGGGCGAGGCCGGAGCGTGTGAAGACCTCTCTGGCAAATTTTCCGTCGGTGAGCCGCATTTACCGGGAACCTTATGGTGTAACCCTTGTGATGTCTCCATGGAATTATCCGGTACTATTGTCATTGGATCCCCTTGCCGGAGCCATCGCTGCCGGTAACTGCGTTGTTTTAAAACCATCCAATTATTCACCAAACGTATCCGCACTGTTGAAGAAAATGCTGGGTGAGATATACCCGGAAAAATATGTGGCAGTAATAGAAGGCGGCAGAGCCGAGAACCAGTCGCTTTTGAAGCAGAAGTTTGACTATATTTTCTTTACCGGAAGTGTCCAGGTGGGAAAAATGGTGATGGAGGCTGCTTCCAGAAACCTTACTCCGGTCAGTCTGGAACTGGGAGGCAAGAGCCCCTGCATTGTAGATGAAACGGCAGATTTAAAGCTTGCGGCAAAAAGGATTGTCTGGGGAAAATATCTGAATGCCGGACAGACCTGCGTGGCGCCGGATTACCTTCTGGTTCAGGAGGAATGTAAGGAAACCCTTCTTGCATATATGAAAGAATATATTGACCGGCTGTATCGAAAACAGAGAGATGGAAAGGATACTTATACCAGGATTGTAAACGAAAAGCACTACAGACGGATTATGGGTCTGATAAAAGGAGAAAGCGTAATAGCGGGGGGAACCGGGAGTCCGGACACGCTGCAGATAGCGCCCACAATCCTGGACGGTATAACATGGCAGTCACCAATTATGCAGGAGGAAATTTTTGGACCTGTGATGCCGGTTCTGACATTTCGAACACTTCCAGAAGCAATAGGGCTGGTTTCCAGACGCCCCAAACCGCTGGCGGCTTATTATTTTACCGGAAGCAGAAAACGTGAAAATTACTTCCTGAAGTATACTTCCTTTGGAGGGGGCTGTATCAACGATACGGTAATGCATCTGGCAAGTTCCCATATGCCTTTTGGCGGTGTGGGAGACAGCGGAATGGGCGGATACCATGGAAAAGATAGCTTTGAGACTTTTTCACATCGGAAAAGCGTACTGAAGAAAGCGGTATGGCTTGACATGCCGTTTCGCTATCCTCCATATAAAGGCTTGTTTTTCCGGATACTGAAGATGATATTAAGGTAGGAAACAGTTGGGCAAAGGAGGGATTGCATGGTAAGCATCGACGAATTTGAAGAGATGATGTCGGAAATAGTGGCAACGCTCCCGGAAGACTTTTTCCAGGAATTGAGCGGAGGGGTAATCTTAAAGGAAGAAGAGAAGCGCCACCCGGAAAGTGTGGGCAGCGAATTGAGCATTATGGGCCAATATTGCAGGAATCCGTTTCTGGGAAGGTATGTTGTGATATACTATGGCTCTTTTGCACGAATTTATGGCACATTGCCGAAAGACAGGCTGAAAGAGAAACTCCGTAAGACTATTTTGCACGAATTCAGACACCATTTGGAGTCACTGGCAGGAGAAAGGGATCTGGAAATCGAAGATGCCGTCCAAATTGCCCGGTATAAAAGTAAAAAAAAGACTTGACGAATGTTGGCGGTAGTAATAAAATAGCAGATAGCGATAGAATATGTGCGTAGGACGCACAAATGTATTTCAGAAAAAGACAAAGCCAATTGAGGAGGACTATTATGGCAACGTATATGGAAATGAGCAAAGAGGAACTGTTACAGGAAAAAGCAGAATTGGAAGCACGCTTTCAGGAAATTAAAGAAAAAGGCTTACAATTAGATATGTCCCGTGGAAAACCTTCCGCAGCACAGTTAGATCTGGCTATGGGAATGATGGATGTTTTAAACAGCAGTTCCGATTTAAAATGCAGAGCAGGAGTGGATTGCAGAAACTACGGCGTATTAGACGGAATCCCGGAAGCACAGGAATTACTGGCTGATATGACAGAAGTACCGGCAAATCAGATTATTATCCACGGTAACTCCAGCCTGAACATTATGTTTGATACTATTGCCCGTTCCATGACTCACGGGGTTATGGGAAGTACTCCATGGTGTAAATTAGATAAAGTAAAATTCTTATGTCCGGTACCGGGATATGACAGACATTTTTTAATCACCGAATATTTCGGAATTGAAATGATCAACGTTCCCATGACAATGGATGGACCGGATATGGATCTGGTAGAGAAGCTGGTAAGCGAAGACGAAGCGATCAAGGGTATCTGGTGTGTGCCAAAGTACTCGAATCCTCAGGGAATTACCTATTCCGATGAAACAGTAAGAAGATTTGCACGTTTACAGCCGGCAGCAAAAGATTTTCGTATTTTCTGGGATAACGCATACGGCATTCATCATTTATACGATGATAAGCAGGATAACCTCATTGAAATCCTCATGGAATGTAAAAAAGCTGGTAATCCCGATATGGTTTATAAATTCTGTTCCACTTCCAAGGTCAGCTTCCCGGGCTCCGGTGTGGCAGCCATTGCAGCTTCTCCAGCAAACTTAGAAGCGATCAGAAGACAGATGACAATTCAGACCATCGGTCATGACAAATTAAATCAGCTGAGACATGTACGTTTCTTCAAAGATATCCACGGTATGGTGGAACACATGAAAAAACATGCAGACATTATGCGTCCGAAGTTTGAGGCAGTCATTAATGGTCTGGAATCCGAACTGGGCGGTTTGGAAATCGGAACATGGATTCGTCCAAGAGGAGGATATTTCATTTCCTTTGATGCTCTTCCGGGATGCGCTAAGGCAATTGTAGCGAAAGCAAAAGATGCAGGTCTTGTTATGACCGGAGCAGGCGCCACATTCCCATACGGTAAGGATCCTCAGGACAGCAATATCCGTATTGCACCTTCTTATCCCACACCGGAAGAACTGGCAGTGGCAACTGACATATTCGTACTCAGTGTAAAACTGGTAAGTATTGACAAAATACTGGAAAGTAAATAAGATGTAACCGGCTGCGGCCCCCTGTATTGCGGGCTGCGGCCTTTTCTTTGCACCAGCGGGAGAAAATTTAAAAATTCCCGTTCTCTATATTAATATTTCCTGAAGTTTATTTACAAATGTTTGAGACGTGGTAGAATGGAAATAGCTATTCAGCAGGTCGGTGCATTTACAGCGCTGACCGGGAGAAAACGTGGGGCAGCTGGAAAAGTCCCATAATGAACATGCAAAGGAAAATTAATATGAGAAAATCACGAAAGATGTTATTAATAGGCGCGATAATTTACGTGCTTGTCATGATTGCAATTTACATGGGGGTAAGTGTGTATTTTATGAAACACTTTTTCCCGGGTTCCATTATTAATGGAATTGACTGTTCTTCCAAGACCGTGGAAGAAGCAGAAAATATGATAGCGAATAAAGTGCAGGATTACAGTATCACCATAGTGGGCATGGATGGCAAAGAGGAGAGTATCAGCGGTGCACGGATGAATTTTGCCTATGTGGAAAACGGACAGGTGCAGGAACTGAAAGACAGCCAGAATCCACTGTCATGGCTCTATGCATATTTTAATCCGGAGAGCTACAGCATGGTAGCCAAAACCACATATGATAAGGAAGCACTCCGCAGCAGTATGGAGAAACTGTCATTCTTTGATGAGTCCAAAATCGTAAAACCGGAAGATGCCAAGATTGTGCAGGCTGGTACGGGATACCGTGTTGAAGATGAGGTTACGGGGAATGAACTGGATAAGGAAAAGGTATTTGACCTGCTGGTAAAAGCAGTTGATGAAGGAGATGCCAATCTGGATCTGGTTGAAAATGACTGTTATTTAAAGCCGGCTGTATATGCAAATGACGAAAGCCTTACAAAGAAGGTGGAAGTGCTGAATAAGTATTCCAATATGACCGTTACATATGAATTTGGAAGTGATCAGGAAGTGATCAGCAGTGATACCATTAACCAGTGGATGAGTCTGGATGTCAATAATAATATTACCTTTAATGAAAGTGAAGTCAGCGACTATGTAGACAGGCTGGCAGATGATTATGATACCAATGGGCGTTCCCAGCCCTTTAAAACATCCCGTGGGGAACATGTTACCATTCAGAATGTCACTTACGGCTGGATGATTGACCGGGATGGAGAAAAACAGGAACTGATGAATATATTAAAGAAAGGGGAGTCCGTTTCCCGTGAACCGATTTATGCGCAGACCGCTTTCGCTAGAGGAGAAAACGATATCGGGGATACCTATGTAGAAATTGATTACAATTTCCAGCATATGTGGTATTATAAGAACGGAAACCTGGTCATTGATACAGATGTAGTTACAGGCAACACCTCCAAAGGCTATGATTCTCCAATTGGGGTATTTACGCTGCAGGATAAAGAACGGGATGCTACACTTGTTGGTGAAGATTACAGAACCCCGGTAAGCTATTGGATGCCTTACTACAATGGTGTGGGAATACACGATGCCAACTGGCAGCCTGTTTTTGGCGGGGACTGGTATAAGACCCACGGATCTCATGGCTGTATAAATACGCCTATAAATATTGTTTCTGTGATCTATGACAATATAGAGGTAGGAACTCCGATTATCTGCTATCAGGGATCAACGGCAGCTCCGCCGAATACACCGGTTACACCAACCACACCTGAGACCAATAAACCGGATGGTGAAACGAATAAACCGAATGGCGAGACCAATAAACCAGATGGTGAGACCAATAAGCCGGACGGTGAGACCAATAAACCGGATGGTGAGACCAACACACCGGGCAGTGAAACGAATGCACCTCAAAGTGAAAATTCTCCCGGAACGGATATCCCGTCTCCGGAAAATGCAGACAGCCCGGAGGGTGGCGCAGAGTAGAGAGTTTATATAAAAGTATGCCGGGAGGGACCGGCGAATTATGGAAAAGTATTAAGTATCAGGAGGAATCTTATGAATATTGTAGTTCTGGCAGGAGGAATCAGTACGGAGAGAGAAATCTCCATCGTATCCGGCACAAAAGTATGTGAGGCATTGAGAGAAAAAGGACACCGTGCTATTTTACTGGATGTGTTTTTTGGAAATACCGGGCTGCAGGCAGACCTTGCGTTTACAGAGACGTATGATGTAAATGCGGCAGCAGCATATATGAGAAGCTTTGACAGTGAAGTAGAAGAGGCTGTTAAATCCCAGAAAGAATTTTTCGGACCTGCGGTTCTGGAACTTTGTAAAGCAGCGGATGTGGTATTTCTGGCGCTGCATGGAGAAAACGGTGAAAATGGAAAAGTCCAGGCGGCTTTTGATCTGCTGGGAATTACTTATACCGGCAGCGGCTATCTGGGAAGTGCTCTGGCAATGGATAAGGGGATTTCAAAACAGTTATTCCTGGAAAACGGTGTGCCCACTCCCATAAGCGTAATGCTGAAAAAGGAAGAGGGAGTGAAATCCCTGGATGATATCGGGATGGGGCTTCCCTGTGTGGTAAAAACCTGCTGCGGCGGTTCCAGTGTGGGCGTCTATATTGCAAATACCAGAGAAGAGTATGAGCAGGCGGTAATAGATGCATTTCACTATGAAGATGAAATTATCATTGAAACCTATGTAAAGGGCAGAGAGTTTTCCATCGGCGTTGTAGATGGGGAAGCATATCCGATCATTGAGATTGCGCCCATTCAGGGATTCTATGATTACAGAAATAAATATGAGCCAGGCAGTACCATTGAGACCTGTCCGGCAGAACTTGCAGCGGATCTCACAAAGAAAATGCAGGATTATGCGGTCCTGGCTTATCATGTACTGAGGCTTGAAAATTATGCCAGAGTTGATTTCCTCATGGATGAGGAGAATCATATGTATTGCCTGGAAGCAAATACACTGCCTGGAATGACCCCTACCAGCCTTCTGCCCCAGGAAGCAGGTGCGCTTGGGATGTCATTTGCAGATTTGTGCGAAAAGCTGATTGAAGTTTCTTTAAAGAAATAAAAGGTGCATTCATACCGTAAAGTGCGGTGTGCAGATGGCGGGAATGAACTTCCAAACAAACTATAGGGAAGGTTGGTAAATGAAATGAAGAATATGTCTTTAAGCCGGATTGCAGAAGCATGTCAGGGCGTATATTACGGAGACAAAGACAAAAGTGAATCAGAAGTTACCAGCATTACAACAGACAGCCGTAAAGCAGAAGACGGCTGTCTGTTTGTTGCGGTAAAGGGGGAACGGGCAGACGGACATCAGTTCCTCCCCCAGATATTTGAAAAAGGAGCCCTGGGAGCTTTGGTGGAAGTGAAACCGGAGAATCCGGCAGGTCCTTATATTCTGGTGGATTCCACCCTTCAGGCGGTAAAGGATATTGCCGAATATTACAGACAGCAGCTGTCGGTGAAAGTCGTGGGGATTACCGGAAGTGTGGGAAAAACCAGTACAAAGGAGATAATCGCCTCTGTCTTGGCTGAAAAATATAATGTTTTGAAGACCCTTGGAAATTTTAATAATGAACTGGGACTTCCGCTTACGGTATTTCGTTTGAGAGAGGAACATGAGATCGCAGTTCTGGAAATGGGAATCAGTGATTTTGGCGAAATGCACAGACTGAGCAAGGTAGCAAAGCCTGACATCTGTGTACTGACCAACATTGGACTGTGCCATTTGGAATTTCTAAAAAGCCGGGATGGGATACTGAAAGCAAAATCAGAGATCTTCGATTATATTGCTGAGGATGGTAAGATTATCTTAAACGGAGATGATGATAAATTATCCACAATCCGGGATGTAAAAGGAATTAAGCCTATTTTCTTTGGTGTGGAAAGTGACAGGGAAATCTATGCAGACCATATTATTCCCCGGGGGCTGAAAGGAGTCCAGTGTGAGATTCATGCAGGCGGGGAGAGCTTTCAGACAGTCGTGCCGATTCCGGGGTATCACATGGTGCTTAATGCCCTTGCAGCCACAGCGGTGGGAAGAACCCTGGGGCTTACTATGGAGGAAATTAAGGCAGGGATTGAGAAGCTGGAATCCCTGGGCGGAAGATTCCATATCATTGAGACAGATACCATCACCATCGTGGATGACTGCTATAATGCCAGCCCATCCTCCATGAAGGCATCTTTAGACGTTTTAAAAGATGCGGATCAAAGGAAAGCTGCCATCCTGGGCGATATGTTTGAGCTGGGAGAAAATGCGGCACAGCTTCATGCAGAAGTGGGTGCATATGCGGCACAGCATAAAATTGATCTGCTGGTCTGCGCAGGCGAAATGTGTAAGCATATGGCGCAGGCAGCCCGGGATGCAGGGGGCTGCAAGGAAGTTGTCTATGTAGAAAATCTGGATTCACTGAAGGAAGTCCTGCCTGGACTGATTAAAAAAGACGACACGGTGCTGGTAAAGGCATCTCATGGAATGCATTTTGAAAATGTAGTAAACATGCTGCGTGAACTGTAGAATACGAATTTCAATTCGCTTTAGAGCCTGTGAAAATGAATAAACAATACAATCTGTAATGAAAAGCAGAAAGACTGGAATAACCGGACAAATAGCAGCTTCCCAAACAGGGAGTTACAGGTTAGGCAGGTGCTTTCTGCTTTTACCAATATATCCAAGGAGGACTTCATGAAGAAAAACATAATAATACCAAATACAGACTTAAATGTACTGCCATTGGGACTGGGTACGGCTTTAGCAGGATTAAGCTTTGACGGACAGGAGGCAGACAGGATTTTTGATACGTTTTTATATCTGGGGGGAAATATGATTGATACAGCCAGAGTATATTCTGACTGGGTGAAACCGGAGATCGGAAGAAGCGAAAGAGTCATCGGAGACTGGCTTCACAGGAGTAAGAAAAGACATGAAACGGTAATCGTAACAAAAGGCGGGCATCCGGATATGACGGTGGAAAATCCTGATTTACATCAGAACCGTATGGGCAGGGTGGATATGCGACATGATCTGGAAGCTTCCTTAAGAGCATTGCAGACCGATTACATAGATCTATATTTTTATCACCGGGATGATACCAGTCAGCCTGTAGAGGAATTAATTGAGGTAATGGAACAGTTTGTGCGGGAGGGAAAAATCCGTTATTATGGATGCTCTAACTGGACTACTAAGCGTATGGAGGAGGCAGATACATACTGTAAGAAAATGGGATACCGTGGATTTGCAGCCAATCAGGCGCTTTATAATATGGGATCCCGGTTTATGAAACCATTGTCTGATGATACGATGGTTAAAGCAGACGAAGGGATGTTGTCTTACCACAAGGAGAATGCGAATAATGTACTGATGCCATATATGGGTGTCTGCGGCGGATTCTTCCACAAATACATAACCGGAGGACGGGAAGCAGTAGAAAACAGTCCTTATTTTGTCAAAGAAAATCTGGAGATGGCGGAACGGGTAAAATTACTCACCGGAAAATATAGTGCTACTGTTTCCCAGGTTGTACTGGGATTTTTTACACAGCAGGAAACGTTTTGCATGCCCCTCTATGGACCTAAAAACATTGCCCAGATTGAAGAGGCAGTGGGGATGCTGGATATTGCGTTTGAAAAGGCAGATTTTTCGTAAGGGGGAATTTTTTGAAAGGGAAAAAATTATTTCAATATCTGGGTAAATTAACAAAGACGGCAGCGCTTTCCATATGTTTCGTATCTGCTTTATCCCTTACGGCATTTGCCGGGAATGAGACGGCGGAAATTCTGGGGAGTGATCAGGAAGCGGAAGTTTCTGAAATGGGACATATCCCAAGTGGAATTGACCAGCAGTATTACAACTATGAAGGAAAAAGCAGACGCAGAACCAGATCTGTTTTGCCGCAGCAATTTGATCTTCGGCAGCAGGCACTGTCATCTCCTGTCAGGAACCAGAGTCCCTGGGGCAGCTGCTGGGCGTTTGGGACGCTCTCTGCGATGGAAAGCTCTGCGATGGTACAGGCAAGCGGGAGCGGCAGTTCTGATATAGCGGTACCGGACTATTCAGAGAGGCATCTGACCTGGTTTTCTTATCAGCGGCAGGAAGGGGAAGGAATTATAGCCACCAAGGATCAGCCCTTTGATGTGGGGGGAAACCGTCAGATCGCTACCGGGCTGCTGTCTTCCTGGGCTGGTGTGGAGCAGGAATCAGAAGTCCCATACCTGACAGGGAAATCTCAGGTGTGGTCAGTGGACCCGAAGAAATTATACGACTCAGTAGGACATCTGCAAAATGCGGATTTTCTTCCGGGAACGGCTGTCTTTGAAAACTATACTGCCAAAAGTGGGTACAGTCTGGACCGGGATGCCGTGAATACGATTAAAAAAGCCCTGATGAATAATGGGGTAGTGGATGTATCCTACTATGCAGACCAGAGCAGACCGGATCAGACTTCGGTCAATGGAACCTACATTAACAATCAGACTTATGCACAGTATACGGATCAGTATTTAACTGCCAATCATGAGGTATCTATTGTAGGCTGGGAGGATGACTACTCAGCGGAAAATTTTCTGGAAAACCGTCGTCCGCCTGGAGACGGGGCATGGATTGTAAAGAACAGCTGGGGTAAAAACTGGGGAAATGAAGGCTATTTTTATTTGTCCTATTATGATCAGTCAGTCAACGAATTTACAAGTTTTTACCTGGATCTTCCGGATGAAGAGGGAAACTATCAGTATGATCACAATTATCAGTACGATTATTTAGGCATGAAAAGCGTCTATGGCATACTGCGGTATCCCGGCAGCGAAGTTTCCGTTGCAAATGTGTTTACAGCCGGGTCTAATGAAACGCTAAAGGCGGTATCTGCAGTTACAACGGAACCGGGCTCAAAAGTTCAGATCCGGATTTATAAAAACCCCCTGGTGGATAATCCGGAGAGCGGATCCCTGGTGGCTGAACAGACCGATACCGTGTCTTATGGAGGATACCATACTTTAGAATTAGATACTCCGTTGATCTTGAAGCCAGGGGATCAGTTTTCCGTAGTACAGTTAATCACCGGAGACAAGGGGAGCTATGTCCCTCTGGAACTTGCATCTACGGCACCGGTATTCGGAGGCGAAGCATTCACGAATGCAAAGGTGGAGGAAGGTCAGAGCTTTTGGAATCAGGGAATCGGCTGGACCGATTTAGCTAATCATCCCTATAAAAGTAAAACAGTGTATTCCGGAAATGTAATGATTAAAGCCTTTACGGTGGACAATGCGGTGACAGCCAGGGTACAGTCTGTTACGATTGACAGCCTGGATTTGGGAATGCAGGAAATCGAAACGGGAACTAGTGTAGAGGTGTCGGATTCAAAGGAAGTTCTGATTACATTACCGGCTGCATCAGCATTTGTGAGAATACATCCGGTACTGGAAGATCAGGGAGAAGTGGAGATCCGCATAGATGAGCAGGTTTATCGTGAAGAGGATGCAATCCCAAGAGCAGATTTTGAAGGAAAAATAGTAACGGTTGTGGGAAAAGGCAAGCCGGACAGTATTTACTATAAGTATCGGTTCACGGTTTTGGATACGGTATTGACTGATAACGGTGTAGTTTTAACGGACAGCCACAGCTATCTGCCAAAAGCCACAGTATTCCGTGCAAGGGTATGGGATTCCCAGGATGAAATCTATGAGGAGATCCGGGAGAGTCTGCGTGGATTAGGAGGCGGTTTATTTACGGTTTATGCTGTTCGTACTACAGCAGGTGGAAATGAAATCCAATTATCTGAAGACGGGAATGTAATGCTGCAATTTCCAAAACCCCCGGAATATGACGGGGATAGAACCAGACTTTTTGCAGTGGACATTTCATCGGATCATATCCTGACCGCAATTTCCGATATGGAAAATGGACTTCAGGCGTCCGTAAATAACATTGGAAATAGTTACTACGTTGTGGCTGAAACGAAAAAGATTGCACAGAGTTCACCTAAAAAGGCGGAGATTTCGGAGCTGTCTGGAGCCGTAACGGATCATAGTATTACAGTGAAAGCCCTGGAAGGGCAGGAGTATTCCATTGATAACGGAACAAACTGGAAGATTGCAGATCAGTCAGAAGGCGGTTTTACCGGATTGTTTGAAGGGCTGAACCCGGGAACGGATTATCAGGTGATTACCAGATATGCAGAAACAGAGGATACCGCAGCCAGCAAACCCTCTGAACCGTTCCTGGTGCGCACAAAGGATGTGGCGCCGCAAGCGCCTGACGCACCTGCTGTTGCGGAACGGCTGGACCGGAAGATTACGGTTTCCTCAGTGGCGGGACAGGAATATGCCATTAAGCGTGCAGAGGCAGAAAGTTACGGCGCATGGCAGACAGATGGCATCTTCGAAGGACTGGATCCGGACACGGAATATGATATCATAGCCAGAATCTCGGAAACGGATACAGCCATGGCAAGCAGTGCCGGTAATCAGGTCCAGGTGAGGACGAAGGCACAGCCTCCGGCGGCTGTTCAAATGCCTGAGTTATTATTACATGTAACGGATAACAGTATCACTATCCCTGTAATTACGGGGCAGGAATATTGTATTATTCCTGTAAATGGCAGAGTGGATCTTATATCAGAGGAAGCCAGCTGGCAGGAGTCGGGTGTCTTTAAAGAGCTGCAGGCGGATACAGCGTATCTGATATTTACAAGGCTGGCAGGAACAGATACGCACATGCCGGGAGAAGTGAGCGAAGGATTTTCGACGCGAACCAAAAAACCGGCACCAGAGGCAGTCCCTGCACCTGTTTTGGTGAGACGCACCGATGTATCAGTGGAAGTGGAAACCAGACAGGGTCAGGAATACAGTATGAAAGGTCCGGGGGAAGAAGCGTTTGCCGAGTGGCAGGGCAGCGGGCTGTTTGAGGGGCTGGAGCCTGGGACGGATTACGAGATTGTCACACGTATCCCCCAGACTGTTGATACTGCGCCAGGAAATAACAGCGAGACCTTGTACCTGCGGACAAAAGACAGTGCTCCCGGTGCGCCTATAGCACCGGAAACTGTGGAAGTACTGGATCGCAGCATTACCGTAAGGGCTGTGCCGGGGCAGGTATATGCCATTACGACGGAAGAAGGTGCAGACCTGGATTCGCAAGTATGGCAAAAAAGCGGGATATTTGAACAGTTAACAGATCGAACGCGGTACTATATCTTTACAAAGCAGGCAGAGTCAGATACGGTGATGGAAAGCGCTGTCAGTGAGGCGTTATCTCTTATGACGCTGCAGTCTTTGAGGGAAGCACCGGATGTACCAAGTCTTGTGTCTGCGGGAAGCGACCGGATTACAATTAGAGAAATAAGCGGTCAGGAGTATTCCATTAACGAGGGGAAAAACTGGCAGTCATCAGGTACCTTTAGCGGACTTTTGCCAAATCGGATCTACCGGGTTATTGCCAGGGTATGCAGAACAGCAGAGAGGATGGAAAGTCCTTCCAGCCGGGCGTTGGATGTAAGAACTGATAAACGGGAGGCAGCTGCACCAGGGGCACCGGAATGTATCGGTATAACGGAGACTGCTATAACGATTAAGACGGTGAATGGCCAGGAATATTCCATTGACGGCGGAAAACAGTGGCAAAACGGAGGTGTATTCCCAGGATTAAAGCCCAATACCAGATATGGAATCCAGGCAAGATCTAAAGAAAACGAGATTTATAAAAGGAGCCCTGTAAGTGCCGTTCTGTCGGCTACCACTAAAAAGATATCGGACTTTCAGGTAAAGCTAAATGCAAATGGCGGGAAATCAGAGAAATCCTCCATTATGGTCAAAAATGGGAATCGCTATGGCAGCCTGCCATCTCCAAAAAGATCCAAATATACATTTAAAGGATGGTACACTTCCAAAACAGGCGGAAAGAAGATATCCGCTTCTTCCCTGGTATCCCTGCAGAACAATCAGACGCTGTATGCCCGCTGGTCAAAGGTAACTACAGCCAGAGTCAGTTCCATAAAGCTATCTAACCCAAAGAAACGGCAGATAGCTGTAAAAATAAAGAGTGTAAAGGGTGCAAAAGGATACCAGATACAGTATGCAGAGAACGCATCATTTAAAAAGGGCAGAAAAACTTCAGACACAGGGAAATCCAACAAGAAAATAAGCAAGCTGAAAAAGGGCAGAACCTATTATGTAAAAGTCCGGGCTTATAAAAAGGATTCCTGCGGAAAGAAAATTTATGGGAAGTACTGTAAGGTAAAGAAGATCACCATAAATAAATAGAAGAATTATAAGGCTTTCAGCAAAGAGTGCAGATATTCCAATCCGTTTATACCGGTCAATGTTCAATTGCCGGGATGAGAGATATGGTATATCTGCACTCTTTTTAAATAATAAACTTCTGAGCAGTACTGTCAAACAATCCCCGGTCAGTAAGGCGGATTTCCGGTATGACTGGAAGTGCCATAAAGGACAACGTAATAAAGGGATCAAAATATTTGGGAATACCCATTTCATGTGCCAGCTTTAACATTTCTGATGTAATTTCGCTGGTTACTTTACCGGAAGCTGTGCTCATTAGGCCGAATAAAGGAAGGGGCAGAGATGCCTGGACCTTTCCGTTTGAAGCGATTACGTAACCTCCCTGAATCTCTTTTAGGTGGTTGATGGCGGTGCACAGATCTTCGTCGTTGTCTCCGGCGGCTATAATATTGTGGCTGTCATGGGCTACCGTGGTTGCAATTGCTCCGTTTTTAATGCCGAAGCCCTTTAAGGGTGCGGTGGCGATATTCCCGGTTCCCCGGTGCCGTTCCACCACACACAGCTTCGTATATGCCCCTTGGGGAGCGAAGTATCCGTCTCTGGAAGGAAGCGGTTCTGTTACATTTCTGGTAAGTATCTGGTGTGGAACCATTTCAATGACATGCATGTCTCCTTTACAGGGCAGTGCTAACTGTGAGGGGGTAACCTCCTGAAAATGGACGGTGTGCAGTAGATTTTCCGGGATCTCAGTTTCTTCTAACTGCTCCATCCATTGAGGGGTCACCAGACGCCCATCCTTATAAACAGAGGCTACCGTAAATGTTTCCAGGTCATCCAGAATCAACAGATCTGCGTGGTATCCGGGTGCGATGGCTCCGTAACCGGTGAGGCCATAGGTTCTGGCGGTATGTATGCTTGCCATGGCAATGGCAGCTGCAGGCTTGACGCCAAGGGCAATGCATTTACGGACGCAGTGGCTGATATGGCCCTCTTTCCAGATATCCTCCAGGTGCTTATCGTCGGTGCACAGGAGAAAATGCTCTAAGGGCAGACCGCTTTTCACTAAACCGGGAATGATGCCCTCCATATTTTTGGCAGCGCTGCCTTCCCGAATCAGAATTTTCATTCCCGCACGGCATTTTTCCAGCGCTTCCTCAAATTGTACGCATTCATGATCAGTCTCGATTCCGGCGCAGGCATAGGTCTGGATCTCCTGTGGGGAAAGTCCGGGAGCATGTCCGTCTGCCGTTTTATCCGCTGCCAGTTCTAATTTATCAAAGATGGTGGAATCACCTGACAGTACCTGCGGAAAGCACATCACTTCCCCCAGCCCCAGCACTCTGGGATGATTGATATATGCATTTATGTCCGCTGCGTCAAAATTGGCGCCGTTTGTCTCAAAGGGAGTTGCAGGTACCGAGGAAGGAAGCATTACGAATAAATTAACCGGAAGCTTTGCGGCGGCTTCCAGCAGGTAGTCAATCGCCTTGCTGCCACATACATTTACCATCTCATGAGGATCTGCAATAAGTGTCGTAGTGCCATCCGGTAAAACGGATTTCGTCATTTCACAGGGGGTAACCATGGAGCTTTCAATATGCAGATGGGCATCCATCAGCCCCGGGCAGAGATATTTTCCGCTGCAGTCGATCTCATTGCTGCCGAGATAAGTGCCAATGCCTGCAATCATGCCCTGGTAAACAGCTACATCTGCCGTATAGATCTCCCGGGTAAATACATTAATTATGTTGCCGTTTTTGAAGACTGTATCAGCCGGTATTCTGCCGGAAGCAGCCTCACATAAGGTTTGTTTTGCTGTCATAATTATAAACCTTTCCTGATTTTTATTTTTTCTACAGGGTGTGGATTCTGTTACTGTTTGCAGTAACGACGATTCATTTTTAATAGTCTAACACAGAGATTATTCTGTTGCAAGTTGAAGGATCTATCTGCTATAATGGTTACACAAACGAAGGAGGAAAAAAATGGATACGAAGAAATTTTTAGAGATTTGCGCAAGAGGAAAGACAGGACCTTCAGTAGAAAAAGATGATTGGGACCTAGACTATATCATTGACGGAGTGAGGGATCTGGTTGATGAATATGACTTTAGCTGGGATAAGAAAGTCATAATTCCAAACGATGAAAAACTTCTGGATGATATGTTTGAAGCGGCAAAAAAACTGATCGTAGATCTTGGCATTTACAATATGAGTACAAAGCGGATTATTCATTTTGAAAGAGAAGAGATCGAAGAAGGTCTGAAAAACATGAAGACCGAACTGGTAATAGGCGAAGGCAAAGATGCGGTAACTTTGAAAGCCAGAAAAATAGAAGATGAATTATTACCGGTTGTATGGGCAGGCAACCCGGGATGTCCTACTCCGGAATCCCTGTATTATCCAATTATTTTAAGTGCTGCAAAGGAACCGATCATTGACTTACTGACTTGCGGATCATTAGTCGATGTGGATGGTTATGCAGTGACCAGCGGCGATGTCACGGAAGTGGTGGCAGTGCGCCGTGAGATGGAGTATCTGCACAGAGCCCTGAAGGAAACCGGAAGGGAAGGAATGGGGCTTCTGGCGGCAGAAAGTGCTGTTACAGAAGTTGGTGATTATGCGGCAGTAGGGGAAAAGCGTCTTCGTCCATGCGACTCCCATCTGGTTGCAATGTTTAATGAATTAATGATAGATAACGGTAATTTAGTACGTGCGGCAAATTCACTGGATTATGGAATGAAGAATGCGTCCCTGGCTTGTACCATGGTAGGCGGCCTTGCAGGAGATGCTCCAGGAGCTACAATTGTTATGCTGGCATCCATTATGGCAGCGAATCTGGTCTGTATGGCGGATTATCATCTTTGCCATCCGATCCATATCCAGGATGTAGCTACTACGGCAAGGGGCTGCCTGTGGCTTCAGTCTGTACTCTGCCAGACATTTGCCAAAAATGCACCGGCTATTATTGTATGTGATCTCTGGCCAAGCAGCGGCGCTATGACAAAAGAACTGTTCTATGAAGTGGCTGCGAATACAATTGTAGTTACTGTCAGCGGCGGACATCTGGAGGGACTGGGTTCTGCAAATGGAAATAAACCAAACGGAACCGGGCTGGAAGTACGGCTTATGGGTGAAGTTGGTAAAGCAGTTGCAAGACAGAAGATGACCCGTGAACAAGCAAATGAAATTGTATTAAAGCTTCTGGATAAATATGAGCATGTATTCCGTATGGAAGACGGAAACTGCGGTAAGCCCTTTAACGAAGCTTATGATATGGAGACCATTACCCCCCTTCCGGAATGGCAGGCAATGTATGAGGAAGTAAAGGCAGAACTTACCGAAATGGGTATTCAGTTTTGAATATAGTTTTGTATAAAGTTTGAGTACAGTTTGAACTTTAGTTATAAAATAGTTTTGTATAAAGTTTGAGTACAGTTTGAACTTCAGTTATAAAATAGTTTTGTATAAAGTTTAAATACAGTTTGAACTTCAGTTATAAATACAGTTTAAAACAGTTATATTTAATTGCAGTCTTTCATAACAGTGTCTGGTATAAAGAAAGATGCTGTATAGAACCTTGAAAAAAGAATAGGACAAAAGAGAGAGGAAAGAAAAATGAATTCAAAAGCAATGCGCTTATTTAAGGCAGAGGATGTAGGCGGCGTAGTTTATTCTTTCGTGGGAAATCTGGTCAATTACATTATTATAATTTACGCATTACAGGGTATTGGATGGACAGATGATATTATCTATGGCAGAGTGGTTCCGGGATTGTCTATCGGACTGATGGCAAGCGGCTTTATCTATGCTTATATGGGCAGAAAGCTGGCAAAGAGGACCGGAAGAACTGATGTGACCGCACTTCCGTCCGGTGTATCTACTCCGGCGATGTTTGTGTATCTGTATGGCGTCATTTATCCCCTTCACTATGCAGGATTATCCCCGGAAGAATGTTGGACAGCAGCAGTAGCAGCTTGTTTTCTGGGTGGGTTCATTGAGTTGATCGGCGGTTTTGTCGGACCGTTTATCAGAAGAATTATCCCAAGAGCGGCAATGCTTGGAGCAGTTGCAGGGATTGGACTTGTATGGATGGCAACAGTTGGTCTGTTCGAAGTTTACCATGATCCGATTCTGGGTATGCCTGTACTCATTATTGCAATTATTGGTTTGATTGGAGGCTATGTATTTAAAAAGAAGATCCCCATGCTTTTAGTATCCGTGGTCTTTGGTGTGGTGTATGCCATTTGTCTGGGCAGAGTACAGATTGATACCTCTACAGTGGGAGTAGTAATTCCATACTTCTCAGGAGCAAATATACTTGCCGGATTCAAACTGATTGTGCCGTATCTGGGGGTTATTATCCCAATTGAAGTATATAACTTTATCGAGACAATGGATAACGTGGAATCTGCCATTGCAGCGGGAGATGACTATAACGTGGGTCATGCTCAGATTGCTGACGGATGCTGTACGATGTTATCTGCACTGTTTGGCGGAATTATTCCCAATACCGTATGGCTTGGACATCCTGGCTTAAAGAAAAGCGGAACCGGAACCGGGTACTCATGGGTTACCGGCGTGCTGTTCGGAGCATCGGCACTGTTTGGTGTATATGGATTCTTCAATTCTCTGATGCCGGCAGTGATCGCCTCCATTACCTTCCTGTGGTGCGCGATTTTAATGGTAGTACAGTCCAGCACAGATGTGCCAAGAAGACACGGTGCTGCAGTTGCCATAGCGCTGATTCCGCATATAGCAGATGTATTGTATACATATGTACGTGATGCTTTAGGTTCCTTTGGGATCTTTTTGGAAGATACCCTGACGATGAACAGCAGTGATAAGGTTTCTCAGACCATGTTAAATTATGGCGTCACCTGGCATGGTGTTGCCGCAATGCGCCATGGGGCAATACTGACCAGTATTCTCTGGGCAACCGTTGTGGTTTTCATCATTGACAGAAGGCTGGATAAGGCGGGGTATGCGCTTATCATTGCATCCATACTTTCCTTCTTCGGGTTTATGCATGCCCCGATGCTGGGATTTGGAATTGATACCATGTCCTTCCCGTATGCGGTAGGATATCTGATCTGCGCCGTCATTTGCTTTATTTTCCATTTTACCCATAAGAAGCTGATGGATGTGCCGCGCAGATATGATTACGTATAGGAGGAAACGATAATGGATGTTAAGTGTGTCAGAGTTTTAAGACCTTATGAAAAAATAGATGATAAGAAAAAAGTGATTTATATTGATGAAGATGCAAAATACTCCCTGATGAAAGAATGGGGAGATAAAGTATTTATCAAAGGACGAAGAGATGTACGGGACGTAGAGATCCAGCCACTAAAAGAACTGGATCAAAACGGCTTTATTGCAAGAGCAGGGCAGCAGTTAATTGATGAACTATATATTGAATATGGGGAAGAAGTCATGATTATATAAGTACCTTGTGCGGATATCAGGCACCGGATATCGGCGTATTTACGCCGGGAGGTACTTGTGAGGGAGCAGCGCGATAAGCTGCTCCTTTTTAGATGTCGGACAAAGCCTTTTCCCAGTCTTCCAGCGGGCTTCCCAGATCTTGTTTCAGTTTTATATTCGTTTGCAATGTCTTAGTTTCCTGTGGAGAAAGTAGTTCAAATACCTGGGAAAACTCGTCATGCCAGAAGCATTCTTTTAAGACCTCTTCCAGATCGCTCAGGGAATGGATCTGTTCCCGGATCATACTTATCTTGTCGGAAAGGTGCCTGCATTCAGACATTTCATCGATGAATGACCGCAGCTGTTCATCTTCCATCAACTCTCCGTCTTCAAATCCAAATACGGGGATGGCAGCGTCAGCGGATCTTGTTACGAAGACGTGTTCCAGCTGTCCCATTTGGATATATTGATAGCAGGAATCTGCGAATAAGTCCAGTGCACAGGAGAGATAGGCAATTAACACCTCATCATTTTCCAGGGGGAGTTCCCTGATCAGACGCCCGAGTGCCATCTGCAAAAGAACTTTTAGATTTTCCCTTGTTAAATCAGACAGATGACGGTATAGCCGGGATCTGGCTTCCGGGCGGATATCCAGTTCATAAATGTCGTAATTGCACAATATGCAGCCAATCGCATTTTGAAATACAATCTGAAAGATATTAACCAGAAGATTTTCATAATCGGAATGATAGCCACGCAGCACTTCCCGGATTACCGATACCGGGAAATAGGACAGAAAGGTTTCTTCCAGATGGAACCGGTTCAGATACTCAGCCATGAAATCAATACCGGAAAGTCCTTCAATTTCCATACAGAGCTGGTAATCAATGGAGCCGGGACTTAAATGTGCACCAAATTGCACATCATAATCCTGAAAGAATGGCGGAATACCCGTTAGAATAGTCCGTTTGTAGACGTCTATCTCTATGGGGAGCAGGTGAGCCTGAATGTGTTCCAGCAGGGTCTTTGTGTCTTGGATTAACTGCTGTTTACATTTCAGACCGGATGCAAACCGTTGTTCCACAGACTCGGTTCCCGACATAAGGTCTGTAGAGGATGCATTTGTCTCTTCCAGGCAATATAAAATAGAAAGTAAAATCTGCCTGGCTGTCTCATTTGTAACTGAAGTGCTTTCGGCACTGGTATATTTTCTTACCCTTTTGGCAAGAAGGGGCAGTACTTCTTCCAGAGTGGTTTCTGACGGTAAATGGTTATTCTTCATCAAATTCTCCTCTCCATCCCTCCCTGATTTTCCGGCAGAAATTATTGAGGCAGGTGTCCTCCAGATATTCCAGTGATCCCTGGCACTCTCCTTCAAAATGTATTTTCATATAATGGAGGAGTTCATCATCACTTAATTCATCCAGAGATTCATTTTTATACAGGTAAAAAATACTTTGAAGGGTTATCAGAGTGTCCATATAATTGTCCTGGTAAATGTAAGGAGAATCACAAAATTCAAAGATCAGTTTCGGCAGAATACCCCCTTCGAATTCAATCCTGCCAAATTCGGTCAGAGATTCTTTGCGGCATTCCAGAAGCTGTGCTGCATCTTCTTCTGTGAGTGATACCCCAAACTGATTTGTGTATTGGTTGCAGGATACAAGAGCTGCGAGAGAATTTTTGATATCGGCGTTTAGAAGATATGAAGTCAGTGAAGAGTCATTCATAGGAATATCCTTTCTATATTACGGGATCCGGGGAAAGTGTCTCCGGAAAATGAACAGGCGGCATTACTGTTACCCGGGAGGCAGCAAAAGTAATATATATTATATACACCCGGGGAATTGAAACTACAAGACTTGAAAAAATCCCGATTTTGTGGTATTATAATTACAGAAAAATAATAAAAAAGTGTCCGTTTGGGGCACTTTTTTCATTTAAAAACAAAATACCTGAAAAAAGAAAGGTAAGTATTGCAGGAACGATTCTGCAACGCTGGCTGAAACAAGTTTGGAACAAAAGCGTTCCATACTTTCTATTGAAGCAGTACCGCAGACCCGTCTGCGGTATGCAAGGGGTATAAGTTTGAAGCAAAAGCGTTTCAAACTACAAATTAAGGAATAGCGCAAGCCAACTTGCGCTATTCAGGGGGATAAATATGAAATATGACTGCCTGATCGTAGATGATGAAGAAGCGCTTGCTGACAGTACCTGTGAATATTTTAATATGTTTGATGTGAAGACAACGGTTGTTTATACGAAAAACCAGTGTCTGGACTTTTTTAAGGAGAATAAGGCTGAGATGATCCTTCTGGATATCAACCTAGGAAATGATTCTGGTTTTACCCTGTGCAAAGAGCTCAGAGAAAAAGTACAGATCCCGATTTTGTTTATCAGTGCCAGGACCAGTGATGATGATGTTTTGATTGCCTTGAATATTGGAGGAGATGATTATATCAAAAAACCTTACTCCTTAAGTATCCTGCTGGCTAAAGTAAAGGCTGTGCTCCGGCGGCAGAATCTGTCTAATGCCAGAGAAGTGTTCGAGGACAGGGGTCTGATTGTGGACTATAAGAATTCCAGAGCGAGTCTAAATGGTACATTATTAAAGCTGAAAACTATGGAATATCAGTTATTAGAATATCTGGTGCAGAATGCAAACCGCATGATACCAAAAGAAGAATTATTCCGTAAGGTCTGGAAAGATTCCGTTACCGGAGACGGGACCCTGAATGTGCACATACGCAGGATACGTGAAAAGATAGAAGAGAACCCCAATTCCCCCAAACGTATAAAAACAATCTGGGGCACCGGATATGTCTATGAGGAGGAGTACCGTGATTAAAAAGGGTTTCATAGCGGTGATAGCAGCATTCATGGTTATGCTGACAGCATTTATGTTCTGGGCGGGAGCCAGCGTCAAAGTGCAGAAGCTGGATATCACGGTAGTGAATGATGTAGTAAAGCAGGCTGCAGCTCATTGGGATGAAATAGAGCAGGGAAAAATCATATCCCAGATAAAAGATGCCGGTTCTATTCCATTCACCATATTCAACCGGGATGGAAAAATTCTGGACGCCACAGAGGCAGGTCTGTCTTCCAGCCTGTCTGAAGCGATCACCAATGGAGATACCATAGCAGATATCGAAAAAGATGGTAAATTATTAGGCAAAGCAGTATTTCATAATGCCACACCGGAACTTCTGATAAAGAGATCCCGGCAATATCTTCTGTGCGGAGTATTTCTGCTTGGAGGCATTTTACTATGCATTATCTGCTATTATTGGTATCTGAGAAAAGCGTTATTTGTACCGTTTCAGAAAATGGAGCGTTTTGCCAGGAATATCGCAAGGGGAGATTTAAATGTTCCCCTGGAAATGGATCATACAAATGTATTTGGAGCATTTACGGAAAGTTTTGACCTGATGCGTGAGGAATTAAAAAGAGCCAGGGAAAATGAGCGGATTGCGAACCAAAGTAAAAAGGAACTGGTTGCATCCCTAAGCCATGATATTAAAACTCCGGTGGCCTCCATACAGGCAATTTCAGAACTGATGCTGGCATTTCCAAGAAGCAGTAAAGAAAAGAACCAGCTTGAGACCATCGGACAAAAAGCAGAACAGATTAACCAGCTGATCACAAACCTGTTTCAGGCTACGATGGAAGATCTGGAAAAACTGAAGGTAGATACATCAGAGCTGGAAAGCCGGATCCTCTGTACTTATGTGGCGGCATCGGATTACAGCCATCTGGCTAATCTGCGGGCAGTTCCTGAATGCATGATCATCGTGGACCCGCTTCGGATTCAGCAGGTAATTGATAATGTGATTCACAATTCCTATAAATACGCAAATACCACCATTGATATTTCTGCCTCCTGTGAAGGCGATTATCTGGCTGTCTGTTTCCGGGACTTTGGAAAAGGCGCAGCCAGTGAGGAATTACCATTGCTGTTTGAGAAATTCTATAGAGGCAGCAATGCAAAAAATAGGAATGGAGCAGGGCTTGGCTTGTATCTGTCTCGGTATTTTATGGAACAGATGGGGGGCAGAATCAGCTGTGAAAATTGTGAAGGTGGATTTCAGGTTACTTTATATATCAGGCTTGCCGGAAAAATTCAGCAGGACAGGAATTAAAGTAATGACAGTCGAATTCAATTAGCCGGTATTCCTGGATCCCATGCATTTTAAAAGGCTCCCGGGACAGATAAGCTTCTATTTTTTCGATAGATTCCGCTCTCATTACAAATATTCCACCGCTCATATCTGTTTTCAGCCCGGAGATCAGGATGGTTCCGTCATCCATTGCTTTTTGCGTATATGCCATATGTTCTTTCATAATTTCATCAGTCATGAGATCAGCGTTCAGGATAGTTCCTTCGATCATAAAATAATTCATTTTGTTTTCTCCTTATGATTTTTATTCCATTATATACATGGTAGTCATAAAACTCAAATTTTCTGTTAATAATTGTTTATTTTCCATATAGCCGCTTTGTCGTCAATTGCCGCAGCCCGCTATCACTTAATCTTCCACCTTGCAATTTGGAAGATAGCCTGCGTACTAGCAGTAAATTTAAGCTTATGGGCTACTGGTTTGCCGGATAGGAAAGATTTGATTTGCAGAATCTTTTCTTTCAGGGATAATAGTTATAGTATATAACATAACGCCTGGAATTACACATATTTTAACATTTAAGGATTGGTTAAGAATCCGCTAAAGACACGCTAAGAATTTTCCGTGTAGAATGAGTTTATCGTAACTGGTAATCTTATTTTATAGGGGCATGTATTTGCCTGAAAGAGGAGAGAAATGGGAGAGACAATATTATCTGCAAATAAATTATGTAAGACGTTTTCAAATGACGGAGTGCAACAGCATGTACTGAGAAATCTGGACATCAGTTTTGAGAGAGGAGATTTTACCGTAATAATGGGCGCATCCGGGGCGGGAAAATCCACTCTTTTATATGCGTTGTCGGGCATGGATAAACCCACCCTTGGAGACATCTTCTATGGGAATACAAAGATATCTGGCTACAGCAATGACAAGCTTGCGGTTTTCAGGCGCAGACACTGTGGGTTTGTCTTTCAGCAGATTTACCTGCTGGAAAATATGAGTGTATTGGATAACGTTATGGCGGTTGGCCTGCTGGCGGATAAGAATAAAAGGGCAGTGTCGGAGCGGGGAAAAGAACTTTTAAAGCAGGTAGGACTGGAAGAAAATCTGTGGAAGAAGTTCCCGTCCCAGTTATCCGGCGGAGAAGCACAGCGAGCAGGTATCGTTCGAGCACTTATTAACAGGCCTGAAATCGTATTTGCCGACGAACCCACAGGTGCACTGAATTCCGCTCATGGAAAAGCAGTTTTAGATACCTTTTCCAATTGCCACCAGGAAGGGCAGAGTATCATTATGGTGACACATGATCTGCGCTCTGCGCTGAGGGGAAATCGTATCATTTATCTCAAGGACGGTATCATCTGTGGAGAATGCCGCTTGACAGACTATGATGAAAATGATCACAACCGCATAGGCATACTGCGTGATTTCCTGGAAGAAATGGGGTGGTAAGATGGAAACTACAGGGATGCTGATGAAATCTTATCTGAAAAAGAGCAAAGGGCAAATGCTGTCATTGTTCTTATTAATTGTCATTGCAGTTACGATCTTAAATACGGGAGCACTGGTATTCTTTAATTACCAGCGTTCCTTCCTGAACCGTATGGAAGAACTGAACGGAGCGCATTTTATGGCGGCACTTCCAAAAAGTGATGAAGAGGATAAGTATCTTACATTTATACAGAATTATAAAGGGGTAAATCAGGTTGAGACTCAGCAGGTTCTGATCTTCCCGGGGGCATCCCTGCCCTACGGTGACAGCAGGCTGGAACAGGTCTTTTTAATTACCAGTCTGGGAGATAACCGGGATATTTCAAAACTCAACGTGGTAGAGGAGGATGCATCCATTCAGAATGGAATTTACCTGCCTTATATTATGAAAACCGGAGGATATCATAAAACCGGGGAAACCTTCGATATCCAGTTCAACCACAAAACCTATGAGTTTACCATAGCAGGTTTTATCGAGGATGTATCCCTCACCAGCTCCATTAATCTGGGGGGAATAGGCGCATATTTAAAAGAAGGGGATTTTAAGAATCTCCAGGAGAAATCCAAAGAATGGAATAATCTAGGAACGCTGGTTTCCGCAAGGATGGATGACTATCGGGATTCTGTGAATCTGACTTCGGATTTTAAGAAACAGATGTCCGGGGCGCAGCGTCTGGAGGGCACTGCCATGAATTTATGGTGTCAGGATGCGGTACTGGGGGTACGAGCGAGAACACTCACATCCAATATCGGCGGTTCGATTATGATCAGCTTTGCACTCATTATTGTATTGATCAGTATGGTGGTAATCCGTTTTCGGATTATCAATATGATCGAAGAGGACATGAAAAATGTAGGAGTACTGAAAGCACTGGGCTACACAAGCGGACAGATCGTCATTTCATTTGTACTGCAGTTTGCGGTGATCGGAGGTATAGGCGCCGTTCTGGGAATTCTGGCATCTTATGGCGTTCTGCCTCTGATTAATGAATTGTTCTCTGCCCAGACCGGAATTGTGTGGCATCAGGGATTCCATGCCGCCATCAGTATCATTGTGATTGTATTGATTCTAATGATAACGGGCAGCATCGCATTTTTTGCTTCCGGCAGAATCAATCATCTTCATCCGATTCTGGCGATCCGGGGAGGAATAGCAACTCACAGTTTCCGAAAGAATGTAATTGCGCTGGATCAATTCAAGGGAAACCTGAATTTTCTCTTAGCTGCTAAAAATGCATTGCAGAATACAAAAAAGAATATTATGATTGGCATTATTATTTCCTTTTTAACGTTTGTGGCTTTATTTGCCTGGACCATGTATTACAATATTGCGCTGGATAAAGATTCCTTTTTAAACATTATAGGAGCCGAAATGGCCGACTTCGTAGCGGTAGTACCGGAAAATGAAAAAGCAGGATCTTTCCAAAATCAAATTCAGGACATAGATAATGTAAGAAAGACATTCTATTACGATACACTCAGTACCAGGGTAAATGGTACCGACTGCATGGCTACGGTATTAGAAGATTTTCAGGTGATTGAAAACAATACCATTTATAAAGGGCGTTATCCCAAACATGATAATGAAGCAGCGATGGGCGCACTGCTGTCAGAGGTGCTTGGAAAAGAGATCGGAGACACCATCACAGTAGAATCCGGAAATAAAAAGAAAGAATATCTGGTGACGGGACTTACACAGGGATCCTTTTATCTGGGCATGGATATCATGGTGACGAAGGCGGGGATCGAAGAAATACTGCCTGCATTTAAGCAAAGTAATCTATATGTATATCTGAACCAGAGTGATGACGGGGCGCTTGCGGTCTTTCAGGATCATATAAATAAAATGTACGGAGAGGATGAAATTTCCCTTACGAAAAACAAAGAGGTCATCTTCAGTACCATCAATATATATTCAAAAATGACAACCATTATTGCAATTGGCATTTTGTGTACGACGATTCTCGTTATTACCCTGGTGCTATATCTGATAATAAGGATGATGATTACCAGGCAGAAACAGTATTATGGAATCCAGAAATCCATCGGTTTTACGACAGGACAGATCATCCGGCAGATTATATTCAGCCTGATGCCGCCCATTGCAGCCGGTGCAGTGGCAGGGGGAATCATCAGCATGCTGACGATGAACCGGGTTATCTCTGTGTTATTTAAAAGCCTGGGAGTTATGAATGCGAATTTTATCATACAGCCGCTGGGGGTTGTTGGAATAATAGCGGGAATTATCTTGGTAAGTTATGTATTAGGATATTTGATTGCCGGCAGAATACGCAAGATTACTCCATATAACTTAATTTCGGAATAAAAAATTAATTACGGAGTTAATGATATTCCTAATTTAATTACAGAGTTAATGATATTCTATCATTTAATTATGGCGTTAATGGTATTCAAAGACCCGTGACATGCCTGCACCCAACGTATCACGGCGCCAGGGAATCCGGGAGATACGAGAATCAGTTAAAATAAATTTACAGATCTTCAATACTTATGGTATGATAGAGACATAGTGCCACCCGGCACTAGTTTGACAGAGGCATTAGTATTTCCAGAGATCTTTTCTCTGGCCGGGCAGCGAGTCGCTGTCCGGATATGTAAGATTGCAGATTGGTGCAGGTCTGCCTGCACACCGTAAACTGCTGCGATGTACTTCTGCACACTGCTTGTGCACCGCCGCCTTCGGCTCGTACAGCTTCGCATTTTACGTATCACCTTTTTGTTTTGCCTCTGTCAGCTGCCTGAATCTGAATGTCCGGCTTGAAATACATAAGATGGAGGTAAGTCATGGGAGATCAGAGTTTGTGGAAATATTGCACCCGGGAACATTGCAGGAAGCTGCTTACGGAATTTCAACTGTTTGGAGGGATGAATTGGTCTGAGGAACGCCAGATCGCTTGTCTGTATGCTCTTAGCAACCATATATCGGATCACTACCGCACAGCAGTAATCCCAAAGCAGGACGGTACCTGTCGAAAGCTCTGCATACCGGACACACTTTTGAAACTGGTACAGAGAAGTATTCTGCATCATATTCTGGATGGTCTTCCGGTATCGTCATATGCAACTGCCTATCGTAAGGGAGTCACCATCCTCACCAATGTATCCTGCCATACCGGACAGGAAAAAATTCTGAAACTGGATATCCATGATTTTTTTGGAAGCATACCGTTTATACTGGTGTACCAGAGCGTATTTCATAGTGAACGTTTTCCACCTTCAGTAGGTACGCTGCTGACCCATCTCTGCTGTTATAACGGCTGTCTGCCTCAGGGAGCGCCCGCCTCAGCAGCAATATCAAATCTTGTGATGAAGCCTTTTGATGAGTACATGGGAAATTGGTGTGGGAAACGCAAAATTACATATACCAGATACTGCGATGATATGACGTTTTCCGGCAGCTTTGAAGCATATAAAGTGAAAAATAAGGTCCGCAGTTTCCTAAAGGTAATTGGTTTTGAATTAAATGAAAAGAAGACGAAATTACTCCTGGCAGGACAGCGTCAGGCGGTAACCGGAATTGTAGTCAATGAAAAGCCCCAGGTATCAAAAGAATACAGAAAAAAACTGCGCCAGGAAGTATACTATTGCCTTAAGTTTGGTGCAGCATCTCATCTGGAGCATGTGAATCCTCACGAGTCCGGATCAAAGGAAGCGGCTGAACGCTATCTACAGCAGCTGCTAGGTAAAATTAACTTTGTCCTGCAGGTTAATCCCCAGGATGAATATTTTAGGTCGGCAAGGGAGCGATTAAAAAAATCAGAGTGAGAGAGGGAACAGGTAGTTTTCCCATATAAAGAAGGAACCGTATCCTTATTTCCCGGATACGATTCCTTCTTATATTTTTATTTTAGAGAAAGTGTTTTATGTTCATCCAACATTCCCTGTATTACTTTTTGCGTATATGCCCCAAGGAATTTCCGGTCCTCTTTGCTCAATTCTTTTGGGTAAATTGGAGCACCGTACTGGAGTATCACATGTGCGGAACGTATTTTTGGAAAATGATTTTCAAAAATTTCGGCGGAGTTTGTGATCGCCATGGGGATAATGGCGCATCCTGTTTTTTCAGCCATTTTCATGCTGCCTTCTTTAAAGGGAAGCATGGGGGCATCTGCCACCTTGTTCCGGGTACCCTCGGGAAAGATACACATGGAAATGCCGGCTTTGATCTGTTCAATACCCTTAAGAATTGTCTTCAGACCTTCCTTAATGTCTTCACGGTTCAGGAACAGGCAGTAGAGCCGTTTCATCCAGTGGGACAGCAGGGGGATCTTTTCCATCCCGTCTTTTGCAACATAGCCCGTCAGCCCGGGGCATCTGGAATAGGTAAGCAGGATGTCAAAAAAGCTTCTGTGGTTCCCAATATACAGAACAGCTTCATCCTGGGGGACATTTTCAGCTCCGATAATGGTTGCTTTGGTTCCGCTTACAAATAAAACCAGCTTAAAAACGTTTTGAACCAGCCGCAGAGATGAAATATCTCTCAGCCTGGGATTGAATTTGCCAAGGATCCATTCAAATATCAGGATTGGAATGGATAAAATAAGAAAGCCTACTACAACAATTACTACAATAATAAAACGTATCATCTTTTTTCTCTTTTCTACTAATTAGTTATCTCTTATGTATGAGATCTTGCCTGAAATTCTTCATCTCACAAAGTGTGACGAACAGTTGTCAGAAAGTAATTTTCAAACATGCTCAGGTACTGCATCCGGTTGGAACGGGCACTCTAGCTTTAGACAGGATTAGTATTAATATCGACCAAATAAATGAGAGGTCTCACGCAGCCATCTGGCACGCCCGGAGTCCAGATCTTGTGAAACATAACGGAATTCCCAGTTTCCTTCAGCAACACCGGGTGTATTCATCCTGTGGCTGCTGTCAAGCTGAAGAATATCCTGTATGGGGAAAATCGCGAATCTTGCAATTGTACCCATGCAGAAACGGATCAGATCAAGGCTTATATTGCCTCCATCGGTGTTACCGTATCTTCGGATTTTGTCTTTTAACTCATCCGGCAGATTCTGATACCATCCGGTGGTAGTGTCGTTATCGTGGGTGCCGGTATAGCAGATACAGTTGGTTGTGGTAAAATTATGAGGAAGGTAAGTGCTTTCCCCCATATCCTGAAATGCAAACTGCAGGATACGCATACCGGGAAAATGAAACATATCTCTGAGCCATTCCACATCAGGCGTGATGATTCCCAGATCTTCAGCCAGAATCGGGAGGTTGTCACCCAGTTCTTTTTGAATGGAAAGAAACAGTTCTTCGCAGGGACCCTTGACCCATTTGCCATTTAAAGCAGTCTCTTCTTCGGCAGGGATGGACCAGTATGCTTCGAATCCCCGGAAGTGGTCAATCCTCAGGTAATCCACCATTTTCAGCTGATGTGCAATTCTTCTGATCCACCACTGATAGCCATCTTTTTTATGAACGTCCCAGTCATAGAGCGGGTTGCCCCAGCGCTGACCGGTCGCAGAAAAATAGTCCGGGGGAACACCGGATACTCTGGTGGGATGGCCTGCACTGTCAAGCTGAAACAATTCCTTATCCGCCCACACATCTGCGCTGTCATATGCTGCAAAGATAGGGATATCTCCGATGATAAATACCTCTTTTTCATTGGCATATGCTTTTAATTTTGCCCACTGGGAAAAGAAGATAAACTGCAGGAATTTGTGATAGCGGATTTCGTCTTTTAAGGTTTTCTCCAGATGCTCACGTACTTCCGGCACAGGAGCAATTAATTCTTCCTCCCAGTCAGCCCAGCATTCACCTTCCCGGCTATCTTTCAGCGCCATAAAGAGGCTGTAATCTTCCAGCCAATCTACATTTGCCGTACAAAAGTCATCATACTCTTCCAGAAGCATCTTATTGGGTGTGTGTTTAAATGCAGCATAAGCTTTTTGAAAAAGAGTCTCTTTGTATTCCCTTACTTCAATGTAATCCACTTTCCTGGGATCTTTCCACACAGGTATTTCCCGGAGATCATTTTTTTCCAGCAGTTCCAGTTCAGCCAGATCATCAATGCTGATCAATAATGGCTGCCCGGCAAATGCAGAAGGGCTTTGATAGGGGGAATTCCAGAATCCGGTAGGTCCAAGGGGGAGGACCTGCCACAGATGCTGGCTGGATTCCTGGAGAAAATCAATGAATTCATAGGCACCTTTTCCCAGGTCTCCTATACCATAAGGGGATGGAAAGGAAGTAGGATGCACCAGGATGCCCGACAGCCGCCTTGTATCCTCTTCTTTACTTGTATTAACCATAAAATTCTCCTTTACGTTATACGTACTATGGTGTTTATTATACTGGACTTTGCACAGGGATTCAAGAAGAATCCTTGTTACATTTTCATTGAATTTGTATGATTCCCGTTTTTCAAACAGGCTCTAACATACATAGATAACCGTCAAAATAAAAAATAGCTATCCTCTACGCCAATAGAGGATAGCTGGTAACTTAAAATTACGCGTTTAAAATCTATACTTGAAGAAAACGCGGATTTTGTATATAATAGGGTCATCTGCAAGTTACGGACCTTTTGAGCTTGTTTGAAAATTCATTCCCGCCAGAAAACAATTTTCAAACAAGCTCCAGGATAACGACTTGCTTTCAAAAACGAAAGTGAGGAGAGGTCTATGTTTTTATGTATTGATAATTATGATTCTTTTGTGTACAATCTGTCAGCTTATTTTGAAGAGCTGGGTCAGGAAATTCTGGTAGTGCGAAATGATAAGGTGAATTTAGAGGAACTTGCCGGTATGAAACCGGAGGGAATTATCATTTCACCGGGTCCGAAGAACCCCAAGTCAGCGGGTTTATCCAATGAAATTGTTCAGAAATTCATAAATGAGATTCCAATATTAGGTGTATGCCTTGGACACCAGGTGATAGGCTATTCTTTTGGTGGGGATATTGTAAAAGGCAAACGCCCCATGCACGGAAAGGTTACGAAAATCCGACACAGCGGGAAAGGGATTTTTCGTGGTCTGCCCAGAGAATATGGGGTAACCAGATACCATTCCCTGGTAATAGATAAGGGAACGCTATCTCCTGATTTTCAGGTGGATGCCTGGACAGAGGATGGGGATATTATGGCAATCTCCCATAGAAAGGCGCCTGTTTATGGCGTTCAGTTTCATCCGGAGGCCGTGCTGACCGATTACGGACATGAACTTTTAGGCAATTTTGTAAATATCAGCAAGGACTGGGGGTACAGAAATGCTTAGGAAAATTCAGAAATTAGAACCTTATATTCCCATTCAGGATATTCATGGGGTATTTCAAAATGAAAAGGATACTGTATTCCTGGATTCCTCCCTGCAAAATAAGCTTGGCAGATATTCTATTATCGGGCTGTATCCCTATCTGAAGCTGGTTAAGGGAGAAGTCTTTACGGTAAACGGAAAGCCTTCCCATGTTACCTTTGAACAATATATGAGAAATTATCTCAGGGAAAACAGAGAAGAAAATACAACAGGACTTCCCATTATATCCGGGGCAATTGGTTATTTTTCATACGATTATGGAAGAAAAAAAGAAGGGGTTAAAGCAAAAGATCCCATGGAAACGGATATCCCGGACTGCATTTTGAATTTTTATGATGTATTTATTATAGAAGATCATGAGAAAAAGGAAGTCACGCTGGCAGCAAATGGTAAATCAAAAGACAGCAGCATTCGTTTGGAAGAACTGAAGAAATCTATTTTTAATGGCATACGTATCGAACATGCCGCAGGAGAGAAAAAAGCGATAGAGGTCATCCCTAATTTTCAAAAAGAAGAGTATTTAAAAGCAATTGATGATATGATAAGATATATTATCGAAGGTGATATCTATATTGCGAACATGACCCAGCGGCTGACCATAAAAAGCGGCAAATCTCCTTATGAAGTATTTCGTAAGCTGCGGGGGAACAATCCCGCACCTTTTGGCGGATACTTGAATTATGGTGATTTTCAGGTAATCTGCGCATCTCCCGAGCGGTTTTTGCAAATGAAAAAAGGACATGTGGAAACCAGGCCCATTAAGGGTACCAGAAAAAGGGGAAGTACACCCGAAGAGGATCAGATGCTGAAGGAAGAGCTGGCGGCTTCGGAAAAGGATAAAAGTGAGCTGCTGATGATTGTGGATCTGGAACGGAATGATTTAAACCGGGTGTGCAGACACGGAAGTGTACAGGTAACGGAACTCTTTACTGTGGAAGAATATGCCACCGTCTTCCATCTGGTCTCCAATATCACAGGAGATCTGAAGCCTGGAATGACGGTGATGGATTTAATAGAAGCGGCATTTCCGGGAGGCTCCATCACCGGAGCGCCCAAACTTCGTGCCATGGAGATCATAGACGAGCTGGAACATGGCAGGCGGGGCCTGTACACCGGTTCCATCGGATATCTGACGTTGGACGGAGACTGTGATTTTAATATTGTGATTCGGACTGCCGTGCACAAAGATGGCGTCTACCATTTAGGCGTGGGAGGTGGAATTACCTACGAATCGGAACTGGAATTTGAATATGAAGAGACGCTGCAAAAGGCAAAAGCGGTACTGGAGGCATTAGAGACTGTTTAAAACACGTTCTAATGCAGCGCAGAAAGGGTTAATATGGATAAAAAATATATGCTGTTTGATCTGGACGGTACGTTGACAGATCCTCAGGAAGGCATTACCAATTCCGTAGCTTATGCTTTGGAACAATATGGAATCCACATGGAGGACAGGTCATCCTTAAATAAATTCATAGGTCCGCCGCTTAAAGATTCTTTTATGGAGTATTACGGATTTACAGAAGACCGGGCAGAAGAAGCCGTATGGAAATACAGAGAATACTTTAACGAAGACGGCATATTTGAAAATAAAGTTTATCCCGGTATCCCTCAGATGCTGCAGCACTTAAAAGATCAGGGGAAAATACTGATCGTGGCAACCTCAAAACCCACTGTCTACGCAAAGCGGATCCTGGAGCGATTTGAGCTGAGCCAGTACTTTGCGGATGTGCAGGGAAGCGAAATGGATGGCAGGCGTACAAAAAAAGAGGAAGTAATCAGTTATGCACTGGAACAGAATCAAATAACAGACAATGCACAGGCTGTGATGATTGGAGACAGGGAACACGATATCATCGGCGCAAAAAAATGCGGTCTGGACAGCATAGGGGTCTTGTTTGGATATGGTTCCAGGGAAGAGATGGAAGGCTGCGGAGCAGGTCAGATTGTGGACACCGTTCAAATGCTGGAAGACTTATTGAGCAGGTAAGAGCAGCCTGCAGCTGCGGTGAAATAAAGTTTGTATATGAAGTTTGTATTATGAATATGTAGATAAATTTTGTATATGAGAGAAAATATGGGCGGAGTAAAAATATGGATATCAGATTAGATGAAGGATACTGGTTTGGTCTTGGCGTGTTTGAGACGATAGCAGTAGAAAATGGAAAGGTAGTGCTCCTTGAGGAACATTTGCAACGTCTGGAAAAGGGAATCCGCGAATTCAATTTGAAGATGGACGCAGATAAAGAGCAGATTGCAAGTTATCTGGAACAGTATCCAATGACACACGGGGTGATGAAAATAGCGGTATCGGATGAAAATATGATCATTACCCACAGGCAAAATCCCTATGGTGCCCAACAGTTTCAAAAGGGCTTTCGTGGAATGTTCAGCCAGGTAATACGAAATGAGACATCTTCCCTTACCTATCATAAAACTTTGAATTATGGGGACTGCATTCTGGAGAAAAGGAAAGCTGTAGAAGATGGTTATGATGAGTTTGTTTTCTGCAACAGCAAAGGAGAAATCTGTGAAGGAACATCCAGCAACATTTTTTTTGTAAAAGATCATGTTGTTTATACACCAGAATTATCCTGCGGACTGCTGCCTGGTATAGTAAGAGACTATTTGCTGGAAACGGAAAATATTGTGGAAACGGTGATTCTGCCCGGGGAGATCTCCGGTTATGAGGAATGTTTTCTGACAAATTCCCTGATGGGCATCATGCCGGTTACTTCATTAGAAGGATATAGTTTTCCCAAAAGAGATATTGCCGACACATGGAACCGAAAATTTTGGAGGGATATGGAATAGTATGAATGTTCCCTTGCACATCCTGCATAAGATATGAATAATAAGGCAAAGAAACGATAGGAGAGCAAGTGAAAAGAATCATATCCATTACCATCAGTATCTGTTTTCTGCTGACACTATGCCTGGCAGGGGGCTGCGGTACCAAGGATGACAGCGATAAGGGAAAAGTGAAGGATCTGGATTTTACCGTAGTAAGCCCGGAAGAAATCCCGGAAGAACTGGCACAGGCAATCGAAGAGAACAAGAAGTCAGAAATAAAGATGACCTATCAAAGCGACAAATACCTGTATATGATCCGCGGTTACGGAGAACAGAAAACAGGCGGCTACAGCATTCAGGTAGATGAGTGCTATCTTACGGAGGACGGTATTATGGTACATACCAGCCTGATCGGTCCGTCACATGAGAAGACGATTCAGCAGGAACCGTCATATCCATTTGTAGTCATTAAAATCCCATATATGGAAGGTTCCGTTACTTTTCAATAAAAAGACAAAGCCTTCCACATAATTTACACCCTCCCGGCATAAAATTATAAGAGATCATGCTGGGAGGGATTTTTTGTGGAATTATTAAAAAAGAATATTCATATGAATCATGAAAAAAGCAGAGCATCCAGCCAGGTAACCCTGGAGGAAGACTACAACGTATCTGACAGCAAGCCGGATGTGGGAAAACTGATACAAAAGAAAGCAAATATCAAATTAGATGATATGAAGGTAAGTACGGACCATGTGCTGTTAACGGGTGCACTGGAGGTTTGGGTATTGTATGTGGCAGATACACCGGACAGACAGATACATAGGCTGGAATCCAAGATTCCGTTTGAAGAGCAGATGAATCTGGACGGTGTGGAACCGGGAGACAATATCTGCCTGAAATGGGATGTAGAGGATATCTCCGTATCCCTGATCAATTCCAGGAAGCTGAGTATGAAGTCGCTTCTTTCCTTTAATGCATCTGTTGAGGAGTTGTATGATGCACAGGCTGCTGTGGAGATTCACGGGCTGGGTGATATTAGTACAAAGTCCAAGAACCTGGAACTGCTGCAGTTATCGGTTCAGAAAAAAGATATTTTAAGGGTAAAAGATGAAATTGCCATTCCGTCCAACAAGCCGAATATCCAGGAAATGCTCTGGGAAAATGTACAGCTTCGGGGAACGGACATCCGTGTGTTAGACGGTCAGCTGGATATTAAAGGAGAACTCTTCATCTTTGTACTTTACGCAGGAGACGACGAAAATGGTACAAAACAATGGCTGGAAACGGTACTGCCATTCCAGGGAACGGTGGACTGTCCGGGATGTGCCCAGAATATGCTTGCCAATGTGGAAGTCTCACTTGCTTCGGCGAATCTGGAAGTAAGGCCTGACTATGACGGGGAAGAGCGCCTGGTTCAGGTAGATGTGGTTCTGGATCTGGATATCCGTCTCTATGAAGAAGAAAAGGTACAGATTCTGGAAGACGTTTACACCCCGGTGAAGGACCTGATTCCGGTAACGATGGAACAGGTATGTGAAAGCCTGGTAGTAAAGAACTTTTCAAAATGCAGGGCAAGTGACCGGATGCGAATGGAAAGCAGCCAGCCAAGGATGCTTCAGATCTGCCACAGCCAGGGTGAAGTCAAAATTGATGACACCAGCGTAACAGAAAACGGAATAAAAGTGGAAGGTGCCGTGTTTATAACCATTTTGTATATTACATCGGATGACACGCTGCCATATGCCCTCATGGAAGGCGCTGTGCCGTTCCAGCATATCATTGAAGTGCCGGAGATTGATAACGACTGCCGGTTTACGCTGCAGAGTGAGCTGGAACAGCTGTCTACCACCATGATTGACAGTGAAGAGCTGGAAGTAAAGGTATGTGTGAATCTCAATGCAATGGTTATCCGTGTACACAAAGAACAGTGCATTATCGATGTGGAAGAACATGATTTAGATATGAAGAAGCTTCAGGAGCTGCCGGGCATTGTAGGATATATCGTGCAGCCGGATGACAGTCTGTGGGGCATTGCAAAACAATATTATACCACTCCGGAGCGTATCCGGGAGTTAAATGAGATTGAAGAAGAAGAGGTTTCTCCGGGAACGTGCCTGCTGGTTATGAAGGCAGTTGAAAATTTGGGCTGATGTTTTGACAAAAATTGTTAAGTCTTAGGAAATTTTGTTGAATTTTAGTGATTTACCATTGACTTTTGTGTATGAAATGAGATACAATATTGCTAATCAAGATGATTGTATACAAAGTGCAACGGGGGTACACGATGAGAGAGATGAAATTAAAGGCTCTTGCAAAGATAAATTTGGGCCTTGATGTGGTACGGAAAAGAGAAGACGGATACCATGAAGTACGAATGATTATGCAGACAATTCATCTGTATGACCAAATTCGGATCTCAGAGCGACAGAAACCAGGGATTAAAGTTAAGACAAATCTTTATTATCTTCCGGTAAATGAAGATAATCTGGTGTATAAAGCAGCGAAACTTCTGATGGATGAATTTGGGGTTAAAAAAGGGTTGTCTATTAATTTAAAAAAATTCATTCCTGTTGCGGCAGGAATGGCGGGCGGCAGTTCTGATGCGGCGGCTGTAATGGTAGGCGTGAACCGTTTGTTTAAGCTGGGGCTTACCAAGGAAGAGCTGATGGAACGCGGGGTGAAGATAGGTGCGGATGTACCGTATTGCATCATGCGGGGGACAGCACTGGCGGAAGGAATTGGGGAAAATCTGACCATCCTGCCGCCGATGCCCGCATGTCATATATTGATTGCCAAGCCGGGTGTGCATGTGTCTACTAAATTTGTTTATACGACGCTGGATGCGGGAGAGATCGCGGACCATCCGGATATCGACGGGCAGATCCGGGCATTAGAGGAAGGCGATCTGAAAAAAGCGGCGGCTCTTATGAAAAATGTTCTGGAAACGGTTACGGTTCCGCAATATCCCATCATAGCGGATATTAAAAATATAATGCTGGAACATGGAGCGTTAAATGCCATGATGAGCGGAAGCGGTCCAACTGTTTTTGGAATCTTTGATGATAAGAAAGCAGCGAAAAAAGCTTATGACGTATTATATGAAGGAGAGCTTGCAAAGCAGGTTTACCTGACCAGTATTTTTAATAATCCGGTAAAATAGTCACAGAAGAGATGTTATGGATACACAACAGGATAGGTATGGAGGTCTACCAATGAATGAAAATTTTCACATAGATATGAATGAATATCTGCCACTGCGGGATGTGGTTTTTAATACGCTTAGAAATGCAATTTTAAAAGGTGAATTAAAGCCGGGCGAACGCCTGATGGAAATTCAGCTGGCACAGAGGCTGGGGGTAAGCCGTACTCCGGTAAGGGAAGCTATTCGAAAGCTGGAATTAGAGGGACTGGTTCTGATGATTCCAAGAAAAGGTGCCGAAGTAGCCCAGATAACGATCCGGGATCTGGAAGACGTTCTGGAAGTACGATGTGCGTTGGAAGAACTGGCAGTGAAAGATGCCTGTGACCATATCACGGACGAGCAGCTGATCGAGCTTAAAAAAGTGGCAAATGATTTTAAGCGCTCACTGGATGGAACAGATATTATTGATTGCGTCAAGGCTGATATGCATTTTCATGAAATTATTTACGATGCAACGAATAACCGCAGATTATTGCAGATCTTAAGCAATCTCCGGGAGCAGATGTACCGCTACCGTATGGAATACCTGAAAGACCGTTCCATGCATAAGAATCTTCTGGAGGAGCATGATGCAATCCGCCGTGCTCTGAAAAAGCATGATAAAGAGAAAGCGGGCAATGCAATTCATATCCACATTGAAAACCAGAAAGAATCAATTATCAATAGTCTTCATGAAAAAGAATAAAATGTAAATAATTACATATGCTACACCTAAAAGGATAAGAATCTTCTTATCCTTTTTTTGTGGCCTTACAGCGTTGTGTTGCATTGCATCGGGCGCTATGAGGTTAAGAGAGGAGGCTAAATATGAGTGATAATGTTTCCACACGTCTATCGGATAATGAAGCGAAGATAAAAGCCTGGTGTGAAAATTGTGATGATATTATCATCCGACCCATGCGCCTGGGGCTTCCGCCTAAGGTAGACTGCCTTGCGGTATTTATCGAAGTAGCGGTAAGCAATATGCTTCTGGAAGAATCCATGATTGGACGTTTGTTAATTCAGATGCAGGAAATGTCACCGGAAGAAATCCGGCGCACGGTAAATGAAGACGGACTGGGAATAACCGATGCAAAAGAACTTGCAACCATGGAAGAGGCAATGGCAGCTATGCTTGCAGGAAATGCCATTTTCTTTATCGATGGATATGATAAAGCCCTGAAGGTGAGCAGCAAAGGATATCCGGGGATGGGTGTATCCAAATCCGAGTCCGAAAAAGTTCTGAGGGGTTCCAAAGAGGCATTTACAGAATCCGTTAAATTAAATGCGGCACTGGTGCGTAAACGTGTCCGGGATACCACGATGAAGATCAAAGAGCGTCCCATTGGAAGGCGTTCCAATACCATGACAGCCATTATTTATATGGATGGTTTGGTCTATCCCGACTTACTGGAAGCTATGGAACAAAAGCTGGATTCTTTTGAAATCGACGGGATCATGGACAGCGGTGTAATCGAACAGCTGACGGAAGATACCTGGTATTCGCCATTTCCCCAGTATCAGACAACGGAACGCCCGGATAAAGCAGCCATGGCAGTTTTGGATGGAAGGGTTGTGCTACTCAGCGATAATTCTCCCGAGGCATTAATTCTGCCGACAACCATAAATAGCTTTTTCCAGACAAGTGATGACTATTACCGTCATTTTGGAATTGTATCTTTTTTGAGAATTATCCGTTTTGTTGCGGCATTTCTGGCGGTTTCCCTGCCGGGGCTGTATGTGGCAGTTACCAATTACCATACCCAGATACTTCCCACGAACCTGATTCTTTCTCTGGCGGAGGCAAGGCAGGGGGTGCCGTTTCCCAGTGTAATTGAGGTGCTTCTTTTGGAATTATCCTTTGAACTGCTGCGGGAGGCGGGTGTAAGGATGCCGGGACCGATTGGAAATACAATTGGTATCGTAGGCGGACTGATTATCGGACAGGCAGCAGTCAGTGCGAACCTGGTAAGCCCAATTGTTGTTGTGATTGTGGCGCTGACCGCACTCAGTTCTTTTTCCATTCCCAATGAAGAACTTTCAGAAGCTCTGCGGCTGATTAAATACGCCATGATTCTGGGATGTGCTTTTTTTGGCATACTGGGGCTGGTGTTAGGCTGGTTTGTCCTGTTAACACACCTGAGTGCGCTGAAAAGTTATAATATCCCATATCTCATGCCTTTTGTGGCAGCAGATGTCAACCAGGGCAGGGATAAGAAGGATGCACTGGTTCGGGCACCCTTAGACAGACTGAAAAGCCGCCCGGTATTTGCCAGGAGGCAGTCCAGAACCCGGTTAAAAATAAAGTGATAAAGAAAGGAAATGCTCATGTTTTCCAATAACCAGAAAATTTCGGTACGACAATTGAAAAGGCTTTTAGTCATGGACTGGATTGGTAAAATAAGCTTATTGCTGCCACGGTTTATTGTGCAGTCAAGCGGAAAAGATTTAATATTGAGCCTGATTCTGGGAGTTGGGATTACGGCAGTATATACCTGCATTGTCTGTTATCTAAGCCGTTATATTACCAGGAGCTTTGGCGGTTATGTGGAACTCCGTATGGGAAGGGCAGCTGCATTTGCACTGTGTCTGGTCTACTGGAGCTATATGTATGTGAATCTGCTTTACATCACCCGGGTATTCGGTGCCGTCACCAGGCAGTATATGCTTCCGGAACTGAACGAAAATATTCCATGTATGCTAATGCTGCTGGGCGGATTCTATGCTTCCATGGATCCCAAAGAGCGGCGGGGGCGCATTGCAGAAGTGCTTTATCCCTTTGTGCTGATTCCCCTTCTTATACTTCTGGTGATAGCATCCACCGGCATCAAAAGTGAATATTTTACTTATGAGGGAGCCGCCTTTGATGCAGTAACACTGAAGCAGAGTTTTCAGGTATTTGCCGCATTTGGAGGAGTGAGCCTGATTCTGTTTGAGGCACCCTTTATACAAAAAAGCGGATTGCGTCTGAGGACTACCTTAAAGGGGCTGATGGTGACGGCAATCGGCGTCGGAGCGGCAATAATTATAGGCATCGGTTCGTTTGGAGATCAGGGAATGAAGGCGTTAAGGTGGCCGGTTGTTACTCTGACAAGTAATGTCGATATTCCGGGAGGCTTTCTGCAGCGGTTTGATACGATCTTTTTAGCGCTGCTTCTCCTGAGCTTTTTTGTAGCGGCCAGTACGGGAATCTTCTATTTAAATCTGATTTTTAAAGAGATGTTTAAGCAGCCGGAAGAAAAGCAGAACCACCTTTTCATGCTGCTGCTTAGCGCTGCAGGTGTTCTCTGGTGCAAAAATGTAGATATCGCCCAAAAACTCTTTTTAACCGTAAACTGCTATCTTCTGATACCGATTATGGCAGGATTTACCGTGATCTGTGCAATACTGGAGTGGGAGAAAAGGAGGCGCAGCAATTGAGAAAATTATTAGTGACAATCGCTATGGCAGCATTACTGCTCTGCCTGTCCGGGTGTACTAAAAGAGAACTGGAAGACCGTTATTTCCCGTTGGCTGTGGAAGTGCATAAGGAAGAAGAAGGTTTCAGGATTGAATATGCCCTGCCGAATATGGGAGAAGAGACCGGACAGAAAAAGGGCGGAGAAGAAGAAACCGAACAGGAAGAAAAGGATACGAAAGAAGAAAGCGCTACCGGGAAAACCATTGAGGATGCAGCGAAAGACTATGCGTCCTATGTAGATAAATATATTGACTCCGGACATACAAAGGCAATTATCCTGGGACCCGAAATGCTGGAAGACCCGGAAACCAGAAAGGAAATGCTGACTTATTTTGAAAATCATCCAACTTTTGCAAGAAGCATTTCCATATTTGTATATGACGATGAAGGAGAAGAAAGCCTGGTTACCAAAACCGCCTCTTCTGTGGATTCTCTGGGGACCTATCTGCAGGATCTTATTAAAAACAACCCGAATAAAAAGGGTGTAGGTAAGACACTGGGAGATTTATTGAATTTCTGGCATAACAATGAAGAAAAAGTCACTATTCCACAGGTCCACCTGAAAAAAGATAAACCGGTAGCAGACGGGGAATATGTGATTCAAAAATAATGTGGATAACCTTGTTTAAAACCCTCAAACCTGTGAATACTTTTATTGTACCAAAGCATTTGTCAAACACGCTCTGGCAAGTCCCATCGCCATAGGTGATTAAGTGGAATAATAAGTAAACAGGAGGGTACATAAAATTATGAATATAATAAATCGTTTTTATCAAAAGTGGTATCTTGTAATCGGAGGTCTGGGAATCGCGGCCGGCATTCTGATCTGTATGTTTCTCGTGGGAAGAATGACCCAGGAAACATCTCTGCAGAAGGGAATTGCAGATGAAATCATACGTTTTCATGTCATCGCAAACAGTGACACCGATGAAGATCAGGCACTTAAAATGAAGGTAAAAAATGAAGTGGTGGCATACATGGAAACAATTTTAAAAGATGCCCATTCCATCGATGCCACAAGAACCTGTATCAAAGAAAACATGGATAAAATCCAAAATAAAGCAGTGGAAATCATAAATAGGGAAGGCTATGCATATCCTGCTAAAGCCAGCCTTACCTGGTGCTATTTCCCAATGAAATCCTATGGTGATATTACATTTCCGGCAGGAGATTATGAGGCGCTGCGCATACAGATCGGAGAAGCGGAAGGGAAAAACTGGTGGTGTGTACTGTATCCAAACCTCTGCTTTATCGATTCCATACATGCAGTGGTTCCGGAGGATGAAAAAGAAGAGCTTAAAAATGTGCTGACGGAAGATGAGTATGACAGTTTATTTTCATGGAAGAAGAGTGAGTATAAGATTGGGTGGAAGTATCTGCCGTTTTAGATTACCGATGCTTTAACCTGATCGTTTATGTCAATTGACTTTTCCTCCGGTTAAACTTATTATAGAAACAAAGGCATACACACCTTTATAACCTGTGAATAATAAGCAATAATTGAACAAGGAGGAAACAACATGAATCCAGTATATGAAAAATTGTTAAAATGTTACGAAAGTTTTCGCCAGAAAATAAATTTCACACCCAGGGCAGCCTTGGTTCTTGGCTCAGGACTGGGAGGATATGCAGATGAAATCCAGGTGGAAGCAGTTCTGGATTACCATGACATTGAAGGGTTCCCGGTATCCACGGTGCAGGGACATCAGGGCAGGTTTATCTTTGGATATGTGGGAGAAGTACCAGTTGTTGCCATGCAGGGCAGAGTCCATTATTATGAGGGTTATCCCATGACAGATGTGGTGCTTCCGGCGAGACTGATGAAGATGATGGGAGCAGAGATCCTGTTTTTAACAAATGCGGCAGGCGGTGTCAACTATGATTTTAAAGCCGGTGACTTTATGATGATCACTGATCAGATATCCGATTTTGTTCCATCTCCGCTGATAGGACCGAACATCGATGAAATGGGTCCGAGATTCTGTGACATGAGCCAGATCTATGATCACAAGCTTCAGGATATCCTGCGCAATACTGCAAAAGATCTTGGGATTGATTTAAAAGAAGGTGTATACATCCAATTGTCAGGACCTAATTTTGAATCTCCCCAGGAAGTAAAAATGTGCCGGATTCTGGGCGCGGATGCGGTTGGAATGAGTACAGCCTGTGAAGCAATTGCTGCGAATCACATGGGAATGAAGATCTGCGGTATTTCCTGCATATCCAATCTGGGATGCGGTATGACGGAGACACCGCTGAGCCATAGTGAGGTTCAGGAGACGGCTGACCGTGTGGCACCGCTGTTCAAACAGTTAGTGACAGAAGCGATTAAACGTATGTAGACGTACAGCTGCCAGAACGCAATTTCAAAACACGCTGCGGTTAAGGATTTTAAAGTATAAGAAATCAGATAGTGAGGAACACTAATCGAAAAGAGCAGCATCAATATAGATACTGCAGATTCTGGTTAGGAGGGTTACTATGAAAAAATTACTATCTGTATTTCTTTGCATTTGTATATTAGGATGCGGTCTTGCGGGATGTGCAAGCAATAATAATACTGAGAACACAAAGCAGACTGAGGCAAAAGAGACAGCGGGTAATGACTCAGCAGCAAAAGAGTCGGATGGAAAAGAGTCAGCCGGAAAAAATGCGCTGAAAATTGCAATTGTTACAAGTGGATCCGGGGTGGATGACGGAACATTTAATCAAAATATCTACAGCGGCATCCAGTCATTTATTGAAAAATATCCGGATGCTACAGTAAAGCCGGTTCAGGAGTCTTCCGGGGACAGCGCAGCTGCAGTCACTGCAGTTGCGGATATTGCTCCGGACTATGATGTAGTTGTCTGCTGCGGGTTTCAATTTTCGCAGATTGCAGCAACGGCGGAAGACAATCCTAATGTAAATTTTATTCTCGTTGATTCCAATCCGGCATATGAAGACGGCAGTGAAGCAGATCTTCCAAATATCTGTGCCATGACATTTGCAGAACAGGAAAGCGGATTTATGGCTGGAATGGCAGCGGCTTTGGAATCCAAAACGAAGAAGGCTGCATTTATAGGCGGTATCGCTTATCCGTCCAATGTGAATTATCAGTATGGATTTGAATCAGGCGTAAACTATGCAAACCAGCAATATAATACCGGTGTGGAACTGGTAGAGCTTCCCTCTTATTCCGGAACAGATGTGACCAATCAGGATGTGGGCGGAAATTATATTGGCAGTTTTGCTGACCAGGCTACCGGAAAAGTGATTGGAAATGCATTGATTAAAGAAGGATGTGACATCCTCTTTGTAGTTGCCGGAGATTCCGGAACGGGCGTTTTTACGGCAGCAAAAGAAGCAAATGATGTAAAAGTAATAGGCTGTGACACGGACCAGTATGATCTGGGTGCAAAGGGAAGTGAAAACATTGTACTCACTTCTGCAGTAAAAGTCATGGGGAAAAACGTAGAGAAACAGCTGGAGAACATTGCAAAGGGCAATTTTAAAGGCGGAAATTTCGTGATGAAAGCCGATACTGATTCAACAGGATATGTGAAAGAAGCAGGAAGAAATCAGCTCTCTGAGGATTCCGTTGCAAAGCTAGATAAAGCTTATGCAGGGATACAAAGTGGTGATATCATTCCGGCAGCGAATTTTAATAACATCACACCGGATGATTTCCCAGGGTTGACGTCAAAGACCACGATGCAAACAATGGGTCATCAAATTTACAGTACAGTGAGCTGCGGGGGCTTTAACCCTCCCGTCAGCCGTCAGGACCAAGCAAGCTTGGCTTTGGCTCGTTGCCAGCAGGATTAACGAATATGGAATCAGAATACATCGTTGAGATGAAAAATATTACAAAAAGGTTTCCCGGGATTACAGCCAATGAAAATGTAACCCTCAAAATAAAAAAGGGCGAGATTCTTGCCCTTTTAGGTGAGAACGGAGCAGGAAAATCAACGCTTATGAGCATGTTGTTTGGAATGTATGAACCTGATGAGGGGGAAATATATGTCAGGGGAAAGAGGGAAGTGATCTCTTCCCCTAATTTTGCATCCCGGCTGAATATTGGGATGGTGCACCAGCATTTTAAACTGGTAAGCGATTATACGATCACAGAAAATATTATACTGGGAATAGAGCCCAGAAAATATCTGCTGGGTTTTATTCCGGTTGTCAATAAAAAGGATGCCAGTGAAAAAATTGCCGGTATTTCTGAAAAATACGGACTGAAAGTAAATCCGGAGCAAATCATAGAAACGGCAGACGTATCGGTTCGGCAGCGTGTGGAAATCTTAAAAATGCTTTACCGGGAGGCGGAAATCCTGATCTTTGATGAACCTACAGCAGTGTTAACACCACAGGAAATTCAATTTCTAATGAAGATTTTAAAGGGGCTGCGGGAAGACGGAAAAACAATCATTCTGATTACCCACAAACTGGAAGAGATCAAGCAGGTGGCAGACCGGTGTGCAGTATTATGCAGGGGAAAACTTACCGGGATATTTAACGTTTCCGAAATTTCAACCAGCCAGATGGCAAAATTAATGGTAGGAAGGGAAGTTAATTTTACGCCTCCAAAAAAACCATCTGATTTTAAGGAATGTATATTAAAGGTAGATCACCTTACGGTTAAAAATGAGACAGGCTTTGAGGTGGTTAATAACGTTTCTTTTCAAATACGCCAGGGAGAAATATTTGCCATAGCAGGTGTTTCCGGTAATGGTCAGATAGAGTTAGCGGATGCGATAGCTGGACTTTTACATGTCCATCAGGGGGCTGTTCTTCTAAATGGAGAGGATATCACACGAGCAGGTATCAGATCCAGGGTTCTCTCCGGCATTTCTTATATTCCCGAAGACCGACAGAATTATGGTCTGATTATAGATTTCTCCCTAGAAGATAATCTTGTATTAAAATCCTATTTTAAAGAGCCTTTTTCAAAACGAGGGGTACTGCAGCAGCTGCGGATACGAAGCCATGCAAGAGAACTCATTGAGAAATATGACATCCGATTCAGCAGAGGCAGCCTGACGAAAGTGCGGACTATGAGCGGAGGCAATCAACAAAAGGCAATTATAGCCAGAGAAACTCAGAGAGATGCGTCACTGCTGATTTTTGTACAACCTACCAGAGGATTGGATATCGGTGCGATTGAACGGATTCACAGTCAGATCCTGAAAGAACGGGACCATGGAAAAGCCATTCTGCTGATTTCTCTGGAACTGGAGGAAATTATGAATCTGGCAGATACCATAGGAGTCATTTATAATGGAAAGCTGAACCGGATAGCGTCTGCAGATCAGCTTAGCACAGAGGAAGTTGGTCAGTTTATGATGGGAGTGAAGGGAGGCAGGCAAAATGAAGAAACAGATGGTTCCCGCAAGGGAAAAGGATAGAGTTGGAACAGCTATAATCCCTGTGGTTTCAATTGTTTTCAGCTTTCTGGTATGTGGAGTTATACTGCTGATTTTAAAGAAAAGTCCGGTAACGGTATATGGCGATCTGTTAAAGGGATGCGGTCTGCTTCCAAAAGGAAGTTATGCAGGTTCCAAGAATATGCTGACGGATTTTACCAGCTTCTTAAATGCTTGGACCCCACTGCTGTTTTCGGCACTGGCAGTTGCCGCAGCCTTAAAAGCTGGTCTTTTTAATATCGGAGTATCGGGACAGATGCTGGTATCCGGCTATCTCGCCACAGTTCTGGCTGGATATGGGGACCTGCCTGCATATGTGGCTAAACCACTGGTCATTGTAATTGGAATCATAACCGGTGCTATGATCGGAGGATTGGTTGGAGGACTAAAATACCGCTTTGGCATTAATGAAGTAGTATCTACGATAATGATTAATTATATTGCCCAATATGTAATCAGCTTTTTTATAAATACATTTTATATAAATCCCATCTCCCGTCAGTCCAATCCGGTGAGCAAAGCAGCGAGACTGACCTTGATGGATGTGAAAGCAGGAAATATCAGGATTGATATTCCACTGGGGATTATTCTGGCGGTTGCAGCCGTGGTATGGATGCGCTTTTTCTTTCAGAAGACGACAGCAGGATTTGGAATAAAGGCAGTTGGTGCCAGCCGCACAGCTGCCAAATATGCAGGAATGAATGTGGGAAAAAATATTGTACTTGCAATGGTGATTTCCGGAGGGCTTGCAGGATTGGCTGGTGTCACGTATTATCTGGGTTACTTTGGTTCCATTGGTCCCAGAACATTGCCCTCTGCGGGTTTTGATGGAATTGCGGTTGCACTGCTGGGAGGAAATCAGTCTGTTGGTATCTTTTTCTCTTCATTTTTAATTTCCATCATCAGTAAAGGAAGTACCTATATGAGTTCGGCATCCGGTGTAGAGGCGGAAATCGCTTCGGTAATTACGGGTCTGATTCTGCTGATTTCTGCATGCAATGCTTATTTTTCGCATCGATTAAGCAAAATGGGAGGTAAGTGATGGAAGGGATAATCATAGATGGACTGTCATTTGCGCTGCCGTTGTTTGTAATGGCGATCGGAGGAATTTATAGTGAGAAAAGTGGAATCACCAATCTGGCGCTGGAGGGATTACAGGGGTTTGGGGCATTTTCAGGAGCTTTGGCAGCAGTATTTGCCATGCCTCATTTTGCACCGGAGTCACAGATACCTTTTTATATTGCATTGACAGGTGCTGTAATCGGCGGTGTTCTGTATTCTATGCTTCATGCAGTTTTGTGCATTCGTTTCCGTGCAAATCAGGTAATCAGCGGAGTTGTAATGAATATTCTGGCAATGGCACTTACCTCATTTCTGACGAAACAGATAAACAGCAGTATTTTTTCCAGTCCATCTGATAAATTTGTTCTGGGTGTATCCGGGCGCTTTCATATACCGGTTTTATCTGAGCTGCCGGTGATTGGAGCAGTATTCAAGGATATATATCCATTTGAAATTATTATACTGGCAATTATGGTTTTGGCATGGTATATTCTATATAAAACAGGATTTGGTATGCATTTGCGGGCTTGCGGAGATAATCCACATGCAGTGGATGCCGCGGGTATTTCCGTGGAAAAAGTGCGTTTCCTGGCAGTTGGAGTATCCGGGGCACTCTCAGCAGTGGCGGGAATCAGCTTTGCATATTCTATTTCATCGAACTTTTCATCGGGAATTTATGCCGGATACGGGTACCTTTCCATAGCGGCCATGATATTTGGAAACTGGAGAATCATTCCCACACTGGGCGCCTGTCTGCTGTTTGGTTTCGCAAGATCGGGCGGATACCAGCTGGTCAGGGTATGGAACATGCCAGGCACATATTCTGATCTGGTGATGATTCTGCCTTATGTCTTAACCCTGCTGCTGCTAGTGTTTTTCTCGCGCCAAACCCGTGCGCCGCGTGCTTTGGGTGAGATTTATGATAAAGGGAAACGATGAAATACTAACATGCATATAAGGACAAGAATACGAAAAGATTAAAATGCAAATAAACCAACAGATAAATTTAATAAATGAAGAATAGGGGAGAGTGACATGAATATACGATAAATGCAAATAGACCAACAGATAAATTTCAAAAATGAAGAATAGGGGGAGATTGACATGAATATACGATTTTACAATGCCCGGATATTAACGCTGGCAAATGGATTTGAGGTACAGCGGGGAGAAGTACACGTAAAAGGAAGCCTGATTTCCTATGTGGGAGAAGGAAGCCCGAAAGAGGATTATGGCATAAAAAAGAATTCGCACGATTCTTTCAGCTCGTTTCAGTGTGACAATCATGCAGCCCGACATGGATTATACGACGGGTACAAGGAAGACAGGGGAAGCTGGGACAGGGAAATCGACTGTGAGGATAATTTGCTGATGCCCGGATTTAAGAACGCCCATACTCATTCCGGGATGACTTTTCTTCGGTCCTTTGCAGATGATATGCCGCTGCTTGACTGGCTGAACCAGCAGGTTTTTCCCATGGAGGCGAAGTTAAGTGCAGATGATATCTACCATTTATCCAAGCTTGCGATCATGGAATACCTGACCAGCGGGATAACGGCTAATTTTGATATGTATCTCACTCCGGATACCATAGCACAGGCATCTGTGGATTGCGGCTTTCGGACGGTTATGACCAGTGGTTTAAATGATTTCACCCAGTCAGTGGATCAGATAGACGCCTGGTATCAAAAATACAACCGTTACCATGAGCTGATCAGTTTCCAGATCGGATTTCATGCAGAATATACCACTTCCAGAGAACTGCTGGAGGGAGTGGCTGATCTTGCAGGGAAGTATCATGCACCTGTTTATACCCATAATTCGGAGAGTTTTTCGGAAGTAAAAGGGTGTATAGAACGCAATCATATGACGCCTACCGCTTACCTGAATCAGTTTGGAATGTTTCGCTATGGAGGAGGAGGATATCACTGCGTGCACATGACAGAGGAAGATCTTGGGATCTTTCAGGAACATGGAATGTCCGTCATAACCAATCCCGGCTCCAATGCGAAACTGGCAAGCGGTATTGCTCCCATTAAAAGGGTTCTGGAGATGGGAATTAACTTGGCAATTGGAACCGATGGTCCCGCAAGCAATAACTGTCTGGATATGTTCCGGGAAATGTTCCTGACGACTGGTTTAGCCAAACTCAGGGAGCAGGATGCATCCGTAGTGGATGCCAATCAGGTGCTCTATGCAGCAACCGCGGGGGGTGCCAGGGCAATGGGATTAAAAGACTGTGATACATTAGAAGAAGGAAAACTGGCTGATCTGATTCTGATTGACCTGAACCAGCCCAATATGCAGCCTGTTAATAATATAACCAAAAATATTGTATACAGCGGAAGTAAACAAAATGTGAAACTAACCATGGTGAACGGAAAAGTACTGTATGAGGATGGGAAATTTAATATTGGCGTGGAACCCCGGGAAGTATATGAGAAGGCCAGACAGATAACAGAGAGCAAAAAATAACAATTTATAAAAATTAATGTATATCAGACATTAAAATTTTATTTAAGGAGAGAGATTATATGCCATATTTTATATATCACAATAAGAAGTGCTGGTACGAAGAAGCAGGCAGCGGACAGCCCCTGCTTTTTCTACATGGAAATACCGCGTCCTCCAGGATGTTTGCAGAAACTGAAAAACTATACCGGGGGAAGTTTAAAACCATATTAATTGATTTTCTGGGACATGGCAGATCAGACCGTCTGGATACCTTTCAGACCGATCTGTGGTTTGATGAGGCACAGCAGGTAATTGCATTTTTAGACCAGACAGGCTATAAAAAAGTAAACCTTATAGGAAGCAGCGGCGGTGCCCAGGTGGCAATCAATGTTGCACTGGAGAGACCGGATCTGGTTAATAAAGTCATTGCGGATAGTTTTGAAGGAGAAGTGCCGTTAAAAGCATTTGTGGAAAATGTAATCGAAGATAGAGAAGCATCCAAGCAGGATGAAGGAACAAAATCTTTTTATATATTTAATCATGGAGAAGGCTGGGAACAGGTTGTGGACAATGATACAAAGGCGATCCATGATCATTACATAGGGATCGGTAAATTTTTTCATAAATCTTTATCAGAACTGCAAGCTGAAATTTTACTGACGGGAAGCCGCGAAGACGAGTTTGCCTCACCCCAGTTTTATGAAGAGGTGTATCAGGGACTGGTTAAGAAGATTGGGCATGGCAAAATAAAGCTGTTTGAAAAAGGCGGACATCCGGCATTATTGTCCAACGGGCAGGAATTTTATGAGACGGCATGCAGTTTTTTAGAGCAGGAAAGTGTTTGAAAATAGCTTATGAAGATCAGGGGGACGTTTGGTTCAGGTGTGCCACAAAACTTTGTGTAATGTTATGGTATAAACGAAAAAGTTTCTACTATAATCATTACATGGATTTTTGCAAAAAATCAATGAATAGTTATATAAAAATATAATAATTAGGATAAATTAAACTTATAATCCATTATAATTTTGCCGTATCTTGCATAAAATAAGAGTCAAATGCAGGAGGTAAGAGCAATATGGTAGTGGATTATATCGAGTTAGGAAAAAGAATTAAGAAGATTAGAAAAAGTAAAGGCATTACCCAAGAACAGCTCGCAGAAAATATTGGATTATCAACACAGTATATTAGTAATCTGGAAACTGCAAAATCAAAAGGCAGTCTGGAGACAATCGTGAAAATAGCCAATGTTTTTGAAGTCTCCGTAGACGAACTTTTATGCGACAGTGTAAAGAAATCGAGAGATTTTCAGTTAAATGATATTACCATGGAAATGCGGGATTGTACGAATAAAGAGATGAAAATGATATTAAAAGTAGTGAAGGCGTTAAAAGGAGGGATGAGGGAATAAACAGAAAGCCGTATGTGTTGAGCGTACGGCTGTTTTTATATAAAGTTTGGATAAAGGAAACATTGCGTCTTTATTGCCAATTCAAGCTTTAGGAACTACTGGAGTCACACGCAGCAGAGGTGGTACGATAAAGTTGTGGGAATGACATGAATACAATGGAGAGTGGAGTTATGGTAAATATTGCAGTTGTGGATGACGATGAAAAGTGTGCAGCATTGATTAAACAAAATATCATAAAGTATATGAATCATGAGGGGATTGACAAAAATGTAGAAGCCTTCGGCAGCTCCAAACAGTTATTATTTGCTTTAGGGGGGAATAAGCGGTATCAGATCTATTTTTTAGATATAGAACTTCCCGATATGGATGGGTTATCGCTCGCAGAGAAAATAGCCAAGAAAAATATAGAATCTTATATTGTATTTATTACATCGCATTTTGAAGTGGTTCTGGAAGCTTTTAAGGTGAGAGCTTTTCGGTTTATACCAAAAGAAATGCTGGAGGAAAGAATTCCGGAAGCCCTGGGTGCAGTTTTAAAAGAACTCAGCCTGCAAACTGAGGAATACTATATTATTAATACGGAGCTGCGGTTTGAGAAAATCTTTTACAGGGATATTATTTATATATTCAGAGATGGCAAGAATGCTGTATTTGTAACGAAATCGGGCAGCAAACATGAACGGAAGAGCCTTCGGCAGGTATATGCAAATTTGTCGCCAAATGATTTTGTTTTTATTGAAAAAGGCTATATTATAAACATTTTGCATGTGGTTGGGCTGATGGGAAATGTATTGGAAATGGAAGACAGGATTAGTCTGAAGGTCAGTCAGTCCAGACTTAAAGAGGTGAAAGAGAAAATACATACGTTCTGGAGGTACCATAAATGAACATATTTCTGAATGGATTACAGTTCCTGTTAACAGCTGCTGAAATACACATTTGTCTGAAAATGATGGGGATTTTCTTTGATAAAAGAGTATCCGGAAAGAAATATTATGTTTTATTGGAGACCCTGACAATCGTCATTGCCGGTATATTGGTAATGAACAGGCAGGTAATTCTATTTTCCAGATGGGTATTGCTATTGACCATTATTCTAACTTATCTTTCCGGATTTCTGCTGTACCGGGATAAGATCATAACAATATTTACGATCTCAGCGATTTTTAATATTGGCCTGGCGCTGTGCGACCTGATGAACATTTACCTGGTCAGTATATTGGTCAGGCGTCCTGACATCGGAATCTTCATTGACAACGATATCAGCTTCAGCCGTGTAATAATATTGCTGTTTACAAGGGTGGGAGCTTTCTTCTTATATAGACATTTAAAAGGTTTGTTTGAAAGATCATCCATCCGCATCAGCTACTATACAAAATGGCTTCTGCTACTTAGCGGAATTGGATTTATTGGTGTTTATAATTTTCAGGAAGTGTATGCAAATGAAGTTAGTATGGGATTCATAGCCGATTGGTTTCTGTTCTTTGCATTAATTCTTATGATCGCAATGATATTTGGCTTATATGTGATGTACCGGAATGAGAAAGAGAATACCAAGATGATACTCATTCGAAATCAGCTTTTAGAAGACAGCTGGGGTGATTTGAACCAGATGTACAGGGATAACCAGAAGATATTTCATGATCTGAAGAAACATGTGAATATTATGTACCGGTATATGAAAAGCGGAAAGCAGGATGCCGCCATGGAGTATATGGAAAGTATCATCGGACCGGTTCAGGCATTGAACGAATGTGTATGGTCCGGGAGCCAGATTATCGACTTAATCTTAAATTATAAAAAGACAGAGGCCATACATAAAAATATTCATATGAAATGTAAAGTTGATAAATTAAATAAGGTAACAGTAAAAGACAATGATATGTGCGTTATTTTAGGAAATCTGCTGGATAACGCTATAGAAGCGTGTGAATTAGTCCATTATGGCAGGAAATGGATTACCGTGGAAATTTCACAGAAAAACAGACTCCTGCTCATTGCCGTCAAAAACAGCATGGAAGTACAGCCGATCAAGAGAAATGGCCGCTTTGAGACCGCTAAACAGGATAAAAAACTGCATGGATTGGGAATGGAAAGCATACAGTCGGCGGCAGATAAATATGGAGGATGTGTGGAGTATGAGTTTGATGATCTGATTTTCCAAGTTTTTGTGACGTTATTTTTCTAGTTCAGTGAAGTGAAATCTTATTATGTGGTCAAAAAACCTATCGTTAACGGACATCGCAGGACAATTGGAAAAAAATGTGCTATGATCTCCCCATAGCAAGCAATGGTATATAAAAATTTAAGGAGGAGATTGATGACAAGAAATGAATATCGGGGGATTTTGGGAGAAAATGTGTGTACCCGATAGAAGTGTGAGTGAAGAAAAGTAAGTGGAATTCCTGGCGCTGTAACAGAAGGCAGCGGATTGGGATAAGAATGAATGTGAGGCAAAAGCTTGGGAGAAGCTTTTGCCTTATTCTTTGTCTGGATTTTTCAGCAAATATAGGTTATGATGCTTATATATCAATTATATGATGGCGGCATAGTGTGGGATTGCCATCATACAAGATAAAAGAGAGAATTATCGTTCCTGCAGCGATAATTCTATTTATTTACCAGGAGGATGAGTGTGTGAGATATGGAAAAATTATTATAGTACTTTTTGTAGCAATGCTGTTAAGTGGCTGTAAAAAAGAATCAGCAGATTCGAAAAATGACTGGGTGATTCAAATACAACATCAGGATGAGGAGATTACCACGCGTATAGACGCTGATTTCACAAAAAGTATTCCAATCAGGAGTCTGCAGTTTACATTAGGCGATAATCCAGTATTAAAGCAACCAGAAGATTTGTCGGATTTTTTAATACCAGATAAAAGTAAGGTAATTACTGAAGAAGAAAATTCGTACAGTGCGCAGTTAAATGGGAAATTTATAAGTATAAGTCCATATGTAAGTTATTTTATCAGGGATGAAGTTTTATCTAGTCGCTATACTATGGCATATAGTAGTGGAAATTCCTCTATGCTTTTCAAAACTCAATTTTTGATGGATATGGATAATAAGGAACTTGAAAATATAGATAAGGAGGCAGCAAGAGAACAAAGTGATGAGCTATTAAAAATGTTTGGCTGGACAAATCATGAAGAAGCGGAATGTTATGCAATGGATTATCGCAACATGAATAAGATACGCAGCAATCAGGAAGTTTATCTCGATGAAAATATGGAAGTTGATAAAGAATTAAATAAAGAGTGGACGCCGGATGAGAATGCATATCTGTTTTTATATCAGGGTTATCTGGAAGGTGAACAAATTTATAATTCTACTGAGCGTGGAGTGACTCCGTATGCCTGCATTATAATTGATAAAGAAGGTCCGGTTTATTGCGAAGTTGGCAGTCAGCAGAACATGAAAGATTGGAAAGAGAGCGATAGAGTAGTCACAGCAAATGAAGCATATGAGATCTGCATAAACAGATTAGAAAGCCTGATGATTTATCATGTTCAGATCGATAATTTAACATTACAGTATATCATTACGGATTTTTCCTATGAAAGTAATTCTGGAAAAGTAGAGCCAATCTGGACATTTCACTATACGTATGAACAAAAAAATCCGGATAATTCTATGAAAAAAATGGAGCATTTACTCCGAATTAATGCAATTGATGGAAGGATATTATGATGAAAAGAAAATGTTACGATATCTGGCGAATGTTTCGGTTGAACGTAATTGAAAATGTTTTTTCTATTAGGTTCATTGTAATAACGTTACTTTTGTGCATACTTTTTATTTTTTCTCAATTTGATGTAGTATATGGTATGGAAGAAGGAAAGTTCATGGGTTATAGTGATATAATAGGACTTTTTATAAATGTCATGCATTATGACCGTTTTAAGCCCCTTATGATCATTCTGCTTTCGGGAATATTTACTACGGAGTTTTGTAAGGAATGGATCAGCCATTTTGACAGGTTTATTTTAACGAGATGTTCGGTTAGAGGTTACATATATGGTAAGATTTTGGGTAATGTGGTTGCGATATATAGCAGTATGGCAATTGCTGTAACCGCATTTATTTTGTTTTTTCATTTTTATGTAAAGTTAGATATTATTGACTATTCTATACTGGAAAGTCAGATGAATGGATATGCACCATATGGAAATGTTAATTTAGAGGGAAAACCAATTTTGTATTTCGTAATTTTATCCACGATATTTGCAACTGGAGTAATTTTATTGACTTTACTGGGAATGGTTATTTCACTCTATTTTCCCAATATATTTGTTGCACTTGCTTCCCCATATATCAGTTATTATCTCCTGTGTTCAATAACGTTGTTTTTACCGGGACCGATGGAGTTTATAGGAATATTCATGGGAACCGTCACCATTAGTGATTATATGGGTTTAAACTTTCTGTATAATATGGGAATACTGGTTATCTTTATTATCATAGCATCTGTAGGGATTCGAAGAAAGGTGGAGAGGAGGTGTTTCCTTGACACTATTTAAAAATGCTATTCAGATTGTTGGTTATCAATTTAAAAGATGGAAGAGAGATTATCGGATCTATGTCCTGGCCATTTTAGTATGCATCCTGCTGGCGAAGAACATAGCAGGTGTACTTGAATTTTCTTATGAAACTGGTTATCGGATAAATCCCTGGATATTTCCGGTTTTGCTGGAAAGCTATTTTGTAAGCATGGGTTTGTTAAAGGTTTTGTTGCTATTTGGCATGATATTATTATTTTGTGATGCGCCTTTTTATGATGGGATGAAGCCTTATTTGATCATCCGGTGCGGAAGGCGGGCCGGATGCATTGGTGAGATCATCTACATAGCGGCGGCTTCTTTTGTATATGTATTATTTGTTTGGGGAATCAGTATATTGTGTTTACTTCCCAGAATCAGTTTTCAGTTAACCTGGGGGAAGGTTTTGGGTACCCTGGCTATGACAGAGGCGGGAGGAATCTACGCGCCAACGCTTTGCTTTAACAGTCAGATGATCTCTTCCTACCAACCGCTGGAAGCATCGTTGCTTACATTTTTAAATTTCTGGTTATTTGGCATCATAATCGGTCTGATCATCTATACTGCAAATATCTTTCTGAAAAATAAAATTACTGGTGTTATATTTGTCAGCTTTTTAATTTTAATGGATCCTGTATTTGCGTATTTGGAACAAGCCAGAAATTTTTGGTTTTCGCCAGCTTCCTGGGTGAGCATTTCCAGATTAAACCGAATTTCGGGCAGTGATTATCCCACTGAAAGTTATGTCCTGATCGTTTACCTGCTTGTAATAATGGGATTGATAGGAATCATATACTGGAAATCCAAAACAAAGATAGTGGAAATCAATTGTGCTGCTAATTAGAAGGAATTATATGGTTGGATGTAGTTTTCGTGTGATAGAAAGATCTAAACGAAAGGAATATAATGTATTTGCATTATACAAGGAAAAAGTATGAGTGATTTTGTGATCGAATTGGATAATGTAGTGAAGCGTTTTCAAAATGCGGTGGTTTTGGATCACATCACATTATCATTTGATAAGGGCCGCATTTATGGATTAATTGGACGGAATGGATCTGGTAAGACCATGCTGTTGAAATGTATTTGTGGATTTGTTGTACCCACATCGGGTAAAATATCTGTAAATGGATCGGATATCGCGCAGTCTGATTGTTTTACGAAAGATATGGGAATCATCATTGAAACCCCAGGATTTCTGCCGGATCACACTGGTTATGAAAATCTGAGATACCTTGCCAGAATCCGGGGGAGAATCGGAAAGGAAGAAATCAGAAATGCAATCGTTAAAGTGGGGTTAGACCCGGACGACAAAAAGAAGGTTGGTAAATATTCACTTGGCATGAGACAGAGGCTGGGAATTGCCCAGGCGATTATGGAAAACCCTTCTATTTTACTGCTGGACGAACCCATGAATGGACTGGACAACCAGGGAGTTGAAGAAATGAGGCAGCTGTTGCTGAACTTAAAGGAAGAAGGAAGGACGATAATTCTGGCGAGCCACAGCAGGGAAGATGTTGAAATACTGTGTGACTATGTAGCAATGCTGGATAAAGGCCGTTGCTTAAGTCACTGGCAAACATAGGCTAACTTATATATAAAGAGCAATTCTTATATAAAGAGCAAGTCATATATAAAGGATAATTCAAATATAGACTCAATTATTTACATGAACCAAATGCCCACGGAATCTATTTAGTTAAAGTTCCTGTGGGCATTCGTTTTGAATAAATACAAATTATATTTCATAAATAAAAAATCCCTATTGACAAAATATATTAATCTACATATAATTCCTATAAGAATAATATAAATTGTATGATATATCATAAGGTAAACTGCAATAGCAGCAAGAAAGGATTCATAATGACAGAAGAAATCGAGAAATTAAAGAGAGAGAAAGACACCGTAATACTCGCCCACTACTATGTGGATGGTAAGGTACAGGAAATCGCTGACTATGTAGGAGATTCTTTTTACCTGAGCAAGTTAGCAACCACAGTGAAACAAAAGAACATTCTTTTTTGCGGGGTATCTTTTATGGGTGAAAGTGCAAAGCTGCTGAATCCGGAGAAAAGAGTAGTAATGGCGGATATTTATGCAGACTGCCCCATGGCGCATATGGTGGATGTAAAGGCGATCGAAGAGGTCAGAGAGCAGCATCCCGGCGCAGCGGTAGTCTGTTATGTAAATTCATCTGCGAACATAAAAGCGCATTCAGACGTATGCGTAACCTCTTCCAATGCTGTTGATATTGTGCGGGCGCTGCCGCAGAAAGAGATATTCTTCATTCCCGACAATAATTTGGGAAGATATGCTGCATCGCAGATACCGGAGAAGCAGTTTATTTTTCACGATGGATTCTGTCATGTACATAAAAGTATCACCAGACAAAATGTTCAGCGGGCAAAGGAACTGCATCCGAATGCATTGGTTCTGGCACATCCGGAATGCAGTATGGATGTGCTGGAGATTGCAGATTTTGTAGGAAGTACTGCGCAGATTATTGACTATGCTGCAAGGAGCGGTAAGGATGTTTTTATTATCTGCACGGAGATTGGGATTTTTTACGAGCTTCAGCAGAAAAATCCTGATAAGAAATTTTATTCCGTGGGGCATCGCCAGTTTTGTCCCAATATGAAGAAGATCAGTCTGGATAAAGTTCTGTATCAATTACAAAATATGGACAACAGTGTGGAATTGGATGAATCAATCATGGAGCGTGCCAGAAGACCATTGGAAAAAATGTTGGAATTAGGTGGGAAATAAACAGGATTAAAAAGTGGCAGTATCACCCTGAGGGTATACTGCCACTTTTTAGGCTGATCGGTTTTCTTGATTACTGATGGCCTTATGTATATTTAACATCAGCCGTCCAGGCTTAAATTCATATATTTTAATATGCGGTTAAACCACTGCTGGGTCACATACTCGTTGGGATGCTGGTCAGCAGTTGTACCTGCCTTGTCGGGCCTTCTGTGATAAAGATCTCTGGAAAATTTATAGAATTTTTCATATTTAATATTTGGCAGGGCATGATTTGATAAAATTCGTTGTAATTCTTTGTTGAATGCCCGGGATTTACGGTTAATTCTGCTTTTTTTAATACCGGGCGCATAAGCAGATTTCGATATAACATAAAAGTTATAGGAAGGATATCTGCGTGCAAGAGAAAGATAATAATCTGCATATACCTGAGCCTGTTTACGGGTCTCAGTACGTTTGCGAGCCTTTCGAATATCGTTTCCTTCTATGATCAGGGCTACTGAATAGTGCACATTTTTAGGATTGTCGCGATCCAGAAGTTTCTGAAGATACGCGCCTCCTTGTGGATGGGTACTGTCATAAGAAGTGGAAAAAAAAGAACTCTCGGACAGAATGGTCTGCCGCCTGGATGGCGGCAGGAACCATAATATCCCAGATCCTGACTTAGTAATAAAAAATAAATCTTTTCCTTTTACCCATTTTCCATAGTTTATATTCTGAGGTTTCTTTGTATCTCCGTCTCTTCTGGAACCTTCCATCAGGGCAGTTCCGGAAGCACCTGTGAATATAACTTTTTCTGCTTTTTTCGAGTGTCTTTTCATTCCATTTGCGGTTGCTGCAAACGCGGTTGTCTTAGTGGCATAAAGTCCTGTCAGGACAGACAGGATACAGATTACGATAAGGAAAGATTTGTTTTTTACCATGCAGTATGTCCCTTCTTAAGATTTATTTTCTGGTTGATCTCTTTCTCATTGTAGGATCCAGTATTTTTTTTCGGATTCTAAGGCTTTCCGGGGTAATCTCTAAGAGTTCATCCGTATCAATAAATTCCAGTGCCTGTTCCAGACTCAGTACTCTTGGAGTCGTCAGTTTTAAGGAATCATCGGATCCGGATGCACGGGTATTTGTCAAATGCTTGCTCTTGCATACATTTAATTCAATATCTTCCGCTTTGCCGTTCTGTCCGATAACCATTCCTGCATATACTTTTTCACCGGCACCAATAAACAGGGTACCACGTTCCTGGGCGCTGAAAAGTCCATAGGCTACGGATTCACCGGATTCAAAAGCAATTAAGGAGCCTTGTTTACGATACTGGATATCACCCTTGTATGGACCATATCCGTCATAAGTAGTATTTAAAATACCATTTCCCTTTGTGTCTGTTAAGAATTCACCACGATAGCCGATGAGACCTCTGGCCGGGATTGAGAATTCCAGACGGGAATAACCGCCTCCTGCAATACTCATGCCCTGTAATTCACCTTTACGAAGGCTTAACTTCTGAATAACGGTTCCGGAGAACTCTTCCGGTACATCCACATAAGCAAGTTCCATTGGCTCTAATAATTTGCCGCGTTCATCCTTTTGGTAGAGTACTTCGGCTTTACTTACTGCAAATTCATATCCTTCGCGGCGCATATTTTCGATCAGTACAGATAAATGCAGTTCGCCACGTCCGGAAACTTTATAAGCTTCTGTAGTTTCTGTTTCTTCAACACGAAGGCTGACGTCCGTATTTAATTCACGGAACAGTCTGTCACGGAGGTGTCTGGAAGTTACGTATTTTCCTTCCTTACCAGCCAGAGGGCTGTCGTTTACCATAAAATGCATGGCGATAGTCGGCTCTGAAATCTTCTGGAATGGAATAGCATCTACATCTTCCTGTGCACAAAGAGTATCTCCGATATGAAGGTCAGCGATTCCGGAAATTGCAACAATAGATCCGATGGTTGCAGATTGAACTTCCACTTTGCTAAGTCCGTCAAATTCATATAATTTACTGATTTTCACTTTTTTTTGTTTTTCAGGCTCGTGATGGTTGACCAAAACAACTTCTTGGTTTACTTTTATAGTACCCCGGTCTACTTTACCTACACCAATACGTCCTACATATTCATTGTAGTCGATGGTGCTGATTAATACCTGGGTAGGGGCTTCCGGATCACCTTCCGGAGCAGGGATGTAATCTAAAATTGTTTCAAATAAAGGAGTCATATCCTTTGCTTCATCCGTCATATCCAGAACAGCGTGTCCTGCTTTTGCAGAAGCGTAGACAAATGGGCAGTCTAACTGCTCATCGGAAGCATCCAGGTCCATGAATAATTCCAGGATCTCATCGATAACTTCATTTGGTCTGGCTTCCGGACGGTCAATTTTATTGATACAGACAATTACCGGGAGATTTAATTCAAGGGCTTTGCGGAGAACAAATTTTGTCTGCGGCATAGAACCCTCAAATGCGTCAACAACGAGAACAACGCCATTTACCATTTTTAATACACGTTCCACTTCGCCACCGAAGTCTGCATGTCCAGGTGTATCAATGATGTTGATTTTCGTTCCTTTGTAATAAACGGCTGTATTCTTGGATAAAATCGTAATGCCGCGTTCACGCTCGATATCGTTGGAATCCATGACACGTTCTGCGACTTCCTGATTGGCGCGGAATACACCACTTTGTTTTAATAGCTCATCAACTAATGTGGTCTTACCATGGTCAACGTGGGCGATGATGGCAATGTTACGAATATCTTCTCTTTTCATAAAATGATTTTCCTTCTTTCCATATAATGAACAAAATATAACTCATACAGTTTATCATATTTTTCCCAGATTACAAGGGGTTTTGTCGATTTTAAGGGACATTCATTCAGAATTCTAAAAAAAATAATGAAATTTTAAAATTTTATGGTTCTAAAAGTGATTTTCGCCGAATAGATATAATAATATACAAAATACGAAAAGAGATACTTCGTAAGAAGAAGGGAGAACTATTATTCATGACAGATAAGATTATTGAAAACAATCAGGTATCCATTATTGGAGAAATTGCATCAGGCTTTACTTTCAGCCACGAGGTGTTTGGGGAGGGATTCTACATGTTAGACGTGCTGGTCAAAAGACTCAGCGATTCCCTGGACAGAATACCGGTGATGATTTCAGAGAGACTGATTGACGTGACACAGGATTACCAGGGAGAATACATACAGATCACGGGGCAGTTCCGCTCCTACAACAGACATGAAGAAAAAAAGAACAGGCTGGTGTTGTCCGTATTTGCCAGAGAGGTCACTTTCGTAGAAGAAGAAAATGACAAGGTGAAGACAAATCAGATATTCCTGGATGGCTTTATCTGTAAGCCGCCGGTATATCGTAAGACCCCGCTTGGAAGAGAAATATCCGATATGCTGGTTGCAGTCAACCGCCCATATGGCAAATCGGACTATATTCCCTGCATTTGCTGGGGAAGAAATGCAAGGTTTACTTCCGGTTTCGCCGTAGGTGGACATGTGCAGGTATGGGGACGAATACAAAGCAGAGAGTACATGAAAAAACTGGAGGGAGATATTACTGAAAAAAGAATTGCTTATGAAGTATCGGTAAGCAAGTTGGAATATATGGAATAAGTGTTGCATTCTTTATTTAACTGTAGTAAAATAATAAAACTGATAATGTAGTTAGGTATATGGCGGTTTAACCACCGGTCAGTTAAGAGAGGTATGCTATGGATAAAGGTTCAGTACATATATTTTGTGGTGAAGGCAAGGGTAAAACGACTGCAGCTATCGGTCAGGGGATCCGCGCTGCCAGCCAGGGCAAATCTGTGATTGTTATACAGTTTCTGAAGGGCAGAATGGTCGAAGAGATCAGTTTTCTGCAGCGTTTGGAACCGGAGATTAAGCTGTTTCGGTTCGAAAAATCAGATGAATCCTTTGATAGTCTGATCGCAGAAGAAAAGGAAGAAGAGGCGCAGAATATTCGCAATGGAATGAATTTTGCAAAAAAGGTTCTGGTAACAGAGGGGTGCGAAGTCCTGATTTTAGATGAAGTACTGGGACTGATTGAACACGGAATTGTGACAATAGATGATATCCGCACTTTAATTGAAGCGAAGGATGATGAGACAGAGCTTATTATGACCGGGATCTGCTCCGGGCAGGAACTCTGGGACTGTGTTGATGAAGTGACACAGATGTCGACGATTCATAAAATCGAAAACAATTGTTGACAAGGATTTTTAATGATGCTATAGTTAGATTAACTGAATAGGTTTGATAGAGGTCGCGTGTTTCATCAGTATAAAATTGGATATGTTCAGGCATAGATGAAGATTTTAGAAAGGGAAAGACGCCGAAAGGTGCGGTACCTGTAGCCGTATTCTTGGGCATATGGCGAAAAGCTATATGACTGTCATCATATTTTATATGATGGGGAGCTATCCAAAAGAATTTTTTACGTAATCTTTAGGGGCAGGCTCTTTAGCCTGTCCTTATTTTTTTAAGGAGGAAAAGCACATGGCAATATTTACAGGCGCAGGTGTGGCAATTGTTACACCGATGAAAGAAAATGGAGACGTTAACTTTGAAAAATTAGGAGAGATTCTGGAAGATCAGATCGCAAATGGAACAGATGCAATTGTTATCTGCGGTACGACCGGTGAATCTGCTACTTTGACTCATGAAGAACATTTAGAAACAATTAAATATACCATTGATAAAGTAGCAAAAAGAATTCCGGTAATAGCGGGTACAGGATCAAACAGCACAGATACAGCGGTGTATTTATCTGTAGAAGCTGAGAAATACGGGGCTGATGGTCTTCTTCTGGTATCACCATATTATAATAAAGCAACTCAAAAGGGATTGATCAAGCATTATACGACAATTGCAAATGCAGTTAAGATTCCGATTATTTTATACAATGTGCCAAGCCGTACCGGATGTAATATTTTACCGGAAACCGTAGCAGAACTTGTTAGTAATGTGGAAAATATCGTTGGCATCAAAGAAGCCACCGGAAATATTTCCCAGATTGCTAAGCTGATGCAGCTTACGGACGGTAAAATTGATTTGTATTCCGGAAATGACGATCAGGTAGTTCCGCTCTTATCATTAGGCGGTAAAGGAGTTATTTCCGTATTATCCAACATTGCACCACAGCAGACACATGACATGGTGGAAAAATTTCTTCAGGGTGATATTGAAGGCAGCCGTAAGATCCAGCTGGATGCACTGCCATTGATCAATGCACTGTTTAGTGAAGTGAATCCGATTCCTGTTAAAAAAGCTATGAATCTGATGGGTATGGAAGTAGGACCCCTTCGCGGACCGTTAACGGAGATGGAAGATGCCAATGCAGAAAAACTTGCAAAAGAAATGGTGGATTTCGGATTAAAACTGTCATAAGCACAATAAGGAGTAACGTATGATAAAGATAATAATGCATGGCTGTAATGGAAAAATGGGCCAGGTGATCAGCCAGATTGTAAAGGAAGATCCCAATGCTCAGATTGCAGCAGGGATTGATATTGTAGATATCAGGGATAATGGATATCCGGTTTTTACAAATATCAGGGAATGTGACGTGCAGGCGGATGTTGTAATCGATTTTGCTTCGGCGAAAGCGGAAGATGCCCTTCTGGATTTCTGTAAGGAACGAAACCTTCCGGTGGTTGTCTGTACGACTGGCCTTTCAGAAGACCAGATTGCAAGAGTTAAGGAAACCAGCAAAGTAGTAGCGGTATTAAAATCTGCAAACATGTCTCTTGGGGTGAATACCCTTTTGAAATTGCTGCAGGATGCTGCAAAGGTACTGGCTCCGGCAGGATTCGATATGGAGATCGTGGAGAAGCATCATAAACATAAAGTGGATGCTCCCAGCGGAACGGCACTTGCTATGGCCGACAGTATGAATGAAGCTTTGGGAAATCAGTATACCTACAAATTTGACAGAAGCCAGGAACGTAAAGAGCGGGATGCAAAAGAAATCGGTATTTCTGCTGTACGAGGAGGCAATATTGTGGGTGAACATGAGGTGTTCTTCGCAGGAACCGATGAAGTAATCGAGTTTAAGCATACGGCTTATTCCAAAGCGATATTTGCCAAAGGTGCTGTGGAGGCTGCTAAATTTCTGGCTGGAAAAGAAGCAGGATTTTATGATATGAGCGATGTAATAGCAGCAAAATAAATGAAGTAATGATCTGAACCCCGTAGCAGTCTGCGGGGTTTTTAATCCCAGAGCCATACGCTTTTGTGGAGCCGTTAAAGCAGAGCGTGTTTTGTGACGCACAGCTGTCAGAAATCAATTTAAAACACGCTCTATCAGACTGAACTTGTCGTACAGCCCTGGGGAATATAGAAGCAAGGGGGATATTTTTGTGGAACAGGATTATGAAATGAGATATTTAAAAAGTCTTGCTAAGCTCTATCCTACGATAGCAGCAGCTTCAACAGAAATTATTAACCTCCAGTCCATTTTGAACCTGCCAAAGGGAACGGAACATTTTTTGACTGACATTCATGGAGAATATGAACAGTTTCTTCATGTGCTGAAAAATGGCTCCGGGTCTGTCCGCAGGAAAATTGATGAAGAATTTGGAAATACCTTAAGTAGCCGGGATAAAAAAAGCCTGGCTACTTTAATTTATTATCCAAAGCTCAAATTGGAACTGGTGGAGAAGACGGAAGATAATCTGGAAGACTGGTATAAGATTACCCTGCACAGGCTGATACAGATCTGTAAGCGTGTGGCATCCAAATATACCAGATCAAAGGTGCGTAAGGCATTGCCCAAGGACTTCTCCTATGTAATTGAAGAGCTGATTACGGAAAAAGAAGAGGTGCAGGATAAAGAAGCCTACTATAATTCAATCCTGAATACGATTATTCGGATTGGCAGTGCAAAGGAAATGATTATTGCCCTGAGTAATCTGATTCAGCGGCTGGTTATTGACCATATACATATTGTTGGAGATATATTCGACAGGGGGCCAGGACCTCATATCATTATGGACAGGCTGATGACCTATCATTCTGTGGATATCCAGTGGGGAAATCACGATGTCGTGTGGATGGGTGCGGCGGCTGGACATAAAGCCAGTATAGCAAATGTCATCCGTATTGCGGCGCGCTATGGGAATCTGGATATGCTGGAAGAAGGGTATGGGATCAATCTGATACCCCTTGCAAACTTTGCCATGAACACTAACGGGAATGATAAGTGCAGCTGTTTTAAGATTAATTATGATAAGGAAGAGTATAATACCAAGGATCTGGAATGGGACTGCAGAATGCAGAAGGCAATAGCGATTATACAGTTCAAGCTGGAAAGCCAGGTTATCATGCGCCGCCCGGAATTCGGGATGGAAGACAGGCTTTTGCTGGATAAGATTGATTATGAAGCAGGTACGATTCAACTGGAAGGCAAGGTTTATCCTTTATCTGATACGAATTTTCCAACTGTAGACCCTAAGAATCCTTATGAACTCTCGGCTGCGGAAAAAGAGGTAATGGACCGCCTGCAATCTGCCTTTATGAAATGTGAAAAGCTGCAAAAGCATGTTAGATTCTTGTTTTCCCATGGGAGTTTATATAAAATCTTTAATTCCAATCTTCTATATCACGGGTGCATGCCGCTAAATGAAGACGGCAGCTTTAAAAAGGTAAAGGTTTTTGGAACGGAATACAGCGGAAAAGCGCTTTATGATATTTTAGAGATCTATGCAAGAAAGGGTTATTATTCCGTATTGGATAAAGAGGAACGGGAAAAGGGGCAGGATATTCTCTGGTATATCTGGAGCAATGGGAATTCTCCTGTTTTCGGAAAAGACAAAATGACCACCTTTGAACGTTATCTGATTAAGGACAAAGAAACCCATCATGAAGAAAAAAATCCATATTACCGCTATATTGAGAAAGAAGAGACGGTCAACCGTATTCTGGAAGAGTTCGGACTGGATATGAACCAGTCGCATATTATCAATGGGCATATGCCGGTGCAGCTTTCCAAGGGAGAGACACCGGTGAAATGCAATGGCAAGCTGTTGATCATTGACGGGGGATTTTCCAAGGCATACCAGAAGGTAACCGGAATTGCAGGTTATACGCTGGTCTATAATTCTTATGGACTTCGTCTGGTAGCACATGATCCATTTACTTCTATGGAGGATGCGATTGCAAAAGAGACAGATATACATTCTGAGAGTATGGTCGTGGAGCAGATGATGCGGCGCAGGCTGGTTGCGGATACGGATATTGGTAAAGAACTGCAGCAGACGATCAAGGAACTGGAAAGCCTGCTGTCAGCATACCGGCATGGAATTATAACAGAAAAGATTTGAAATTGCCGGTTTTGGCAAAATGGAGCTTCGCTTTTAGGCGTAAGCTCCATTTTTTATTTATAATGTTATTTTTTTGGTTTTTGAATAGGAACTGTAGATTTTTAACTTACCAACTTTCTTATAACCCCTCAGACGGAAGGTATAGGTCTGTCCTGGTTTCAGTTTTGATTTTGTATAAGAGGTTGATTTCTTACCTTTCGTGGCAATGAGTCTGAACCTGCCTTCGCCGGTTTTCATATAAATCTGGAAACCGTCTGCTTTAAATTTATTCTTCCAGGTTATTTTTATTTTGCCGGAACCATGCTTTTTACATGTAATACTGGTTTTGGATGGTGCGCTGGCAGTTGTATGCGTCTTAGAAAAATCGCCTTCTTTCACCACATTTGCGGACTGGTTATAAGCTTTCACCCGGTATTTATAAATGCTGGAAGATCTTACACTGGTATCTTTATAGCTGGTATATTTGGTTTTCTTTACAGTAGTCCATTTTCTTGTTTTACTGCTATAGCGGGAAATGATGTATCCCTTGGCTCCGGTTACTTTTTTCCAGCTTATTTTAACTGCGTTTGGTTTGCTGTAAACTGTTTTTAGTCCTGCCGGTTTTGCAGGTTTTGGCACTGCAGGCAGAGTGGTCCGCCAATGTGCATAAACCGTAACATTGTTTTTAAAATTGCAGATTGTGTCTTGCGTTAATGGAACCCCTCCGGATGCCATTGTAAACCAGCCCAGGAACTGATATCCGTTACGTGAAGGGGTTGGAAGTGTTCCCAGAGGTTCATTTTCCACCACGGTTTTGGAGGTGGGACTAACGGTGCCTCCATTTGCGTGAAAAGTTAGGGTATAAACCGATGGTTTCGGTTCCGTATTTTCTTTTTCCCACAGGGCGGTAAAGCTAACATTGTTTTCCGGAAGGATAAAGATCTCACCGGCCTGGTATGTTTCGTTACCGGTACTCCAGCCAATAAATTTATATCCGGTCTTTTTGTAAGGATTCTGAGGAAGACTGATTTGTGTGCCTGCTTCGGCCAGAATCATCTTAGGATTATCGCCCACGGCATCAGTACCTCCTGAAAAAGAAACCGTGTATTTGTCTTTTTCAGGATTTTCTCCTTTTGTAACATTGACAGCAGAAAACGCTTCTGCATTTACGGTGTCAGCTCCATCCAGTGAGGCAGTTACTTTTATGATTATGGTTCCCGGAGCAGATATGGTTAGTTTATTTCCAGCCAGGAGAGCGCTGCCTGTCTGGTCTTCCTCTATTTCATAATGAAAAAGAATGTGGTTCTGGTTATGTCCCGGTATTTGGCAATCGCCTGATAATTCGGCTGTAGCACTTAAAGTGGTGTCGGTCTCTGTAATTTCGGCTGGGATCTGAATGTTCTGGTTCTCCAGGTTCAGATTAGTGATGCGGCATGTACAATCCAGAATATCTTCTTCCCACTGTGCGGTTAGTATCAGATTTTCTTCCGGCATAGTGATTATCTGACCCTCATCGTAGGTATAGTTTCCATCACTCCAGCCAATGAACCGGTAACCAGGTTTCTCATAGGGATTTGCGGGAAGCGAAACTGCAGTTCCTGCTTCGGCCTCAATATTTGCGGGATTTTCACCGTTTATGTTATCCCCGCCTTCAAAGGAAATTGTATAAATTTCTTTTGGAGGATCAGCTTCTTTAGAAACGCTGATTACCGCATCTGTTTCTGCAGTTTCAGCCTTGCTGCCTTTTAAGGAGGCAGTTACTTTTATTGAGACATTCCCGGCAGAAGAAACTGTCAGTACATCATCCTTTAAAAGCGCACCGGATGTCTGGTCCCCGGTAATTTCATATTGGTATGAAATCGTTAATTTATCATGCCCTTCTGCCTGGCAATCTCCGGTTATATTTGCAGAAGCATCCAGATACACATTCATACTTTCCTGATCGGCAGGAATACAGACATCCTGGTTATCCAGATGCAAACCGCTTATCTTACAGGAACACTCATCGGAAGGTATCCCGGTGGTGCGGTTACCAATCACTTCCCATTCCCGGATGCCCACTGCATTGCCAGCAGCATTTTTATTCATACTATGGAAAAAGAGGCGTATATATCTCTGGGTAACCGGTGTATCCAGGGTAAAGGTATCAGTCAGATCTTTTTCATCGCTGTCGGTATGAGTTTTGGTTTCAATTGTGGTCCATTCAATCTGATCATCAGAAACCTGTATCTCATAATTGGTTGCAAAGGTCTTCAGATAAAATTTAATATTGATTTGCCGGACGTCGATGTTCTTATTTCCCAGATCGGCAGAGATCCAGGAGGTTTTGGCGGCGGAGCCTCCTTTAATGGCATTACCTTCCCATCTGGTGTCCAGACTGCCGTCAATTGCATGTGTTACGGGATACAGTCCCTGGCCGGATTCTTTTGCCAGACCATTCAGTATAAGATTGCCGTTTGCGACATCAGGGTATTTGTCATCGGTGCCGGTATCTTCCGATACGGTAATTTGAATGCTGGTATACAACCCTGCGTGGTTATAGGTTCCATCCAGAAGCTTGGGATATCCGGTCAAGGTATAAACGCCTGCTTTTTGTGGGCGGTATCCTTCTGTAAGCCAATTAATTTTTACTTGTTCGCGGCTTAAATCCTGATAAGTAACCATCATGGAATCAGGCAGAGGTAAATCTGAAAATGAGGTATTAAAATCTACGGCAGCAGGGGCAAAATTTTCGGTATCTAATTTATAAATCTGTTTGCTATCCTGAGCAAACACGGTTTCTTCCTGGGAAATATCCTCATTTTTTGAGACTGGTAAGATTTCAAATATAGTAGGTATCGTTCCTTTTGGCCATTTTATATGAAGGAAAAGGACATCTTCTTCTCCGGTAAAAGGAAAGCTGTTGATACCGGCAGATAATTTCCCCAGGTTTTTCACCGATATTTTGTTACCATCATAGATGGCGGCAGTTACCTCAGCATTGCTGGCAGCCTGGGCATCCTGGAGAATGGTAACGGATTGAAGCCTTGTATTTTCTGTGAGTGTATACTCCAGATAATCATTCCCGTCAGATGCAGCTGCTGATGTGTAAACCGTTGTAATGTTTTTATCAATCAGCTTAGTAAGATCTCCGGAGAGGGTTCCTGTAATTTCTGGTATTTCGCTAATCTGGGTTTTGTTGATCTCAATATCATTGATCTTCAAAGCGTTTTCGTTTTCTTTTGTAATCAGAATTCTAAGGTAACGCCCCATTTTGCCATTCAGATTCTTTGTAATACGGTAGAAGATATTATCCCTGACAGCATCACCGCCGCCGTTCACGGCTTGTGCAAAATCTTCCCAGGCAGCTTTATCCTCTGATATCTGGAATTTTGCGTCATAGAAACGTGTACTTTCATCACTGGTTGTGATTCTTATGTCATAAACGGGAACGGTTGCTCCAAGATCAATTATAATGGACATATCTTTCTTCTGTGTGGCGTTGGTCAAAGCATAAGTAGACGTATCCCCGTCAAACAGGTTTTCCCATTTTCCTTCTTTCAGTGAGGTAAAGCTGGTTTCTGCCACAATAGGATTAATTGAAAAGTCTCCGATATAAACGTCCAAAGCGCTAAGGTCAAATTGTATAGTCTGGTCTGTTTCATTCAGCAAACGGACGTATCTTGCTTTTTCACCGTTTATCTGGTCAGGAACATTTGTCCAGATAATTCCGTTTTCAGAATATTGAAGGGAGAGCGCTTTTCCGGCATCGCCTGTCTGATACGAAATACGTTCTAACGGTGCAAGATTATGCATTTTTATGCCCAGATACTCACCGGGTGCTAACTGTATTCCGGAAGCCTCTGACATATGATACATTCTGTCCTCTTTTATTACGGTATTCATAAGGGGCGTTTCCAGATTGCTGTATAAACCAAATGATTTTTCCTGTGAACCGTTTACCGTAAACTCGCGAATATAGGTCCAGAAATCTGGTTTGGAGGCTGTTCCTTTTTGGGTCAGGCGAAGTCGGATATAACGTGCCTTTATATTAATATCGCGGATACTCAGTTTATGCGTATCCACATTTGGAGCGATTGTAGTCCAGTTCGTACCATCTTTTGAGTATTCCAGGCATCCGTTATGAAAATAATCGTGATCGCTGTCTGTTTTTCCCTGCAGAATATCAAGGGAATGAACAGGTACGACATTACCCAAGTCAACACCAAAATAATCGCCTTTTTCCTGTACAGTCTGATAAGAAGCATAGGTTGTGGGATCCCCATCAAAAACTTTGGCCGATTCGGCATTATCATTTTTTTCAACACCGCTTAGCACTGCATAAAATGATGGGCTGAATTCGGAAGGATTGGGATTCAGATATGGTTCCAGAAGATTCTTAGCCTGTGCTGCAGCTTTGGAGACAAAGGGTTCCAGGCGTTTACTTCCAGCGAGAGCCATTCGGTCTGAGCCACTGTAAGATGGATATGATGCCTGGGTTTCCAGCGATTTCGCTGCCGTGGCAAAATCACTCCAGGACTTCTGTGTATCGCCATCCTGAAATGCTGTGATGGATGAAAGGACTGCTTTTCCTCCTGTGGCAATATCATTTAAAGATTTAAGCCAGGGATCCAGTTCCTGTATCAAAGGTAAATTATTACATTGCTCATAAAATACCTGGACAGAAGAAATGATATGCTCAAATTCAGCTATTAAATCCAATACATCGCTGTCCTCACCCAAAAGTGCTCCATTCATGATTTTAGATGATACGGTATCCAGTTTTTCTGCAAGGTACTCAGACTCCGGAAATCCAGCCGGTACTCTTCCTGAACCGGGGCAGTTGGATACATTTCTGGCTATGGTAAAATATGCGTCATAAACCTCCGGCTGAAGATATTTAAAAGAATTTTCAAAGACCTGATTCGCTTGGTTCTCATAGTCAGTGTTGTTCCAGAACAACGCTGCAAGCTGGAACAGACCCGGCTTGTTGGCCTGGGCAAAACGGCTGGGGTTTGAAACTGCGCCTGCCAGCCCTTTTACATCACTTCTTGCATAATGGGTAATGTCTCCTAAGTAAATTCCGGATGCTCCATGTTCATTTACCGGATAATTCAACCAGAATACGGGGGCATGTCCTGTTTTTTCTTTTAAGAAGTTTACGGTATCCTGGGTGATAGGGGAATTTACGTCATCACCCGTCCAATAAAGATCGATGGTATCGTTCAGGCTCTTCAAGGTTTCCAGTTCCTGACCATTTCCGCTCCATGCCTTGTTATATCCCTGGGGGCAATAGGTCAAGCGCCGGCATCCTTTTTTCTGAATAAAATCACGATCCAGCAGGTTAAGCAGGCGAACAACTTCAGCATGGGTACCTGCGCCAAAATCATCATTTAGTACGTCGAATTTACGTACACCCGCATCGTAAAGCTGTGAGAATTTTGCCAGAAGTTTCTCATAGTTTTCCTGGAACTTGCTGTTATATTCATCAGAACCGACTTGGTATGAGCTTAAACGGTTAAAAAAATACGAAATGTGAACAGACCAGGCATAGTCAACTTTCGTCTCCAGGCCTGTCTGAACCAAATCCCTGATCTTGTCTAAATCTTCCTGCGGGTACAGGGAATCGTTTTTGTGATAAGGGTCGGTCTTAGATGCGTAAACATAGGTATTCATTTTGAAATCTCTTGCAAACCGCATAAGGCTTTTCCTGTTGGCATAATCCCATCCTCCGTAGAATCCTTCTATAAATCCACGGGTTGCCATAGCAGCATAATCTTCAATCTGAACATTCAAAAACCGATCTCCTGCAAAAGAGGAAAACATCATCTGCAGCGTAGCAAGTCCATAATATACGGCATTTGTATCGCGGCCTAAGAGGACAATCGTACCCTCGGCAAAGTTTCCTTTCCGGGCAGACAAAAGGTAAGCGTCCGTCTGGCGAAACAGTTCCTGATTTTGAACGGTTACCTGGGTGGCGGCATACTGGTCAACCTGTTTTTTGCTTCCGTTAATTCCAAGCAGGATATTAGATTTGCCTTCTGCGATCTGGTTAGAAATCGTCATATTCCTGTCATAATTTGTAAGAATTTCTTCTAAAAAACTACGGGTATACTGGTCGATTCCATCTTCCAAAACGACATTGACGTCTTTTCCAATGACAAACTCTTTCTGAGGTTTGCTGTCATAAGAAATGGATTGAGGAATGGGGTAAATTTCATAGTTGTCCGGTGACTCGGCATAACCCTCCTGAAGCTGTTTTTCTGCATCTGACGGCTTCGTGAACGCCAGAGCCGGAATGACACTTGTAAACAGCACAACAAATGCAATAAAATAGCTGATAAAGATTTTTACATGTTTGTTCATCATAACTCTACTCTCCTTTTATTATAAGTTTATTGATTGAAAATCAGGGAGATTTCTGAGAAATCTCCCTGATGACGAGGTTATTATGAAAATCTTCTTTTGTCAATGGTTTGGGATAATTGTACAAAATAAAAGTACTTTTAGAAACATTGATGATAATAATGACGTAAAAAAATTTTTGACTAATGTTATTATTGTGCGATTAGTCACGATGTGCTGCTACTGTATCAGACGGTTGTACAATATTTAGGCTGTAATTGTCATTGCTATGGATGAAACGATATAATTTGTCATACTTATTTATTAATAACTTGGGTGCAAGAGGGGTATGAGAGGGGAACGCTTTGCAGCCGACAGGTTGTGCCGCTCCATTCACCATTACTTCCATGAACAAAGTCTGTTCTTAAATAAATTATTAAGTAAAACGCTTTCTCTATTTTATCTGTGATTTTGTACAGAAAATATTGATGTATACTCGTTATTATGATAAAAATAACATATAAAACAGAGTAAATGAGTTGATTTAAATGGGGACTAGTGAAAACAGTTTCCCAAAAAGGAGGAAAATCATGAAAAGAGGGTTAAGTGTAATTTTATGTGCTGCTATGGTATCAGGAACATTGGCCGGATGCAGTTCAGTCAACAGTAATACGAGTGAACAGCAAAATGTGAATACGGACAATAAGGAAAGTACGGAGAACGGGGTAAGTTCAGAGAATGAAGAAAGTACGAAGAATAAGGTAGAAACAGAGAATGAGGAAAGTACAGAGAATAAGGAAAATACAGAAAAAATGGAATCCTCCAGCGTGAAAATCTGGCATGACGGGGATGAGGCTATCATGAAGACAATTCAGGATACTGTCAATAAAACCCTGGAAAAGGATCAGATAAACGTAACATTTGAAAAGAAAACAGGATTGACGGATCAGATCAAGTTATATGGCAACGATGCTGAAAATGGACCGGATATGTATCTGTATGCACATGATTCTCTGGGAACTTTTGTTGAAATGGGAGTTCTGGCGCCTATTACCGATGTGATTGGCAAAGAAGAACTGCAGAATCTTCTGCCAATGACGGTGGACGCCGGTGTGTATAAAGAAAAGCAGTATCTTCTGCCCGTTTATTTTGAAACACTTCTGCTGATGTACAATAAGGATATGTGGCAGGGAGAGATCCCGGATACTACGGAGGGGATTTATGACTATATGAAAGCAAATACAGATACGGCAAATGGTACTTATGCATTAGTGAACCAACATTCTACCGCATATAATGTTTCTCCGTTCATCAATGGGTTTGGCGGTTATATCATCAATGAAAAAGGGGAACCGGGATTAAATGTCAAAGAGACGAAAGAAGCAATTACCTATAATAAAAAGTTTGCGGACCTGGAAGCGGATGGAGATTATAATACGGTGACGACACTATTTAATGATAAAAAAGCGGCAGCCATTATTGGCGGACCCTGGCTGGTTTCCGGAATCAAAGATGCAGGTATTAATTTAGGCATCAAGTCGTTATCGGATATCAAATTGCCAAATGGAAAAGCGCTGGCACCTTATGCCGGGATTCAGGGGATAGGCGTCATGGCACATGCGGTCAATGATAAGAAGGATGTGATGGAAAAAGTCCTGACGGCAATGCTGGATGTGAATCTGGGTATTGCTTTGGCAAAAGATTCTAACTGTGCACCTGCTAACGAAAAGGCTTATGATGATCCTGATGTAGCGGGCAATGAAATGATTGCGGCGATGAAAAAGACTGCCCAGACTGCACAGCCCATGCCGAATATTCCGGAGATGAGTGTAATGTGGGGACCGGCAGAATCTCTTCTGGCAGCTGTAAATAAGTCTGGCGAAGATGTAGACCAGGCAGCAGATCAATACCAAAAAGAAGCGGAGTCCGCTATTTCCGATATGAAATAAATGCAGAGTGGGCAGTGATGTCCACTCTCTTCAAACATGTTCTAAAAAAGGAGTCAGAGATGAATAAAAAAAGAAAATTACTGCCGTGGCTGTACTGTACTCCGGCAGTAATCTTAATCGGAGCCATTGTCATCTTTCCAATCTTATATACCGGTTATATATCCCTCACCAATATGAATCTGTATCATTGGTTTGATTTTAAATTTATAGGCTTAAAAAATTATGAGCGGGCATTGCTGAAAATTGATTCCGGATTTCTGTCTGCTCTTTTCACTACTATAATCTGGACTGTCCTGAATATGGTCATACAGGTTGGCGTGGCTTATCTGATCGCCCTGGGATTAAATGTGAAGGGCTTAAAGTTAAGCAGATTCTATAAAACGCTTTTGATGTTCCCCTGGGCAATGCCGGCATATGTTTCCATCCTTTTATGGCGGGTTGGGATGTTTAATACGGAGTTCGGGTTATTTAATAAGGTACTGGCAGCCCTGGGGATACCAAAAGTGGAATTCCTTTCCCAAAATGTTCCGGCATTTTTGTCGAGCATGGTTCTGAACCTGTGGATGGCACTGCCGTTTATGATTATGATGATTGATGGGGCGCTGCAGAGTATTGATCAGAGCTATTATGAAAGCGCAAAGTTAGACGGTGCGGGGCCGTTTAAACGAAATATTTATATTACGATTCCGGCGTTAAAACCAATTATGGCACCTGCTGTAATTATGACCACCTTTACTACCTTTAAGCAGTTCGATATCATCTATCTGCTGACCAAGCAAAAAGGCTCATTATCCGGTGCAACACTGGATACCATTATAACTTATGCCCATGAAAATGCTTTTGTATCCAATAATTATGGTCTTTCTTCCGCTGTATCAATCATTATATTTGGATTTATCATACTGTTTTCATTTTTTACAAATCGTGGATTGAAGGAGGAACTATAATGGGCAGACGTAAAATAAAAAATTTACTTGGATTAACCGTCCTGAATCTGGTTTTTATCGTTTTGTGCTTAACCGGGCTTATTCCGATTCTATATGCCCTGTCTCTTTCCTTTAGCAATGGCTCATCGGCACTTTCTTCGGGACAGTTTTTTATCCCTCAGGAGTTTACCTGGGAGAACTATCGCTCTATATTGGTAAATGAGCCGTTTTTACTGTGGCTGAAGAATTCGGTTGTACTAAGTGTGGGAACCATGATTTTCGCAATGGGAACGGCGGTAACGGCATCCTACTCCTTTTCCCGGTTCCGTTATAAAGGAAGAAAACAGATCCTACGGCTGCTTTTACTGTTGAATGCTTTTCCCCAGATTCTTTCCATGTTTGCAATTTTCCGGCTGTTTAAGACGTTCCATCTTCTGAATTCTAATATCGGTCTTGTCATCATCTATGCAGGATCCATGTGCATTTTTGCTATCTGGAATATGAAAGGGTACTTTGATACCATACCGGTGGAGATTGAAGAGGCATCTAAGATTGATGGCGCCAGTAATTTTCAGTTACTGTACCGGATTGTACTGCCATTGGCAAGACCCGCTATAATTGTGACTGCGGTAATGGTTTTGATTTTTGTGTGGAATGAATATCTCTTTGCTACCACATTTATGATGAATGCGGATCATTATACCCTTGCAGGCGGATTGTATCAGCTGCAGTCAAGTGATTACAGCAGAAGCTGGCCTTTGTTTTCGGCAGCAGCGATTCTGGTATCTATTCCAATTTTAGTCGTTTTCTTCTGTATACAAAAATATATGATATCCGGATTGACAGCCGGAGGTGTGAAAGGTTAGGTGTTTCAAATGGAGAAAAGTGCAATTTTACATATACCCCAGTCTGAATACGCATTTGTAAGAAGCGGGAATGTCCTGACAATCAGGCTGAGGGCAAAAGCGGGGGACTTAACCGGGTGTTCCCTTTACTATGCGGACCGGGCAGACATGCATACACCGGTGGAGTTTGCATATCTGCCCATGAGAATAGTTCTCAGGGATGCACTTCATGAATATTATGAAGTGACATTTCAAAGCCCATATGAAAGGGTTTGTTATTATTTTAAACTGGAAAAGCAAATGGAGTGGACCTATTATTACGGGGACCGCTTTACCAGGGAATTAGCCGATCTGGATATCCATGGGCAGATTGTAGAAGGGCGCAGTGAGTATTACCAATATCCCTATATGCTGCGTCAGGAAGAACAACAGATCCCGGAATGGTTTCAAAACGCAGTGGTTTATAACATTTTCCCGGACAGCTTTGCAAATGAAAAAGAAAACTTGAAAATCCAAAGTCATGACATTATTACGGAAAGCGGAAACAGAAGTAAGAGCAGACTGGGGGGAACCATAAAAGGCATTCTGATGAATCTGGACTATATACAGGAGCTGGGATTTAACTGCATTTATCTGAATCCTATCTTTTCAGCAGGAGAATACCATAAATATGATATCTGGGACTACTATCATGTAGATCCCTGCCTGGGTACGGACGAAGATTTTGGCTGTCTTGCAGACGAAGTGCACAGACGTGATATGCATTTGATAATAGATGGCGTGTTCAATCACTGTAGCTGGCATTTTTTTGCATTTGAGGATGTAGTGCAGCATGGGGAAAGCTCCGTATATAAAGATTGGTTTTATGATTTGGAATTTCCGGTCGTACGTCCGGAAGATGAAGAATTGCCGACTTACTCCTGTTTTGCTTATGAGAAAAAAATGCCAAAGCTCAATACAGCCAATAAGGAAGTGCAGCAGTATTTTGCTGATGTGAGCCGTCATTGGATAGAAAAATATCATATAGACGGGTGGCGGCTGGATGTAGCAAATGAGGTATCGAAAGAGTTCTGGCGTCATTTTCGGCAGGCGGCAAGAGCAATAAACCCGGAAATTGTCCTGATTGGCGAAGTATGGGAAAATGCCCGGGTCTGGCTCAAAGGCGATATGTTTGATTCTGTTATGAATTATGAATTCCGGGGGCTTTGCCGCGACTTTTTTGCATTGGGGAAGATGGATGGAGAAACCTTTGCTTCTTCTATGGCAAAGATGTATTACCGTTATCCGGATCATGTATCTGACTGCCAGCTGAATCTCCTTGACAGCCATGATGTGCCGCGTTTCCTATCATTGTGCAGCGGTGATCTTAAGAAATGGAAGCTGGCATTCCTGGTATTGGCATTTTATCCCGGAATACCAAGTTTATTTTATGGGGATGAAAAAGGAATTGAAGGAATTAAGGAGTTTGCATACAGAAGTCCTATGAAGTGGGAGGAGAGGAATGAGACAGCTGCCTTTGTAAAAGAAGTCATGAAGATCAGAAAGAAGTTTGTTAAAAGCGGCATGAAAGGAAGACTATATGTGCCGGAGAACCAGAAGAACCTGCTGATACTTGAGCGAAGAGATGAAAATGAAGTAATAGAGATTCGAATGAATACTGGGGTAGATTTATGTGGGATGGATTTATGCGGTATGGAAGAGAAGGAAGAAAGCACAGTTCTGTACGGGGAAGGGATATCAGAGGAAAGCATTGTGGCTTCCGGCTTTGTGATTAATTACCGAAAGGAAGCTTCTGAGTAATCAGGTAATAAATACGGCAGCGTGGGATTCACGCTGCCGTTTATAAATCAAAATCCTGACCCCAAATAACAAGCCGTTTTTCTAATTACCAGTTTATTTCTACATTCCCCTCATTTGCAGGAACCGTATAAGTGTGATTGTTTCCGTTCTGCCAGGTTACCTTGCCATTGCTGTCCTTACGGATAGCTTTAAACTCAATGGTTTGCCCTACAGGAAGATAAGCCGTCAAAGTCCAGGTGGGATAGTCGGGGCAGGTTGCGGGACCGGCTGCCAGATCCGTATTCCAATTACCCAGTTCAGGGGTATTGCCGGTAATATAAATATTTTCACCCCAGGCTGTAGCTGCATTGTGTATGGTAAAGGTAACTTTTGACAACTGGGAAGGGGCTGTATCCGGGGCGTAAATTTTGGACTGGTTCCCGTTTAACGTAATGGTTACTTTCCCATCACTGCTGACAGCTATGCGGTCGTTTTCATCCATCGTGTTCACAAGCACGGTACCTGGTGCCAGGGTGCTCTCAGCACGGACCGACATCGTGACGGTCTCTGTGCCCTCTGCATTGCGAAAAGCACAGATCAGTTCCTGCCCTTCATTTTCGCCGCTGTCTATTCTTCTGGAGAATGCATAGAAATGAGTGGATGTCCACATTTCACGCTGAGTTCCGTCCTGAAGAGCCGGATACTGGCTGCGCAGGCTGTTTAAGCGGGAGATGAGCTGATAGGTGTCGGTGTCAGTGTTGAAATAATCATTGATTACATTACCGTCAGCGTCTTTTGTCACCATGGACCATCGGTTCCAGGTATCTGCAATGCCATCAATCAGCTGGCCGTTTGCATTTCCGCGGTTTTGTTCCGTTCCCTGGAATACGACCGGAATACCCCGGGCGGTAAACAGGAAGGTCAGGGCATTTTGCAGTTTGCTTATATCGCCTCCGGCTTCCGTTAAGAAGCGGTTTCTGTCATGGTTATCAATAAAAGTTACCATGTCATTTGCATGGGTGCCGTATAAATAATCCTGGTCAAAGATGGACTGCAGAGATATTTCGGAAGTGTTGTTGAAGTTCTGTCCCTTTGCAAAGTCATTGACAATAGCCTGGAACAGAGGGAAATCCAGCATGCCGGTTTCTCCGTTATCACCAACCCAGTCCTTGATGAAATTTACATCCATATCAAAATTTTCACCGAAAGTGGCCACATTTAACAGGTTCTGAAGTTCGTTAATATCAGAAGGATACATACATTTAGCCGCATCCACACGTGCCGCATCCGCTCCGGTTTCATCAAACCAGTTTTTGATAGAACCAAACATAGCGGCTTTTGTATCCGGGTTGTGATAGTCGATATCATCCAGGCCTCCCAGATCATGGTCTTCCAGCATCTGCGTACTTTCCGGGGTATGGGGCAGTTCTTTTGAAAAATCAATATCCCCAAGATTGTGGTACCAGCTTATGTTGTCAAAAGGAGCCGCGGGTTTTAGCTGGGTACCCTCTTTTAAACCGGTATCGGTAAGATAATGGGCATCGCTTCCGGTTCCCTGAAGATAATCTCCCACATGGTTTGGCACAATATCGAAAATTACTTTGATATCATTCTGATGACAGAGATCTACCAGTTCTTTCAGCTTTGCTTTACTGGCATCCGGATCTTCCGTACCGAAATACCGGCTTGCCCTGTTGGGATCAAATACATTGTAGCCGTGATAGGCGGTCGGCCACTGTTTGCCGGATGCATCCGGCACGCCCCAAAGCTGTGGATCTGAAACCGGAGAAATCCAAATAGCAGTGTAGCCCATCCCTTTTATGTAGGGGATTTTGTCTATAATACCCTGCCAGTCACCGCCATGCATATACCGGAAATCATCCTGGATGTTTTCGGTATAGCGAAAGGCTTCACCGGCTGCATTATTTCCCGAGTCGCCGTCATAGAAACGGTCTACCATAATCTGATAGATGGATTCACCCCTGAGGGATGTGGCGGCATAGACATTCGCGGGCAGCAATGTGACCGAGAGCAAAATTATACATAAGAAACAAAACAGGTAACGGGGCAGCTTTTTCATTTTACTAAATTTCATACTCTTCCTCCTTAAATGGGAAAACGATTTACTGGTTTGAAACTGCAAATAAAAAAATGCTTAATAAAATCTTACATATCATGATATATATGTGGAATTATACTATATATTTTGTAATGATCAATATGATAATAGGTAAAATGATTGAATAAATTAGGAAAGCGCTTTAATATATAGATAAGATTGAGCACAGGAGGTGCATTTATGAAAATAACAATAAAAGATGTTGCAAGAGAGGCCGGTGTTTCTATTTCAACGGTGTCCAAAGTAATCAATGATGCTCCTACGATTTCGGATGCCACAAAAGTCCGCGTGAAGGAGATCATGGAAAAACTGCATTACCAGCCAAATTCCCAGGCAAGTAATTTTGCAAGGCAAAAAACAAACAATATCATATTCCTGACAAAGTTAGAGCAGGGCATTGCGTTCTCCAATCCCCACATGTTTGAAATAATGTGCGGGGTGCAGAAGATACTTGGGGCTAAATCCTATAATATGAGCTTTACAGGAGCAGACAGTAAAGAAGAGGCACTTTCCATTGCAAAAGATGCCATAGCCAGAAAACGTGCGGACGGAATTGTGGTTCACGGTTCCGCCACATCAAAGGAACTGGCTGAATTACTGGTAAGTGAAGCATTCCCCCACATATTAATTGGAAAACCCAGGTTTCGAAGCTCAGTGTGCTGGATTGATATTAATAACTGTATCTCAGGAGAAATGGCGGCAGCCCATCTGGCTGAGTATGGATATACCAGAATTGCATTTGTCGGCGGGAGAAAAGAAGATGAGATCTCCACAGACAGGCTACTGGGCTTTACTTCAGCCATGCGGGAAAATGGACTTGGTGTGCCGGAACATTTTATCAAACATGGAACCTATACCAAGGAAAGCGGTTATCAGCTTACGATTGAACTATTAAATGCATCAGAGAAGCCCGAAGCGATTATCTGCGAAAATGACAAGATTGCTTACGGCGTAATGAGGGCGCTGGATGAGCAAAAAGTTCTGGTACCGGGGCAGATGTCCGTCATTTCCTTTGATGATTTCCCCTTATCACATATGATCGAGCCGCCTATGACGGTAGTGGATATTGACGTTTACGACATGGGGATTCAGGCGGGGAAACTTTTGCTCCAGAAAATCAGGCATCCGCTGCTGCAGGTTCAGTATTATACTACTCTTCCCAAACTGGTAGTCCGGGAAACCACATGCAGGAAAAAGACATTCTAAAAATTTGATAAAAATTTATCAATACCCTCTTCACAAATAGAAACTTTCATGTTATAGTATCAATAACAGTTATTGATATCAAATGAATTTATAAGCATACATTAAAGGAGGATATTTTCATGTCAAATTGTAGTTCCTGTTTCAGCTGCAACACCTGCAAAAGTGCAGACAAACCTTTGGAGGCTTTTATTAAGACATTACCTATGGAGACTTCTCATCACAGGGTTGAATCCCAGTCTACAAAATGCGGTTTTGGACTGCAGGGCGTCTGTTGTCGTCTCTGTGCCAACGGACCGTGCAGAATTACTCCCAAATCCCCAAGAGGTATCTGTGGGGCAGATGCGGATACCATTGTTACCAGGAATTTCTTAAGGGCAGTGGCTGCGGGAAGCGGATGTTATATCCATGTTGTGGAAAATACCGCGCTGAACCTTAAGAATACAGCACTTGCAAAGGGTAAGATCCGTTCCGAAGTCTCACTTCGTAATTTAGCTGAAGTACTTGAAATCGAAGGTGAAGATGTTTATGATCTGGCGGTAAACGTTGCCGATGCTGTGCTTGCTGACCTCTACAAGCCGGAATATGTACAGATGGAATTAATTGAGAAACTGGCTTACAGCAAACGTCTTGATGCATGGAAAGCACTTGGAATTATGCCGGGCGGATCCAAGTCAGAAGTATTCTCAGGTGTAGTAAAATGTTCCACGAACTTAAATTCCGATCCCATGGATATGCTGGTTCACTGCCTGAAGCTGGGAGTTTCCACCGGTGTATATGGTCTGATGCTTACAAATCTGTTAAATGATATCCTGTTAGGGGAACCGGAGATTCGATTTGCACCGGTGGGACTTAACGTAATTGACACGGATTATATTAATATTATGATTACCGGACACCAGCACTCCATGTTTACATATATCCAGGACCGTCTGATTGAGGAAGACGTAGTGGCGAAAGCGAAAGCAGTCGGCGCAAAAGGATTTAAACTGGTTGGCTGTACCTGTGTAGGCCAGGATCTTCAGCTTCGTGGTGCACATTATACGGAAATTTTTGATGGTCATGCGGGCAATAACTATACAAGTGAAGCGATTCTGGCTACCGGAGGAATTGATGCGGTTCTTTCTGAATTCAACTGTACCCTGCCTGGCATTGAACCTATTTGTGAAGAACTTCAGATTAAGCAGATTTGTATTGATGATGTGGCGAAGAAGAGAAATGCAGAGCTGATTCCATTTAAATTTGAGAGCAGGGTAGAAGACGGAGACCGTATCATCGATGAAATTATTGCGGGATACGTTGCACGCCGCGGCAGCGTGGAAATGAATCTCCTTCCGGAACACGGAAATAAAAATACATTAACCGGCGTCAGCGAAATTTCCCTGAAAAAATTCCTGGGTGATTCCTGGAAGCCATTAATTGACTTAATCGTATCCGGAAAAATCAAAGGTGTGGCTGGCGTTGTAGGATGTTCCAGTGTTGCTTACGGACATGATACTTTAACGGTAGAGCTTACTAAAGAGCTGATTAAAAGAGACATTATTGTCCTCAGTGCAGGTTGTTCTTCAGGCGGTATCGAGAACTGCGGACTGATGACACCGGAAGCAGCAGAGCTTGCAGGACCGAACTTAAAAGAAGTATGTAAATCTCTTGGAATCCCTCCGGTATTGAACTTTGGTCCATGTCTTGCAATTGGAAGACTGGAAATGGTGGCAACGGAGCTTGCGAAAGAAATCGGCATTGATATTCCTCAGCTTCCGCTGGTATTATCTGCAGCACAGTGGCTGGAAGAGCAGGCGCTTGCAGACGGATGCTTTGGTCTGGCACTGGGACTGCCACTTCACCTTGGCGTACCTCCTTTTGTAACCGGCAGTTCACTGGTAACAAAAGTACTGACAGAAGACATGAAAGCACTGACAGGAGGTCAGGTAATTATTGACGGGGATGCAAAATCATCCGCTGATACTTTAGAGAAAATCATAGAAGAAAAGAGAAGTGCTCTTAATATCTAGAAAGGTGGCGCCTTATGAAACGTATATTTGTGGACGCATCTAAATGTGACGGATGCAAGAACTGCAGCATTGCCTGTATGAATGCCCACCGTAAGACATCTGGTACCATCTATGACCTGTGCCTGACGGACCCGGAAAATGAATCCCGGAACTATATTTATAATGATGGAAAGGGCGGCTATGCTCCGGTATTCTGCCGCCACTGCGATGAACCGGACTGTGTGGGTGCCTGCATGAGCGGAGCATTGGTGAAAAATCTGAAAACCGGGTTGGTGGATTACGACAGGGATAAATGTGCAGCATGCTATATGTGTGTGATGAACTGTAAATTCGGGGTTCCAAAGCCCGATTATTCCAGAACCTATATGATTAAATGTGATTTCTGTCAGGATAAAGCAGAAGGCCCATCTTGTGTGGCAGCCTGTCCGAAGCAGGCAATCTTTGTAAAGGAGGTGTAACATATGGAGAGATTTGTAATCGTCGGAGCAGGTGCCGCAGGAATCAAAGCGGCAGAACGTATCCGAAAAATGGAAGATGATGCGGAAATTACAGTGATTTCCATTGATGACCAGGTTCATTCCCGCTGTATGCTGCACAAAGTCCTGGGCAAAGAGCGGACAGAAAAAGGAATTAATTTTGTTCCGGAGAATTTTTTTGAAATAAATAAAATCCGTTTTATTGATACGGAAGCCGTAACGCAGTTGGATACAAAGAAGCAGGAAATAACGCTGTCCTGTGGAGCATTTGTACCTTACGACAAGCTGCTTCTGGCAACCGGCTCCTCTTATGTGGTACCGCCGATTCCTCATTTTCGTGAGGCAGAAAATGTCTTTGGCTTCCGTGATCTAAGCGATGCAAGGGCAATACAGACAGCCCTGGATACCTACGGGAAAAATGTATTCATCGTAGGTTCGGGATTGGTTGGACTGGATGCGGCATCAGCCTTGACCCATCTGGGAGCCAGGGTTACCATAGCAGAAATGGCAGATCGTGTAATGCCCCTTCAGACAGATGCTTATGCGGCAAGTGTCTATCAGGCAGCATTTGAAAAGGCGGGATGCAGCTTTAAACTTGGGGTTTCTGCAAATGATTCCGTGGTAGATGACAATGGAAATATCATAGCAGTTCAGCTGTCCAATGGGGAAAGTATCCCCTGTGATTTTATCATTGTGGCAGCAGGTGTACGCCCAAAAGTGGATTTCCTGAAGGACAGCGGTATTGAGACTGGGCGTGGAATCGGGGTAAATGAATTTTTACAAACAAATATTCCAAATGTCTATGCAGCAGGTGATGTGACAGGCTTATCCGGTGTATGGCCGGATGCCATGGAGCAGGGAAAAACTGCCGCAATGAATATGTGCGGTGCAGTGCTGGAATACGAAAAACCGTATCCATTTAAGAATACCAGTAATTTCTATGGAATAACTATGCTTTCAGTGGGAAAACTGGATGATAAAGAAGAAGGTGTTAAGATCTTTACCCAGAAGGGAAAAGACAGCTATAAGAAGGCCTTTATAAAGGACGGTAAACTTCAGAGTATTCTGATCCAGGGAGATATTTCCAATACCGGTATCTATTTATATCTGATTCGGAAACAGATTCCACTGGGAGATTTGTCAGAAAAGGTATTTAATTTGTCTTTTGCAGATTTTTATGGGTATAATGAAAATACCGGCGCGTACGAATTTGCTGGATAAATTTTAAAAATATGTTATAATACAGTTTATAGTTTTCAAAAGACTTACATTATTTAAAGGAGGTGAAACAATATGAAAAAATATATTTGCGAACCATGCGGATATGAATATGATCCCGAAGTTGGTGATCCAGATGGCGGAATCGCTCCTGGAACAGCATTTGAAGATATTCCAGAAGACTGGGTTTGCCCAATCTGTGGTATGGGAAAAGATGTTTTTGTAGAAGCTGAATAATTGCATTTACAAAAAGATACTTAAGTATGCATATACCGGCAAAGGATTTATTGCTGCCGGGTAAAGAAAAAGCTGCCATGCAGTACGGTGAAATAGAAAATGGATCCGTATCTGATGGCAGCTTTTTCTTAAGATAATCTAAATAAGTGATACAATTACGATGCAATACTGAAGAGTTTATAAAATTTTCCAGTAAAAGTTGCTTTTTAGCGTAGAAAGATTTATAATGAAATGGATTATAAGGTGAAATCTGGTAATACTTATAATTGAGGAAAATTAAGGAGGAATAAATAATGAAGAGGATATCATTGTTTTTTGCAGCATTATTGGTTACGGTATCTTTAGCAGGATGCGGCGATAAAGATAAGGAAACAGAACCGCAGACCCTGGCAGTGACCGAAGCTCCAACAACAAAGCAAACGGAGACTCAGACACAGACAACAGAACCGCAGACAGAAAGCAGCACGGATAAGACAAGAGAATTAAACGGACTCGTTACAGGGGTGACAGCGGATTCCGTTGATATTCAGACAGCAAGGGGCAAGAAGCTTACATTTACAACAACGGGCGCACAGGTGCAGACAACTGCAGAGCTGAAGGCAGGTAGCCAGATTACTATCCTGTACAAAGGCAAAGTAGTAGACACAGATACATCGGGAGCAAAGGTATCTGGAATTAAAGATATGGATGCAAGTGCTGAGAAGATTACAGAGGGTGAACCAGTTGTAGCAGAAACAGCTGATCCCAATGCAACCGGAGGAACATTAAACGGAACAATTTCGGAAATCACAGGAGATAGAATTGTAATCCTTGGTGATGATGGAGATTCCTATTATTTTACACATGACAAATGTAAAATGGTACTTGGAAATGGTATTCAGGATACAAATTATGTATCAGTAAAATTCACAGGCGACGTATATGGTCCGGAAATTGTACCGGCGGTAGAGATTACCGACAATAAAACAAATTCAGCACCACAGACGGAAAATAGTACGAAAGTCACAGGAACTATTACAGATGTTACAATGAGCACCCTTTCTATTTCAGCAGATGATGGACAAGAGTTAACCTTTAATATCAGCGGAGTACCTGTAAATATTACAGGCGGTCTTATGATTGGTGAAACCGTTGGCATTAACTACACAGGTGATGTAAGCAGTGCAAAAGTTACATCGATTACCGATACCACCGGCGGCACCAGTACAGATGCCGGAAGCAACAGCGGTGAAACAAATGCGAGTACAGATTCAAATGCTTCTTCAGAATCTAACGCAGCAACCGAGTCTAATGCATCAGATGCAGGACAGGGTGAAAATAATAATGCAGATGTGAATGCTGCACAGTAGTAAGAATGATTTTCAGACAAGCTCCGGTACTGTAGATATCTGCTGTACCGGACTGGTTGATGATTTAAAGGGGAATATGCATGGGGCATCAGAGCATATTCCCTTATTTTATTTTTGGAAATAAATCAGTCTGTTTTAAACAATAATGAAAATTAAATTACAGGAGGAAAATATAGATGTCAGTATTATTTGTAGAATATCCAAAATGCACTACTTGCCAGAAAGCAAAGAAGTGGCTGAAAGAACATCAGGTGGAATTTGAAGACCGCCATATAAAAGAAGAGAATCCAAAAGCTGCAGAGATTAAAGAATGGCATGGAAGAAGCGGACTTCCTTTAAAAAAGTTTTTTAATACCAGCGGAATGGTATATAAGGAATTGAATCTGAAAGAAAGAATCCCGCAAATGAGTGAAGAAGAACAATATGAGATTCTGGCAACCGATGGAATGCTGGTTAAGAGACCGCTGGTGGTTGGGGATGATTTTGTACTGGTTGGTTTTAAAGAAAGAGAATGGGAGGAAACGCTCTAGCGGTATTTGCCGAGCCGGTTGCAGAAGATGAAGAAAGAGTGGAATAATGATGCAGTTAAGGTTAAGGCTGCGATTTTTGATATGGACGGATTGATGTTTGACACGGAAAAGCTGGCAGCAGATGGATGGAAATATGCAGGGGATGTCCTGGGATTTGAAATTGACGATGAGAAACTTTCGCAGACGCGTGGAAGAAATGTGGCAGATGCCAGAAAACTTTTCTTTCAATGGTATGGTGAACAGGTGGATTACGATGAGGCACGGAGTCTTCGGTGTGAATACTTAAACAACAGGCTGAACCAGGATGGAATGCCCATGAAAGAAGGGTTAACAGAGCTTTTAGCGTTTTTAAAGGAAAAGGGCTATAAAAGGGCTTTGGCAACATCCACCCATCGGAATACGGTGGAATGGTATTTTGAACTGGCGGGACTGCCAATGGATTTTGATGCTGTTGTGTGCGGCGATGAAGTGGAACATAGCAAACCTGCACCGGACGTTTTTTTAAAGGCTGCTAAAAAACTGGATACAGATCCCGGAAAGTGCCTGGTTTTAGAAGATAGTCCAAATGGAATCCGTGCTGGAGCCTGTGCCGGGTGTAAGGTTGTCATGGTTCCGGACCTGGATCAGCCAACGGTAGAAATAGAGAAATTATGTATGAAAATATGCGAAAATCTCAGGGATGTTATAAGGATTTTAATTTAATTAGAATCATAAAAAACAGCATAAGACAGTTTGGTCACAAGGCAAAAATAAATGTCGAAAATTGATGGAAATATGTGACTAAAACTATTGACAAATTTACCAACTTAAGGCATCATAGAAGTATGAATTAAGGGGAAGTCTGTCGAAAAAACAATTGTTTGTAGATGACGAACAGTTGTTTTTTTAAACTCTGAATATGGTAAATAATGGAGATTTTAAGACTATCCCGAAACCATAATTATGAGGAAGGAGAATATGATGAAAAGAGTATTGGCAGGTTTTCTAGCCATGATTCTTCTGTTTACAAGTGTTGATGTAACAGCATTTGCAGCAGGGAATGAAAAGGATGCTGCAGCTAACACAAAAGGCAACGGTGATATTAGCGTAGTCCTGGATCTCAGCTATCCGGAAGCATTGAATACCGTTCAGCAAAAAGATATGAAAGCGCAGCTGCTGAATGGATCCGGAAGTGTTTTGGCTGAAATCGAATTAGGTGAAAAAACAGAGGATGAAAAAGGTTTTCCTATATCAGAAAACCAAAATGGAACCGCAAAAATGGAGGCTCTGAACAGTTTCGGAGTTCCGATCACCACAGAGTCTGAGGTGAATTACTACAATGTCAGTTTTACGAATTTACCAAATAACAGTGATTATCAGATTGCATTAAAGGGAAAGGGGTATAAATCTTACCTGTCTGATAAAATTGCACTGAAAGATTTCTCTAAAAAAATTGTTCTGGATACAAAGAGCCAGGCATTTACTATGGGAGATGTAAATGGTGACGGTGCTGTAAATGACAAGGATCTGGCAGTGATAGAGGCTGCATTAGGTACAAAAGATATTGCAGCAGGCTCTAAAGATGCTGCAGCAGATTTAAACTGCGATGGTAGCGTTGATATCAAGGATATTGCATTGGTGAACCGTAACCGCAGTGCTGTGGGACAGGCAGTATTATATGATACGGAAGTCATTGCAGCGGCAGTGGCAACGATGAAGGATCTACCTGAGGATGTGACTGTAACTACAGGTGCTGCAGAAGATATATTGAAACCAAACTCCGCACCTGTAACATTTGAAACAACTGAAGGTAAAAATCTGAGTATTCCTGTGTCATTTGAACAGCCCGTACAGATGGAACAGATTGAGATCGCATCCCCATCTTCCTCTGGCGCAATTGAAGCAGGAGAGGCAACGGTAGATTACGAAGAAAATGGAAAGATCTATACGGAAAAATTTGAGTTCTCCAATGAAGTACCACAAGGGGTACATGCAATTGAAACAAGAGAAGGCAGAAGCACGGTTGTCATCAATCTCGGAGCACGGGTAGCAGTGAAGAAAGTAACGATTACTGTAACCAAGGTAGCAAATGAAGAAGGCAAACCAACCTACGCTGTAGTGGAAGAAATCAAATTCTTAAAAGATATTGTACCAGCAAATCCCACCAATGACAGCGCTATTCCGAAGAATGTCCAGGCGGCAGAAGATAATGAAGCTGTGACATTAACATGGAAAGCGGTAGATAATGTAACAGGTTACATGGTGAAATACGGGCTGGAATCCGGAAAATATACGGATCAGATTTCCGTGGAAGGAACTACGGCTGAGATTAAAGGATTAGAGAATCAAACTACATATTATTTTGTCGTATATGCAGTGAACGGCGATTGGAAGGGGCCGGCATCACAGGAAATAAATGCTACGCCAAAGCCGAAGACACCGCCGTCACCTCCCGACAATCTAAAAGTTGCTTCCGGTGATAATTCGTTGAAGGCAAGCTGGGGGAAGACGAAGAATGCGGAAACTTATAGTGTCTATTATAAAGTAAACAATGGAAAACCGGGAGGCTATACAAAAGCTGCATCCGGACTAAAAAATACCAGTTATGTTATAACTGACCTGATTAACGATATTGAATACTGTGTATATGTCACTGCCAGCAATGCGAAGGGTGAAAGCGGTTCGTCATTGATATCAATCGCAATTCCAAAAAGAGAAATATTAGAATTGCCTGTGATCCCTACATTAAACAGGATTCCTAATTCAGATGTTGAAAAAATACAGATGACGAATGCCAATAATGTAAATCCAAGCTATGGGGGCACATTTAAAGTACAGGATGTTCTGGATGGTGATTATTATACACACTGGACAGCCAGGGCATGGTGGGAAAACAAAGAATTTATTTTTGACTTCAAAGATCCTAAGACAATGGAATATGTAGTTTATGTTCCAAGGCTTGATGGAAATTACAGAAAAAATTTATACCGGTATAATATCAGAGTGTGGGACAGCCAGGGGAAAGTTACCACGATTGCAAATTGGCTGCCTTACAAGGGAGATCCTATTAATAAAGGTTTTGCCATTCTTACATTCCCGAAAACAGAAGATATTAAGAGAATCGGCATAGAAATGAAACAGTGGGATGGTGCAGGGAATATATCGCTATCTGAAATGGCTTTTTATGACTATTCCGGCATCAATGAAAAAGTAGAAGCACTGTTTGCCAATAAGAGCTTTACGAAACTGGCTGACGGAGTTACGAAAGAGCAGATTGATGATTTAGAAACCTTGTTAAATGATACAGAAGGTTATTATGTAGATCAGAAAACTTTATTGGATGAAGTCTCCATTGCCAGAGGTTTACTGGAAAATGATCCATCAAAACTGGGTAAAATTGTGGATGGCGTTGATTCCAGAAATACAGAAAATAATCTGAAAGTAATAAATACTTTCCAGCCACTGGGAATTGTTGCAAATGCAGGTAAACAAATTGTAATCTATGCAGATATTCCGGATGGAGAAAATGTTACGATTACGCCTACACAATATTTTGCAGAAGCATCTTCATGGGCAGGAAGCAGCATTACATTGACCAGCGGAAGAAATATTATTAATATCCCACAGCTCATGACGATTAATGCTGAAAAGGGCGGTTCTTTATATCTGCAATACTCCGGAAAAAAAGCATCCGAGATCAAATTACAGATTCGTGGAGAATATACACAGATTCCGGTTCTGGAACTGGCAGACTGGGATGATATGAACGAAACACAAAGGCGGGAAGTGATTACGAATTATGTTACTGAGATGGGGACCTATACCAGTAATATACCTGCTAAAAATGAGCAGACCAATATTAAGAACAGTACCGAGATTTCCCTTCCAAATGTTTTACTGTCTCTTCCGGCAGCGCCAATACAAAAGGCAATCCTAAGCGGTACAGAAACATTGGAGCAAAAAGTAGATAAGCTGTACAACAATGTACTTGCCTGGGATGAACTGCTGAATGTATTATATACGACCCATGGTGTAGACAATATGAAAGCCGAGCAGTCCAGAGTTAACATCCGCTATATGCGTATGTTTGCAGGGGCATTTATGTATGCAAGCGGTTCTCATATCGGAATCGGATATGGTTCTGCAGGCGCATTAGCCCAGGGAAGGCCAACCAGTATAACAGGAGAAGGCAAAGGAAACGGACTTTACGGCTGGGGAATCGCACATGAAATCGGACATCAGATGGATACCTTAGGAAAAGCAGAGACTACAAATAATATTTATTCCCTGTTTGGACAGACTCATGACGGCGGACAGAATGCACTTCCATCCAGACTGGAGACAAGTAACAAGTACGAGCAGATATTCGAAAAGACTTCTATTGGAGCAATCGGGGTATCTAATGATGTATTTGTCAGCCTGGGAATGTACTGGCAGCTGCACCTGGCATATGACCTGGGAGCAGATGATAACTTCTATAATAAGGTGAATAAGGTTTATCGTGAAAGAAAAAATATCGGATTCTCCGGAGATCAGAAGTTTGCAGTGGTTGCAAGCTCCATAGCGCAGAAGGATTTATCAGAATTCTTCGAACGTTGGGGAATTGTACTGAGTGACGAAGCGAAAGCGGAGATGGGACAATATGAGAAAGAAAGCCGTAAGATATATTATTTGAATGACCAGTCCAGAAGAGAAGCGATGGCGGGCAGTTCACCGGTTAGCGGAAGTATTGAAGTAAATGCTTCGATTGATCAGAAAACAGCTACGGTTACCGTATCCGGGCTCACACCGGAAGATCCGATGGTACAGGGATATGAGATCAGCAGAAACGGCAAGGGAGTCGGATTTACAAAAGAAGCGACCTTTACCGATCTCATTGGTTCTATGAACAACCAGGAGATTACTTATTCCGTAAAAGCAATTGACGTTCTTGGTAATGTTATAGCAGAAGCAAAATCACCTTCAATTAAGATACAACATGATAATCTGGTACCTCGTGAGTCATGGAGCTATGAGATTGACGAGGATGGTTCTATTGTTGTAACGATGAAAGATGAGAATATTTCCATTGCAGGTATCAGAATAAAAGGACAGTCCATACAGACAAATGTGACGGCTGAAGAAGTTACAGAAGCTATCACAGAAGCGATTACAGAAGCAAATACAGAAGCTAAAGCCAAGATGGTGAAGAACAATTCTTTACCGGAATTGAAAGCAGCGATTTCTGACACTGGAAAATCTGAAGAGCCACAGGCACAGGCGGAAAGCAATTCGGAAGCAGTTACAGAGTCTGTGAAAGCAGAAAGCGGATTGACTGGTAAGGACACAGCAGGAACGGATATGGTGGAAACAGATCTTACGGACGCTGCTAAGGAACAAAATACAGAATTAAATACAGAACGAAATACAGAAATTAATACAGAACCAAGTACAGAAATAGAAACACAACCGGTAACAGAAACAGTTACAGAGGAAGTTACCGAACAGGCACCGAAGTTTGAACGTGCCAAAGCAGCCGGAAAGCTTACGATATCTGTCAGCGAAGATGGCAGCCAGTACAAGGATATAAAAGTATTTGATCAGGATGTAGTTGGTTCAAAAGATCAGACTTATCTGTTTGACAGAGAAGACGGAAGAATCGACACCTATGATGAGAAATATATCAGAATTACTAATTTACCGGACAATCTGACCATGGATGATATTGATTTTATGGCATATCCGGGTGATGATATTGAAATCAGTGAAACTGCAATCGGTTATCTGGAAAGTGATTACCGGTACGGTGAGGCAGAAGAAGATATCATTAAGGCAGGCACTTTAATAGTGACGGGTACTTATCGAGGAGATCCGGTCTATAATACGATTTCACTGCAGGGCAGATTTAACAATGTTGATAACAGTAAAGATGACAGCAGTATTGATTTGGTAGAAAGACCGATGAACGGTGTATCGCTGCTCTTCGCGGAAGAACCAAAAGAAGGAGATATGACAACAATCAATAATGGTTTCTGGATCTTTATACCAGATGTACAAAAAGAAGCAGAGCTTACAGCTGGTGTATGTGGGAATAGTGTACTTCCGGCAGAAATCCAGGCTGTGATGTATCGTACAGACGATCCGGACAATGCGGATAGCAAACGTCTTGTAAGTAATACCTTATGGGTACAATCTCCTACGGAAGAAACAATGCCGAATATTAAGTTAGAGTCAGATGCGGCAGATGGAGGGATGAACAATTGAGGAAGATAGGAAAGGTTAAGGTTTTCGTGGGAGTACTGGTACTTATGCTGCTATACTCCATGACAGCCCTGGCAGCAACAGAAAAGCCAGGAATAAAATTGTCCGTTACGGATACTGCCGGTCAATGGGCAGTTGAGATTCAGAATATGGACAGTTTGGCATATTCCGTACAGTTTGACATCGTTGTGAATGAAAAGACAGAAGGCACTATGGAGTGGGACGATACGTCCCCCTCCACCTACCACAAGATGACACAAAAAGAAGACGGCAGTAAGACCATCTTCACATTCTATGTTGACAAACTGTCAGAAATAGCTACTACAGGTACGGCAAAATTAGGAGTACTCACGTTAAAGAATACGACAGCTAAAACAAAGTTTTCTACAAGCGGGGAGCTGACAACCCTGGATGCCAAGCTTAATGCAACAAAGGTGACAGATGCAGCGCTTGTATTAGAAGATCATGAGTGGGATAGTGATTTTACCGTGGATAAGGCAGCTACCTGTATCACAGAAGGTGAAAAATCAATTCATTGCACAACGTGTGATGCAAGAAAAGATATCACGGTGATACCGAAATCAGGGCATCAGTATGGTGACTGGAAAGTTACAAAAGAAGCAACCTGTACAGACGCAGGAAGCCGCACCAAGGAATGCAGTGTATGTGGAGATATAGTAACTGAAGCAATTGCGGCATTAGGACATGACTGGGAAAAAGATTTCACAGTAGATAAAGCAGCAACCTGTACAGAAAAAGGAGAGAAGTCCATTCATTGTACAAGGTGTGATGTGAGAGAGCAAGTTACAGAGATCCCAGCATTGGAGCATAAATATGGTGACTGGAAAGTAACAAAAGAAGCAACTTGTACAGAAGCGGGAAGCCGCACCAAAGAATGCAGTGTATGCCATGATGTAGTAACGGAAGCAATTGCAGCATTAGGACATGACTGGGAAAAAGATTTCACAGTAGATAAAGCAGCAACCTGTACAGAAAAAGGAGAGAAGTCCATTCATTGTACAAGGTGTGATGTGAGAGAGCAAGTTACAGAGATCCCAGCATTGGAGCATAAATATGGTGACTGGAAAGTAACAAAAGAAGCAACTTGTACAGAAGCGGGAAGCCGCACCAAAGAATGCAGTGTATGCCATGATGTAGTAACGGAAGCAATTGCAGCATTAGGACATGACTGGGAAAAAGATTTCACAGTAGATAAAGCAGCAACCTGTACAGAAAAAGGAGAGAAGTCCATTCATTGTACAAGGTGTGATGTGAGAGAGCAAGTTACAGAGATCCCAGCATTGGAGCATAAATATGGTGACTGGAAAGTAACAAAAGAAGCAACTTGTACAGAAGCGGGAAGCCGAACAAAAGAATGCAGTGTATGCCATGATGTAGTTACAGAAGCAATCCCGGCATTAGGACATGACTGGAAATCCAGTTATACAATTAATAAAGTTGCAACCTGTACGGAAGATGGTATAAAATCTATTGATTGCAGAAGATGCAGCGAGCAAAAGGATATAGTTAAGATTCCGGCACTGGGACATAATTATGGTGAATGGACTATTACCAAAGAAGCTACTTGTACCGACAAAGGAATCCATACAAAAGTATGTATGCGGTGCCCGGATCAGGTATCGGAAGAAATTCCGGCATTGGGACATAGCGCAGGTGATTGGGAAGTCGAGAAAGCGCCAACGATCTTCGCGAAAGGTGTGGAAGTTAAGAAATGTGAACGCTGTGATATCGTTCTGGAAAAGAGAGATATCAAGAAAAAGAAAGCGAAAGTTAAGTTAAATGCCAAGTCTACAACAATGCAGGTTAAGAAGACTTCAACAGCTTTAAAGGTGAAGTCTAGCAGCACCGGAGATACAGTAAGTAAATGGTTATCCGCAAATAAAAAGATAGCTGTAGTTGATAAAAAGACCGGAAAGATAACGGCGAAATCAGTAGGAACAACTTATATTACAGTTACGATGAAGAGCGGTGTCAGTGCCAAGTGTAAAGTTATCGTTCAGGAAAATGCTGTTGCTACGAGTAAAGTTTCCTTTGGTTCTGAGAAGATAAACCTTAAAATGGGCAAATCAGTGAAACTTCAGGTTCTTAGAACACCGATATCAGCAAATGACAAATTGGAATTCACCTCTTCAAAAGAAAAAGTTGCTGAAGTCAATTCCAAAGGTAAAGTCACAGCAAAGAAAAAAGGATACACGACTATCACGGTCAGGACAGCAACAGGAAAGAAAGCAACTTGTAAGATTTATGTGTCGTAATAAATGAAAATGAGCGAATGGCAGAATTTATGCCAGTCATCTGGGAGTCCCATATGTGTTATGATTTATAATCTCACAAAGTGTGACGTGCAGATGGCAGAAATCCATTTTCAAACGTGTTAAAGTAAGGCAGCTGAAAATAAATTTGAGATATCAATTTATACCGGGATGGAATGTCCCGGTTATAAATTCGGATAGGATAATTTATTATTCGGCTGCCTTATTTTTCTTTATGGAGAGAGTGGTATTTCCTTTCCAATAAAATAAAATTATTCAAAGGTATGATGTAATACTTCAATTGAGGATGCATAGGCAGTTGGAGGAATACCAACTGCTTTTTTGAAACACCTGGAAAAGTAATGCAGGCTGTTATAGCCTAGCATCTCGGAAATTTCTGTCATATTATATTTTCCAACCTGAATTAAATGCATTGCGCGTTCCATTCTTAGATTATTATAATATTCAATAACGCCGGTTCCCAGATTTCGGCGGAATACTTGTTGAAGCAGTGCACTGGAAACGAAATTTTCTTTACAGACTTGTTGTAAGGTGAGGGTGGAGTCACCCAGATGGTTTTCAAAATAATCTTGTATCTGCCGGATTATTATCCGATCCTTATGTAATTTAATGGTGCTGGATCGGGCAGAACTGCTCTCTGTTTTCATAAGCTGCTCTGGCGGCAGAGATTCCGTATTTTTTCGTACCAAATCAATGACCAGCAGTTCCAGAAGATTTCTCAGGGACTGTTCACTTCCAAAGGGCAGATTTTCTTTCTTCTCTAATTTTAAGATGGCGGGTTTCTCAAGTTCGGCAGCAAAAGTAAGGCGCGCTTCCTTTAGAAACTGCCCGATAAAAAACTGCTGTCGCTGACTGGTTTTAATGATTTTATGGGAAAGACCAAATAACTGGCTGGTAGGGCTTCGAAATGAGATGACAGCGATATCCGATGGGTGCTGGTAATTTCCCCATACATTGTGAAATGCATCCGGGCTTACCAATATCAGATCACCTTTTTCCAATGTATAAATATCATTTTCTATGCGGACATTCAGGATTCCAAAGTCAATATAGATAAATTCCCAGAAAGCATGACTTTCACCTCTGTAATTATAGTCCGGACTAAATTTAAAGTAATGGATGGTCTGAAGCGAATCTATGGTGATAGAGCTGTCTAAGTAAGTATCCTGATAATCTTTATTCATTTAAAATCCCCCAAAGTAAATGTAAATTGCAAACATTGTATGATAATTGACAAAGCCTGCAGCCCCTCTAATTGATATAATTTTGATTATAGCAAAATAAATCGTAAAGGGGTAAGAAATATGACGAATAGAGAAAATTTTTTTATGGCTATGTCACATCGGCAGCCGGAGCAGATTCCATTTTTTATGCGGTTAAGTGAGGAACTGGAACTGGAATTTGAGAGGCGGTATCATAAAACCGATTACCGGAAATATTATGGCAGCGGCATTATACCTGTAAAAATTCGTCCCACAGAGCATATGCAGGATTTCTCCGGCTATTTTGCAGGACAATCCTATGATTATTATAATGAGTGGGGAGTGGGATATAAGGCAGGGAGTACCGGTTATCATTTCCGGCAGTTTGTGTCTCCCATGAAATTTTTTGAAACACCACAAGAAGTATGGGATTTTCCGCTTCCCGATATTTTAGAGGATTACCGGTGGGAGGGGGTAAAAGAGACCATTGCTAAGCTGAAGGCAGCCGATTGTATCACTATGAATACTTCGGGGTGCAATATTGATATATTTGAAGCGGCCTGGTATTTAAGGGGCATGGAAAATATGCTTATGGATATGCTGGCGGATGAAGAAATGGCGGAAGCGTGCCTGGAACGCATGTGCAGGATAAAATGTGAAATGGCTAAGAAATGTGCGGAAGCAGGATTTGATATTGTGGTGTTTGGAGATGATGTGGCTACACAGCGGGGGATGATGATGGATAAAGAACTATGGAGAAAATGGCTGAAACCACGCCTGAAACGTGGGATTGACAGCGCAAAATCAGTGAATCCCCAGGTCTTGTGTTATTACCATTCAGACGGGGATATTTCAGACATTATTGAAGATCTGATTGAAATTGGCGTGGATATTCTGAATCCAATACAGCCGGAATGCATGGATCCGGTTGCAATAAAAAAGCGGTATGGCAGCAGGGTGAATTTGTGGGGAACCATCGGAACCCAGACAACCATGCCTTTTGGGACTCCGGAAGAGGTAAAACGGGAAGTGAGAAGAATGATTGAATCTGCTGGCAGAGGCGGAGGGCTGGTGATAGCACCTACTCATGTTCTGGAGCCGGAGGTTCCCTTTGAAAACATAGAGGCATATGTGGAAGCGGTAAAAAGTAAATGGTAGAAAATACTGGAAATAATTGCTTCCTAACAGTTTAAATAGTATGATATAGAAAACTGGTACCAAGAGGTGTTTGCTGCGATAAAACCAAATCATTCAGGGGGAGTATCTAATGAAGGTGCCGCATTTTTCATTTAAGATAAAATTAACCATCAAGCATAGATTCTTTTTTTTCAGCGCATTAAATATTATTGTAGTCATTCTGGCAATTGCGGTCATTTCCAATGTTCTTTTTGAAAAAACAATAACAGAAAAAGCTAAGATGTTCCAGCAAAGGGAAGTCTCCCTGGTGTGCAATAATATGGAATTGCTGGTAAACAGCATCAATGATTATATCCTTACGCTGTCCGTAGACAGTACGCTTCAGGAAATACTAAAATACCATGATGAGGTCCCCATTTCGGAAGAAGAAAGATATAACATCAAAATGAAGCTGATTCGGGCAGTTTATGCGAAATCAGCTTTGAATTCCTACATAGATTCCGTTGTTATTCTGTCAAAAAGCGGAACCTTTTATGATATGGGCATGTATTCCAAAGAGAATTTTAGCAGTACATTTGAAAAAAATAACATTCAAATGTCCGATATTATCAATAAACCAACCTGGTATGGTCCTCTTGAAATGAAAAATGAGCTGGTGGGGACGGAAAACGTATTTGTAATCACTAAGCAGGTTATGGATATCTGGTCACCGGATGTATTGGGGTATGTATTTGCAATTGTAAAGGAAAGCAAGGTTAGCGGGTTTTACCGGGATATTATCGAAAAAAATGCGGAGCTTTATATTGTAAATGAAGATATGAATATCATTTCTTCTGCTGATAAATCGCTGCTGTATCAGGATATCCGGGATCTGGAGATCTACGCTAATAAAAAGGATGCCTACATTATTACCACAGAACAGATTCCCATCAATCACTGGAAGGTCATGGACTTTGTACCAAAGCGCTATCTGGTAAGTGAAATGGATAAAATTAACCTGTCAATGGTAAACATTGGTATCATTGCAATTGTAGTCTCTTTCGTACTGTCTTATGCAATCGCCAGCAGGGTAACAAAGCCGATTCATAAACTGGCAGTTGCAATGAAGTCCTTTGACTGTATCAATGGAAACAGCCATACCACGGAGGTACGTTCGCCCCAGGAACTGAATCTTCTCACCAGAAGATTTAACCAATTGGTGGACCGGGTACAGGAGCTGATGCACCAGATTGAGATTGAAAATGAGCGGAAAAGAGATTATGAATTCCGATTAATCCAGGCGCAGATTAAACCACATTTCTTATATAATTCTCTGGAAACCATTATCTCGTTGATCGGGATATCCATGAAAGATAATGCCATGCAGTATACCAGATCCCTGGGGAATTTTTACCGCATTTCGCTGAGTAATGGATCGGATATAATTACGCTGAAGGAAGAACTGGATCTGATACAGAATTATCTGTATATGCAGGGGATCCGGTATGTAGATAAGTTGAATTATCAGATAGAGGGGGATGCAGCTCTGGGGAAATACATCATTCCCAAATTAACATTGCAGCCGCTGGTGGAAAATGCAATTTATCATGGTATAAAGCCCAAAAAGATCAAATCGGATATCCGGATTAAGTACTATAGTGATGCCGATGATATTTGTATTTCGGTATACGACAATGGAATTGGGATCCGAAAGGAAAAACTGGATTCGGTGCTGACGGATCAGAAGACAGATGAAAGAGGGGGATTTGGGCTGCATTCCATCAATAACCGGCTAAAGCTGGTATTTGGATCTTCCTATGGGCTGGCTGTCAGCAGCAGCTATGGGGCATATACGGAAGTCATTGTAAGAATTCCGAAGAAGGACAGGGTGTAAAGTCAATAAAGGACAAGGTGTAAAAACTATGACAAAGGTTGTAATTGTAGATGATGAATTTTACTTTCGGCAGTATTTGAAATCATGTATTGATTGGGAGGGAATGGGTTGTCATATTTCAGGTGAAGCTTCTGATGGGGAAGAAGGTTTACTTTTGGTGGAAAGGGAAGAGCCGGAAATTGTAATTTTGGATATTAACATGCCGATAATTGACGGAATTGAATTCAGTAAGCTGATAAACGAACGGAAGCTGGAAACCAGAATTATTATATTAAGCGGTCACAGCGAGTTTCAATATGCGCAGAAGGCAATGAAATACGGTGTGAAAAGTTACTTGTTAAAGCCGCTGAATGAAGAGGAACTGTGCCAGGCGATCCGGGAGATTTCCAAAGAGATGGAAGCTTTGCGAAGTTACCAGGTGAAATTGACCAGTCTGGAGAAGCAGGTAAAAAGAAATCAGCCATTGCTGGAGGAAAAGATTTTAAATGATTTAATACGGGGAGTTATTTCTGCCGGGGGTGCACATGGAAAAATGTCACCGGAACCGGAAGGGATGAACCTGGATTATCATTTTTTTGTTGTGCTGGTCATGGAAATTGATGATTTTAAATCCCGGCAGTGGGATGTGGCGGATAAAGAGCTGTGGAAATATGCGGTGCGAAACATTGCCCGGGAGTTGATCCCAGGCAATATGCATCCTTATTTTTGCGTAGATGAACGGGATAGTATTGTCTGCCTGCTGTGCGGGGAAGTATCCAAGGACAATAGCAAGGCTGAAATTAAAAAATGTGTGCTTCAAATTGCAGAATTTATTTCTAAGCACCTTCCATTTACCGTCACGATTGGAATTGGAAATTCAGCTGCTGATCCGGGAGGAATTACGACATCTTATCAACAGGCATTATTTTCCCTGAAAAATAAATATAACAGCGGGGGAAATAGTGTGGTTGATTATGAGAAAACAAAATCCTTTATCAGCCAGAACACTCTGATCCATTCGGGAATCCGAAATGAATTAATTATGGGGATGAGGCAGGGAGAGCGGGAATCTGTACAGTGCATTTTAAAAAAGATATTTCGTGAGGCACAGGAGCTTCGCATCAGTTATGATATGCTGCAGTGTCATTGTATGGAATTTATTTTTACCTGTCTGGAATATCTGGAGGAAGTGTCGGTTCCATTTACGGATATATTTCCGCAGATGCAGTCTCCTATGGAAATACTGGATGGAATACATACGATCAGCCAGGCGGAGAGCAGTATTTTGGATTTATTTGACAAAGCGCTGTGTTATATTGGAGAGCACAAAAATACCAGAGGAATGAAACAGATGGAAGAGATTAAGGCTTACATTGCAGAGCATTTTTGTGAAGCGGAGTTTAAAATTAACGACATTGCAGGGTATTTTTATGTTAATTACCATTATCTGTGCCATAGCTTTAAAAAGCAGACTGGAATCACGCTTAACCAATATATTACCTCTCTTCGAATCGAACGTGCAAAAACATTAATTGACCAGGGATGCCGGAATATGACCCTGCTGGCGGAACAGGTAGGCTATGGGGATCTGGGTTATTTTGGGAAATGCTTTAAGAAATATACCGGAGTATCGCCATCCAAATATATGGAAAAAATTGAATAGAATAGGAAAAAAGAGGCTTTCCAGAACCAGGAGATTTAGAACATGATCGGTTGAATAAATTTCAAATACATGCTGGTACAGTCTCTTTTTTGATTATGAAAAGGATCAGAAAAAATGGAAAATCAAACAATATTACCAATGAACAAACAATAGTGTCTTACGGAGATCTGATTAGTCAGATATACTGAATTTACAATTAATATCTGAAGGAGGATAAGATATGAGAAAGAGATGGATGCAAGCGGCGGCGGCAGTAGTAATTACATCCTTAATCTGTATGGGATGTTCCACAGGAAAAGGAGGAAATGCGGAGAGTCCGGCAAAGAGTGAGACAGCGGCGGGGGAAACGGCAGCGGGAAAAACAGATGCGGGAGAAACAAAAGCAGGAGAAACAAAAGCAGGAGATTCAGAAACAGATGCAGCAGAAGAAGCAGGGAAGGATGCAGCCGGAGATGATGCAGAAGAAACACAGCAGGAAGCTGCTGAGACAGCGTCCGGGGAGCCGGTAAAATTAAAGGCTTTTTTGATGTCTGAGGACGAAGCCAGGGTAAGATTGTACAACGAATGTTATGCGCCCAATGTAAAAAACGACCTTCCCAATCTGGACGTGGAATTTGAACTTCCGGGAAAAGGGTATCAGGAAAAACTACGTATTTATAATGCTTCCGGGGAACTGCCCGATGTCTTTTTCGGATGGAATATTATCCTGGAAAGCGATAATGCAGTAAATCTGACTCCGTATATTGAAAAAGACGGATTCATAGACCGGTATAAAACAAAATCGGCGCTGGTTCCTTACAGCGATGGAAATATCTATGCAATCAGTGCAGGCATGGACGCTTATTACACGGCAGCAATGATTTATAATAAAGAGATATTTGAAAAAGAAAATATAAAAGTACCTACAAATTTTGAAGAGTTATTGGATGCCTGTACCCAATTTGCGGCAAAAGATTACGTCCCGATCTCCATGCTGGGCAGCTTCACGGCCTATGCATTTCTCCCTCAGGAGCTGATTACAATGGATGATCCTGAAAATATGAAGAAGATTATTGCCGGGGATATGGGATTTGATTCGGAGCCTTTCCGAAATGCAATGAAAAAATATGAACAGATGATTGATGCAGGAGCATTTGCAAAGGACGCGGCGACCACTACTTATGATGAGCATGTAGCACTTTTTACCTCCGGTAAATCACCGATGATCTATGCACCATTGTGGGTATATGGTTCCATTGATAAAATGGAGAATCTGGATTACTTTTCACTGCCCACTTTTAATAAGACGCCGGGATTCCTCAATGGCTGGGGACAGGCATATGGCGGTTACATGGTATCCAAGAACAGTGAAAACATTGAGGAATCGGTGAAACTGGCTGAGTGGATGGTAGAGCAGGATGCGAAGTTCTTCTCGGAAGAAATGGGAAATGCAGTGGGGATGGATGTTGGAACAGAACCAAAGCTTTCACCAATTACGCAGGACTATTATGACCTGTTTAATCAGGAAGGGATGGATGTGATTCCTAATTATGCGTCCAATTTCCTGAAAGATTCAGTCAAAGCAGAATTAGAAGTTAATATTGGAAAATTACTTACCAAGCAGCTGACAGCAGATGAGTTTTGTACCACTATGGATAAACTGCAAAAAGACTCTGTAAAGTGATTGGATGGAGAGGTGCAGCTTTGAAGCGGCCTCTCCGCTTACTAAAAGGAGAATGCCATGGACAGATATTTGAGCAAGAAATGGATCATACTGGTGTTCCTGGCACCAGCCACCATCATATTTAGTGTATTTATTTTATACCCCATGCTGCCCACAATTTATACCAGCTTTTTTGAATACGATGGCTTTAAGGTAGGAAAATTTGTGGGAATCGGGAATTACAGCGCGGTTCTGACGGATCCTGTATTTTGGCATTCTGTTTCCAATACACTGAAAATCGTGTTGCTGCAGACGCTGGTTGCCGGTCCTGTATCTTTACTGCTTGCACTGCTTATTAATCTGTGCTCTGTAAAAATGAGACGCTATGTAAAGATCACCTACTTTATGCCAACGGTATTGAACATTACTGTTATCTGCCTGATGTGGAAAATGGTTTTGCAGCCTAACTGGGGAATTATCGATACGGTGCTGACAAATTTAGGGCTAAGTGAACTGATACATACCTGGCTGATCGATGAAAAGACGGCGATCTGGTGTGTGGCGTTTGTATTCGTCTGGCAATATATTGGTTATAATATGGTTCTGCTGTATTCGGGAATTCGTTCCATACCGGAGACCTATATGGAGGCCGCCAAGGTGGAGGGGGCTAATTTCTTCCAGCAGTGCAGGTATATCACGATTCCGCTGCTTCAGGAAATCATTAAATTTGTGCTGATTATATCCACAGCCGGAACCCTCGGCATGTTTGCACATGTGCAGGTCATGACAAATGGAGGTCCGGGGGATCTGACGAGAACGATTGTCTACCAGCTATATTATAAGGCATATCAAAGCCAGCAGTTTGGAGAGGCAAATGCCATTGCAGTTATTTTTGCAGTGATTGGCATTGGGGTATTTATGGTGATCAATCATTTTGTGGCCAGAGAACGGATCGAACTGGTATAACAGATATACGGTTATCAGATCATATGGAAAGCTGCCTCTGAAAGAGGTCTGCAAACTTATTATACGAGGAAGGCGTTATTATGAAGAAAAAAGGCAGAAAAATTATCCTTTGGTTAAGTATGGTGCTGATCAGTTTTCTGTTTCTATACCCGCTATTGTGGATGGTACTGACTTCTCTGAAGACGAAGGAAGACGTAATGATAAATCCATTCGGATTGCCCGGGGAGTGGATGTTCAGCAACTATGCAGATGCATTTACAACATTTGATTTTCCTAGATTCTTTATGAACAGTGTGGTGTATACAGCGGGAACGATTTTACTTACGATATTTTGTGCGATTATGTTTGCCTATGCGGTCGCCAGAATGAGATTTAAGCTTAGCAGGTTTATGGTAAATCTTCTGCAGGTGGGAATGATTGTGCCTGTTTTTGTAATCGTACTGTCTTTGTTCAGCCTGATGGGAGATCTGGGAGTACGTAATACCTACCCGGGTATGATCATGCTCTATACCGCCAGTGCACTGCCCATATCGGTGATTATATTTACCGGTTATTTCCGGTCTCTGCCATATGAACTGGAGGAGGCGGCTTATATTGACGGGTGCGGTGTATTTCGTACATTTTTCAGAATTATGGTGCCAATGGTGGCACCGGCAGTGACTACCGTTGTGATTGTTGTATTCATGAATTATTCCTGGAATGAATTTTCCCTGGCATATCTGCTGATCGATTCACAGAATATGAGGTCCCTTCCCATTTCATTGAATTATTTTACATCATTAAGAGGCACGGATTGGGGACTGCTGGGAGCAACTATGGTAATGATCAGCGCTCCAGCGGTTCTGCTGAATATCGTGTGCGGAGAAAAGATCGAAGATGCTTTGACGGCAACATCAGCGCTGAAGTAAAAGGAGAAGCTTATGACGAGAAAAGAACGATTGATGGCTGTTCTTAAGGGGGAGCCTGTGGACAGGCCGCCGGTATGCTTTTACGAGATCAACGGATATTCGGAGGATGAAAATGACCCGGATCCATTTAACATATATAATCATCCATCCTGGAAACCTCTTCTGAAACTGGCAAGGGAAAAAACAGACCGTATCATTATGTGTTACATACCTTTTGCCCATCCGGCGGACCAGGTGGACAAACAGACGGTGGTGACCACCTATTATGATGATCAGGGACGCAGGCATGAGATTACGGAAATAAAGGCGGGTGACCGCACGCTGCGTCAGCATACAAGGAGAGATACAGATGTAAACACCGTCTGGATTCTGGAACATTTTATTAAAGATGAAACGGATCTGGAAGCATGGATTGCACTGCCATCTGATGAAATAGGAGAGCCGGACTACCGGCAGCTTTTATCAGTGGAAAAGGAATTAGGAGATACCGGCATTGTAATGATAGAAACTGGCGATGCCCTGTGCGAAATAGCATCGCTGATGGATATGGAAGAGTATATGATCATAGCCATGACCGAGCAGGAACTCTTTCACAAAGCGTTAGAAAAGGCGCAGGAAATACTATTGAAAAAAACGGCGCGGATCGCAGAAGATCTGCCGGGGCGCCTTTGGCGCATATATGGACCGGAATATGCGGCGCCGCCATATCTGCCTCCGAAACTATACAAGGAATACGTGACGGATTATGACCGGGATCTGGTTGGGATCATACAGAAGTATGGCGGTTTTGCCAGAATCCATCAGCATGGAAGGCAGAAAGACATTCTGGAGTATACCGCGCAGACCGGATGCACCGGACTTGATCCCATCGAACCCTTTCCCCAGGGAGATGTGGAACTATCCGAGGTGCGCAAAAAGTATGGGCAGCAGATGGTGCTGTTTGGAGGACTGGAGATCAGTGATATAGAGCAGATGAACCAGGAGGAATTTAGAGAGAAAGTGGAACATGCCATGTGCCAGGGAACGCAAGGCGATGGAAAAGGATTCGTACTTATGCCGTCGTCCTGCCCGCTGGGAAGGGTACTTTCTGAAAATGCATATAAAAATTATGAAGTGATGATGGAAGTTGCAGAAGGTTATTTATCAACAACAGGAGGACAGAACGGATGAAAAAGATAAAGGCGGCATTAATCGGGGCAGGGCAGAGAGGAGCCCAGGCGTATGCTTCATATGCAAACAGGCATCCGGAAGAACTGGAATTTGTCGCAGTAGCGGAACCGGATCCAAAGCGGAGGGAGTCCTTTCAAAAGGAGTTTCATATTCCGGATAAAAAATGTTTTGAGGACTGGGAAACTTTTTTTAGCAAGGATAAAATGGCAGATGCGGTGCTGATCTGTACACAGGACCAGGAGCATTTTTCTCCAACGGTAAAAGCAATGGAGAAAGGATATCATATTTTACTGGAAAAGCCTGTGTCCAACCAGCCGGATGAGTGTGCTGCAATGGAAAAAGCGGTGTCTGCATATCCAAATGTATTTTTAGTATGCCACGTACTTCGTTATACTCCATTTTTTAAGACAATAAAAAGACTGCTGAACGAAGGCAGAATTGGCGAACTGCAGAATATTCAGTTGATTGAAAATGTGGGATACTGGCACCAGGCACACAGCTTTGTCCGAGGGAACTGGAGAAACAGCCATAGCTCCAGCCCAATGATTCTTGCAAAATGCTGTCATGATATGGACATCCTTTTGTGGCTGGCGGATGCTGACTGCAGCAGAGTTTCGTCCTTTGGTTCTTTGGGGCACTTTAAAAAGGAAAAGGCACCGGCGGGCGCTGCAAAACGATGCACGGATGGCTGTCCGGCAGCAAAAGAATGTGCTTATTATGCCCCGGGGATTTATATAGACTGGAAAGATAACTGGCAGGCAGATGTTATTAAAAAAGTTGTTAGCACGGATACCAGCGAGGAAGCCATCCTGGAAGCACTTCGGACGGGTCCTTATGGCAGGTGTGTCTATGACTGTGATAATGACGTGGTGGATCATCAGGTTGTGAATCTGGAATTTGCCAATAATGTTACGGCTTCCTTTACCATGAGCGCTTTTTCCTGGGATTGCAGCAGAGTGATAAAGCTCATGGGAAGTAAAGGGGAAATAAATGGCAGGCTGGAAGATGATCAGATTGAACTAATTGATTTTAAGAAAGGAAAAAAGGAGTCGATTCTGATTGATGCCATTAAGGAAGGACATGGCGGCGGAGATTATGGAATAATGAAAGAATTTCTGAGATTGATCAGAGAAAATAAAGATGGAGTGGTGGATACCAGTGCGCTGTCTGCTCTTCAGGGGCACCGGATCGCTTTTGCTGCGGAGGAAGCTCGGGTGATGGGGACGGTTGTCAGGATGTAGGATGTAGAGGAAGATGGGTGCGGATTGCGGGGAAGGGATAGATTATGGATAAGATGTGGGCTGAGGGAAGAAGCGTATTTCAGAAAGGAAACATTATGACAGGCAGAGAGCGGGTAATAAACTGCATAAAACATTTGGAAACAGATAGAATACCCCATTATATTGAACTGGGATCGGAAGAACTGGAAAAGATGCGTCAATTCACCGGAATAAGCAATTATCAGAATACGCTGGATAATGATATTGATATGGTAGGAATAGACGGCGGATATACAGAAGCAACAAACAAGCCGGGATATTTTACAGATGCTTTTGGTGTGTGCTGGAACAGAAATGGGGTGGATAAGGATATTGGAGTGATTGATTCCTGTATCCTTTGTGGTCCAGAGGATTTAAAATCTTATTCTTTCCCACAAATTAAGGAGGAACAGGTACGTGAAAAGTTAAAACAGCTTTCTGAAAATGGGAGAGATACCTTTAAAGCAGCTTCTATTAGCTTCTCCATGTTCGAGCGAGCGTGGACTCTGTGCGGAATGGAGAATTTACTGGTGTTCATGATTGAAGAACCGGAATTTGTACATGAACTGCTGGGAAAGATCTGTGATTATAACTGCAGGTTAATACAGATTGCGTTGGAATATGATATTGACGGCATTTGCCTTGGAGATGACTGGGGGCAGCAAAAAGGAATGATCATGGGGCCTGAGAAATGGCGGGAATTCATTCGGCCTCAAATGAAAAGGATGTACCACCAGATCAAATGTGCTGATAAGTATGTGATCCAGCATTCCTGTGGGGATATCGAAGCTGTTTTTGAAGATCTCGTAGAGATCGGTCTGGATGTCTATCAGACCTTTCAGCCGGAAATCTATGATATGGCAGATGTGAAGAGAAAAATTGGAGACAGTCTCACTTTTTGGGGTGGGATTAGTACCCAGACTTTATTGCCTTTTGCTGCGCCCCGAGAGGTGATGGAGGTTATTATAAGAACCGCTGGGATTATGAAAGGAAAAGGGGGGTATATTCTGGCGCCCACACATGCGGTTCCGGGAGATGTGCCGGCGGAAAATATTGAGGTTATGGCGGAGATATTTAGAAACCAGGAGAAGTATTTTTATTAGATTTGTAGTATAGGGGAAGGGTTTATAAGCGGTTTACTTAAAAAAATTTGGGTTTTGCTGATTAAATACGCTTTGTAGATGTAGATAGTGTACGAAAAGGTGGGCGTGGGAAACTGGCATGGGCTCCGTCAGCTGGCCGCAGAACTGGTATTTTCTAACCTTTCCGAAGCGCTTTTTGGCGGCACGCGGGCATTCACCGAGAAATCCTGATGCATTTCTCGGTTCA
>OASR01000027.1_pt1 | contig 127613 bp, 93 predicted proteins | sample 1475751 | NCBI WGS metagenome assembly OASR01 (sample SAMEA2579907, study PRJEB22360) | human gut metagenome | biome: human gut; feature: human-associated habitat; material: faeces | place: Denmark | collected 2008/2010 | reverse complement strand
TGAACCGAGAAATGCATCAGGATTTCTCGGTGAATGCCCGCGTGCCGCCAAAAAGCGCTTCGGAAAGGTTAGAAAATACCAGTTCTGCGGCCAGCTGACGGAGTCCATACCAATTTCCCACACCCATCTTTCTGTACACTACCTATCATACACAAAGCGTCTTTTATCAGCGAAACCCAAAGCGTTCGCTATATCACCACCGCAAACAGTCTAATATTAAGTACTTTTAATATATCATCGATGCAGCAATTCAAGTTCTACATACAAAAAAGATAGCGATGGATTTTACCGTCGCTATCTTTTTATATATCGCCTGTTTGCAGCTAATTATTTACTCTGATTTAGCAGTCGTTTTTTCGGTTACCTTTTCAGTTCCTTTGTCAGTAGCCTTTTCGGTTCCTTTTTCTGAACCTGCTTCTTTTGTCGCTTCTTCTGTAGTTCCTTCTTTATCTGTTTCTTTCTCTGTTGCTTTTTCTGTAGAAGCTTCAGTTACTCTTGCCTCTTCATTTGTTACTTTTGCATTTTCTAACAGGAATTCCACTACTTTATCCTGAATCAGGCTTAATTCAATGATGTCTTTTCCATACTGTTTCAGGAATTCATCTTCACTTTCAAAGCCATAATCTTTGCTGTATTTTGTAAGTCCCGCTTTATATTCCTGATCGGAGACGCTCATCTTTTCTTTTTCAGCGATTGCTTTCAGCAGCATTTCCTGAACTAATCCCTGCTTTACAGTTTCCTCAGCCTTTTTCATGAAATCATCTTCGGACATCTGCATATTAGCCTGAAGGAATTCTTCTAAGGACTGGTCAGACTGTTTTGCATAGGATTCATAGTATGTCTTCATGCTCTGTACATTCTGGTCTACTAATTCCTTCGGATAATCATTGATTTTGGAATTGCTGTAAACCTGAGAAATCAGGTCATTAATTTCTGCTGTCTTCTGACTCTGCGCTTTCTGCTGCATCAGGGTTGACTTCACCTGTTCTTTGTATTCGTCTACTGTCTTGGCATCTGAAATCTGTTTTACCAGTTCATCTGTTATCTCAGGCATTCTCTTGATGGAATTTACCGTTACGCTGAATACAACATCTTTTCCCTGTAAGTCTTCTTTCTGGTAACTGTCTGGGAATTTCAGGTTCAGGTCTTTGCTTTCTCCTGCTTTCACTCCAACTAATCCATCCTCAAATCCTTCAATAAAAGAATTGGAACCAATAGTTAATTCATATCCCTTATCGGTTGCTCCATCTACTGCTTCTCCGTCTACTTTACCTTCAAAATCAATATTTACAATATCGCCATCCTGAACCGTTCCGTCTTTTAATTCTTCCATCTTGTTCTGCTGGGTTACGGTACTCTTGATCTGCTCATTGATTTCATCATCGGTTACTTCTTCTGTCTCCAGTGTAACTTCCAGGCCTTTGTACTCGCCCAGTGTTACATAATCCAGAGCATCATATTTTGCACGCTCTGTCTGTTTCTGTGTCTCAGAAGTTGCTTCTGTTGCACTTTCAGAGGTTTTTTCCGTTCCGTCTGCTGTCTCAGATGCTTTCTCACTTCCGGCTTCTGTAGTAGCGGATGTCGCCTCTGTTGCAGCCTGTGTTGAGGTATCTGCTGTCTTGTTATCGCTCGAGCAGCCTGCTGCCAAAACACTCAGGCTTAATAATAATGCAACTACAATTTTTTTCTTCATAAATAAATATCCTCTCTGATTTTACGCCGTTTATGTTCCGGCTCTTTCATTTCCTTGCTAATATAAACAACTACATTTGCGGGACAGGTGTAGGTCTGGACTTATCAAATACGGAATTCGCATCAAATAAATCACTTACCAGTTCCGGATTATAATACATTCTATATCCATCCAGGTTTCTTCTGCCCTGACGCATGAAGTTATCTCCAAACTGTACCCAGTACTGGGATGAATCTACATTACAGTAGATATCAAATCCAACACTCTTCAAATACTCGAATTTGCCATCTGTATTCTCGGCTGTGTATCCTTCTACCGGTCCGATATCCTGACCGAAAGCAAAGATTATAATGTTTGTAGGCCCTAATATCGGTTCTACATAATCCAACCATTTCTGCGTATCTACTTTCAGTTTGTCCAGAGTAATTGTACCAACCGGCTGATGTCCCCAGGTATGGCTTGCAAATGTCCATCCATTTGCCTTCATAGCCTCTGCTACCTTTGTTGCATCTGCCACATCCTGATCATAATTGAAATCCGGGTGTTTGTCCAGCCAAACTTTCTGATCTGTATCTAATGTCTCAGGATCTCTGGTCTTGTACACGATATCCGTACGATATCCAAACACACCATTATATCCTGTCATTGCCAGTGTTCCTTTTGCTCCGCGATAAGAAAAATCAGGATGCTCTTTTACAAATTCATCAATTAACGGCACCATATCATCGTTACCGATCGTAACCGAACCATCGTCTTCTGTATAAGATGTTTTCACTTCTCCATTTTCATCCACAACCAGTTTATCAGCCATACCATAGCCTTCCTGGTAATGATAGTAGCTCACATCATCCTGTGACAGGACAAATGGCTTCTTATCCGGAGGCAGCATAATCTTGCCTTTTACGAGATTTCCATTTTCATCAAATGTAGCCATATCGGAAAGCTTCACCATTACATAGCCTTTTTCATACATGGACTGTGTAATTTTGTTAAACTCTTCTATCGTTGTCATAACCTGGTTAATGCCGCCGGAAGTGTGGTCGCCAGGTCCGAATGCCCGCTTCGTATCTTTCACCAGTGAATGGTAAAAAATGTGAGTTACTTCTTCCAGTGGATATTCCACACAGGTCGCCTTTGTTGCTTCGTATCCGGATACCTTAGACTGTAATGCAGTATTACTGTCATATCCTGCTGAATTTTTAAGTAAATCTATGGCTGCATCGTAATCATACATTGCTGCAAGCCTGTCCGCTTTTGCTTCCAGATCTTCCTCCGGTGCTTCCGTTACTTTTTGTGTCTCGGTCTCTGTTGCTTCACTTGCTCCTGACTGGCTTTCCGTCTGTTTATTTCCAGAAGATGACGTTCCGTTTGTATTGCTTCTCTTGTCAAGTACACCCTTTATTAAAAAGAAACAAAGCGCCGCAATAATCAAAACTAATACTGCAATAATGATTTTCCCCATCAGCACTTGTTTTTTGCGTTTTGCTTTTCTGGCTTCTGCCCGGTTATCTTTTCCGTTTGTCTCCATTCTTTTCCTCCCTCAATGTAATGTAAAATCCACCAGTCCTCATATTTTATGCGGACTGCATCTGTTATATTATAGCATATTCCGCACCAAAATCTACCTCAAAATAGTTTTTTAAGAAAAAATAAAGAAATATTGCACTTTTAAGGAAAGAATGGTAGAATGTAACAAGGTGTGAAAATCTATTTGATTCAACCGATTCTACTTTATTCAGGAGGGTAACCTATGTCAACTTTTTTAACTGTTCTGCTGATTATTTTAGCAGTTCTGGTCGTATTATTGGGCGTCCTGTACTTCTTTGGGCGGAAAGCACAGAAAAAACAAGCCATTCAACAAGAACAGATGGAGGCAGCCAAACAAACGGTATCCATGCTGATTATCGATAAAAAGCGGCTAAAAATAAAAGAGTCCGGCCTTCCCCAAATGGTAATTGACCAGACCCCGCGTCTTATGCGCGGATCAAAGCTTCCCATCGTAAAAGCGAAAGTCGGCCCGAAGATCATGACTCTTGTATGTGATGCAAAGATCTACGATTTGGTTCCGATTAAAAAGGAAGTGAAAGCCGTAGTAAGCGGTATCTATATTACCGAAGTAAAAGGTGTCCGCGGTCCATTGGAAGTTCCGCACAAAAAGCAAAACTGGTTCCAGAAGGCAAAAAGCAAAATTACAGGAAACAAAACCAAGGACAAAGATAAAAAGAAAAAATAAGCATCTACATATTAAGAACCGGTCAGAATGTATTATTTCATTCTGACCGGTTCTTTATTCATATCTGTATATATCGTATAAAATGAACTAATTTCCCATTAACTGAAAACTCTTATTGTCCATAGACTTTATATTCATATTAATACAGCAGTCCGCCAGATGTTCATAATTCACTTCCAGTGCATAGTCCACTTTCACATCAATATTGTCATCCGACGTGTCCACATGGATGTTGGTAGCTGAAATCCCAATGAGCAGATTGCCAAATGGTGTATCGTAATACGTCATATTTTTCTTATTCTGTTCAAACACCATATGTACATTGGTCAGTCCGCGCTTTGTCACTTCCAGCCCGTTATCTTTTAATTTAATCAGATTCTGGATCTTTCCGTCCATGCCTTCCATAACTTCTTCGTAGCTGATATAATGCTTTCCGTCTTTCTGCAGATACTTCGCGGCAGTCACAACCTCCACCGGATCTTCACCACTCGTTTCCAATGTCTGCATTCCTTTGATACTTATTAACACTTCTCCCGTCATCGTACCCACCTTAAAATTCTTCTATATTGATTTGTTTTGTAGTTTCAATATCATAGGGTAAAATAGAATTGGCAAACTGTTTGAATTTGTCAGCCGCATCACTTACAAAAAACTGATACGGCGTCTCATCCGCATCATAGCCCTCTGTGTTGGCAATTCCCTGTTTCTGCAATAATTCTTTCAGTCCCCGCGCTGTCTCATACGCCGGATTAACAAGTGTTACCCGGTCCCCCATAATGGCTCCAATCGTGGACCGGATCAGCGGATAATGGGTACAGCCTAAGATCAGCGTATCGATGTCCTGTTCTTTTAGCTCCGACAGATACCGGTTCGCGATTTCCACCGTTACCGGATCCTTTAACAGTCCCTCTTCCACAAGGGGCACAAACAGCGGGCAGGCTTTTCCGATTACCTGAACCCCGGGATTCTGTCCACAGATAAAATCCCGATACATATGGCTGTGTACCGTTCCTTCCGTACCGATAACGCCGATCTTTCCATTTCTGGTGGTCTCACACGCTACCATGGCACCGGGCTTTACTACTCCGATAATGGGAATATCCAGTTCTTTCTGGACTTCTTCCAGAGCGAATGCGCTTGCCGTGTTACAGGCAATGACGATTGCCTTCACTTCCTGTGTCTGCAGAAAACGTATAATCTGTCTGGAATACTTTAAGATGGTATCTTTTGATTTACTGCCATAGGGTACCCGCGCGGTATCGCCAAAATAGACGATCCTCTCCTGAGGGCTGTTGCGCATAACCTCTCTGGCAACGGTCAAACCTCCTACTCCTGAGTCAAATATGCCAATTGGTTTCTGGTTTATATTATTCATTATTATTTCCTCAATCTGATTTTTAAAGCTTATCTTCCACTATTCTACTAGCAATCTTTCAATAATTCAAGTGCTGAATTGCCCTCACTCCCGTAAAATGCCGTTTTCTCAGGAAAAAATCTCCGGTTTCCCATCTATAAATGCAAAATAAACCTCTGTTTCACTTAAAAATTCTGCCTTTCCATTTGTTCCCTCCGTAATTTCCCCTTTCAGATCCGCTAATTCTTCCGCCGGAACTATGGCTTTCACCATTACCACATCCGTATATTCCGAATCCAGTATGGCAATTTTTGTCTGCCCCAACAGATACTGTATCTTTCCGATGCCATTATAATCCGTTCTGATTTCCAAAATCCATCCATGCTGTTTTGTAATGACGATGCTTTCCCGCAGCCCTTCCTGGACTGCCTTTGAATAAGCCCGTACAAGTCCTCCCGTTCCCAACAGCGTGCCGCCAAAATATCTGGTCACAACAACCACCGCATTGTGGATTTCCTCGCCCAGCAAAACATCCAGCATAGGCTTTCCGGCCGTTCCGCCGGGTTCTCCGTCATCGCTGCATCTTTGTATTTCCTGATTTTCCCCTAAAACAAATGCAAAACAATTGTGGGATGCGTTCCAGTATTTCTTTTTCATTTCCGCTATAAATTCCTGGGCTTCCTCTTCACTGCCGACCGGCCGGACCGTGGCGATAAAACGGGATTTCTTTTCTATAATCTCTCCTTCGCCGCCCATATATACTATTTTCAGATTTTTCATAATATTTTATCCTTTTCTTATTTCTACGAATTATCCATTTTTGTTCCGTGGATTATCCTTTTTCTGTTTCTGCGAATTATCCTATCCTGTTTCTGCGATATTTCTCAATTATCAAACTCGCCGGAGTATACTTGGAAAACTGCTTTCTAGCAGAGTACAGATGGCGGAAATGAATTTTCAAACAGGCTCTAAAGTAATGTATACAAATTTCTCTTTGGGTACATTATAAGATAAGAAGCCCATTTTCACAATCTATATATTTTATGAAGAACTTAAAAAAAAATGAACTTGTTACTTCACCCTTTATTTCACCTGCTTTATTTGTTATAATACATAGACCAGTGGAATTTCTGTAAGTCAATGGAAATGAATTCCGCTGCTGTATTAAGGAGGCCGTGCCTATGAATTATGGAAAAAAAGAGATTTCCAAAAAACAAAAAGAACAGACTTCTGCGAAGGTGGGCAAAAAAATTGGCTTCACTTTTGTTAAAGTATTGCTAATATGTTTCGTTGCTCTGATCGTTGGTGGGACATGCATTGGGTTTGGTCTGATCAACGGACTGATTAAAAATGCGCCTGATATATCGGGTATGAGCGTAGCACCCACCCAGGCGGCGACTTACATTTATGATACCGACGGAAATCCCATTCAGAAGCTGACTGCACCGGATTCCAACCGAACTCCGGTTACCATTGATAAAATCCCAATTGACCTGCAGCACGCCGTGGTTGCCGTAGAAGATGAACGTTTTTATGAACATAACGGAATTGACGTCCGAGGTATTATGCGTGCATTCGTCGTAGGCGTCAGCAGCGGAAACTTTTCCGAAGGAGCCAGTACCATTACCCAGCAGTTGTTAAAGAACAATGTATTTCCGGACTGGGTCAATGAATCTTCCCTTGCGGAACGGTTTAAGCGTAAGTTCCAGGAACAGTACCTGGCTCTGCAGCTGGAGAAAAGCCTCACAAAGGATCAGATACTGGAAGATTATTTAAATACCATCAACCTGGGAGCCGGTGCTTATGGAGTTCAGGCTGCAGCGCACCGTTACTTTAACAAAGATGTGTCGGAGCTGACCCTTTCTGAAAGTACTGTTATCGCCGGAATTACCCAGAACCCCACCGGTTATAATCCGATCCTGTATCCGGAGGAAAATGCAAAGAGGCGGGTAAAGGTCCTGAACCACATGCTGGATCAGGGATACATTGACCAGACGAAGTATGATGAAGCACTGAACGATGACGTCTATTCCAGAATCCAGGAAACGGATGTGGAAACGGGCGAAACATCCATCTACACCTATTACGAAGATGCCCTGATTGAACAGGCTATGGATGACCTGATGGAAATCAAGGGCTATACACAGAACCAGGCTTATAAAGCGCTTTATTCGGGAGGCTTAAAAGTCATCTCCAACCAGGACAAAAATATACAGCAGATCTGCGATGAAGAATTTGCGAATCCCGCCAATTTCCCATCCGGAACTTTAATTGGTCTTGACTACGAATTGACGCTGGAATCCGCTGATGGGGAGGCTTCTTTCTATAGCAGCGACACGATGAGAGAATATTTTGAAGCACAGGATGCATCCTTTAATATGATGTTCCCTGATTCCGATACCGCGAATTCCTATGCTGCCCAATACAAGCAGGCAGTGATGAAGTCCGGCGATACCGTGCTTTCGGAACGTATCTCCCTGATTCCACAGCCTCAGGCTTCCGTGGTAATCATTGACCAGAGCACCGGTTTTGTAAAAGCCATTGTGGGCGGACGCGGAACGAAGGAAGCCAGCCTGACATTAAACCGTGCTACCTCCACCCGAAGACAGCCAGGTTCCACCTTTAAGCCCATTACCGCCTACGGTCCTGCAATTGACCGGGGTGGCATGACGCTTGCCACCGTATTTGACAACGCACCTTATAACTATACCAACGGACCGGAAGTCCGCAACTGGGACAGCGATTATGGATACAGCGGACTGGAAACCATTCGTTCCGCCATCACTAAATCTGTCAATGTCGTAGCCGTGAAATGCCTGACGGAGATATCTCCCCAGACCGGTCTGGACTATGCCGAAAAATTTGGTATCACAACACTTTATGACAACGATGTAAACTCCAATGGCGATATATTGACGGATGCCAACCAGCCGCTGGCATTGGGCGGTGTCCGTGACGGCGTGGTAAACCTGGAATTAACAGGAGCTTATGCCGCAATCGCTAATAAAGGACAGTATATAGAGCCTAAATTTTATTCTAAAATTGAGGACCTGCAAGGGAATATCGTAATTGATAACACCACACCTGTCAGTTCCAGTGCCGTAAAAGAATCCACGGCATTCCTGCTGACAAGTGCCATGGAAGATGTAATAAAGAAACCGGAAGGTACCGCATACGGAACCATTAATCTGGGTGATATGCCGGTAGCGGGCAAATCCGGTACCACAGATGATACCAAAGATATCTGGTTTGAAGGTTATACACCATATTATACCTGTGGTATCTGGGGCGGATATGACAATAATGAAGCTCTGCCCGACGGAGATATCTACCACTCCTACAGTAAAGTACTCTGGAATGCAATTATGCAGAGAATTCATCAGGATCTTCCTGTAAAAGAATTTGAACAGCCGGAGGATATTGTAACGGCATCTGTTTGTAAGAAATCCGGAAAACTGGCAATCCCGGGTGTCTGCAGCGCAGATCCAAGAGGTTCCCAGGTATACACCGAATATTTTGTCAGAGGTACCGAGCCGGTTGCTGACTGTGATGTACACGTAGCCGTGAAGATCTGTTCCAAGACAGGATTAAAAGCTACCAACACCTGTGAGGCAGTAACCAAGGTCTTCGTTCAAAGGCCTACCGGCAGTGAAGGAACAACCGATGACTCCGCATATGCACCGCCAAGCGGCACCTGCAGCGGACATACCATATTGGATAAATTATCTGACCTGCTTAAAGGTGACAAAGATAAAAATAAAAAAGAATCCGAGACTTCACCGGACGCAGAAGACAATAAACCGCAGAATCCGGAAGACGCCAACAAGCCATCGTATCCCGGAACCAATCCTGGTGACACCACCGGTGAGGGTAACGGCGAAGGAACCGGCGAAAACAATGGAAACGGAAATGGAACAGGCAATGGAACTACAACTCCCGGAGATCAAAATAACGGAAATGGAGGGCAGACCACTCCATCCTATCCGGGAGGGAATAGCAATGGGGACGGGGTAATAGATGCTCCGCCGCAGTAAAAATCATTGTATATAGCAGCAAAAAAACGGAGAAGAAATCTTAGTTAAATGATTTCTTCTCCGTTTTTATATTTGATTTCTTCTTGACCTTCCCCCGCAGGGTATCCTTTATACTATCTCTACCTAACAAATCAACTACCAGGAAAGGATATTGCTATGAAAAAATTAATCTCCAATTTTACCCCTGACGGCGGGAAGCACTGCATCACTAATGCACTGAAACAAATCTTTCACTATTATGGACATCCGCTGTCAGAAGAAATGCTCTTTGGTCTGGGCTGCGGCATTTCGTTTTGTTATGTGAATCAGGCGTCTTCCCCTATGGTGAACGGGCGTTCCAAACCCTTTGTCTTTGAAGAAATTCTGGCAAACCGTCTGAACATCACAATCCGCTGCCGCAAGCCGAAGGACAATGCCACAGCGTTTGCGGCTGCCAGACAATCCATTGACCGGAACCACCCCCTTTTCATTTATGCAGACATGCCCTATTTAAAATATTTAAATCTGGAAGAAGACTATCATTTTGGCGGCCATGCTGTTGTGCTATTTGGCTATGACGACGATCAGAATACCTTCTATATCAGTGACCGTGACAGCAGTGATCATCCGATCCATACCCCCAAAGGCGAAATAGGCCGGGATTATCATCTGGTATCCTATGAAGAGGCAGCTAATGCCCGTTCCAGCTGTCATCGTCCCTTTCCCGCACACAATAAATATCTGGAATTTGATTTTGCAAATATCCAAGCTGTTTCAAAGGAAATGATACTGGCTGCAGTCCGTGAGAATAGCCTTAGCATGTTAAATGCACCCGCGCATTTACTAGGCTTAAATGGAATAGAAAAGTTTGCAAAAGAAGTTTTGAAATGGAAAAATTTTGATCCTGAGAAAAGAAAGAGATCGGGTACTACCAATTATTTTATGATAAACGAAGATGGTGGTACCGGGGGCGGTCTGTTCCGAAAAATGTATGGCTGCTTTTTAATTGAAGCTTCCCAACAGACCGGATTGCAAAGTTTTGCTGAAATAGGGAAACGCTTTTTATCTGTTGGGGATTTATGGGATGGTATCGCCGATCGTTTGTGGTCATTGTCTGCGACGGGGGATATTGAATTACTGCCTGATATATCCGAAACCGCCCGAACCATCCACGCTCTGGAAACAGAGCTCTTTCAGGAGCTGTTGAATAACACGATGTAAACGGATTTGCATGAAAGCTTGAACCGTAGTTTCAATCCATCTGGATGACTGCGGATTCCAAATTATAAATGTAAAAAGACCACATCCCCTCTGAATATGTACCCTGTCTGCAGACAGGAAGTGCTTTTCCATCAGAGGTTCTGTGGTCTATATTATTTATATTTTAAATAGTGGTATTCATATTACAGGTTCTTCATAATTACAAAATCTTCATATTTACATAATCTTTATAATTACAGGATCTTCATAATTACAGAATATCATAATTACAAAATTTTATAATTACAGAATCATCTTAGCTGCGCCGAAGATTCCTGCATCGTTCCCCAGTTCAGCAAGTGCAAATACAGCGTCTTTGCAGGCACTGAATGCATAGATCTGATAGTTTTTACGAACGTAGTCTAACAGAATCTCTCCTGCTTTTGATACGCCACCGCCAATAACGAAGACTTCCGGATCAACTACTCCTGCGATTACAGACAGGGCACTGCCCAGGTATTTGCCAAAGCTTTCTGCGATTTCCATTGCTACTTTATCTCCTGCTTTGACTGCATCGAAAACAGATTTTGCAGAAACCTCGCCTTCACGCAGTACAGATGGCTCTGCATCAGCAGCCAGACGTGCATTCGCCAGTCTTACAATACCGGTTGCGGATGCTACCTGCTCCAGACAGCCCTTATTGCCACAGTTGCAGGCTTCTTCCATACTGTCCTCCACATGAACATGACCGATTTCTCCGCCCGCTCCGTGTGAACCGGTAACAATCTGTCCGTTGATGATGATTCCGCCGCCTACACCTGTGCCAAGGGTAACCATAACTACGTTGTGGTATCCTGCACCGCCGCCTTTCCACATCTCACCAAGTGCTGCAACATTGGCATCGTTTCCGGCTTTTACAGGAAGTCCAAGCAGTTTTTCCATCTCTTCTACCAGCTTTACATATCCCCAGTGAAGGTTAACCGCACACAGGATGTCCCCTTCTTCATTAACCGGTCCCGGTACACCGATCCCAACGCCGGCAATCTCTTCTTTTTCCAGCTGCTTTTCTGAAATTTTATGATTAATAGAATCTGCTACATCCGGGATAATGTTTTTTCCATTATCCTCCGTTCTTGTTGTAATCTCCCATTTGTCCAGAACTTCCCCTTTTACATCAAAGAGACCGCATTTCACAGATGTACCGCCAATATCAATTCCAAAACAATATTTCTTCATTATCCTTTATTCTCCTTCTGGTCCGCGTCTTTTTGCCAGACTGTTCTGCACGCGGTTATATAATTCCTGCGCAGCATTATAACCCATCTTTTTCTGTCTGTGGTTAACTGCCGCTGATTCTACGATTACAGCCAGGTTTCTGCCCGGACGTATCGGCAATGAATGACAAACCACCTGATTTCCCAGGAATTCTGTATATTCCTCTTCTAATCCAAGCCTGTCGTATTCTTTTTCTCTGTCCCATTCCTCCAGTTTAATTACCAGATCAATGGACTGTGTATTTTTAACACTTTCCACACCAAACAATGTTTTTACATCGATTATGCCAATACCGCGAAGCTCGATAAAATGCCTGGTGATATCCGGAGCAGAACCAATGATCGTCTCATCACTGACCTTACGGATCTCCACAACGTCATCCGATACAAGACGGTGGCCTCTCTTAATCAGCTCTAATGCAGCCTCGCTCTTACCAATACCGCTCTCGCCCATAATCAGGACACCTTCACCATAAACGTCCACCAGAACGCCGTGTATGGATATACAGGGAGCCAGTTCTACATTCAGCCAGCGGATAATTTCCGCCATAAAAGAGGATGTGGTCTTCCTGGTGGTAAAAATAGGAACATTGTATTTATTCGCCAGTTCCATCATATCTGCATCCGGCTCTGTCCTTGTGGTGTATACGATACATGGTATCTTGCTGGAAATAAACTGCTCATATATAGGAAGCTTCTTTTCCCTGTCTAAATGCTCCAGATAGGTATATTCCACATACCCGATAATCTGTACGCGATCAGAATCAAAATGATCAAAATATCCCGTCAGCTGTAACGCAGGACGGTTAATATCCGGGAGGGTAATTTTAATAGCAGACATATCTACATCCGGAGTCATATTCTTTAAATCCAGTTTCTCAACCAACTTGCTTAAAGCTACACTTGCCATATCTCTTCTCCTTCAAAATTTAATTAGTATGTTAATATTATCATAATTATGCCGGAACATCAATGAAAGAAATCATACACTTTTTTTGCACTATTTGCATTCATGGACGGCGCCTTGGCAAGTTCTTCCTGGGATGCATCCCTAATGGCTTCTAATGACTTAAACGTCCGCATCAGCGCTTTTCTTCTGGCCGGACCGATTCCATCAATATCATCCAGAATGGAATGCACCTGCTGTTTGCTTCTGAGAGACCTGTGGTATTCGATTGCAAACCGGTGAGCTTCATCCTGGATTCTGGTAATCAGACGAAAACCTTCCGAGGATTTTTCTATCGGAATTTCTGCATTGTTAAAAAACAAGCCCCTTGTTCTGTGGTTATCATCTTTGACCATACCGCAGACCGGAATATTCAGCTTCAGGTTATCCATAACACGCAGTGCCACATTGACCTGTCCCTTACCGCCGTCCATCATGATGAGATCAGGAAATCTGCTGAAGCTGCTGAATTCTTTCTCCTGCTTCGCTTCTTCCAGCTCCGCCAGACCATGGCTGTATCGTCTGGTCAGCACTTCTTCCATGCTGGCATAATCATCCGGTCCCTTTACCGACTGGATCTTGAACTTACGGTAATCGCTTCGCTTTGGTTTCCCCTTTTCATAAACGATCATGGATCCTACAGACTCAAAACCACTGATATTGGAAATATCAAATGCCTCCACCCGTACTACATTTTCCAGATCCAGCAAACCTGCTATCTCCTTCATAGCCCCTATGGTACGTCCCTCTTCCCGCTTGATCTTTTCTTTATCCTGGCTTAAAACCAGCTCTGCATTTCTTGCCGCCAATTCTACCAGCTTTTCTTTCGTGCCTTTTTTGGGGACTCTGATATGTACCCGCTGTCCTCTTTTCTTAGAAAGCCACTGTTCAATTACTTCGCAGTCCTCCACTTCTTCCTGGATCATCAGCTCCTTGGGTATAAACGGCGTCCCTGCATAAAACTGTTTGATAAAACTGTCCAAAACCATGCCCTTGGTATCGTGGGGCGCAACTCTCAGATAGAAATGATCTCTGCCAATCAAACGGCCGGACCGCACAAAGAACACCTGCACAACGGCGTCCGTATCATCGGAAGCCATGGCAATAATATCCTTATCTTCCCCATCGCTCATGGTAATCTTCTGCTTCTGGGCAATCTGCTTCACACTGTTCAGCAGTTCCCTTTGCTCAATTGCTGCTTCAAAATCCATTTTCTCAGAAGCATCCTGCATTCTCTGCTCCAGCATTTTGATCACCGGATCATAATTACCATCCAGAAAGGCAATTGCTTCGTGTACCTGGCTGCGGTATTCCTCTTTAGTAACATATCCCTGGCAGGGACCGTTGCACTGTTTGATATGGTAATTCAGGCAGGGCCTCTCATTTCCGATGTCTCTTGGCAGGTTTCTGTTGCAGGTCCGCAGCTTGTACAGTTTATTAATCAGCTCAATGGTATCCTTAATCGCTCCGGCACTGGTGTATGGACCGAAATATTTGCACTTGTCCTTCTTCATAAGCCGGGCAAATAATACCCTGGGATATTCCTCCTGGACCGTTACCTTGATAAATGGATAGGACTTATCATCTTTTAACATGGTATTGTACTTTGGCCTGTGTTCTTTTATGAGATTACACTCCAGAACCAGCGCTTCCAGCTCCGAGTCCGTTATGATATATTCAAAACGGCGGATTTTGGTCACCATCTGTTCGATTTTAGCCCCTTTATTTCTGCTGCTTTGAAAATACTGCCGGACCCGGTTCTTAAGGCTGATCGCCTTTCCTACATAAATAATGGCATCCTTTGCATCATGCATAATATATACACCCGGCTTAGCCGGTAATTTCTTAAGTTCCTCCTGGATATCGAACAACGATACCACCTCCTTTTCTAAAAAAATACAGCAAATCTGTTATTCACAAATTTACTGTATTTTCAAACACACTCAATAACATAATTCAAAACACTTATTGACATACCGGACTGTTCTTCGTATTACTGTCCACATTATTCACATACCGGACTGTTTTTCGTATTACTGTCCACATTATCCACATGCCGAACTGTTTTATTCCGGTCTTCCATTTTCCTTGGCAACTGCCTGGGAAACGGTTTCGGAAACTGCATCGGTAGTTGTATTAGATTTTTCAGAGACGATTTCAGAGACTACTGCTCCGGCTTCTGCTGCCTGAACGGCATTGTCGTCACCTGCTACCAGCTGAGGCTGGCTGCTTCCTTCAATTGCTTCTGCGGATGCCCCTTCCAGCGCTGCCTTTTCCTCTTCTTCCACTTCATGGAAAATCTTCATAAACTCTTTACCGGTAATTGTTTCCTTTTCTATCAGGAATGCAGCTATCTTATCCAGCGCAATTCGATGTTCGCTGAGCAGACGCTTCGCCTCTACATAAGAATCTTTGATTACTTTCATTACTTCACGGTCAACCTCGGCTGCCGTTCTGTCGCTGCAGTTCAGCATGGTTCTGCCTTCCAGATACTGGTTCTCAGGGCTTTCAATTCCCATCATTCCAAAGGTTTCTGACATACCGTACTGGGTAATCATCGCTCTGGTAAGCTTGGTCGCCTGTTCAATATCATTCGCCGCACCGGTTGTTACACTGTTAAATACCAGTTCTTCAGCTGCACGCCCTGCCACGAATTCGATAATCTTAGCACGAATCTCGCCTTCTGAATTCAGGAATTTCTCTTCTTCCGGAACGTTCATTACATAGCCAAGCGCTCCCATTGTCCTTGGTACGATGGTAATCTTCTGCACCGGCTCGGAATCCTTCTGCAGAGCACTTACCAATGCATGACCCACCTCGTGATAGGATACAATTCTGCGCTCTTCTTTGCTGAGAATCTTATTCTTCTTTTCCTTGCCGACTAATACTACTTCTACAGACTCGAATAAATCAGTCTGGGAAACTACATTTCTACCTTTTTTAACTGCCAGAATTGCAGCCTCATTAATCATATTGGCAAGATCGGAACCAACTGCTCCTGAAGTAGCAAGTGCAATGGCTTCCAGATCTACGGTGTCATCCAGAAGAACATTCTTGGAATGCACTTTCAGAATATCCACACGCCCCTTCAGATCCGGCTTATCTACTACGACACGTCTGTCAAAACGACCCGGACGCAGAAGCGCCTGGTCCAGAACTTCCGGACGGTTGGTAGCTGCCAGAATCAGCAGGCCTTTGGATGTGTCAAAACCATCCATTTCCGCAAGCAGCTGGTTTAAGGTCTGCTCACGTTCATCATTTCCCCCGCCGTAGCGGCTGTCACGGCTCTTACCGATTGCATCAATTTCATCGATAAAAATAATACATGGCGCATTCTTTTTTGCTTCTTCAAATAAATCACGGACACGTGATGCACCCACACCTACAAACATTTCCACAAAGTCGGAACCGGATAAGGAAAAGAACGGTGCATGTGCTTCTCCGGCAACTGCCTTTGCAAGAAGGGTTTTACCTGTTCCGGGAGGTCCTACTAAAAGAGCGCCCTTTGGAAGCTTGGCACCAATTTTTGTATATTTCCCGGGATTTTCCAGAAAATCCACAACTTCCTGTAAGGATTCCTTTGCTTCATCCTGTCCTGCAACATCACGGAAAGTAACTCCTGTTTCCTTCTGTACATATACTTTTGCCTTGCTCTTGCCAACGCCTCCCATCATGCCGCCGCCCTTGGACATTTTTCTTAAGAAAAATCCAAGTACAACCCAGATCAGAATCAGCGGAATCGCAATGCTTAAAATATTATAGAGAATTGCAGATGTCATGTCTGGAATCGCTGAGTTAAAATCCACACCTGCATCAATCAGTTTCTGTGTCAGGTTCGGGTCAGATACAACACCCGTATAGTATGTCATTGTAACCCCTGGGAATGGCTGTTCCTTTGGTGTGATTACAATCTTACTGGATTGTATATCAACCTTCTTGACTTCATTCTTATCCACCATTTCCATAAATTTGTTATATGTGATTTCTTTTTCGGTAGAATTCTTCAGCATATTATTGAAAATACTCATACCGACCAGGGCTATCAGCGTTACTACTAAAAATATCATGATCGTCTGCCCATTTTTAGACGGCTTGCCATTATTATTATTGGATCCGTTATTTGGTCCATTTCCTGGCTGTTGATTATTATCCATCATCTTCCTCCTCGTGATACGTCCTCTCTATTATAAAGATACTTCACACAGAAATCAATATCGAGTTTGTGAAAAAGCCTTCATAATTCTTAAACTTTTATAAAAATCCTCAAAAAATGACTGGCATAACTCTGATACTTTGTAGTATACTAATTCAGTAAAGAATCATACCATAAAATTTAGGATCGGTGAACCAATGAAAATAGGATTTGATAACGAGAAATACTTACAGATGCAATCTGAGCATATCAGAAAAAGAATCGGCCAGTTTGGCAACAAACTCTATCTGGAATTCGGCGGAAAACTCTTTGATGATTTTCACGCAGCCAGAGTTCTTCCAGGATTTGCACCGGACAGCAAACTGCGTATGCTGATGCAGCTTTCCGACCAGGCAGAAATTGTAATCGTCATCAGCGCCGGTGACATAGAAAAAAATAAGGTCCGGGGTGATCTGGGTATCACTTATGATACTGATGTTCTCCGCCTGATCGACGCATTTGAAGAAAAAGGACTCTATGTGGGAAGTGTTGTCATTACCCAGTATTCCGGTCAGAACAGCGCTGAGCTCTTTAAAACCAGACTGGAAAAATTAGGCCGCAAAGTGTATGTACACTATGCAATCGAGGGCTATCCAAGCAATATTCCACTAATCGTAAGCGATAACGGATATGGCAAAAATGAATATATTGAAACCACAAGACCGTTGGTGGTAATCACGGCACCGGGACCGGGAAGCGGAAAAATGGCAACCTGCCTCTCCCAGCTCTACCACGAACAAAAGCATGGCATCCGTGCCGGATATGCCAAATTCGAGACCTTCCCCATCTGGAATATTCCCCTGAAGCATCCGGTAAATCTGGCTTATGAAGCAGCCACAGCAGATTTAAATGATATAAACATGATTGACCCGTTCCATCTGGAAGCATATGATGAAAAAGCAGTCAATTATAACCGGGATGTTGAAATCTTTCCTGTCCTGGGTGCTATTTTTGAGCGTATTTTTGGAGAATGCCCTTATAAATCCCCTACTGACATGGGTGTGAATATGGCAGGTAACTGTATCTTTGATGACGACGCCTGCAAAGATGCTTCCAACCAGGAGATTCTGCGCCGCTATTATTACGCACTAAATGGTCTTGCCGAAGGTACCAAGCAGGAAGAAGAAGTGTTTAAAATTGAGCTGATCATGAAACAGGCTCATTTGACCGCTGCTGACCGCAAGGTAGTACAGGTTGCCCTGGACCGTGCAGAAGCTACCGGTGCCCCTGCTGCTGCCCTGGAACTGGCTGATGGCAGAATGGTAACCGGAAAAACTTCGGATCTTTTAGGAGCATCTGCCGCCCTGCTTCTGAATGCCCTGAAGGTGCTTGCCGGAATAGACCATAAAGCACATGTGATTTCACCGGAAGCAATTGAACCCATCCAGACATTGAAGACCGCATATCTGGGCAGTAAAAATCCAAGGCTCCATACAGATGAGATACTGATCGCCCTTTCTATCTCCGCTGCTACCAGCGAGAAAGCAAAGCTGGCACTTGCCCAGCTCCCCAAGCTTTCCGGCTGCCAGGCTCACACGTCTGTTATGCTGTCCATGGTAGATATCAAGCAGTTTAAACGGCTTTCCGTTCAGCTGACTTCCGAACCGGCGTATGAGGACAAGCGTATATATCACTAAATCGTGACCCGTTACCCGAAGCTGGTGCCTCCCGGCGCAAACACGCAGTGTAGCGATTAGTAAATATTCATACACTTCGTCTATCCGCACCAGGAAATCCGAACCGTTCTGTATAAGACCAGAATTTACCTTTATGATATTAAACAAATATCTGCGCCAAATAAATAAATCTTTGTTTATTTGGCGCAAATTTTATTTTTTTATAAAAAACACTGTATTTATCCCCTCTTAAGGTGTATAATTTTTTCGTTATTTTTTGACCAGCACGAGAGCCTGTTTGAAAATTCAATCCCGCAATTTTCAGATATACTCAAGAAAACAGGAGGAAAATTATGCCAGTAAAGTATGTATTTGTAACAGGCGGAGTAGTATCCGGCTTGGGAAAAGGCATCACTGCCGCTTCACTGGGCCGCTTACTGAAAGCCCGGGGATACAAGGTAACCATGCAGAAGTTCGACCCTTACATCAACATTGACCCCGGAACCATGAATCCGATCCAGCACGGCGAAGTATTTGTTACAGATGACGGTGCCGAAACGGATTTGGATCTGGGGCACTACGAGCGGTTCATTGACGAAAGCCTTGACAAGAATTCCAATGTAACCACCGGTAAGATTTACTGGTCCGTATTACAGAAAGAACGCCGCGGTGATTTCGGCGGAGGTACCGTTCAGGTCATCCCCCACATCACAAACGAGATTAAGAACCGTTTTTACCGGAATTTTACTTCCGACGAAACCAGAATTGCCATTATCGAAGTCGGCGGTACGGTAGGCGACATCGAAAGCCAGCCTTTCCTGGAATCCATAAGACAGTTTCAGCACGACGTAGGACGGGAAAACGCAATTCTGATTCACGTAACCTTAATCCCCTACCTGAAAGCTTCGGGAGAAATGAAGACCAAACCCACCCAGGCAAGTGTAAAAGAATTACAGGGTATGGGTATTCGCCCGGATATCATAGTCTGCCGTTCCGAATTGCCCTTGGAACAAGGAATCAAAGACAAAATCGCACTATTCTGTAACGTCCCTAATCATCACGTCCTTCAGAATCTGGATGTGGAATATCTCTATGAAGCACCTCTTGCAATGGAGCAGGAGCATCTGGCCCAGGTGGCATGTGAATGTCTGAATCTGGAATGCCCACCCCCCGATCTGGAAGACTGGGAAGACATGGTAAATGCTCTGCGACATCCAACCAAAGTAGTAGAAATTGCTCTTGTCGGTAAATATATCCAACTCCATGACGCCTATATCAGTGTTGTAGAAGCCCTCAAACATGGTGGTATCGCCAGCCGCGCCACCGTTAACATTCGCTGGATAGATTCAGAATTATTAAATGAACACAATATTGCAGATCTCCTTGGAGATGTGGATGGAATTCTGGTACCCGGAGGTTTTGGCAACCGGGGAATTGAAGGAAAAATTATGGCAATTGCATTTGCCAGAACACATAACATCCCTTTCCTTGGGCTCTGTCTGGGCATGCAGCTTGCCATAGTTGAATTTGCCAGAAATGTGGTTGGTTTTCATGATGCTCACAGCATTGAACTGGATTCTTCCACTACCCATCCCGTCATTTCCCTGATGCCGGACCAGGATGGAGTCGAAGATATCGGCGGTACATTAAGGCTGGGTTCTTATCCCTGCATCCTGGACAAGTCTTCAAAAGCATTTGAGCTATATGGGGAAGAAACCATACAGGAACGCCACAGACACCGTTACGAGGTAAATAATGACTACCGTAAGGCATTGACGGACAATGGACTGACCCTTTCCGGCATTTCACCCGATGGCCGCATTGTGGAAATGGTTGAAATCAAAGACCATCCATACTTTATTGCCACCCAGGCACATCCGGAGTTGAAGTCTCGTCCAAACAGACCGCATCCGCTCTTTCGCGGATTGGTTGAGGCTGCTTTGCGCCATCAGAAATAAGCACAAACAGCATCTATATAATGATCTGCAGCACACAGATCTGTTTGGATTCTTAGAGTCTGCCGATTGTATCAGCATAATGATCCATGTCTGAAACTACATTAATATAGGTAGAAAAAGCCGCACAGCAATTTGAGGCTGCACCCATTAGTTAAACTCTCTGGTCTGACTAACGGGTGCCTTTCCCATTGCTGTGCGGCTTTCTTATGATGTGTTTGTGCTTATTCTGCTTACTTTATTGTAATTTCTCTGGATGCAGAGTATGCACCATAAACCTTCTCACCTCTTTCCATGTATCCGCGGATACGGAATCTGTATGAGGTTCCCTTTTTCAATTTAGTCTTCGTGTAAGCTGTATTTTTACCAGGTTTTGTGGAGATCTTTTTATATTTTCCATTTCCTGTCTTCATGAAGATTTCAATCTTATCTGCCTTAAACTTATTCCAGGATAATTTCACTTTCTTTCCTGACTGTTTCAGGGAAATTGTGGGTTTCACAGGCTGTGTTGATGTAATCATAGATTTGGAAGCAGATCCGCTGCCAGCACTATTGACTGCAGTTACGCGGTATTTATATTTTGTCGCAGCCTTTTTCTTTTTGTCTACATAAGAAGTTTTCTTAGTGGTTGTGATTTTCTCCCACTTTAACTTCGAATAGTTATAGCGGCTGACAATATATGATTTCGCTCCTGTTACTTTTTTCCATGATAATTTAATGCTGTTTGTTGTCTGTTTTGACGCTTTTACACCAGTTACTTTTCCAGGTTCCATCAGCTTCCATTTTGCTTTCAGGGTAACATTACCTTTACAGATATCTGTTGATTTAACCTGTGTATTTCCAAGATACCAGCCAAGGAACTGATAGCTTCCTTTTTTCGGTGTAGGCAGGGTTCCATAAGGTTTGCCTTCCTGTACTTTGATTTCTGCCGGTATGACATATCCGCCATCTGTATCAAAGATAACCGTGTACTCTTTCACTTCCGGATCTGGTGTTGGTTTCGGTGCTTCTGTAACAATTACGGTGCAGGATGAGGACTTCTGTCCATCTACAGTTGTTGCTGTAATATTAGCTGTTCCTGCTGCTTTCGCTGTTACAACACCTTCATTACTCACACTTGCCACTGCTTCATTGTCCGTAGCCCACACTACTGCTTTATTTGTTGCATTTTCCGGTGTATATACTACTCTTAAAGTAGCCTTTGTTCCGGTCTGCATTGCTGCACTGGATGGGTTAATCTTAATAGATTCAACCGGTATCTGCTTCGGAATTACATTTACCGTACAGATTGCTGTCATATTTCCATCCTCTGTAGTAACAATGATTTCTGCGATGCCTTCTTTTAAGGCTGTGATCTTGCCGTTTTCAACGCTTGCAACTGTTTTGTTTTTTGAATCCCATGTAACATTTTTATTGGTTGCATTTTCTGGCTGAACACTTTCTTTAATGACAGCAGTTTTGCCTACTTCAATATTAACTGCTTGTTTGTCAAGGGTTACACCGGTTACTTTTATGATTTCCGGTTCTGGTTCACTTTTTACAGTTACTTCACATGTCGCTTTGAAACCGCCATCTTCTGTGGTTACTGTAATGGTTGCTGTTCCGGCTGCAACTGCTGTAACTGTACCTCCATCTACGGTAGCAACAGCTTCATTGCTTGAGGACCAGGAAACGTTCTGGTTGGTCGCATTTGTCGGTTGAACAGTTGCTGTCAGTATCTGTGGATTTCCTAATTTCACTTCCAAAGTAGATGATGATAATTTCACACCAGTAACTGCAATACCTTTTCTGGTAACGGTCACTTCACAAACTGCTGTTTTGTTGTTATTTTCAGTAGTAACTGTAATATTCGCAGTACCTTCTTTTATTGCAGTTACGGTACCTTCCTGGGAAACGGTTGCCACTGCTTCATTATCAGAACCCCAGCTTACATTCTGGTTCGTTGCATTTGCTGGTGTAATGCTATGAGCTAATTTTCTTGTGTCTTCTTCTGTTAATGATAATTTTGCAGGCTCGACACTGACACTTTCTACTTCTACTATTTCAGGTTCTCCGTTTTCTACTGTAATTGTAGCGGTATCACGGATAGTATCATTTTCTACTGATGTGGCTGTAATTGTAGCAGTACCTTCTGTCACACCTGTCACAACACCACCTGCTACTGTTGCTACGCTTTCATTATCAGAAGTCCAGATCATGTTCTGGTTAGATGCATCTTCCGGCTGTATTTCTCCGGTTAAGGTTACACTTGCTCCTATTTTAACAGTTGCATCTTTTGGTGATACGGTAATAGCACTCACCGGAATCACTGCTTTTTCCGTAACGGTTACTGCACATTGTGCCGTTTTATTTCCATCTGCTGTGGTTACGGTAATGGTTGCAGTACCAGGCTTCAGCGCATTCACTACACCGTTTACTACAGTTGCCACTTCTTCATCACTGGAAGACCAGGTAACATTTTTATTTGTTGCATTAGACGGGATTACCGCTGCTGTTAATGTTGCCGTCGTATTTTCTACTAATGAAACTGCATCTGGTGTCAGTCTGATTCCTGTTACTGCTGTTGGGTCTGTGACTGTCTGACCTGTTTCGTAGAGATAGAATTCTGATGCACTGATAAATGCATTCGGTGTATCTCCAGCCGTCTTGGTAGCTCTGATCTGAATTCGCCTTGCACTTACCGGAGTAAATCTCGTAACTTTATTATCAGTATTATTTGCCCATTCGCTGGTTCCGCCTTCTATTAACTGGAAGTCATCTCCATTCTCAGTGGTGCTGTAATAAAGGTCACATCCTAATATTCTTCCATTGATAGAAGAACGGGGTACGTACTCCAATTTGTTGATCTGATATAGCTTATCTAATGTAATGGTAAAACTGTTATTCACGTTATTTGCAATGTCCGGCTTAGGATCATGGCTCCAAGCTGAATGCCAGTAAGTACCTAAATTACCATCAACAGCACTGGATGCTGGACCATCGGTACTGGTATTTTCTTCACTGTCAGCCACTGCCGTCATTTTATTGGATGCTATCTTGTTGGATGTTTCTTCCCACAAAGCAGTTAATGTTACATCACTCTTCTCAATTCGATACTTTGTACCTGCAGCATAAGTATTTTCTCCGTCACTCCATCCTGCAAAAGACATACCGTCAATTGTAATACCGCATTCCGGTAATGTAATCGCGCTGCCTTCATACTCTGTAATCGGCTGTGGAAGATCTCCTTCACCGTCTTTATTACTTTCAAAAGTAATCGTGTGCTGGTCGCCTAATACCTGGAATGCATCAAATTCCAGCTTTGTTTTCGAACTTGCCGCATTCTTAGTTCCTGTAGCAACTAATTTTATAGTATGTTTAACATCTTCAAGACCTGCTATTTCATACGTCATCTGCTGTTTCAAATCTTTATTCGCATAAAAGTCAATAGTATCCACTTTACTACCATCAATATAAACATCCATCATACCACGGTCTTTATTCAATGGTGCATATACACGGATACCCTTACCTGAGAATACAAATGAAATCGTATCTTCTTCACTGCTGGTTTCAATATAATGAATTCCACCGCCATAATGCGCAGCATCCTTATATATAGTCCATCTGGAACTATACGTAATTCTGGAATCCGTATCATCTACCATTCCTCTTACCGTAATATCCAGTGCACTGACGGTTTCCGAGTACAGACTTTCCACGCCATTTTCTACAGAGGTTATTTTATATCGAACCTTCGTAATATCTTTTACTGCAGTTTTATCTGTATAGCTTGCTGTTGTCAGTCCTTCCGCAACTTTTTCATAAGAACCTGTTTCTTTACGATATACATTGTAAGTTGCAGTTTCAGATGCTGCCTTATCCCAGGTTAATTCCACACCTGCTGCTCCGGTATAAACTGCTTCCACATTTTCCGGTCCATTTGCAAGTTCCGGGAACTCCGTAATAGTATAGGTTTCACCTTTTGTTGATACAAACTGGATTCTGTCTCTGGACAAGTTTTTAAAGTCTACCTCTACTCCCTTGGAATCCACTACTTTTGCCTGGCTGATTCCGGTATACTGTACCGCACAATCTCCACCATTCTTAGACAGGATCTTCACGCTGGTTGCTTTACCGTTTGTCCAGTCAATATCTGTTTCAAAATTTCCTCTTGCTACAATTCCTTTAACGGAACCGCTGGACCATGCATCCGGAATAGCCGGAAGTACATTGATATATCCCATATTACTCTGCATTAACATTTCATTAACGCCGGAGGTATAGCCAAAGTTACCATCGATCTGGAACGGAGCGTGGGAATCAAAAAGGTTTGGATTGATACCATCGTTGAACAGTGTCTTCACTAAATCATAAGCACTGTTTCCCTGTCCTGTTCTTGCCCAGGAATTAATACGCTGACCCATTCCCCATCCGGTACTCTTCATACCACGGTCTTTTAAGGATACAATTGCTGCATCCATATACTGATCATTGTCTACGGAAATCAAATCTCCCGGGAACAGTCCCAGTAAATGTGACATATGGCGATGTCCTCTTTCACCAATGCTTCCCAGAGTTGTTTCGTTGTACCATTCTTTAATCTGTCCGCTTTCACCGATTTCGATAGGTGCTAATCTGTCCTGAGTGTCCTGCCATTTCTGAATCAGAGCCTCATCTTCACCTAGAATCTTACCACCGATAATTGCATCTTCGTATAATTGCCAGATCAGTTCCTGCTCGTATGCATTTCCCAATGTTCTTGGTCCATGTTCCGGAGAATATGTAGGAACAGATACCAGTCTTGTGGATTTCTCACCATTTGGTTTTGTAATCTCAACACCGCTGTCCGTTAAAATCTGATCATAAAGCTTTGCTTCTTCTTTCAACATCGGATATAACTTTTCTCTCATGTATTCCACATCGCCGGTATATTCATAATATTCCCAGCAATTTTGAAGAATCCACGGAACCGCTGCAGGTGACCATCCCCAGGAAAATGCCCATCCGGGACAAGTCCATCCAAATGGTGTATTCTGCGTATGTGCAGTAAATCCATTCTCCGGATTTTCCTCTGTGCTCTCTATTCCAAGATAATCTTTTGCAGTAACACGGCCTGGTTCACGCAATCCATCCACATATTCAATCAATGGTTTTGCACATTCCGCCATATTTGCAGAATAGGTAGGCCAGTAATTCATCTGAAGATTTACATTCATGTGGTAATCACTGCCCCATGGAACACGTCCTGCATCTCCCACACGGTTTTGCCATACTCCCTGTAAGTTTGCCGGTAAATCACCTTCTCTGGAAGACTCAATCGTCATAAAGCGTCCATACTGATATAAGATAACTTCCAATTGCCTGCGTTCTTCTGGTGTAGCAGTATTTGCCTTATAAGCTGCAAGCAGTTCATCGGTTGGCTTGGAAGAAACTCCCTGTCCAAGATCCAGATCTACACGGTCAAAGATATTTGTATAGTCAGCAACGTGATCTGCCTTTACCTGATCATAATTTTTACCCGCTGCTTTATCAACCGCTGCTTTTACACTTGCAGCCAGTTCCGCATCGCTTTCTCCGGTACGGTATTTGGGATAAGAATCCTTATAGTCCGTATCTGCGGATACATAAATCACTACAGAAGAAGCATCCGATACATGCAGTGACTGATTATCTGCACCCGGCTGAACCTGTCCTTCTGTGACAACTTTCAGCATGGAATTCATTTTCATCTGATTATCCTGCATCTGTCCCGCAGTAACCAGTGTATTGCCTTCTGCTTTATAGGTAACCTCTTTACCTAACCCGTTTTTTGTGACATTTTCTGCATTATCTACAGGGAAACTAACGTCAAATTCTAACTTTTTCGAGCCATCTGCCGTCAATTTCATAGCCAGTACATTATCTGCATAACTAATAAAATATTCTCTGTGGAAATTTGTTCCTTCCAGGGTATAATCTACATTTGCTATTGCGTTTGTAAGATCAAGATCCCTCTGATAGTTCTGTACAGAGGTACTATCCGTAACCCCTTTGAAGTCCAAATAAATATCGCCCCAGGACTGATAAGCCCCATAACCATCAGATTCTCCTGTCAATTGATTACACAGATCGGAAGCTTCATCGTTTTTCCCTTCCAGGAAAAGCTGTCCCACCGATTTAAAGACATCTGACATTTTCGCCCCGTTAGATGCCGTCTCTTTATTTCCGCCGTCATAATCCGGCCTTTTCGTACTTGGTCCGCCGTTCCATAATGTCTTCTGGTTAAAGGTAAGATGTTCTTTCCCAATTTCACCATAAACATTGGCACCCATATAACTATTGCCGATTGGTAATGTAAGCTGCTGCCAGCGGTCATCTTCCGCTGTTGTTCCAAAATTGCCCTCCCTGTTCGGGATAAGAGTTCCCTGGCTTGCCGGTTTATTGTACCACAATCTGAGTGGATTCCCCTGCTCTGCGACTTTGTTCTCAGCTTTGGATTCCGCCGCCTGCACATTGAGAACTTCTCCTGGAACCACTAGGGATGTTGCAACCATACATGTACTCAAAATACCTGCTATCATCTTCTTCAGTTTCATAGTAATCTCCCTTACAATTCGTTATACAATGAATTGGCGTCGCTTTATCTTCCTGGCTCTTAATTTTTCTTCTCCTTTCCCGTTATTTTCATCAACATTCACAAAAGACCACCTCAGATATCTCTTCGCACTATCAAAGCTTGCCTTAATATAACATGGAGAACTATACATTGTAAACATATCATACCGTAACTATTTTACTTTTATTGGTCAATATTTTATCCATTTTTTGACACGGTTTTTATTTTTTAGTCATATTGTCTATTATTTTATCTATCTTGTCTTTTTTAGCCATTTATTTTAAAAGTTTTTACTATAAGGAGTTTTTTACAGATGAAAATTCACCATATGGCAATGGAATAGATCTATCTTTTGTGGTTATAATTCATTTGTACATTCCTGCTATTTTTTATAATTATTTGCCAATTTCTCATGAACCCTTTGCCTTTTTTTCCTGTATAGGTTACAATAGTAATTGTGAGCATGCCAGCTTTCTAAGTTCGATTTTATATGCAAGGGAGGTATTTAATGGAATACATAATCCAAACCATTTCTTCAAAAGAGGAGATTGGAAATTGTCCTGTTTTTCACGTGGACCAGTATAACTGGGGTGGCGGCTATCGTCCGAAAACATATGGGAGTCTGGGATTTATACCCGGAACCGGATTCTTTGTAAAAATGACCTGCGAAGAAATGAATCCGGCGAGGATTTATCTGAATCCAAACGACCCGGTACATCTGGACAGCACTATGGAAGCATTCTTCCAATTTTATCCGGCGGAACGCCCGAATTGCTACATTAACCTTGAAGCAAATTCCAACGGAGCACTCCATGCCAAATATGGGGACGGAAGAAACAACCGAAAGGTTTTCCCAATGGAGCTGCATGAAGCCTGTCAGTGCACCGGCACTATATACGAAAACTTCTGGACACTGGAATTTACGGTACCGCTGGAATTAATCCGGTATGTATACGGCCACTGTGATTTTCAATCAGGGGATGCCCTTACCTGTAATTTTTATAAAATAAAAGAGAGCGAAGGACTGACTCATTTTGGCAGCTATACAAAGATTGAGAATGAAACTCCAAATTTTCATTTGCCACAATTTTTTGCAAAAGCAGTCATACAGTAAAATACAAAATGTTAAGAAAGCAGAGCAACTCTGCTGTAAATAGAAAAGGAGAATAATTATGCAAATAGTAAAAGCAAAAGATTATGATGATATGAGTAGAAAGGCAGCAAATATTATTTCTGCACAGGTTATCATGAAACCTGACTGCGTACTGGGTCTGGCTACCGGCTCAACTCCGATCGGAACTTACAAACAATTAATTGACTGGTATACCAAAGGTGATCTGAATTTTGAACGTGTCACCAGCGTAAACTTAGATGAATACAAAGGACTTGGCGCAGACAGCGATCAGAGCTACCGCTATTTCATGAACACCAACCTGTTCAACAGCATCAATATCCGTAAAGAACGTACATTTGTACCGGATGGTTTAGAACCGGATTCCGATAAAGCATGCTCAATGTACAACCAGATTATTTCTGATGTTGGCGGAATTGACTTACAGTTATTAGGCCTTGGACATAACGGCCATATCGGTTTTAATGAACCAAGCGATAATTTCGAAAAACAGACTCATTGTGTTGACTTAACAGCAAGCACCATTGAAGCCAATACACGTTTCTTTGAAAAAGCAGAAGATGTTCCAAGACAGGCATATACAATGGGAATTCAGACCATTATGCAGGCACGTAAGGTTTTAGTAGTTGTAAGCGGAGCCGACAAAGCTGATATCCTGAAAAAAGTAGTGGAAGGACCAATCACTCCACAGGTTCCTGCATCCATTTTGCAGCTTCACAACGATGTAACAATTGTAGCAGATGCTGCAGCTTTAGCGAAAATTGAAAATGCATAACAGTAATGAAGGGATATAAAATATGATAATAAAAAATGCAAATGTTTTTCACGCAGATGGTTATTTTGAAAAAAAAGACCTCTATATACAAAACGATAAATTTGCTGACAGCTCAGAAACAGAAGATGACGTCATCATCGATGCAGAAGGCATGTATGCGATACCCGGATTGACGGATATCCATTTCCACGGCTGCGTTGGTTATGATTTCTGTGACGGCACAGAAGAAGCCATTCAAAAAATTGCGGAATACCAGTTAAAGAACGGTATCACTACCATTGTGCCTGCCACGATGACATTTGACGAACCACGCCTTGAAAAAATCTGCAGGACTGCCGCTGCATACGAGAGTAAATCCGGCGCAATCCTGTGTGGCATTAATATGGAAGGTCCATTTATTGCATGCAAGAAAAAAGGTGCTCAAAATGGGAAATATATTCACAAACCCGATGTGGAAATGTTCCGCCGTCTCCAGTCTGCATCCGGGAACCTGGTAAAACTGGTTGACATCGCGCCGGAAGAAGAAGGTTCCATGGAATTTATCGATGCATTAAAGGATGAGGTTGGAATCTCCATCGCCCATACAACAGCAGATTATGATATTGCTAATGAAGCATACAACAGAGGTGCCAGACACGCAACTCATCTCTACAATGCAATGCCTCCATTCTCCCATCGTGAACCCGGAGTAATCGGAGCAGCATGCGATCATGATAACTGCCGTGTAGAATTAATCTGTGACGGTATTCATATCCATCCGTCAGTAGTCAGAACCACATTTAAAATGTTTGGCAATGACCGTGTAATCTTAATCAGCGACAGCATGATGGCAACCGGACTTACTGACGGTGACTATTCCCTGGGCGGACAGCCTGTAAAAGTAGTTGGAAACCTGGCTACTTTAGAAAGCGGCACCATTGCCGGTTCCGCCACCAATCTGATGGACTGTGTCCGCACAGCCGTTAAGGAAATGGGCATCCCCCTTGCAAGTGCGATCAAATGTGCCGCAGTAAACTCGGCTAAATCCGTAGAGATCTACGATAAATACGGCAGCCTGGAAACAGGTAAGATTGCGAATATGGTGCTCTTGGATAAAGACCTCAATATTGAGAAGGTATTGTTAAAAGGGAAAGAAGTTTAATTAATTGTAGAAAATGATCGAATGTGAGCAGGCTATTTTATAATCGAATACGATGAATTAATAGCTGCATAAATAGAACTGCATTCTGAAAAAGAAAGATCAATTAATAGCCATCTAAATTGAACTGCATTCTAAAAAGGAAAGATCAGCAAAGAAATGTAATGAACGTTTCTCTGCTGATCTTTTTTTATATAAACATATTTTAATACAAACTGGAATATACGGCACCATTCGCCAGACCGCCCCGTTTATAATATCCCAGCTCACTGACCGTCACCATCTGATACCCTCTGTTTAACAATTCGGGAATGATGATTTCCGCTGCCGCCACAGTCGGAAGATGGATGTCATGCATCAGGATAATATCTCCATCTCTTACATAGTTCAAAACTGCATTAACCGTACTCTGGGTATTTTTTGTTTCCCAGTCCCTGGTATCAATAGACCACATAATCACAGGAGTTCCCGCCAATGCATTTACCGAAGCATTGTATGATCCGTATGGCGGCCGTAAAAGCGTTGCATTATGACCTGTTATGTTGCGGATGTTAGTATTAGTGCTGTCAATCTGGGCGGATATCTGGCTGTCTGCAATCCTGGTCAGCTGAGGGTGGTTATATGTATGATTGCCAATCTCACATTTTAACTGGTATTGCCTTTTTACAGCATTGGGATAAACTGGCACACTCTGACCTACCAGGAAAAAGGTTGCCCGCACCTTATTTCTTTCTATACAATCCAGAAGCCTTTCCGTATATGGACCCGGACCATCATCAAAGGTCAGGGCAACCATAGGTTTCTGCGGATCAATTTTAGGCGTTACTTTCGCCTTAGGATCGTACACTCCATTATTTTTAAAGTGATACCATTGTCCCTCAATAAAAGCATCCCCTGTGGTCCTTGTCCCATCTTCCCGGAGATAATATTTCTTGCCCTTGCGTTTGAGCCAGCCCTTTGCCATCTTGCCATCGGCTTTCAGAAAGTAATATTTATTGTGGTAGCGCAGCCAGCCAGTCACCATTCTGCCGCTTCCGGTAAAATAGTAAACAGCGGATCCAATATTTTCAAATCCTTTTGCCATCTTACCGTCTTTTCCAAAATAATAGCGGTTTTTATGAATGGTTCGCCAGCCTTTTGCCATTTTACCATCTTTTCCAAAGTAATACTTATTTTTATGCCAGGTAAACCATCCGGTACGCATTACACCTGTCCTGGTATTGGCATAATACTGCCCGTTCTTATACGGAAACCAGCCCGTTTGCAGTTCCCCTTTATTATTCAGAAAATATCGGTAATTGCGGTACTTTTTCCAACCGGATACACGAAAGCCTTCTTTATTAAAATAATAGATTTTGCCTTTCACGTTTATCCACTGGCTGGATGCATAAGTTCCATTCAGGAAACGGAACTTATACCTTCCTGCCGATATTATCCATTTCCCATTTCTACGGTCTGCCTTTAAGACATTTTTCAGCTGTGTCTGCCCAGGCTTCCCATTCGTTTGAGATTTTGCCGATGCCTCTGTTGAAGACAACATGGCAAATACCATGATAAAAAGAAATGCCCATACCCATCTCTTTTTTCCACACTTCATAACCATTCCTTCTCTCTTTGATTCTTATCCTCTATTCCAATACCTTTTAATTCTTAACATTCTTTACTTAACAGATTGATACTTCCTATAACATCCGATTGCAATAGCGCCTTCTCCAATATGGCAGGACACACTCAGCGACAATGGATCCATACGGACTGGAATCTCTGGAAAAGCTTCTTCAATTTCCTGTTTCCAGATCAGCGCCTCTTCCAGGTTGCCGGAATACGCCGCACCGAATTCCATATTCCCCTGCTGTGCATATTCTTTAAATCTGGAAGCCATATCTTCTTTCACTGCATCCAAAATGGTTTTCTTAGCCTTTACTTTGCCGCGCACCTTTGCGTAAGCATCCAGCTTCGCACCCTGTATCTGCAATACCGGCTTAATATTCAGAATCGTTCCTACCGTTGCCGCTGCCGGAGTGATGCGCCCGCCCTTTCTTAGATATTCCAGGGTTTCCACTGTGATATAGATACTGGCATCCAATGCCATTTCTTCCATTTTTGTTTTAATTTCTAATGCATTTAATCCATCCTCTGCCATGATAATTGCATCCATAACCGATTGATACTGTGTTACGGAAATCCTCTGATTGTTTACAACCTGTACTTTACCGTCAAATGCCATGGACAGACTCATCGCGTTTTCACAAGAGGAACTTAATCCGCTGGACATGGGGATGTGAACAATCTCTTCATATTCTTTCAGTAAGTGTTCCCACAAATCCGTAAGATCCCCCGGCGATGGCTGGGATGTGCTGATATCTGCTCCGGAAGCCAGTTTCTGGTAGAACTCATCCTGACTCAGCGTAATATCCTCCATATACATCTCACCATTGATAAAGAAAGGCATTGGAACTACAAATATCCCTAATTCTTTTGCCCTGTTCTGTGTTATCCCACTATTACTATCTGTAACAATAGCTGTTTTTTTCATATTCATATCTTCCTTTTTCTGCATTTTAACGATTTTAGACATCATTGTTATTGTATCTAATATTGGCTTATATTACAACATTTATTTAGACTTTTTTACTATATCTTGTATATTTTCACATAGTTTTAAATACTACATAACAATATATATCCCTCATGCAAAATAGTACGGAAAATTTTGTTTCATCATATAAGATAAGAAGCCGTATCTGATCGCAGTTACAGTTTCTTGTAATCTGCTCCGGATACGGCTTCTTATATTATTGCACTGGCAATGGTACGGACAGGCTTATGCGTGGGGAATATTTGTAAATTCCGATATCTCCCTGCTGATCGTGCATAAATCACTGACATCCATATCATGCAGATTCTCATGTCCGGTGATTCTGGAAAATGTTTTCAGTTCTTTAAAACTGCAGTTCAGGAAATTTGCCACACGTTTTGCAGATAAGTCTACTTTCAGGCGTTTCCGAAGTTCCGGATCCTGGGTTGCCACACCTACCGGACAATTTCCGCTGCCGCAGATTCTGTATTGCTGGCATGCTGCTGCAATTAAACCTGCGGAGGCGACTGCAACTGCGTCCGCTCCCATGGCAATTGCCTTGGCAAAATCAGAAGATACACGCAAACCGCCTGTAATCACAAGGTCAATATCTGCTCCGACCTCATCCAGATATTTTCTGGCACGATATAATGCATAGATCGTCGGAACGCTGGTTGCATCCCGAACAATCTTCGGACTGGCGCCGGTAGCACCCCCACGCCCATCAATTGTAATGAAATCAGGCTTTGCAAACACACAGTATTCCAGATCCTTTTCAATTCTTCCCGCTGCAATCTTAATGCCGATCGGTCTTCCCTCCGATGCATAGCGAAGCTGTTCCACTATATCCCGCAGATCCTCTTTTGAATTAATATCTTCAAATTTTGACGGGCTGATTACATCCTTTCCAAGAGGCTTATTCCGGATCTTTGCAATTTCCGGAGTCACCTTGCCGCCCGGCAGATGACCGCCCATTCCCGGCTTCGTTCCCTGTCCGATCTTAATCTCAATTGCATCCGCATTTCTTAAATTTTCCGGTGTTACACTGTAATGATTCGGAACATATTCAAAAATGTATTTATACGCTGCATCCATTTCTTCCGGAAGAATACCGCCTTCACCGCTGCACATTGCGGTCTTTGCCATGGCACTTCCCTTGGACAATGCAACTTTTACCTCTTTTGAAAGTGCACCAAAAGACATGTGGGAAATATATACCGGGCCTTCCAAAACCATCGGCTTCTTCGCATGCTTTCCGATTACCGTAGTGATATCTACCGGGGCATGTTCATCCAGCGGCGGGGGATTAAGCTGAGCGCCCAGAATCAGAATATCATCCCAGTCTGGCATTGGCATTCTTGTACCCATAGCTTCAATGATAGGTTCGCCCGTCACTGCCATCTGATGTATCTCACTCATAAACCGGCTTTTCGGATCTTTCCTGACATATTCTCTTGGATATGCAAGAGAATTGTCTTCCTCTGCTTCGGCTGACTGAGCATTTACTGCTTCCGCCGCCTGTACACTTGCAGCTACCTCAGACTTTCCGATTTCGGGATCCTCCTGTGAATTTCCTGCGCCTAATTCCTCAAACACATTTAACGGATTCTTACAAATGGGACATTCCTTCAATTCCGTAAAAGGCGCCCCTTCTTTTTCTTCATCATAAATATATCCGCAGATACTGCATTTAAACTTTGACATACTCTTCACGCTGCCTTTCTTCTCACCGGAACCTGCGTTCAGATCCCCGCTTCTGTCAAAATAAACGGTATGTAACATTTCTTCTGCAAGCTTACTTAAAGGCTCACCATAGAAGTCCTCGTATAACTTAACAATCTCTTCATTTCTATGACTTAAGCGCAGTTTCATGCTCTTGTCTCTGTCATACAGACTCTTGATGCGTTTCTCTCTTAAAGTGTCACCCAGCCATTTTGTATCCTTTGGCTGTCCGCCTCCGCCTATGCAGCCTCCCGGACAGGTCATTACTTCCACAAAATGATATTCCGCCTCTCCGGCTTTTATTTTCTCCATAAGCTTCTTTGCATTAGCCGTCCCGTATACAACCGCCACCCTGACATCCAGATCTCCGATTCTGACGCTGGCCTCCTTGATTCCCTGCAATCCTCTGACCGGCTGAAGGTCATACAGTTCCTGAGGCGCTTCCTCGTGAGTTATAAAATGATAGGCTGTCCGTACAGCCGCCTCCATAACGCCGCCGGTATTACCGAAAATAACGCCTGCGCCGGATGCTTCACCCATAAAATCATCATAGTCCGAGCCTTCAAGAGAAACAAAGTCAACCTCTTCATCTCTTGCCCATTTAGCCAGTTCCCTGGTAGTGATAACATAATCCATATCACGCATGCCATCTATGCCCAGGTACCTGGATGCCGCGTTCATTTCTTCCCTGCGGATTTCAAACTTCTTTGCCGTACAGGGCGTTACCGCAACATTGACAATTTTTTCAGGATCAATCCCCATCTTCTTTGCAAAATAAGTCTTAATGGTCGGTCCCTGCATTCCAATAGGGCTCTTTGCCGTAGAGATATGTTCCCTCATGTCCGGATAGTAGGTTTCCACGAACTTCACCCAAGCCGGACAGCAGCTGGTAAACTGCGGCAGAGGCTTATTTGCTTTTGTCACACGTTCTACCAGTTCGCTGGCTTCTTCCATAATCGTAAGATCTGCCGCAAAGTTGGTATCCAGAACATAATCCGCTCCCAGCCTGCGAATGAGCGCCACCATTTGCTCCTGAACAAAGCTGCCCTCTTCCATTCCAAATTCCTCACCAAGTGCGACTCTTACTGATGGCGAAGTACTGAAAATCACGATCTTATCTTCTGCCTTTATTGCTTCACGAACCTGATCATATTCATAGACTTCCGTTATACTTTCCACCGGACAGACATTGGCGCACTGTCCGCAGTGAATACAGATGGGTATATCCCCTGTATTCCCCAGATCATAGGTACCTGCAACAGCAATGTCTTTTGTACAGACCTGCCTGCACTGTCCGCATTTGATACATTTTTCCTCATGACGCTGAATAGATGGATTGCCGGGTTCAATTGGAACCCGGATGTCTGTAAACTGATGTTTGCTCATTTGTACTTTTCCTTTCACGTTCTAAAATTAGTAATGATTACTGTTATTAATTATAGGACATTTTCCATCTTCTGTCAACGATAATTTATCCGATTCTTTTACCGCACTGGCCGCAGAATTTAGCGTCTGTCTCCACATCATTACCGCAGTCAGGGCATCTCCTGCCTTCATTTTTTAATTTTGCACCGCATTCCTTGCAGAAAAGATGGTCACCCGGATTTTTTGCACCGCACCCTGCACAGACGGTACCTGCTTCTTCCCCGCACTCTTCTTCCTCAGCTTCTTCCCTGCCTTTTTTACCCGACTGAAGATCAAACAGCTCTTCTTCAGCTGCCTGGCGCTGTCTTCTGGCTTCTAAAAGCTTATTAAGATCCTCCGGAAAGCGAATTTCCCCATCCTGTTCCAAAGCTTTTTTACCCACTTCTTTATAAATCTCATCTTCTTTTGCTTTAAGCTTCTTAATGTCGCTCTGTAGCTGGAACGCTCTAATACATGGATCATCCTCCGGCATTAATTCTGATAAGCCTTTCATTAAACTGCTGAATATATCTCCTGTCATTTTGTTTACCTCCGTATTATTATCTATTCTTTTGGTTTCTGTGCTGCAAACGACTGATATCTCAAACCGTTACCTGAATTATACCACAAGTAGTTTCATTATCAAATATTTGTCTGTGATTTTAATGAAAAACTAATATTTTTTATTTTATTTTTGGTATACATTAGATGTAAAGTGTTATTCCTGCTTGCCCTGCAGAAGAAATGTTTCTTTGTCACTTACACTTTGGGAAAAACTATATGTAATAAGATAGTAAGTTTAGGGATGAAGCGCCCCTTTGTCACATACGTAATATCCGGGAATATATTATATAGAGGTGATAAACTGTTAGGGTGTGTTTGAAATTGCTTTCTAACATCTGTCACCATCCTGATTTGAATGCCTGCAAAGGCAGGCAGATGGGAGTTTTAATATGTCAATCATGTTTCCGCTTTTGATTGGTATCGCAGTCAATCTGGATAACTTTGTTATCGGAATGAATATGGGGATACGCGGTCAGAAGCTTACCATATTTTCTAACTTTCTGATAGGTCTGACTACCGGAGTCTGCGCTTTCGGTTCAACCTATGCCGCCAGGTTAATTTCCGGAAACTTCCTGGTATATACAAATTTTATTGGTGCAGTAATTATGATTTTCTTTGGTTACTTCTGCCTGATCAAAGATTCGATCCCAAAAAATACCACAGACCTGGAAAAGGAAACAGATTTCTGCGCACCCTGTATGCAGGAGACTGTCTTTCTGGGGTTCGTGCTTGCAATCAACTGCATTCCCCCTTCTTTCAGTGCCGGCGTCATGAATATGTCTCCACTGTATATAGCATTTTTCGCAGCTTTGTTTTCCTGTGTTTCTATGCATGTGAGCAACCGTTTAGGTTACCGGCTGCTTCATTTCAAGTTTATTAAAATGTTATCTCCTGCTTCCTCCATTTTGTTAATTGCAATCGGTATTATTGAATTGATTGTATAGCGTTTGTGTGTGAAGCATCGAAAAGAGCAGAGAATTTAAATCGTCTCTGCTCTTTTCGATGCCCTGATTACTTTCTGATTGTATGTTTGATTTGTTGTAGAATCTGTCTGAACGAACTGCAGCAATGATAATTGCCAAACCAAATGATGATTGCCATAATTCCACATATTACCACTGCCGTTAAAAATAATTCTGGTGGAATTATTTTAAGAAAATTTAATGTCAGAGCAATCACAATGATCGTTCCATTGATTACACCATATTTTTGCATATATCCACCTCCGTGATCCTGTCTGAAAAATTATTTCGTAACACCTTAATCATCTATATTTCCTGCTTTTCACAGATACGGAAACTGATTATCACCGATATAACGGTCAGAATACACACACAAACAAATACACCTGCTGTAATGTAATACCCGTTATTCATGACAAACTGAAAAATATCCTGGTAGGAACCAATCTTTTCCTGTGTGGTGGTAAACAGCAGGGCAACCAGACCGGCTGCCAGTATCGGCATAACGCCAATAAGGCTTCTTCCTTTTGCGATTCCCACTTTATATACCAGCGGATACATGAACAGGCATGCCGTTATATCCATCATGACCCCGCAGACAAATAATCCTGCATCCAGACCGGTGATGGGTATACCGAATATGTTGCAGATAACAGCGATTAGCAGGCCTCCCACCATTTGCCCAAGAGCACTTGTGAACAAAAACAGGTATCTTCCCGATACCATATTTTTCACCGTAGCAGGAAGTGATAAATAGAATATTTTAATCTTCTGGCTTTCTTCTCCCAGAAACGGCGTCATTGCCAATGTTGGAAAAAGAAAAATCAGCATAAATCCCCCCATAACAAAGGAACCCTGCACGATCACGAACAAAAGAACCGCAAGTGGATAAAAGAAAATAATTTTATTTACCGTTGCCAATGTTCCAAAATCCATTTTTAAAAAACGCATTGTATTTCCTGTCATTTTTTTCTCACCCCCTGAATGTAAAAGACGATAATCTGCTCTATACTTGGCTTTTCAACAAGAAAATCCTTTCGAATATACTCCAGCTGTTCTGTTTCCAAAAGAGCTTCAAACCCAATCTGGGTTTTCTTTGCACCAATCAGCCTTTTTTCCAGATCTGCTGTCAATTCCTCCAAACCACCTTTGATCACAACATACCTGTCCAGGATTTCATCCTTCGTGTCAAAGAATACTTTACTGCCCTGATTCAGAAAGAAAATATAATCTGCTACCTGGTCCAGATCGCTCATAATATGGGTGGAAAGCAGAACACTTCGTTCTCCATCTTCAATGTATTCCTGCAGTTCTTCCAGAATCTCCGTGCGAATAACCGGATCCAGCCCACTTGTGGCTTCATCCATAATCAAGATTTTTGTCTCTCTGGACAATACGCATGCAAACATGATGCGGACCTTCATTCCCTTGGAAAACTCTTTTATTTTCTGGTTCTTTGGAAGATTCCATTTGTCAAGATAGTCAAAAAACACTTTCTTTTGAAATGACGGATAAAATCCAGCCAGCATTGCCGCCAGTTTTACGGCAGTATATTCACCCGGAAGATAACATTCATCCGCAATATAGCCAATCTGGTCTTTATATTTTATTTCATTTTCCTCAAAGGTAATGCCGTTTACCTTAATCATTCCCGTTTCATGTTTTAACTGTTCCATAATCAGCTTAATCGTCGTGGTCTTTCCTGCCCCGTTCTGTCCTACATATCCGCAGATATAACCCGCCGGAATCTGAAAGCTGATATCATTCAGGTGGAATCCACCTCTTTGTTTGGACAACCCTTCTACTTCTAATATGTTCATACCTTTCACTCCTCATGTAATAATGCTTCTAAGATATTTACCAACTCTTCATTTTGAATCTGCGCATAACGCGCATTTTCAATCGCTGTTTCAAATGCCTGCTCAATCCTTTTCAGATACTGCTCCCGGACCATCTCATTATCCCTTGGCAGTACAACGCTGCCCTTGCCCTGCCTGGCAGCAATAAATCCCTCCTGTTCTAATTCACTGTATGCCCTGGTTGTGGTGATAACACTGATCCCCAGGTTCTTCGCCAGCTGGCGGATGGATGGAAGAGTCTCTCCTTCCGGAATTGTTCCATTCATAATCTGCTCTTTTATCTGCTCTTTTATCTGTACATATATCGGCAGCTCTGACTGGTTTGAAACGATTACTTTCAAACGATCACTCCTTATCAATATTGATATTATAGTATATACTGTATATATATCATTATATACAGTTATTGTTTTTTGTCAATAGAAAAATAAAAAATACCGCATCCTTTCGGTCAATGTTAACTTAACGACATTGATCCTTTCGGAGCGGTACTTTTTCCACTATTCAATTTTGTCACATCATACTGCAAATAAGTCATTAAATGCTTCACTCATAGTTGGGTGCGTATAAATCTGATCACTTAGAATCTGATAATCCAGTTCAGCATCCATCGCAAGCTTAATCAAATTAATCATTTCATAGGATTCTTCACAAAACAGCATGGCGCCCAGAATCTTATTGGTATCTTCATCAATAATGGCTTTTAACAGGCCAACAGGCTGTTTTAACACCTGTGCCTTTGGAATTGCTGCGGCAGCAAGCTTTGCAATTTTAACATGATAACCGGCTTTTCTTGCCTCATCCTCATTTAATCCCACACGGGAAAACGATGGATTAATGAATACACTGTAGGGCACATTCCGGCGTTTCTTCTCATTATACTGCCCTTCATTTAACTGTGACCAGACGATACGGAAATCGTCCAGGGAAACATATGTAAACTGCAGACCGCCTACCACATCTCCCATCGCCCAGATATTAGGTGCCGTAGTTTTCCGGTTCTCATCTACCTTTACTGCACCTCTGGACGTAAGCTCTACTCCCGCTGCCTGTGCATTCAATTCTGCAGTGTTTGGCTTTCTGCCGGTAGCAACCAGAATGGCATCTGCCTCTAATTCCAGCCTCTCACCTTGCCAGATAACGGTTACGGAGGCATTTTCCCCCTTGTTTTGTATCTGCTCAATCTGTGCACCCAGACGGAAAGTAACGCCGGAATCCTCAAGTGCCTTTTTAATGGCATCAGCAATGTCACGGTCTTCCCGTTTAATTAAGATCTCACCATCCTGCAATACCGTCACTTCTGAGCCAAATCCCGAATAAATAGAGGCAAATTCCAGTCCAATATATCCTCCGCCGATAATAACAAGCTTCTTTGGCAGTGTTTCCAGATCCATTAAAGTTTCGCTGAAATATACATAGGGGTTATCTTTAAGCCCACCGATTCCCGGAACAACTGGGGTGCCTCCCGTATTGATAAAGATCTGCTTTGCCTCGAGTTCCAGTACTTCATCCTTCATTTGAACCTTTACTTTCGTATTGGATACAAAGCTGGCTGTTCCATTATAAATAGTAACGTTTGGCAGATCATCCAGTTTTGCAAAATTTTTCCCACGTAACATCGCGGTCAGATCTCTTTTTTCATGGATAGCCCTGGCATACCAGTCAGCCTTCCATGCAAAATCAGTTCCTGAATTCCTTCTCGCTGTCTGGGCATTGCGGACAAGGGATTTTGAAGGAATACATCCTACATTAATACAGGTACCTCCATACATCTGATCTGATTTTTCCACCAGTGCAACGCGTTTTCCCTGTGCCGCCAGTTTTCCTGCAAGTGTCTTACCACCTTTGCCAAAACCAATTATTAATGCATCATATTCCTTCATTTTAAATCCTCCTTTTCCTTTACTTCGTGAAATTTATTTTACCTGTTCCAATAAATCCTTTATAATTACTTCCCAATCTTCTTTGCTTCTGGCTCCTGTCTGAATTTCTCCCACCTGTTTGCCCTCTTTATCTACAAATATAGTGGTAGGAACTACTGAAGCTTCCTGAAGCGGTCCCATCAGCAAATCCATAGACGGGAGCAGGTGTTTATAACTTGCACCGGTTTCTTCAATTGCATACTTTGCCGTCTCGATTTGGGATGCTGAAATTGTACCGTCATTTGTAATAACATCTGTTACGATTCCTACAATCTGGAACCCTTTATCTGCATATTCCGTATTAATCTCACCCAATTCCGGCATTTCACGCAAACAGGGACCGCAGAATGTTGCCCAGATATTAACCATCGTCAGATCATGATCTTTAAAAATATCCTGGGTTACTTTATTTCCGTCAATGTCCGTAGTCGTAAATGCGCTGAGACTGGGATTATCATTCTGAGACTCCATAATTTTTGAATCTCCAACATCTATCGGGGTTTCCTTGGCCCCTTCTTCTGTGGATTCCGCCTTTGACTCTTTTTTGGAATCCGCATCGCTGCCGGATACCGTATCATAAGGCCAGTCGTTAATGCCGCCAAAATCATATACATTGGTATAGCCTGCCTCCAGCATCTTCTTGGCTGCCTGGCTGCTGCGGTTGCCGCTTCTGCAATATATTAAGATTTCCTGGTTTAAATCCGGAAGCTGCGCCAAAGGTTCTTCCCCGATTTCCTCATTTGGAATCAGAACCGCTCCGTCAATATGCTTTTCATCATACTCTTCCTGAGTGCGGACATCCAGAATAACCAGATTATCCCCGCTGTCGATCCTTTTCTTCGCTTCCTCTGCCGTTAGCTTTTGATATTCTCCTTTGCCGGCTGTCTCTGCTGTATCCCGGTCTACCTCTGATGTATCCTGACCTGCCTCTGTCGTGCTCTGTATATTTTCTTTGGTCTCTTTTGGCGAAGATTCTGCTCCGTTACTGCCACAGGCGCTCAATACCACTGCCGCCGAAATCAAAATTGCTCCCATAACTAACCGCTTACGCTTCATTTTTGCCTCCTTCATCAAATCATATCCGTTTAATTGTTATTAAAATTGTTACAGTTGATACTGTAATATTATCAGTTACAGTTAGGTTTGTCAAGTACTTTTATACATTATTTCCATAAATTAGATATTTATGTAGAATTAGAGCGTGTTTGAAAATTGCTTTCTGACAGCTGTGCGTTCCAGTTTGTGGGAGATTTGTCCCGAATGAAGGGCGACAAGCGTACTATGTAACCTGAATTCGGGGCAAATATGCCGCTAAGTGGGGCGTGCAGATGGCGGAAATGAATTTTCAAACACGCTCTAGCGCTCATATGGAGTAACTGCCCACTTTATGCATCCGTCTTCTTTATTTCCAAATACCCGGTAGCCCTCCACAATATCATTTAACGGTGCACGATGGGTGATCAGAAAATTCGTCTGTATCTTACCTGCTTCGATCAGACGCATCAAACGTTCGCAATGTACCGCATCAACGCCCCCGGTTTTAAAAATCAGATTCTTTCCATACATCTTAGGAAGAGGAAACTCCTGATTTTCTTCGTACATGGCAACCAGTGCCACTACACCATTTGGTCTTGCCGCTTTCCATGCAAGGGAAAAGGTATCTCTACCGCCCGCCGCTTCAATGACTCCGTCCGCCCCCCGGCCTTCAGTTAGTTTTTTATTTCCTCTTCAATATCACAGGCTGCCGGATTGAAAACCACATCTGCCAGCTGCTGCTTCAAGGCGAGCTGCAGCCTGGATTCGTCGATATCCACTGCTATAATGCTGGATGCTCCAAATAATTTTGCGCACATCATCGCACACAGCCCCACTGGTCCTGCACCTATAACAGCCACGGTATCTCCCGGTTTGATTTCAGCCAGATCCGCTCCAAAGTATCCGCTTGAAAGAATATCACCGACAAATAGAGCCTCTTCATCCCTAACGGAATCAGGAATTTTAGTTAGACCCATATCCGCAAAAGGCACTCTCACATATTCTGCCTGGCATCCGTCGATACGGCATCCCAGTTCCCAGCCGCCTTTTTCACAATTATTGATATATCCATTCCGGCAAAAATAGCACTCGCCGCAAAATGTAATACAGTTCACCGCTACCCGATCACCCGGTTTTATGTTTGTCACACCACTTCCCACTTCCATGACCCTGCCCGTAAATTCATGCCCAAGTACCGTCTCAGGCTTAGCTCTTGGCACAGTTTGATGCATGATGTGAAGATCACTCATACATATCGTAGATAATGTTACTTCAATAATGGCGTCCTTATCATCTTTCATTACAGGTATGGGACGGTCCATCAGCTCAATACTCCCATTCTCATGGCAGACCAATGCCTTCATCCATTCCCTGTCAAGTCTCCAACTCATGTTATGCATCCTCCTTATTTAACAATCACAATGAACGACTTTTTCAAAATCATAATCTAAAAGCCGGTGGTAATAATGCCCCATTTCATCAAAGGTAAAGCAATAATGAAACTCATCGATATCCTTATCCTGGAATGTAATCACATACTGGAATTCCGAATGCTGGATTTCTTCTACCGTAATTCCCTCCGAAACCTCCCGGAAAACAGCAATAATCTCATCCAGTCCACAGGAAGGTCCTTGTAATACCTGAACCAGTTTTTTCAAAAATTCCCGGCTGGTATTGTGTTCATAAATATATTTTACTCCTTCTTTGGGAACTGCAAATTCATATCTTCCTGCCTCGAACTTTACCTTCATATCGTGAAAATGCGGTTTTACATATTCTTCGAATTCCGCCATACAGTTTTGCAAAGACGTTTCTTCCATCTCCTTTGTATCCAGCAAATAGCAGATCAGTCCAGGATCGTAGAAGACGCTGACACTTTTCCCTTCCATATAACCAATCTTAACCATACCTTCAAATATCATATCTGATATATTTTTTTCTAAATGTGCAAAATCATAATTTCCCATTACGCAGCCTCACTTTCCAATATGCTATAGATCGTGTCTGAAAATTGCATTCTGGCAGCTGTTCCATTTTGGACCGCCACAGGTACAATGTTAATCAGACACGCTTTCAGATTTATTGTAACAAATTTTACTGATTTCTTCCAGCACTACAGGGCATAATGTTTTTAAATTAGAACGTTTTCATGACAAGAGGGTACTCACAGAGAAAAATCTATGTTTCTCTGTGAATACCCTCTTTTTATAATCAGTTATTCAATTGTAATCCTTTATTCAATTGCCTCTATCTGCTTAAACCTCTGCCAGCTTTAAATCAGAATGATATGAAAGCAACTTTCCTTAAAGGAAAAGCATAACATTTATTCCTCACGCTCCAACGGATTTCGTAATGCAGCAATCATCTGGTTCAATTTTCTGAAATTGCGCATATGCAGCAGAAAAAGCAGTACATAGATGCAGAGAAAAATTGTCATGACCGTTCTGAATGCCAGGCTGCTCCAATTTGCGCCCCTATTTGTAAGGGGTATTATGAAACAACATAAAAGTACGGTAAAAAAAGTAGTTAGCAAAATAACCTGACGCTTTAAAATCTTTTTACAGCACTCTGCTTTTGAAATGTTATCGCTGAAGATTTGATTCTCCTCTTCTATCTCTGATTTCTTTTTGCGAAAATAGTAAAAACTGTTTAGCTTCATAAGGTATTCCCAGCCATAATCTTCGTAAATTGCTAGGTAACCCGATTCATCATTTTCTTCATCATTATAGTCCAGCTGATAAATGTATTCTTCTGGCTGGCAGGCTTCAAACCGGTAGGTATATCCTCCCGTCCCCAGAAATTTCCACCCGCTTCGATGCTGTTCCATCAAGAAATGCTCTTCATCCTTAAAATCTGCAAGTGAAAAATATCTATGCATTTTCTTCAATTCCATAATACCGCTCCCCTTTACTATTTTGATATAATCTCTGTATCCGTTTTAATTCCAATTGTAATATCTGCTCTCCAAGAGGCGTTATGAGATAAGATTTCCTCTTATTTTCCTCTTTTGTAAAACGGATCAGCCCATCTTTTTCCATTTTGGATAAACTGCCGTACATTGTTCCCGGACTGATTGTAATCTCATCTGAAGTAATCTCCTTTACGTGCTGCATAATGTTATATCCGTGCATTTCATTTTGCAGAGAGAATAAAATATAAAATCCGGTCTCTGTCATGGGTATATATACACGTTTAATCTTTTCATCCATTTTCTATATCCCTCATTTCTGCATTGTCATTTTTGAATTATTTAATATCTTGAGTGCTTTGAAATCCGTTTCATATCCGATGATCGCTATCTGATGATAGCTTCACATCCAATAATAGCTTTATATCAGATGATAGGCTTCACATCCGATGATTGCTTTATATCTGATGATGACTTCACATCCGATGATCGCTTTATATCTGATGATCGCTTTTTTTGATTCTTTATATATTTGTTTTATTCATCTTTTATTTACCCTTTTTTACTTCTATACATCGCACTGCTATATATCGTACCTTGATTATATCGCACTACGATATAAAAGTCAATAAAAAATCCTTCCGCAATTTCATCAGAAGGATTTTAATATTATGTTCTGTTACCAAGTGCATTCTCTACTGCTTTTCGAATTACTTTACTGGAGTTTGCCGCCCCGGATGCTGCGTCAACATTCAGACTCTGCTGTTTAGCCATATCATCCGCCAATTTCTCCATACCAGCTTATTCCATATAACCGCCTTTCATCGGTGAAACCGCATGTTTTGCAAATATATTCAGCACACCGGACTCATACTTTTCTTTCGCCGGCTCCCAATCTGCTTTTCTCTTCGCCAGAACTTTGCTTATTTCTTCTTCACTGCATTTTTCCCCATTGATTCCAGCAATTCTCAGAACTCTGTTATTAATGTCCATTTCAATGAGATCATTTTCTTTTACCAAGGCTATTGGACCACCTTCTGCTGCCTCAGGAGATACATGTCCGATTGCGGGACCTTTGGATGCCCCTGAGAAACGTCCATCGGTTATGAGCGCGATTGTCTTTCCCAGCTTGGCATCAGAAGAAATTGCTTCCGTGGTGTAGAACATCTCCGGCATGCCGCTTCCTTTCGGGCCCTCATAGCGGATAATGACTGCATCTCCCGGCTTAATATCGTGATTCAGTACTGCTGCTATCGCATCTTCTTCACAATCAAACGGACGTGCACGAAGAAGTGCCTGGAACATTTCCTTTGGTACCGCAGAATGTTTCACAACTGCGCCATCCGGTGCCAGATTCCCCTTCAGAATTGCTACCGTTCCATCGGATCCAATGGGATCATCGAAGCTTCTGATAATATCGGTACGCTTTAAATTCCACTTTTTGAGATATTTGCCGCATTTTTCATAAAATCCTGAATTTTTTAAATCCTCCAGATTCTCTCCCAATGTCTTACCGGTCACTGTACAAACATCAAGATGCAGCATACTCTTGATTTCTTCCATAATAGTAGGTACTCCGCCTGCATAATAGAAGAACTGTGCCGGCCACTTTCCAGCCGGGCGAATATCCAGAAGATAGTGTGCGCCCCTATGCATCCGGTCAAAACTTTCCGCATCGAAATCTATACCGAATTCATGTGCAATCGCAGGTATGTGAATCAGACTGTTGGTAGACCCGGATATTGCTGCATGAACCATTACCGCATTTTCAAAACTTTCTCTGGTAACAATATCCCTTGCCTTCACGCCATCTCTTGCCATCTGCACCGCACGAATCCCGGCTTTATATGCAACCTCTTTTAGATCTTCGCAGGTTGCCGGCATAAGTGCGCTGCCCGGCAGCATCAGCCCCAGTGCTTCCGCCATAATCTGCATCGTGGATGCCGTTCCCATAAAGGAACAGGCACCGCAGGAAGGACATGCATGCTGTTTATAGAAGGTGAGCTTCTCATCAGATATTTCTCCCCTCTGGCACATGGCGCTGTAGGCTCCGATCTGCTCCAAAGTCAGCATATCTGGACCTGCATCCATAACACCCCCGGTAACCATGATGCTTGGAATATTAATTCTTCCGATGCCCATTAACTGTGCCGGAACGCTTTTGTCACAGCTTGCAATAAATACGCCGGAGTCAAACGTAGTCGCATTGGCATGGATTTCAATCATATTTGCAATCATATCACGGCTGGCAAGGGAATAATTGATGCCGTCATGCCCCTGTGCCATGCCGTCACAGATATCTGTGGCATAATACCTGGCTGCTTTTCCTCCATGCTCATTGATTCCTCTGACTGCTTCTTCCACAAAAATATTAAGATGTGCGCTTCCAGGGTGGCTGTCTCCATAGGTACTCTCAACCATTATCTGTGGTTTCTCTAAATCTTCTACGGACCATCCCATTCCCATTCTAAGGGGATCCATTTCCGGTGCCAGCTTGCGGATTTTTTGGCTGTTATACATACGTTCTTCTCCTTTTTATACATACGATCTTTTATTTTCTTATTTACGTTAAAATTCATATGATGACTTATGATTTGAATATAAAACTTTTTTTAACAAAAGTCAAGTATAATATAAATTATTGTATATTATACACATTTTTTTCCTTAAACATTGTGCATTTCTCCTTTCTAGTCATAGGATGACTTTCGGCAAGTTATTTATTTTAAAATAAGATTGTAAAATATACGCCAATACTATATAATCATTTTCAGGAAGGTGATCATATGAATTCAGAGCAAAACCAGGATAAAAAGAATTTAACCGGGCAGGCGTCCGATTTTATTATTCAATATATTAATGAGCAGCATTTACAGCCAGGAGACCGTCTGCCTAACGAAACGGTATTTTCCAAATCTCTGCAGATTGGACGTGGTACGGTTCGGGAAGCGATGAAATTACTGGAATCCAGAAATATTGTTGAAATCAGGCAGGGTTCGGGAACCTATGTATCTGCCAAAAAGGGGGTAGCTGATGATCCTCTGGGGCTTATTTTCATAGATGATAAAGAAAGCCTCGCTAAAGACCTAATGGAAATCCGATTTATGATTGAACCATCAATCGCGGCAATGGCAGCCCAGAACGCCAGTGACCAGGAAATCTTGCAGATACAGGGAATCTGCCAGGAGATTGAAGCACAGATGCATGCTGGTATAAACCATACACAAAAAGACATTGAATTTCATACGGCTATTGCCATGAGCAGCAAAAATGTGGTGGTCCCCCGGCTGATCCCCATTATCAACAGCACTATTGAATTATTTATTGATTTAACCGAGAATACTTTAATAGAAGAAACTCTGCAAAGCCATCGTGACATAACAGATGCCATTTCCGGACACGATGCCGTAGGTGCCCAGGATGCCATGTATCTTCATCTGGTTTATAACCGCCGCCGTATACGGAATCACGGCATATCTTAAAAATCCATTCTTTTGGCAAAGTCAAAAGCCCCGTCCGCAGATCCTTCACGTTATCTGCAGCCGGGGCTTCTTTTATATTCTAATCTTAGGGAGATTGAACATGCAATATAAACACTTTATTGATGCACTATAAATAATCTATTTGTGTAATATAAATAATCGCTTATGCAATCATTATTATTTATCTGCTTCTCTTTTGAGAATCAGTTCTTTACCGGAAATGCCGGGCTGTGTCATGTTGACCGGCTCTAAGATGATATCTATTTCTTCTTCGTTCAGCAGACCCTCCTGCACCACCAGTTTTCGTACCGGGGCACCGGTTTTGATTGCTTTTTTAGCCACTTCAGCAGCTTTCTGGTAGCCTACGTGGGGACAGATAGCGGTAATGGTTCCCACACTGTTTTCAACCAATTCTCTGCATCTTTCTTCATTAGCCGTAATTCCGGTTACGCAGTTATCTACAAAGGTCTCTACGGCATATCCCAGGGTATCTATGGACTGGAACAGACAGTAAAACACAATCGGCTCAAATGCATTTAATTCCAATTGCCCTGCTTCTGCCGCCATGGTAATGGTCATATCATTTCCGATGATATTAAACGCAACCTGATTTACCACTTCCGGAATCACCGGATTTACTTTGCCTGGCATGATTGAGGATCCATTTTGTTTCGCCGGAAGATTGATTTCCCCAAATCCTGCTCTTGGACCGGATGACATTAAACGAAGGTCGTTTGCAATCTTGGATAAAGTGACCGCACATGCTTTAATCGCTCCAGATACCGCTACAAAGGGATCCAGATTCTGTGTTGCGTCAATCAGGTCAAATGCCTGAACAAATCCAATGCCGGTAATCTCGGAAAGGTTTGGTACGATACACTTTAAGTACTGCTCATCTGCATTTAATCCGGTTCCGATTGCAGTTCCTCCCATATTCAGAGTCAGCATTTCATCCATTGCTTTATCCATACGGTTAATATCTCTTTGTATCGCTACTGAATATGCTTTGAATTCCTGCCCCAGACGGATGGGAACGGCATCCTGCATCTGGGTTCTGCCCATTTTGATTACATGGTCAAATTCCTGGGCTTTTGCACAAAATGCTTTATACAGCCTTTTCAATTCCTTCTGGGCATTCTTAAGGAGTTTCAGAGATGTCATTTTACCTGCGGTGGGAATTACATCATTTGTGGACTGTCCGCAGTTTACATGATCATTGGGGTTTACAATGCTGTAATCACCCTTTTCACCGCCCAGTATTTCAATTGCCCTGTTGGCAATTACTTCATTTGCATTCATATTCAGTGAAGTTCCGGCACCGCCCTGGATAGGATCTACGATAAAATGCTTGTGCAAATGGCCTTCTAATATCTCATCACATGCCTGTACGATGGCATCTGCGATTTTTTTATCCAGCTGTCCTACTTCACAGTTGGTAATAGCAGCTGCTTTCTTTATATATGCAAGGCTGTTGATAATCTCCGGATGCATAAATAACCCTGTAATCTTGAAGTTTTCAGCCGCCCTTAAGGACTGTACTCCATAATATACATTTTCCGGAACATCTTTCGTTCCTATTGAATCGTTTTCCATACGATACTGTACGCCATCCAGTTTTACTTTTTCAACCATGATACCCGATCTCCTATCTTGTGCTCGTCTTTTTCTTTTTTCTTTTATTGTTTTGATTTGCTTTGTTTTGATTGACCTCATTATATACGAGGGTTATAATATAATCAAATACAAGTTTTTTTATATAACTTATAACCTGTATGTTATACCTGAGGAGGCGGACTATGTTTTCATCCATGAAATATATTTACGAAGTATATAAAGAGAAAAGTTTTTCCAAAGCAGCTAAGAACCTGTATATTTCTCAGCCGGCTTTAAGCGCCACCGTAAAACGGACGGAGGAACAAATCGGCGCACCCATTTTTGACCGCAGCAGCAATCCCATCCGGCTGACGGACTGCGGGGAAAAATATATTGTGGCAATCGAACAGATCCTCAATATTCAGAATGATTTTACCAACTATGTCACTGATCTGAACCAGTTGGAAACGGGCAGTCTTTCTATTGGGGGCAGTAACCTGTTTTCCTCCTATGTGCTGCCTCCTTTGATTACGGAATTTACAAGGCGGTATCCGAAAATCCATGTTGATCTGCTGGAGGAAAGTACTTCCAGACTGGAGCAGCAGCTTCTGTCCGGTTCACTGGATCTGATCATTGACAATTATGTGTTTGACGATGCGGTCTTTGCAAAGCATCTGTATCAGGAAGAACACCTGGTACTGGCTGTCCCGCGGGCACTTTCTATCAATCAGGAATTATCGGCGTATCAGATTGATCCGGCAGCCATCCGGGACGGAAGTTTTTTAAAAACGGAGTATCCTTCTGTACCACTGGTTGCTTTTCAGAAAGAGCCTTTTGTTTTCCTGAAAACAGAAAATGATACTGGGGAGCGGGGACTGACTATCTGCCAGAACCATGGTTTTAAGCCAAATATTATTCTAAAACTGGATCAGCTGATGACTGCCTATAATGTTACCTGCTCCGGGATGGGAATATCCTTTATCAGCGATACGCTGGTAGCCTGTGTGCAGCCCCATCCCGATGTACTGTATTATAAAGTGGATGACAGTAAAATCGGACGAAACATCTATTTTTTCCGGAAACAGAATAAATATATGACTCGTTCCATGCAGGAGTTTCTGAACCTGGTGCAGCCCGGCGTAAATACGTCGATAGACAGCGTCTGATATTTGTGTCAGGTGTGCGTCTGCTGTACGGTTGACACCCTTGTCTAAAAGGTATAACATGGATTTATGAACAGATGGCGGATTCATTTTCCCGGCATTAATTTTAGTAATACACGGAAAGGAGTAACAATGCAATGAACTACAATTATACCCTGGTGGACTGGCTGCTGTTTTTTTACATTTACTGCTTTATCGGTTGGTGTATAGAGTCCACCTTTGTTTCTGTGAAGCAAAAAAAGTTTGTGAACCGGGGATTTATGAGAGGTCCCTTTCTTCCTCTATACGGCAGCGGAGCCGTACTGATGCTGTATGTTTCCATTCCGGTGCGCAATAATCTTCTGATGACCTTTCTGGCTGGCTGTATCGCAGCCACAGTTCTGGAATATATCACGGGAGTTGCCATGGAAGCACTTTTTAAAGTCCGTTACTGGGACTACAGCGATCAGCCCTTTAATTTCCAGGGTCATATCTGCCTTAGTTCTTCTATCGCATGGGGATTTTTAACAATTGCACTGGTAAAATTTATCCATGGCCCGGTAGAACACCTTGTGCTCTCACTAAATGATTCTCTGGCTTCCATTGCTGCAACTGCTTTAACCGTTATTATTGCAGCTGACCTGGCACTCTCCTTTAAGGCCGCACTTGACATCCGAAATATGCTGGAGAAGATGACAAAAGCAAAAGACGAACTCTTAAAAATCCAAACCCGCCTGGATGCCATTATTGCATTTTCGGATACCGCTTTTAGTGACCGGGAAACTCCAAAAGAAAGCTTCACCCAGACTGCACGCACCCAGCTTGGAGAATTAATGCAGGGCATAAGAGAACGGCTGGATACACTTGCCAAAAGTGCTTTTGACAGCAACAGCAGCGCAAAAGATAATGCTGCACAATACCGGGAAGAGCTGGAAAGTCTGAAAGAAAAGTTTATTATTGAAAGAGAAAAGAGAAACTACCTGAGGGAACGTCTTGGCTTCTACAAAAGGGATATGATAAAGAGCCACCCCACTGCAAATTCACAAAAGTTCAAAGATGCTTTTATCGAATTAAAATCTGCAGCAGAGGAGCGTAAGAAAAAGAAATAGCCGGTAAGATTTATTGGCATTTCCAGGAACTTGGTCTGCATAGGGTTTTCGGAAGCTTCGTGTTTTCATTTCCCTGTGCCGAATTCACCTGCGCCTGGGTGAGAAATAGACTTTCGCTTAAGTCTGCATTTCGGATATTGGTATCCCGCATATCAGCTCCAAGGAAATTCGTTCCATACAAGCTGCAGCCCTCCAGATTGGCTGCTATCATCAGAGACATACTGAAATCCTGACCATTAAGATTGGCCTTTTTAAAGTTTCTCCCCATATACTCGGACCTTTTATCTGCATTTTTTCCGGGAGCAATGAACTTCGCTGCAAGTTCTCCGGCTTTTTTCAAAATGCGGTTAACCCTGGTACGGTATTCCTCAATATCAATCTGTAATAACTGAGCTGGCGCAAGGGTCGTCATGTTCCTGTATTCGCAAATCAGGGCATCGATATCTTCCGCCAGCTTTTCCGCCGGTATAACAGCAGATGCTTCAGCCAGATACCACACCATCTGATGCAGCTGCCAGACTGCCAGAAATACCTGAAAGATTTCCGATGCCGCTTCCGGGCGATTCTTCCATGACACACCTCCATAAATATCACTGGTTACTTTCTGCCCAGCTCCAAGGCAGTCAAATGCCATACAGCCTTTCAGATTGTACTGCATCAGATTTCTATGCACAGCACAGCTATAATCTGACATGAGGTTTGTGCATGGCTTTCCTGCTGGTTTATTATTTGGGAAACCCTCTGATTTTGAAAAATATAAAGCGGTGCAGCATAGACCGCTGCACTTTTTGCAATCTATTTTCAGGCTGCGGACTAAATCTTTATACCTGGTTGATCTATGTAATGTATTCATTTTATTTCCTTTCTCTGCAACGGCAATCACCATTCCCATCTGTTCGATATATATGCAGATCTGCATACTCACATTTTACCCCATGGAAATATCATTGGCAACTGAAAAAACAGACGGTCATTTCCACATAATAGAGCCATCATACATCTGCATTGCGGCCTCCCAGTATCCGAGCCGCTTACATTCTGCAATGATGAGGAGACGGGTATACTGAAACATATCTGAAGATTTTCTCGCAAACCTGGCAGTATCTCCTTCGATTAAAGCATTCACAGCTTCGATACAGCGTCTGAATATTTCACAGCTGCTCTGCGTTTTGCGATTACTCACCAGTTTGGGTATACTCCGCCCGATATGGTAATGTTTCTGAACAATACCATACACCGATTTTAGTGCACCATATTGAATATGATCTACAATAAATTCCAGCATAAGGATAGGTGCCAGCTGGTATAGATATGTTTCATTCCAATATTTGTTGATTTTGTCGTATAAATTCTGTGCCTCTTCTAATGTGACAATTGCCGCAGAGTGGGCTGCTACGCCTTCTATAGTCAGCGTCAGCAGCTCCAGGCTGTCCAGATAACGACGAACCTGACACGCGATCAGTTCCGGATCTATATGAATCTTCTTCATTTCTGTCCGATCCATGGCAACAAATATGCCTTTTCCCCGGATGGCGGTAACCACTCCCCATTTTTGCAGAATTTGAACAGCCTTTAGTACGGTATCCACACTGACTCCGTAGATCTGGCGCATTTTTACATGGGAGGGAAGCCGGTCACCCGGTCTGTATCTGCCTATCATAATGAGTCCAAGAATATCCATATAAACCCGGGAATACCGCTCCTCTGCTTTGCTGATTTGCTGTCCGATCCCTTCTGTTCCAATTCTGAAAGGTGAATCAGACGCTGCTTTACAGGTTGGTACAAATTCTTTTGTATTCATATAAAACCCATAAAGTGATGACATATCTTCGAAACAGAAATTTTCCCAGTCACCACCGGATCTTGCAGCGCACAGAAATTCCTTTAGCTTCGTGAAATACCGGACTCTTAAATCATAGGTACCCGGCAAAAGATCCAGTTCCAGAAGTCCAAGGTTAACGACAGTTCTAAATATCAGATCGTTACCAGTACGAGCAACAAAAAAACTCCAGAATTTATTGGACAGGCGCCAAAATGCCGTTGACTCCCCGGGATCCATTCTTTTAATAATATTTTCCGGAATATTCCAGTCTGATTTGCCGCAAAGCGATATGCCATGATAGATTACCGGATAACATAACAGCGTACCGGTTCTCAGTATATCGCCTGCTGCTATAGCATCTGCTCTTTGAAGTTTTATTTCTTTTTTATTTTGTCTGTATATATCATAGGTTACTGTTGGCCGTTTTCTTTTTTCCGTTTTGACTATCCCCTCAGTTGCCAGCATCTTCACGGCACGTCGTACCGATTTCTCCGAAGTTCTAATTTCTCTGCACAGATCCGCTCTGGAGGGCAGTTGAGCACCATCCGGTATTAATCCTGATTCAATTTTATATTTTAAAATGCTATATATCATTTCATACATGACATTATCATTTTTCATTACAACCCCCGCCTGACTGATTTTATTTCTCCGATCCAGAGTCCTTTACCAAATTATCATAACATTCTCAGGAAAACAAATCAATCATCTGCTTTAATTGATTTGTATAAACAAGTATGCTATACTAAATTTGGTAAAGGTTCCAAGAAAAAGGAACTAGAACAGCAGAAAGAAAGGTTATATCTGTATGCGTAAAAATAATCAAAAAACTAAAGATAGTAACTGGAATATTTCATTTTCACCGATATTTCGTTACATTTTCGTGTTCTGCCTGCTGACACTGCTGGTCAGCCTGATTGGCGGTGCTGTTTACTCTTTTCATCAGATGAAATCAAAAGCCCGTGTTTTACTGACCAGTGTACACGCACAAACTTCACAGCGGATTAATGAAACGATCTCGTTGCTGGAATCATTGGCAAGCTTACCGGAATTTTACGATTCTGATATCCAGCCACTTGAAAAGGTAAAAAAACTGGACCAGATGTCACCTTATTTCGGATATCTGATGATTTGTTATGTAGATGCTGACATCACGGTTTATTCCGATGGTTCCGAACCTGCCAGCCTGGCAAGCCGGGATTATATGCAGCAGTTATTTTCCACCGGACAGCGTCAGGTCACAGACAGCTTCGCAGCCGGTGCCGATGGAGTTACCCTGAACTACACCGTAGCAGTTCCTCTGTTGGATCAGCAGAATAATATTACTGGCTGCCTGTTCAGTGCCATCTATTTTGATGAAGTGGCGGAGATTTTAAAGCAGTCTGCCGGCATCAATGGCTCGGAAGCCACACTGATCGGCTCACAGGGGCAGATCATGTCTTCAACCGCCGGTCTTCCTTACGGCGATCCTATTATACAAGAATTACAAAGCGCCAGCTTAATTGGTACTACTACAGATAAATTACAGGAACAGCTTTTAGCAGCCATACCTGGAAGCTACTGGAGTTTTCAAAATGGCAGCCTAGATTATACAATCTATCAGCGTGTGGAAAATACAAACTGGGATTTACTCTGCACCGTCAGGTTCTGGTCTGTCTTTTCTGAAACTCTGCCAAGCCTCCTGTTCACTGCCTGCCTTACCATCCTGCTATGTACCTGCCTACTTCTGATTTTAAGAAAATATATTGGCGGCCAGATGCGCATCATAGATCTTCTCGTGCAGTCTGTGGAGAAGCTGCAGAAGAAAATCTATCAGGATGACCGGCCAGTAAACGTGGATTTCAATGAAATTATCCGCCTTACAGAAAAAGGGTTGTCTGATGCTTTAACCGGTGTAGTTACCCGTTCAGTATTTTTCAACCAGGCGGACGCTCAGCTGAAAAAAGCGGATGCCGATTTAGTCAGCGCTCTGTGTTTCGTAGACATGGATAATCTGAAATACATCAACGATACTTATGGTCACTTCGGAGGTGACCTGGCACTGAAAAATATCGGTTTCATTCTCCGGGAGTATGAGAAAAAATATGACGGGGTAGCCGGACGGTATGGAGGCGATGAATTTGTAATGCTGCTGACGAACCTGAATGATGATGCTGAGCTGCGCAGTGTGTTGGATGAACTTGTAATCCGGCTCCACTCTGAAATCGAAATGCCGGAGCAGAAAATTTCCGTACAATGCAGCGTTGGTGTTGCTTTATGCCAGCCGGATTCGGCCCTTGAACAACTTATCGCCAATGCAGATGAAGCCTTGTATTTTGTAAAACAGAATGGAAAAGGCTACTATAAAATTTATCAGAATTGAGGAGCATATGAGACATTTTATTCATCGGCCGCTGAGAGCCTGTGCCGCGGTTCTTTTGATACTGGGCTTCACTACAGTGCTGGGAAATATAATACTTCGGGACCTTTCCCTTATCATCCGTAATGAAGCAGAACAGATTCTTCATTTTTACAGTGAAAACATCCGGCTTCAACTCCAGTATACACTGAATGAAGCCGATACGCTTGCCCAAACAGCGCTTGTGATGGACGGAAATGATACGGACTGGTTTGATGATGCGGCGACGAAACTGCTTCTGCGAGAAGAGGTTCGTTATGTCTGTCTTATCAAAGGTGACACCATCGAAAATGCACTTCCCGAACCTGCTTTTGCCAAGCAGGCTGGAAAGGATCTTAAAGACTTATCCTATTTTTACACACTGGCTAAAGTAACGAAAGATCTGGTTGTGGAAGGCCCGACTGAACTGGAAGGTTCTTCCGGGAATGAGAAAGTATTTCTTTTTCTGCAGCCCTATTTAAAAAACAATGCCTACATGGGTGAGGTCGTACTGGCATTGGACCGGGATTACGTTTTAGAACAGCTTCATCTGGATTATCTGTATAGCAAGGGTTATGATTATGAGCTATGGCGTGTTGAACCACAAAATGGCGCCAAGGAAGTGATTGATGTTTCCAGGCATGGCATAGATTTTTCCCAGGGTGTAAAAACTACATTCAATCTGCCAGCCGAATGGAATCTGAGTATTCAACCGGCTGCCGGCTGGATTAGTCCCGGTCAGCGGACTGGCGTCATTTTTATTTGTGCTACATTAATGCTGCTCATGCTGATCCTGGCTTATGCGCTCTATCACATGATCTTTCAGCGCAGGATCATAAAACAATTTACTTTAACAGACAGGCAGACCGGACTTTATAACTATGCAGGCTTTACCGGAGCATTGAATGACTGGCTCATTAACGATGCCCATCCGATTATTCTTTTTTACTTTGTTTTTGAGGGATACAACCAGATCTCACAGCTGATTGGTCCCGAAGAGGAAAACGCTTTTCTTCAAAGCATTCCTCTTCGTCTGGAAGGCTTTATACAGTCTCCATACCTTGCGGGACGGCTGGGCGATGGAAACTTTGCAATTGCCCTCCGCGAAGATATGAGTGATATGCAGCAGAAAAGCTTTGCCATGGAGCTGTCTCTGGAACTCCTTTATAAAGTAACGATAAACGATAAAAAGAACTTCCTCACCGCAAATTATCAGTATGTCCGCTGTCATCCGGGCGAATCGGCGGATGAAGAGATCCGATCACTTATTCAACGTTTTTATAGCAAGTTAGGTGAGTGATCAGGGTCAGAAATATGATTTCATCTTATTTCACTTTTTTATAACCGCAGGCACACCTGCAACCATGACATTGTCCGGCACATCTTTAATTACAGCTGCCCCTGCAGCGACCACTGCATTTTCCCCAATGGTGATATCATTGGCGATACTGCATCCTGTGCATAGCCAGCTTTTATTTCCTACTCGGACATGTCCGCACATCGCTGCCTTTGGAGATAAATTCACACCATCTCCAACCCGGCAATCGTGCTCCACAATTACAGAAGTATTTACAATGCATGCTTTTCCTACCGTTGCAAATGGATTTATGACTGCATTAGCTAATACAACTGTTCCTGGTCCTATCGATGAAAAGCGGCTGATCACAGCGGAAGGGTGTATAAGTGTTGCCGCAGAAACCCCATTTGAAATCAGATATTCCGTATATGCTAACCGTATGCAGTTGTCTCCCGTTGCCACAACTGCGGCATCAAACTCTGACAACAGCCCTATGGACGGATATTCTTCATCTATTTTCAAAAGCGGATATCCCATCACCCCGCCACCGGAACGGATCTTTATAGCCAGCATGGAAATCTCATCATAATTTTTTAAACACAGTGCACAATCCAGTACCACTTTTCCCTGGTCTCCTGCACCCCAGATCAATAATTTCTTCATAAACATTCCCTCACTTTCCTATTCACCCACGTTCTAACAGGTCAGATGCAATAGACGCCAACCCCAGCTGGTAATCCCCATCAAAGTTCCTGGATACTTCTAACTGGGGGACTGCCTGAGGCGGAAGGCAAAATGAGAATTCCCTTCGGATAGCGTCTGCTTTTCCGGCAATAAACTCGTTCTCGTACAGGACAACCCGATCCGGATTCACAAGAGCTGCATAGGAGCGAATGATTTTGCCATAGTATGCAACCATATCCGCCCCGTCAAATTTCGTCTCTACGTATTCAAAGTTTTTTTCTATTGGCAGATAGTGCAGTTCGCCTGCAAATTCTGAAGCTCCACGCCATACATTTCCCCCAATCACAAGTCCGGCTCCGATTCCTAACTGTCCGATGTAAATACAGACTGCTGCTTTCGGAATCTCCCTGCAGCCCGCACAGTATCCCATAGATGCAACAAACATATCACCTTCTATTGCTGTTGGGAGCGATATTATCTGCCTGATATACGCTAATAAATCCACCCCCCTCAGTTCTTCATAGCCGAATGGTTCGGTTACAATTCCATGGTTAACGGTTCCCGCCACGCCCATAGCGATCGCTCCCAGCTGTGGATAGCGTACCTGCACGCTTCGAATCAGCTCTTCAATTGTTTTCAGAACTCCCAATTCACATGTTTCCGTTTTCCTTTCCAGACAATAACCGGTCAAATCGGTTACAAACCATCTCAGTTCCGCAGCCTCAAGGCGAAGGGACAGGGTGACCTGAAACAGCGGATTCAGGGCATAGCGCTGTGCACATCTCCCACCGGTGGAATTCCCTGCCCCCATTTCCACCAACTAACCTGCCTCTACCAGGCGGTCAACCAAACGGTTAATGGTGGAAAAACTTAACCCCGTCTCCCATGACAGCGCATTTTTGCTAAGTGTCTCATTTTGCTTAAACATACGGCGTATTAGCGTTTATCACACAGTTCTAAGCCCGGCAAGTATTAAAACTTCATATCTCTATACACGCTGTCCTGCTAAGCCAGAGCCGTCAGGCGTATGTGCCCCCATAGCATTTAATTTCTTATGAAGCCGAACTGCCATAAATACGGTGATCAACGCAGAAATCACATCAGAAACAGGCTGTGCATACAGAATACCATTCATTCCCCAAATCAAGGTAAGAATCCCAATGATAGGTACAAAGCAGATTCCCTGTCTGCACGCCCCAAGTATAAATCCTTCTTTTGCTTTTCCAAGTGCAAGAAATAAAGAGGAATATACGGTGTAGAAGCCAAACAGAAAGAAAGAAATTCCATAAGCAGTTAAGGCTTTCTGTCCGGTCGTTATCAGTTCCGTATCATTTTTTGTAAATTGTGATATGATCTGCCCGGAGAACAATGCGATAATAAAACCATAAAGAACGCAGAATATCGTTGACCATATTATGGTAGTTTTAATGGCAGCATACAGGCGGTCAAATTTTCCTGCTCCATAGTTATAACCTGCAATCGGTTGAAATCCTTTGATAAATCCAAACACCATCAGGCTTCCCATGGAAACAATCCTCGTGACATCTCCCATGGCTGCGATTACGGAATCTCCATAACCCTTTGTTTTTGCAATGCCACTGATGAGTGCAATGGAAAGACTGGTCAGTAACTGGAAGATCAACGTTGGCACACCGATTTTAAAGATCTCAGCTAAAATACTTTTTGCAAAATAGCAGTCCTGAAACCGGAAACTGAAATTACTTTTCCTGCTGAAAATATAGAATAAATAAACAAAAGTCGAGACCACCTGGGAGATCGCCGTTGCAATAGCAGCTCCGGCTATGCCTAAGTCCAGTGTATAGATAAAAACCGGGTCTAAAATTACATTCAGTATGGCACCCGCCATCAATGCAAACATCGTTGTTTTTGCAGCTCCTTCACTTGTTACAATGTTATTCATTGTGACATTGAATACATTAAATATGGATGAAATAATATAAATGCTGGTATACGTCACTGCATAAGGCAGGATACTTTCCGTTGCACCCAGTAGTTTTAATATGGGATTCAGAAAAATCATTGTGCAGATGATCACGATTGCACCGACAAGCACGCTGCTGTACAGCGCGGTACTGGCAACCTTGTTTGCAGTATCTTTATCTCCCCGTCCTAATAGTCTGGAAATATAGGAAGCAGCACCGTTTCCAAACAGAAGCCCCAGCCCTACAACCACCTGTCCCAGCGGAAAAGCAACCGCAATTGCCCCATTTTGCGCAGTTCCCAATCCAGCCACAAAATAAGCATCCACCAAATTGTACAGGGCGTTCACCATCATACCAATCATAGTAGGCAGGCCTAAAGCTAACAGAGCCTTGGGTATCGGCGCCTTTCCTAATAAATCCGTTTTCTTGTTTTGTTCACTCATTATTTAATCTCCTTCCCTTTCAAAAGCATACCATAAAATAAAGTACTATAAATTATAGTATATTTAGTAACGATTATGATACTACTATATTTTATAGTACTTGTCAATAAGGAATGAGAGATATTTAATGAAATGTCATATTATGATTAGAAAATCTTAGTTATCTTATTATAGGACTATCTGCTATGTGACGCTAATTACCACTGAAATTCGGGCATAATGAGATACTGATGCCTTCTCTTTGGCACCGGCAGTGTCCTCGGTGGGGTATACCGCGTATTTTTATATCTTGCAAGTGAAGCGCCGTATATCCCTGCTTTCCGTATTCTGCCCGAAAAAATGCTTTCCATTTATGTTATTGCTTTTTCCTGAATACGGTTTACAGAACAAAAATAGCTATATAACTCCATTAATTCCTCTTCCTGCTCTGTTCCGGCTGCCTTACTGCAAATGTCAAATATGATCTTCTGCATGGTCTGATTTTGAAAATACTTAAAAGGAACTCTCCCCCACTGATCCGGAAATGCTTCTCGCTTAAAATATTTCCAGAATGAAATTCTATTCTCATAAGACAGAAGCAATTTATATTTTTCATGAAGTTTTATCTGTTTATCGGTACACTCTTTTCCCCAGAAATACTCACCTGCCATTGCTATTCCGATAATGCATCTTTCATCCTCTCCCCCATTGCCGCAATCAGTTAAAATGATTGCTGAATTGGGCTGTACGTTTGACGGTATTCTTGGTCTGCCTTTCATTTCGCCGCTTAACAAGCATCCCGTTTCTATATAGTCTAAATTAACGATATCTTTTTCCAAAATATCATAAGCCACTTGGGATTTTTGAAGGATTTTCATTGTATACATGCGGTTTCGATACTTGTTTTCCCTATCCATTCTTTGCTTTCTTTCTTCAATCTCCCGGAAGCGTTCCTCATTTAACTTTTCTATTTTTGTTTGAACTGATTTGTTTTTTAAAGTCAGGTACTGCGGAAATGCGTCAGGAAATTGAAATAATTTCTGGCTTTCTGAAAAGCAGACAGTAATACTATTTTCAGAAAGATTCGTAATTACACCTTTTCCATATTTTTTATGCTTTACTGCTTGTCCTAATATATTCATTCGTTTTCCTTCCTAAAAAGAGCTTTCCTGCACAACACTTAAGTGTCAACATTCAAGCTCTTATTGTTATTTTCGTAGAAGTTTGTTATTAGCTTAGTTAGCTATTTGTTTAGTTAGCTATTTGTTTAATTAGTTATTTCTTTAGTTAGTTATTCCTCTGCAGGTACCTGTGTCTCTTGTTTTCTTTCACTTATGCGCAGCACAATTTCATCAGGGTCTGCCTGTAACTCAATTTTATCACTCATAAGTTCGGGAATATCCTTAACCGTAAGAATAACACCTTTTTTCAGATTGTCAGCATCAATTGTGATTGTATCAATCATGTCTCCTGGTAAAGAAGCATATGGGATTTCCATCAGCATTTTTTCCAGCTGTCCTCCAAATTTCTTATCATTTGTCAGAAGAATATGAATTACACTATTGACCTTTTCATCTGTTGTTAGCGACTGAAAGCTAATGTGCAAGATTTCGTCATTTATTGGATTTAAAGACTTTTCCTTGATTTGAACTGGAATAATCCGTCCATCCAGATCCAGTGAAAGCTTGCTGCCTTCACGTTTCTGACGAATCAATCTGCGTGCTGCCGTTTCTTCCATCTGAATCGGAATAGACCCTGGCAGAGATTTCCCAAACACGTTTCCCGGAATGATGCCGAGACGTCTCATTTTCTTTGCCTTTACCGTAAAATCACGCTTTTGAACACTCATAGTTTCCATTTTTATTTCCTCCTGTTTTTGTGATTTATGTTAATTTGCCGCCTTTGGCGTTACAAATAACAGACCTTGCCAGTCCCTGTCAAACTAAAAAAAAGAAGAGCTCTTCATACAACGCTGCTAAGCGTAATACCAAAAGCCCTTCTTTATGACGGTTCTTTTTCTTATTTAATTAATAAATGCAGTATAACACAGATTGAAATAAAAAGCAAATTCAGAGATATAGTGTTTCTTTATTTTATTGTTTTCTATATGTTTTTTTGAACATAGAAAGCATGATTAGAGTATCTTTAATCTTTGTATTTAATAGATATCAACCTTCATAATTCGCATATATGGTCTCAGGATATTGAAACATTTCAAAAAAAATATCATAGATATTTTTCATAGAATAATAGCTGTTTTCGATATTTTCTTCTATCACCTTACTGATGCATTCATAAATATTCTTTACACTATCATCAGTCATGCTTTTCTCTAATTCTTCTACGCTAACATTATATACATATTTGTTTGCGATTAAGCACATTACCATACAATTTTTACTATGAACTGTTTTTTCGTTTTGACTCACCAAGTTATTATACCATCTTTCAAAACTCTTAACTGGTGTAGTTATCATTTCAAATCCCAAACTTAATAGATCTCTATTTACAAATATATCTTTAACCAAAGAATCTAATTTATTAATTATAAATCTAATACCAGTATCTATCCTTTCGTCTTCATCATCAAAATATATAACTGGAAAACCTTCATCTATTTGAACAGTGTGTAATAATTCGTGCAAAATACAAACTTCAAAAAAAGCCCCCGCAAACTTTAAACTTATTTCAATTGTGTATATCTTAGGATCATTCACATCAACAAAACATTTACCCCCCGTGTTTTCTTTAAATATAATTTTCCTTTTAGATTTTTCAATAATATCACAAATTATCAAAGCTGCCTTATCCGATATATCTTTATCAAATATCTTCATAGATCTCTCCTTTTTTATTATAATATAAAGTTCATTCAATCATCCGACTTTTGTTATTCATTTATATTTTTCATTATTCATAGTATACATTATTAAAAGTGTTTATTTCAATATTTTGTTAATTTTTCATTTGCATCTTTTGCTTTTTTACGCTATATTATTCTTAACGGCGGGGAAGCAGATAACAATAGACGATAAATTATGAAAATTCGCACTTTTTTGTGGTATGACACAAAAATAGATTGGATTAGCTATCGGCTGGATGCACCCAGATACGTCGAGTATATCATGATGACCATTTTCTGGCGGGACAAGGATAACCCCTGTGTAATCAACCTATTCCAGCTTGAGCGTAACCCTAGTAAGACAAATGCCTCTGACAATACTACTGTGCGTTACAACGAAAATAACTATTTTCCTACCCATGCCCGTGGGGATGTTTTCAAGTATGTATTTGTTGACCAGTTCATGATTGAAAGTCTGTTGCGCAAGAAGGAGCTAAAGGCTGTCGGCATCACTCATGTCGAATACTTTCAGTGGAAACTTAACTGGCTGACAACTTGTGATGATACTGTAAACAAGAGGTGTCTGTGCAGTGGAGAGAACTTCGAGGAGGTAATTGAGATGCTATTAAAAAAATGTAAAATTCATTGGCAAAAAGGACAACATGAATATGTCCAAGGGATAAAAGGAAGAATAAATTATCGACATAGGGATTCATCGTGCTATTACAATGGTTACGGTGGTGCAAGAATGGATGTTAATATGGAGCTTGAATTACAAGGTGTTGATAAAGAAACTGGAAAAACAGTGACTCTAAATCTTAAAGACTATTTTCTTCCTGTGTTGGGCAGAAAAGTAATGAGCGAAAAATTATTAGGTATTTTGTGCGAATGTATACCCGATGAAATTGAAGTGGACGAGGAAAGCAATCGCATCTCCCAAAATTCCCTAAGCCTTATTAAAGCTACATATGAACAAAAAAAGTAATCAAAAAACGCCCTGCTGAATTTGTCGTTCAGCAGAGCATTTTTTTCTCTTTTGCTTTATTATAACGGGAGGTACTAGCTAATAAGTATAGTATCACACAGGAAGTAACGAGGTCCAAACCTAGTGTTCATACGGGTTTTCGCTATCCTCTTAGTCTATTCCCACTCAATCGTAGCCGTAGGCTTCGGACTCATATCATAGCAAACACGATTTACATTCTTCACTTCTTTTAATATTCTGTCCGTGATCTTCAGCAATACCTGCCAGTCTACCTGTTCAATGGTAGCACTCATTGCATCAATGGTATTGACTGCACGAATGATGACCGGATATTCAAAGCATCTTGCATTGTCTCTTACACCAACTGATTTGAAGTCAGGAACAACTGTAAAATACTGCCATACGGTCTTGTCCAGACCGGCTGTTTCGAATTCTTCCCGGAGAATTGCATCGGATTCCCGTACTGCTTCCAGACGCTCTCTGGTAATTGCGCCAAGACATCTTACACCTAATCCCGGTCCCGGGAAAGGCTGACGGAATACCATGCCGTCCGGCAGGCCCAGTTCTAATCCACAGGCTCTTACTTCGTCTTTAAAGAGCTGTTTTAACGGTTCTACTAAACCAAACTTCATATCTTCCGGAAGTCCGCCTACATTGTGATGGGATTTTACCATCTTCGCTGTCTTCGTACCGCTTTCTACAATATCCGGGTAGATTGTTCCCTGGCCTAAGAAATCTATTCCTTCCAGTTTACGTGCTTCCTCTTCAAATACACGGATAAACTCTGAACCGATAATCTTTCTTTTCTGCTCGGGATCACTTACGTTTTCCAGTTTATTCAGGAAACGTTCGCTGGCATCAACATAGACCAGATTTGCATTCAGCTGATTTTTAAATACTTCTACTACGCTTTCCGATTCTCCCTTACGCATAAGACCATGATTTACATGTACGCAGACCAGCTGATCTCCAATTGCTTTTAATAACAAAGCTGCAACTACAGAACTGTCTACTCCACCGGACAATGCAAGGAGTACCTTCTTATCTCCAACCTGGCGTTTCACAAGTTCAATCTGGTCTTCTACGAAATTCTTCATATTCCAGTTTGTTTCCGCATGGCAGGTATCAAATACGAATGGTTTCAGTCCTTCTTTTAATGCTTCTTCGTCCTCGGGCCACTCATTCAGGGACACTTCACATTTTGCCAGCTCATGTCCTGCAGCCATGACAGGATATCCTGCTTCATAGATTTCCGGCAATACATCGATACGAACGCCATCAACGATATGGTTAGGTCCGCCATTTATAATAATTCCCTTTACATTTGGCAATTCCTTCAGTTCCGCCTGTGTAATATCATGCGGGTAAATCTCGCTATATACCCCAAGGTCACGAATCGCCCTGGCTAACACCGTATTTTCCGTACTGCCTAAATCTAAAATTACAATCATGTCTTGCTTCATTATTGTTCCTCCTCCGTATGGTATAGAAATATCTTAGCTGTAAAATGATTTCATGTCAATACACGTTTTCCCGTTTACGGAGTTATTTGCAAGCCTGATGCAAAATGAGCTGACTAATTGTGGATTATTGGGTAATCCCTGTTTCTACGGTTGTGTGATAAATGGCTCTTTCATCTAAAATCTGTTTGAAATTATCTTCTGTCTTATGGCCTTTAATCTCATCCATGTACTCTATGTAATCACATAAATAGATATCTAATTTTGAAATATCTGCTCCGTAAACTGCATAGTCCGTAACATTGCTGCTGTTTCCATAGGGCAGCATTTTTCCACTGGCATCCAGTACTACCGGGAATGTGTCTGCAGCTTTTGTGCTACCTTCATTTAATTGATTTACTTTTAATTCAAATGGAGTAATTTCAACAGATTTAATTCCTACGCCATTTTCATTTTCAGTATTAATTTCGATCACATTTGTTCTGCTTCGGTCAACATTTATATCCAGATCAAAGTTCCAGGATCCATTCCACCAGATATTTTGATGCTCGTTGGGGAACTGATTCCATTCTGCCGGCTGCTGGTTCATTACGCTTTTCCACTCTTCATCCGACATGGCAACCATTTCATCTTCCGTATAGCCGGAATCCCATACATCCGGGTTTGCCTTGTCTGTAATAATCTTCTTAATGTCCAAATTTAGTTTGAAATTATCCGGAATTTCCAGATTCTGAACATCCAGTTGAATGTCCTCTTTCATCGGATCTTTGCCTGCTGCTTCCGCTGCCTGATAAGCATCATTATATTCCTGAAGAGCTTCATCCGATACTACCTTGGCTGCCTGTTTGTAGTCAATGCGGATGATGCCTGCATATGTATAATCATCCACAAATTTTCCCTCCAGGTAATAGAGCTGCTCCTGTGCCTGTTCATTGAAACTGTATTTTTCACTGGTTAAAAAGCTGATGATCGGCTGGTTAGTTTCACTGTCTGCAAAAATTTCTGAAACCGGAAAAGCTTTCTCGCTGGTCAGTTCAAGTGTCATATACACTGCCTGGTCATTACAGTATAATTCCGATAAGGTCATGGTAACACCATCTACGGTCTTGGAATAGAGGGCTGGATTAGCCAGCTCCGTTTCTTTTTGTTTCGATGCATCATCTGCCTGATTCCCTGCTTCTTCCTTATTATTTACCTGATTGCCTGCTTCTTCATTACCATTTGCCTGATCCGCTGCTGCCTCTTTATCATCTGCCACTGCCGTCTGTCCATCGGGATTTTCCTTGGAATTTCCGCCTAATGTCTCTGCTACTGAGCTGAAATCTCCCGGATAACTATAGTTTTCCTGAATCTGTTCAAATATATGGCCAATGATCGGAAGCTGGCTTGCCATAACCGGATTCGCCATGCCAAATACAAAGAATGCTGCAAATACCGCTGCAACACTGCCCCCTGCCACCAGGATTTTTTTCCGGATACTTCTGGTATCTCTTGCCTTGCTTTTGCTGCTCTTTATGGTCTGAAATGCCTCATCTGCCTTATTTTTTACTACTTTAGGTATCTGAATTTCTTCGTTTAATTTATCCTTAAATTCTTGTTCCTGTCGGTTCATGCAATTGTCCTCCTTGTTTTAAATACTCTGTGGAAAATAATTTTCTTCCTCTTGCCAGTCTCGTTTGTACCGTCTTCTCATTCATGTCCAGAATTGCCGCTATCTCTCTGGTATTAAACCCTTCCAGATAATAGAGCAACAGGACCATGCGGTACTTTTCATCCATATCTTTGATTAGTTCATTCCACTCCATATTGCTGTACTCCTGGTCCCATACCGGAATTTCCGGCACCTCATCCGTAAGCAGCATTCCTTTTTTCTTACGCAATATATCTTTACATTTATTGATCAGAATACGAATCATCCAGGTTCTGAAATATTTGTTCTGTTTCAAATCTACTATTTTTTCAAAACAGCTTAATATGGTATCCTGTATGGCATCTGCAACATCTTCATCATTGTTCAGATATGCTTTTGCCACTTTGTACATATTCTGCATATTCAGTTCCATTAACGCAACAAATGCATCGGGATCCTTCCTGCGTGCTTTTTTAATTAGAACATCCAACGTCTTACCTCCCCGCTTAGATTGGCCAATCTTTAATGTCTTACACTCATTAGACGTAACGCCCCTGAAAAAACCTTCAAGTAATTTAAAATATTTTATCATATTAATAAAGAAAGCTGCCATACCCTTTTTTAGGTACAGCAGCATTAATAGTCCATTCATACATAAACAATAGATCTAACCTGTTTCAATTTGCATTATTTTAGAATTGCCGGTATTAGAGAAACTGTATTTTTCACCCAAACGGCAGGAAGCGGACCACAGTGGGTCCGCTCCTGATACTTAGAATTTTACTCTTTTACTTCCTGAATAAGAACTATAGATCTTTTTATTTCCAACCTTATGATACGCTCTTATTCTAAACCGGTAGCTTCTGCCTTTCTTCAGTCCGGTTTTGGTGTAAGATAAAGTCTTAGCCGATTTGGATGCAATCTTTTTGTAATCTCCATTATTGGTTTTCATATAAATTACAAATCCATCCGTACCTGACTTTTTATTCCACTTCAAAGCTACTTTTCCTTTTCCTGCTTTCTTTGCCTGAATCAGACGCGGTTTTGCAGGCGCCGTCGAGGTCTTCATTACAGAAGAATAAGAGCTGTACTTCTTTTCTTTTCCAAGCTGGCTGTAAGCTTTTACCTTGTATTTATAATCTGTACCTGATTTTAATCCGGTGTTCACATAGCTGGTGTCTTTTGTGGTTTTAATTTTACTCCACTTCTTTGAACTGCTGTTATACCGATATACGATATAACCAGTTGCATTGGATGCTTTCTTCCAGCTGATGCGGATGCTTCCTGATTTATTTTTGGAAGCTTTTACGCCGGTTGGTTTTGCAGGCTTTTTCAGTGTGAGCTGTGTCCACTGGGCATACACGGTTGTATTGGCTTTCAGGCTGCATACCTGACCTGCCTTGATCTGTGTTCCGCCTGATACTGCGGTAAACCAGCCGTTAAAGCTGTAACCGGATCTGGTTGGTACCGGAAGCGTTCCATAAACGGTTCCCTGTGTGACTGTTATAGAAGCCGGACTTACTTTTCCGCCTCTGGCATCAAATGTCAACTTATATGTTACAGGTTTCGGCTCTTCTTTTTTCTGCCACTGTGCCGTAAATGTGATGTTTCTATCTGGCATAGTATACTGGGTGTCTGCCTGATAAACCATGGTTCCGTCAGACCATCCGATAAACAGATAGCCGTTCTTTGTAAATGTATTTTTCGGCAGGGTGATCTTCGTCTGTGCCTCTGCCTGTACTGCTGACGGAGCCGTTCCTTCTGCTCCTTCACCGCCTGTAAATGCTGCCGTGTACTTTTCAGGGATTGGAGCCTCTTCCTTAGTGATGGTGAATACCGCAGCCGCTGTACTTGTCTTATCATTGACACTGGCGGTTACCGTAACTTTCACGGTTCCAGCACCGGAAACTGTCAGCACATTTCCTTTGATACTTCCAATTCCATCCTGATCTTCGGTAATCACATAGGTGTAAGTGATATCCTGCTCTGCATGTCCCGGCATCTGGCAGTCTCCCGTAAGGGCTGCTTTTGCCTTCAGCTCAATCTGTCTGCTGGACTCCAGATAAGGTATTGTAACTTTCTGATCTGCAAATACCGGTGTCTGAAGTTCACAGGTGCAGCCCTTTACCGTAACGGTACAGCTGTCTGTTTTTCCACTGGTGGATGTGGCTGTAATCACGGTCTTACCCGGCGCTGCTGCCGTTACCTTGCCGTTTGCAGATACTTCTGCAATTTCCGGGCGGCTGGATGACCAGGTGATCTGATCGTTTGATGCCTTTCCGTCATTCGTAGTCACATCTGCGTACAGTCTTCTGCCCTCTCCAACTTCCAGGCTGAGTGTTTTCAGGCTCACCGCAACCTGATCTGCCGGAACTGCTTTTTCCAGTCCTTTGACTGCCGCTTTTAATGCCTGCAGCTGCTGGAATACCTCAAGCTGTTCTGTATCCTGTGCATCCAGGACTTCCTGTGCACGATCAATGGCATCTAATAAATTCTTATAAGAAGCCTGTGCATACTCATCTCCTTTGATTGCCTTTGCTTCAGCAATCTTTTTCTCAAGAACGGACTTATCGGTCACATTGGAAGGATCCTCCTGGCTGACCAGTTTACACCCTGACCACTGGGAATGTCCACTTCCGATATTGCCGTCTTTTGCAATAGCTTCTAATTTTAAGGTTTTTGCCCCGGAAATGTCAACGGAAGCAAATCCCATTGGAGATGTGGACTGTAAAGCTTTATCACTGGTGTGTACCACCGTTCCATCTACGGTAATCTTAAAGGTAACTGCTGCCACTGCCGGTTTACTTGCATCAATTCCATAATAAGTATCGAATTTCTTATAATTATGGCCTTCCGGAAGATTGAAAATTAATGTAGAGGTGCAGTGTGCTCCGTAACCTTTGTTAAAGGATACCCGCTTTCCATTCTCATCCAGTAAGGACATCGTACCGCCATCCTGGTTGGTATCCACCTTGATCTTGTCACCGGTTCCTTCCCAGTAACCTACAGAAGAGTTTGCCTGATCTAAATAATCATGGTCAGACAGATAATCCGTTTTATCATAACTGCCTTCTTCTGTTACCGTAATCGGAACTACAATTGTAGAAACATTTTTTCCATCTGATACATTTACCATCATCCGGCTGGTTCCTTTATTGGAGCCATAAAGGGATACGACGCCCTCCGATAATTCTGTAATGATAAAGGAATCCGGCTCTGAAACGATTTTTGTAATGGTAATGGTATCTCCATCCGGATCTTCTGCAATATCCTGTGCCGTGAATGTGGTTCCTTTCAGGCTGTTTACTTCCTGATTCGGCATGGGGTTTTTGGCTGCCGGCGGCTGGTTTACCGTTTCTCCGGGTTCTGCTTTCGTCACGGTGATGGTGCAGTCCGCATTTCCTGTTTTGCCATTTAACTCAGCGGCAACGTTTATCTTTACAACGCCTGCCCCGGATACTTTTAATTTACTGCCGGTAATGACCGCCCCGGTCTCTCCCGCGTCCGCTACGGTGTAAGTATAGACTGGACGGAAGGTATGTCCTTCTTTTGCGCAGGTACTTTCTTTCATGGTTCCGGTTAGTTCTGCCGTATATTCATCTACTTTTGCAGGGATCATTATTTCTTCCGGCAGTAATCCAATATCTTCTATTTTACAGGTACACTCCGGTGTTCCGTCCGGTGCAAATTTAAATTCACTTTCTAACGGAAGCATACAGAGTGCATTTCCAATTTCACTATCTGTATCTGCTGCTGTTACACCTACGTTTGTAACCGTCAGCCCTGTGGTGATCTGCGTATTTCCGGTATAGCGGAATACAAACTGCTTTGTGGTATTTCCCGATACATAGACAGCTTCTTTTGGCACTCCGTCCATGTTAAACTTCAGAACGGGATTTCCGGTTTTGATCATATAGGAATCGAAGTCAACCGTAAATTCAATCTGGTTATCACTCTTCTCCATTGCTACATTTTCGATTACCGGTTCTTTCATCGGTACTGTTAAATTCGCCTTAATCCATTCCACATTGAAGCTGGTGTACTCCATTGTCTGATTGTCACCTTCATAAAATAACCCGATATTCCCATCTGGAAGCACGGACAGACAGGAATACGCATAGCTTCCGCTTTTTACCAGCTGGCTGTATTTCCACTCAAATGTCTTGTCCTCCGGATTATAAAGTCCGATTCTGGCCATACCGTTGTTTCTTGCAGGTCCATTTGGATTTGCTAAAATAATGGCTTCTTTTCCATCAATCTTTTCCGGGTAATGGGTTGCTGTTAACTGACAATAAACTTCTGGTACACCCGTATCCCGGACAGGTTCCCCCCAGGTAGTTCCGGAATCCGTGCTGATTGAATATTTCAGGCTTCCGGATACATTCCTGCAAAACTGAATCAGTGTTCCGTCATTCATCTCCACAATCTGGGACTCCGTTAAGATAGCACCGCCGTTATTCATTGTAGAAAGATCGGTCCCGGCTGCCTCAAGAGGAGACATCTGGGTACGCTGCCAGGTAACGCCGTAATCATCACTGTAAATACTGGTAGCTGCCTGGGCGGATGTCCAGTTCTGGTTTGCCACATAGATGGGAACAATCAGACGTCCCGCATGCTCACCCTTTTTCACCTGGATCCCCACGCCAGGTCCTGTTCCGCAGAACAGCATCCAGTCTTCTTTGATCATCGGTGTTAAATCTACGGGTTTTGACCATGTTTCTCCGTCATCATCGCTGTATGTGCTCCAGATTCTCATGTTGCGGACAACTTTTAATTCTCCTGCATTGGAACCTGTATAAAGGAAGATGTTGCCTGCCGGCTTATCATCTTTAAATAATTCACCGGTACTGAAATCCGGTACGGTATAGTCTGTTGGCCTTGCATCTGCTTCCTCTGCACCTTCCAGCCATACTTCTCCGTGTTCACGAATTGTATAAGTCTTGGTATAATTATGGGTAGTATTCAGTACACTTTCATAATCTCTTAAAATACAATATGATTTATCCCCTACCTGCTTATATCCGGATCCTTTTTCCAAAAGGGAGGTATCCATCGCTGCTTTTGATTCCGGGAACATATCTACCAGCAGAAAGACTCTGCCGTTTACCTCATCCTCTACCATCGCTGCATCTATTGTCAGGGAATGCTGCTGCTGTCCTGCCGGTAAGTTAATGATGGTCTGTCCGTCTGTCCAGTTCTTTCCGTTATCGAAACTTCTCCTTATTGCCGTATCGATATTTCCCTGATCCCCCGGTCCGCTTTGGCGTTTATCAATCGCTGCCAGCACAACGCCATTCCTTGTAGTAAGCAGGCTTGGTATCCGGTGTGACGCCGATCCCTTGTATCCGTTGTAGAATAACTGCTGATCCTCTGATTTAAATGCATCTTTTGGTAGCTCTGCTTCTTTCTCTTCTCTCAGTGTCACTTTATGGATATCGGTTATCTGCTCTTGGGTTAACAGATCCGATCTCACTTCGATATAGCTGATACTGCCGGTGAAAGGATACTGATTGCCTCCGCCCGAACGCTGTGTTTTACCAAGGTCAACGGTATTTACACCCTGGCTGCTGCTGACAAATCCTGTATCCGTGTTATTAATTACTCTTTCTCCGTCAAAATACACCGATGTACCGGCTGGTGCAAATACATAGGTTACCGTATGCCACTCATCTCTAGTCATATTGTTTACGCTGGATGATGCCACATTGACATTGGTATTGTTATTGCGGACTTCATAGCCCACAGTACCATCGTTTACATAAACATGGGTATGTGTAGCATTCTGCGTATTATTTGATACGCTGAACAGACTCATCAGGCCTGTTTCGGTCTTTTTAAACCGAGCTGTAACCGTTCCCTGGGTCAGACCCTTTAGTTTATCAAGTGCTCCGGTATAATCAACCTGGCTGGTTGGAACTCCGTTTGCAATTTTCACTTCTGATTTCTGAAACAGCACAGCAGGGTCCTGCCCCTCTTTTTTAACAGTAAATACAGCTGTCTTCTCTGCCGATGCAACTGTGCCGGGAACCAGTGCATTTACCCGTACTTTCATGGTTCCTGCCTTGCTGACCGTCAGTTTATTCTGCCTGATCGTGCCGATATTCTGCTGATCTTCTGCTTTTTCAAAGACATAGGTGATGGTTTTACTGCTGTGACCTTCTGCCTTGCAGTCACCGATAATGTCCCCAGATGCCTCTAAACTGATTTCCATACTGTCTTTATCCTGGGGTATTACAAGTTCTCTGTCTGCAAATACCAGGTTGCTGATCTCGCAGGTACACTCCGGATCGCCTGTCATTTTCAGGGTTGCAGCAAATGTAATCTCTTTGTGATTCTTTGCATCTGTGCCTGTTACCTTTGCAGCGTATGGAATAAAATCTTCCGGAACTTTAATCTTCATTCCTTCTGATCCATAGTTACTTGTTTTGGAAATAGTCACACCATTTACATCTGTTATACTTACCGTTACATCCTGCATGCCATTTTCATAAGCCACAAGTGCAGACGGATCAAAAGAAGCCTCTTTCTTTGTCCCGTCAAAGGTAACTTCTGCTGCTATGGAGGAACTATCTGCCCAGTCACTGAATTTATAAGAATAATTAGAGACTGCAGAATCATTCTTATAGAGCCCTGTTTCCTTCAAAATCTGCTGGAACATTGCCATATTGCCCCGTCCATTTGGATGGACATTATCTACTAACCAGCCATTGCTGCCGGTATTCAGGAAATCATTTCTTACATTTTCCCCGTATGCAGTCCAGTTTTTCAAATGGTCAATTACGGTAATCTTAATACCTTCGATCTCCGCCTTCATATCCTGTTCCACATCATAAATGGCATTGAAATATTCTTTATAATTTTTTCTCGGTTCATCCGGGTTCATGTCACAGGGAACTCTTAATACAATATAGCTGCCTGGATTATTCTGATAAATATCCCGAACCAGTTCCTTATAATTATTCTTAAACTCCTCAACGGTAAATCCGCTAGCCCCGGAACCTGCCACCTCTCCTCTTGAAGAAGCATCATTTGTCCCCAGCATAACCATAACTACATCCGGATGGAATTGATTCAGCCTTCTGTCAATCTGATCCAGTGTCGTAGATACTGTCGCATTGGAAACCCCCGTATTGATAACCACATCCTGCTGCCTGCCCTGCTCTTTTAAGTATTTCTCAAACAGTTCCGGAACATTGTCATACCCGTTTGTCAGCACGCCATGGGTAATGCTGTCACCCATGAAAAGGTAAGTAACCGGTTCCTGGCTGTTCAGAAGATTTGTCAGATCTTCAATGGTGTTCACATTGCCGTCTTCATGTGAAAGAGCCTGTGCCTTTCCGTTTTCAGCAGCCGTAAACCGGACATCCCTTAACTGACGTTTCCTGTCTCCTTCGTTAGAAGTCATGCGAAGTACATACTCTGTTCCTGTTTTCAGACCGGTAATGGTAAATGGCGCCGCTGCCTGTTCCCGTGAAATTACCTGACCATCATAAGACAGTTCATAACTCCAGTCCAGATCCGTATATCCTTCCGGTGCATTTACCTGGATCTGATCTGCTTTTACCTGTACCGATGGGGAAGCATCCACTTTTAACAGCGTAGGATTGACCGGCAGCTCAAATCCGGTATATGCGGTGGTATGCCCGATGCCAAGGGTTGTTTTGATTGTATTTGCAATCTCCTGGTGTCCAAGTGCGGTGAGATAATTGCCCGGATCCAGATAGGATGCATCCAGACCTGTGATATCCACCACCACGGTTTCTTTTACTGCTGCCTCTTCCTTAATTGCCTCCGTATAAATGCTGATCAGGGCATTGTCTTCATCGGAAAGTGACGGTACGGGTGTGATGATAAATGGGATTCTCTGATCCTCATAAAGCCTGTCAAGCAATGTCCTCAGATCCGCCTTGAACGCCTCTTTACCGAACTCCCCCTTCTCATAATCGCTGCGGTCTACCATAATGCCCACAGCCTTGGGACCATACTGGTCGATAAGCTTGTCATATTTTGAATTCAATTCGGAAATGGTAAACCCTGCCTGAGCCGTATTAAATACAAAACGGGAACGTTCTACGTAAGTTCCGCCTGCACGCAGGTTATCTTCAAAAAATCCTACATAATTTTTAACCGGTCCCACCTGGTCAAACTTTGGAACAGCCGTATCTGATCCTGTCATTAACCATGTATTTGCCGTTCCGGCCGCCTGCATAACGCTAAAGTCGTTCAGGTCCGGCGCCTTCTGAGTCATTTCTTTTAATTGGGTAACCGTAAAGCTTTGATCTGTTACAGTTACAAAATCAATCTTTCCATTAAAATTACCCAGGGAATAAAATGGTGCTGCGTTATAGATTCCGCCGCCAATACTGAAGTTCGTATATGGAGTCTGGTTATTATTTACATTTTTATTAAAGCCCGGATTCCAACTGCTCCACCATCCACTTGGGTAAATGTTATCACTTCCATCGATTACAACATAAGTATCCTCTGCCTGTCCCGAATGAAAACTGACTGCAATGGTATGCCATTTGTTATCCTTTAAATTCACGGAATTTACCGATAAGTTTGCTTTCAGTCCATTGCTTTTGTCATTTCGGAAATAAGCACGCAGCTCTCCGGCATCATTGATTCCAAATACCATATTGTTGCCATCGTCTGCACCGGAACTTCCAGCCCCGAAGATTACACCGCTTGTGTTGGTCTTGAATTTAAAAATAATACTTCCACCGATATCATTTGTTCTGAGATTATTAGGCACCTTCAGGTAAGGGGAGTCTGCTCCACCATTTTCCTCAGATGTATAATCAATGGCTCCTGCGGCTGTACCGTCAAAAGTTCTGTCACTGAGATTCAGGTCTACTGCCTGGGCATCGGCATTGACACCTCCGGCAAAATCAGTCTGTGCCTGTCTTCTCACATCTTCTAACAAATTTCCCGTTGTCTCCAGAGGAGCTGCTGATTTCTTCGACTGTGCTTCAGACTCTTTTACAGCTTCCGTCTCTGTCTGAACCTCTGTCTCCGTTGCAGCCTCAGATTCCGTCTGAACTTCCGTCTCCCGTGCCTCTTCGGATTCTGTCTGAACCTCTGATTCTGGTGCCTCTTCGGATTCTGTCTGAATCTCTGTTTCTGTCTGAATAGTTGTTTCGGATGGCGCTTCTTTCTGTACCTGAGCCTCAGATCCTGTCTCAACCACCTGTTCTGCCTTATTCTGGCCTTCTGCTTGTATCTGAATGCCATTCAGGCTGTCTGATCCCGCCTGCACCGGAAGGTACGCTGTCTGAAATACCATACAGATACATATCATGACCGACAAATACCTGGATATCTTTTTCTTCATGCTATCCTTGTTTCCTCTCTTCATATTCATTCCTCATCTTTCTTCATTGATCAACCCTACCGAACCCATCCACGGTGATCTCTCAATGCTCCCTCCTCCCTTGGCGAATCTTTTTCAAGCCCCTCTCACCACTGTTTCCTAATCTCCTTCTCAAATACGGATGTGGACGATGCATACATTATAGCAAAAATAATTTCTTTTTTAAACATATAAACGGGAGAATATTTCTTTTTCAGTAGTAGTATACAAATTAGCGATGATTTTTCCAGTTTTTACCGGATATTCTTTGTGTATAATGTATAAGGGTTGTAATTCTAAAAGGAATTTAGAATTTTTTTTAGATGGGAGAATGGCGGATTGGGCATTTTCTGGAAAGGAAAATGCCCAATTATCGGCAAACAAAAAACTGGATATCCACTTTGGAACATCCAGTTTTATCCACAGCATCACTTTTTTTATTTGTTTCCGTCCACAACCTGCATGTGAACTTCCTGCAATTGCTTCTGTTCCACAAAAGCGGGTGCTCCCATCATGATATCCTGAGCATTTTTATTCATTGGAAATGGTATGACTTCCCGGATGCTTTCCTCCTGGCATAGCAGCATGACCATACGGTCCACTCCAGGTGCAATTCCCGCATGAGGAGGTGCACCATAGCAGAATGCCTCATACATAGCCGGGAACTTTGCTTTTACATCCACTTCACTCATTCCAGCTATTTCAAATGCCCGGACCATTAACTCCGGATCATGGTTCCTTACCGCCCCTGAAGAAAGTTCCACGCCATTGCAAACAAGGTCATATTGGTATGCACTAATTTCCAAAGGATCCTTCGCGTTTAACGCTTCCATGCCTCCCTGTGGCATGGAAAAGGGATTGTGGCAAAATTCAATTTTACCGGATTCTGCTCCTGTTTCATACATGGGGAAATCGATAATCCAACAGAATTCGTACTTTTCCTTATCAAAATGATCCTCAATCCCCCTCCCTAATAAATTCCGCATTACCCCTGCCGTTTTCTGGACATCAATCTTTCTGTCTCCTGCACTCATTCCGATAAAATCTCCTCTTTTCAGATTCAGCTCAAGGCTGATGCGCGCTTGCATATCCGTCAGAAATTTAGAAATTCCTCCTGTAAAACCGCCATTTACACCAACCTTAAACCAGTACATTTTGTTTCCGGTCTGTACATAGACCTCATCACAAATCTGATCTATAAATTTCCTGGATTCATGAAATTCCCGGACTACAACCGCTTTTATAAAATTTTTCTCTAAGGGAGTTCCCGCAAACGCTTCCTTACCTCCCAGCATATCCTGTAGTGTCAAATCAATCCTCAAATCCGGCTTATCGGAACCAAATCGTTCCATAGCATCTTTGTACGTAATTCTTGTAAATGGTGCCGGTGATACGTTTTTATAACTACCAAATTTATAAAAAATATCCGGCAAAACCTGCTCAATCACCTGAAATACATCCTCCTGGGTTGCAAAAGCCATTTCCATATCCAACTGGTAAAATTCGCCCGGAGATCTGTCTGCTCTGGCATCTTCATCCCGAAAGCAGGGCGCAATCTGGAAATACCGGTCAAAACCAGCTGCCATTAGCAATTGCTTAAATTGCTGAGGTGCCTGGGGCAGTGCATAAAATTTCCCCGGATAATTTCTGGACGGCACCAGATAATCCCTGGCTCCTTCCGGAGACGATGCGGTTAGAATAGGGGTTGTAATTTCAAAAAAGTCATGGTCCGCCATACTTTTTCGAAGTTCCGTAACCACTTTTGACCTCAATATCATATTTGATTTCACCGCTGGATTGCGCAGATCCAAATACCGGTATTTTAACCTTATTTTTTCTTCTGCTTCTTTTGAGCGGTTTATTTCAAAGGGTAATTCATTGTAGATACATTTTCCTAACACCATAATATCGTCCGGAACAATTTCTATTTCACCGGTAGGAATATTCCGATTCTTGCTGGAGCGTTCCCGGACGATTCCGGTGACAGAAATCGTTGATTCCCGGTTGACATGATTTATCTTTTCTAACAGTTCTTCCGTTTCTAACACGATCTGAACTATCCCGGAAAAATCTCTTAAAATTAGAAATGCAAGGTTTTTGCTTACACGCCGTATGTTCTCATACCATCCGGCTAACGTTACTGTTTTATCTACATCTTCGATTCGAAGCTCATTACATTTATGTGTTCTTGACTGGTTCATACTGTCATTACCTCTACTCTATTATTTTTTCAAATCTTTTTCATTCACTTTTATATAAAAATAATAGAATCCATGCAGACATCGTCTTTATGTCTCATTGCATCACCACCTTTCCCAATAAAAAAAGAACCGCATAAGTAAATAAATATCATTTACCAATGTGGTTCTATCTGTATTGCCAAATCCACATAGGTACAAGACGATTAGCGCTTGTACCTATCAAGATAGTTACAAGCGCCGGATATCGTCGTCCCTATTTACTTTTGTAAACTGGAGATTTAACATACTTTATTCCTGCCTTTTATTTTTTTGTAGTCTAACACAGAGAGGAAATAGAAGTCAAGTACTATATTCTGAATTTCTTATGCCTAACAGATGAAGCATTTTAATTATAATTATAGAAATGAAGTGATTACTAGCTGGAATGCGTCCTGCTATGCGTCAAGATATTTTGGCCTGATCGGTCGTGTTGATGGAGCGGATTCCATGTAGATGACTTTCAATACATGCTTTATTATTAGTTAATTCAAGTCAATCAAGATTTGGACGCTCTTTATTAGATTCAATACATCTTATATTACTATTAATCTACTTCCACGTGCCAGACGGTCAAAGGATCTTTGGTTTCAATACATCCTATATTACTATTAATCTCTACATTCCCGCCAATATCACCAAGCGCAGAAAGTTTCAATACATCCTATATTACTATTAATCTGTCTCTGCATCATCTCCATATAACTTAGAAATTGTTTCAATACATCCTATATTACTATTAATCATAACCACGATGTAGCACTTTCGTACACACTTCTGTTTCAATACATCCTATATTACTATTAATCGGTGCAATTCCGGTAGACATAACGGAAGAAAAAGGTTTCAATACATCCTATATTACTATTAATCTACTTTTTTTACTCTGCATCGGCATCTGGGCTAGTTTCAATACATCCTATATTACTATTAATCCTTCCGGTATATCCGGTGTTCCTGCGCTACCAGAGTTTCAATACATCCTATATTACTATTAATCATAATAGGTCTGGCTTTCAATATAAGGCGATCGATGTTTCAATACATCCTATATTACTATTAATCCTATATTACTATTAATCGAAACTACTCATAGCGATGGGGGCTAGAGGAATTAGTTATCAAATCCCGGAGAAGCGTCTTTATATCCTCCAAATCGTTTCAATACATCCTATATTACTATTAATCCTTGTAAAGACAATGCTACTCCCAGGAGAGTATGGTTTCAATACATCCTATATTACTATTAATCAGCCAATGCAAGCAAAATAATGATGGACCTATCAGAGTTTCAATACATCCTATATTACTATTAATCGTTCAGGAGCAGCGGCACTCACTGACGTCAGGCGTTTCAATACATCCTATATTACTATTAATCATCACAACCACAAAACATACGAGGTAATAAAAAAGTTTCAATACATCCTATATTACTATTAATCCAGGTTCCATTCGTGGAGGATGCAGACGAAGAGTTAGTTTCAATACATCCTATATTACTATTAATCTCAATAAACACGCAACAATATTAGGGGGTACAATTGTTTCAATACATCCTATATTACTATTAATCTAAAACTTTCCGTTCCTTGCTTCTACGCTTCCATCGTTTCAATACATCCTATATTACTATTAATCGACGTGCAGCGCATGAAACCCAAAGAGATATTCGCGTTTCAATACATCCTATATTACTATTAATCAACTCTTGCATGAAGATGACCCGATCGATGAACGGTTTCAATACATCCTATATTACTATTAATCCCGTTGTGATCGTCTTCGCCACTCCGCCTTTTTGGTTTCAATACATCCTATATTACTATTAATCTGATTTGAAATACGTATCTGATGTTGAATTTACGAGTTTCAATACATCCTATATTACTATTAATCTATCGTATAAATCTTCCAGATCGTTACGCTTTCCGTTTCAATACATCCTATATTACTATTAATCTTAATGCGCCTTCTACTCCACGATGTACGGACCAGTTTCAATACATCCTATATTACTATTAATCTTGTTAATAACTTGATTTAGAAAGAAGGTGAGCCGTTTCAATACATCCTATATTACTATTAATCTTAGAACGCCTAAAGGCACAACGGCTGATAGACGGGTTTCAATACATCCTATATTACTATTAATCTTTATTGCATCCATAGATATCCATTAAGTAAAAAGGTTTCAATACATCCTATATTACTATTAATCTCTTTTGCTTTCTTATTTTCAGATTTAATGTCAGCGTTTCAATACATCCTATATTACTATTAATCGAGGGAGACTATAGAATAGGTAAAGTTGGCATATCGTTTCAATACATCCTATATTACTATTAATCCACAAAGACCTAACACCTAACAAGAATGTAAAGAAGTTTCAATACATCCTATATTACTATTAATCGATCATTTAACGCATTTGAAAATACTTTTTTATCGTTTCAATACATCCTATATTACTATTAATCCAACCGGGAGATCTACTGGAATATGTCCCGGATGAGTTTCAATACATCCTATATTACTATTAATCGAAGAATTACTGAAATCCGGAGCAATCGAAATGTAGTTTCAATACATCCTATATTACTATTAATCATGTCCGCCAGAACCGAATTAATGGAACAGATTTGTTTCAATACATCCTATATTACTATTAATCTTTCGCTTTATTGGGTACTACTATGCAGAAGAAAGAGTTTCAATACATCCTATATTACTATTAATCCAAGAAGGACGATCACGCTATTGACGGTTTCCGATAGTTTCAATACATCCTATATTACTATTAATCAGCGGATCCACTACCATTACAGTGGATCCAACTTGTTTCAATACATCCTATATTACTATTAATCCGTTATATCTGTCAATCCAGCCTGCTTCAAAATATGTTTCAATACATCCTATATTACTATTAATCAGTTAATACAATTGCAAGAAAGAATCCAAAACAGTTTCAATACATCCTATATTACTATTAATCAACTTTCATCTTCTTCTACCTCCACACGTTGTGCCGTTTCAATACATCCTATATTACTATTAATCCTCCATTGCTATCATGATTGTTAAAATATTCTACTTGTTTCAATACATCCTATATTACTATTAATCAAAACTGGATGATAGGCCAAAAAAAGATTTTAGTCTGTTTCAATACATCCTATATTACTATTAATCTAATACATGCACCGGTGCTTCCTTGAAAGTACTGTCGTTTCAATACATCCTATATTACTATTAATCGGCCGGAAATGTCGATATAGTAATCGGATCGTGGAGTTTCAATACATCCTATATTACTATTAATCCGTCATCATCTGGCTGCGGAAGATCATATCCGTAGTTTCAATACATCCTATATTACTATTAATCGGCAATATGATTTCATTGCTTACTCCAAGAGAATTCAGTTTCAATACATCCTATATTACTATTAATCCAACGCAAATCCAACATTCCTCCCATTAACTATACCCCACATCCCCCATAAAATCAACCTCTATCACAAATTTTACCAGGCGCCAATCGTTTTCGTCCTTGCCAATACAAAACCCTCATTTTAACCGATCACTATCAAGTTTTTCAGCTTTTCCCCCTTTTGGCACCTGGTAAATTTTTATAAGATCAAATCTTCTCCCGTCGATTGATCTCGCTTTCCTAAAATCTCCTCTCCAAACACATTATCATTCATTAATTTAATGATGCAAACAAAATCCTCTTCTTTGTTAATTACTTTATTAATATCCGTTCTCAGTTCAATTAACTTTGATGGCGTTATTTCTCCTCGGAATACGGAGTATTGGAAATGTGATAAATATTTCTTACATACTTTAAATACCTTTTGGACTCTTTTTTCATTTACATCATAGAACACAAAAGCATAATTATAAGATAGTTGTTTTTTCATCATATTCCCTCCTTCAGCGAGAATGGTATAAATTCTTTTTCTTCTAATACAAATTTAATTAATTTATAGCAATCTAATTTTATAGCGGTGCGATAGCTCACTTTTCTTTTTAATCTTGGGTGTAAAAATACTGATTCCAAACGTTGTTCAAATGCTTCCACAAAGATTTTGCGCCCGTCTTCATTTAAAAGACAGTAATTTACTTTTTTGTCAAAATGCTTCTCTACCTGTAAACGCCGGTTATTGACCAAATCAAAGATGGTTTTATAGACGATGACCGGTTTAAAAACTTCACTCATGTCAAGGCTTAATGAAAACCGGCCTTCTGACGGTTCGTGGAGATAGCTAATTCTTTGATCCAGGTGCGTCCGATAAATTGCCGAAATTGTCTTTGTATACAGCAATGTGTTTCCAAAAGATATCAATGCATTGATTGGGTTGTCCGGCGGACGCTTTACTCTCTTATTCATAATAAATTCTTCCGGAAGAAAATATTTAAAAGTCCCATAAAATTTAATCCATGCTTCGCCCTCATATGACATTAATTCAGCAGGGGTTTCCGCTCTCTTCACCCGATTGGGAAACTCTTTTTTCAGCCAGTCTATCGTCTCTTTAACTTCTTTCTTATCATGCTTATAGTAATGATATAATACTTCCCCCATATTAACACCGATCCCATATACAATCGCTTTTGCTATCTCCATTCTGGATTCATGATACGCCTCTACCTGTCTGACAATGAGGCGTCCGCTATTATAATGGTTCTTTGGATAAAAGGTGCCGCTGTATCCTTCATAGTAATTAAAGAAATGAACGATCACTTGATTTTGGCTGAAAAAATCCAATAGTTTTGTATTGAAAGACACCTCATTTAAGCAATAAATTTCTTTTGTATTTTCAATCGGAATATAGATGTTTTTACCATTTTTCCGAAAGCATAGTGAGTTATCTTTTCTTGTCAACTCTCCCATAGACATTAAATATTTTGTAGATCCCATGTTTTCCTCCTTTGTTTCATCCCGAACTTCTTTAACCTATTTAAAACATTGTGCCAGCACCCGCCTATACCTGAAGGATTCTCTATTTCCCCTGGTCTAAATAAAACAATATTCATAATAAGCACACTTTTTACACTGGGATTTCCCAATTCCTTCCGGCACGACATCACTTTCCAGCAATGCCTCAATCTCTTTTATGTACTGTTCTAATTTTTGTTCTTCTTCGGCTCCAAGCTCTACCATTACAATCTTTTTATTGGTTTGCTTTTTTTCCACAAACTCTAACTTTCCTTTTCGTACTATGCCTTTCTCTTTTAATACCTTGAGATAATATAGCAGCTGCCAGCGGCTGGCTTCCATATCTGCATCTGATTTTTTAACTTCTGTCAAGTACTCAGCCGTTAATTTATCCAGTCTGATATTCTCTATTGCGATTTCTGTATCCTTCCCCTGCGCTTTCTCTTCATGTATCGCTTTCCCAATCATTACAATCTCACTGTTATCTTCCAGATTCAAACGATTTCCATGTAGGTAGCACTGGCGTCTGCAGTGAAAATAATAATTAATTAAAGTTCCATTTACCTGCATTTTCTCTTCCCCCCACTTCTATTAGTCCACAAATAATACCCCTTCAGATTCTAACTTTTTTCGATTTAATTTACCATTTTCAAAGTAAATTTCGCCATCCTGAATACAGTATAATTCCCCCAAAACACCGCTATAATTTAGATTTGGATTCCACTTTACCTGATAGATGAAATTATTTAGTTTGCTTCTTACGTCTGATAATTTCACCTGCTTTTCCGAGAATTCCATCGTCCTGTTGCGAAGCAGCATTTCATACTGTTCCCATAAATTCCATCCGTCTAACATACTTCCATCTTCACATTCCAGTGTTCTGCAGATTACTATACTCATATTCCAATTGTTTTCATCTATTAATTTCATGCGTTTTGCTATTCCCGGACTGTCCAGATATTTTACAGTTTCATCAAAAAAGTGATCCAGCCCCTCTGTGGAAGTGCTGTCATTCCTTTGGCGTTTTAATACTTCCAGAACCCCTTTGTAATATTTTCCAAATTCCTTCTCCTTTAATATCGCTCTCATATCTGGTGCAATAAGCGTAAATGATTCATCCATTCGATAATCCTGTCCATAAATTCTATCTGCCCGATCCAGGTCAAAGAAGTAAACCACCGCATCTTCTCTTTTACAGGAACGGTTAATGCGCCCCAGAAACTGTTCTTCACTATCCAGCTTGGAGATGTCTTTAAATCCAAGATCCATATCGATATCCACACCAGCCTCAATTACCTGCGTAGAGACCAGGATCATGCCGGAAATCTTTTTTTCCCGAATCGGCTTTAAGATCTTCTCTCTTTCATACATAGAATCATCTCCCGTGATAAGGGAAACAGGTACCGATAACTCATCATTATTGCATAAATAATCGTAAAACTCATAAGCAGAATCTTTTTTAATAAATGTTACCAAGATTTTCTTATCCGGCATGCTTTTATCGATTACCTGCTGCATTAAACGGTCCATCGTCATTTTCTCATTTAACAAATCATAGGAAACCGTAACCCGGTTCTGAAACCGCGGATGGTTAAAATATTTTTTACGATCTTCAATCAGCCTTGTCACCGTTCCTTCCCCGCCATCCAGAATATCAAGCCCCGGCAAAGTAGCAGACATGATAATGATTTTCATTCCGAGAAGTTTCGAACAGGCACGCAGAAAAATCATTATTTCTGCCCATATGGTATTCTTATAACTTTGAATTTCATCTAGGATTACTATACTATCCGTGAGCTGCAAAAAAGAAAATATCGCTTCCTTTTTATTTCCAAAAAGAGTTTCAAAAAAGCTTACATGGGTTGATAGTATAAATGGATAATTCAAAAACTGCCGGTCCAGTAACGCATTTTGATAATAGTCTTTCGAGTCCTCAGAGACATTTCCCTTTCCGGTTATAGGATTTAAAGAATTCACCACTACAATCTGATCCTGCACCTTTTTATCTCTGAATATTTCCTGCAAATTTATTCTGTTTTGTTCAACAAGCGTATTGAATGGATAGATATAGAATATTTTTTTCCCTTTATCTAACAATTGAAATCCCAAATTCATTGCCGTATTACTTTTACCGCTACCCGTAGGGGCTTCCAGAAAATAAATGGATTCCTCCGGATATTTATGCAATGTTTTCTCTGCCTCCAGGAACATTTCACTTCTCATATTATTAATTTCACTCTGTTTCCCGGTCGTCTTCTTTCCTCCGTTACTATTGTTTTTTTCATATTTCCGTATATTTTGGTACAACTCTGAATTTTCATAGGGTTCTCGAAATGTATCTGCACATTGAATGGTTCCAAATTCTTTGATCTGCACATTTTCCATGTACTCGGTTGTGGCATAATAGTCGCACGCAACCAATGCGGAATATAAGTATCGCATATAAAAAAAGCAGACAATATCCTGGTCCCGGCTCAGTCTTTGCTTTACATTCGAATATTTATGAAAACTCTTTGAGATAGAATCACCGGACAGACTGCGTAACCCGTGAAATCCCTGCAGTCCGAATTTTTCCAGGACATTCAGCAGATATCCGATTTCCCCTTCCTTATCCTGAAATTTTGATATAAAATCTTCCATTTTCTCCAAATCACTATGATGTCTTGATATGATATATGCATTCATCCACGCCAAAACGATCAACATACTCCTGTCCTTTTTAGAATAACCGCTTTTTTCAATCTGTTCTAAAAAATAATCTAAATAAAGGATTGAAGAAAATAAGGAATGATCCGCTCCAGACAATCCATCCAGAACCTTTACCGGCACCTGCAAATTTTTCATTTTCTGTTTTTGAAATGCCGGATTAATTTTTCCAAAATCATGAAATATAATTACCTGGCAAAACATTTTATAAATAAAACCAAGTATTTCACTTGTGGCATTTGGAATAAGCTGCAGCGCAAACCGCTCAATTACATTTGACAAACCTTTTTCAGTTTCCAGCAGCTCAAAATATTTCTGGCATCGGTTCAGGTGTTCTTTTAGCGTTTCTTTATCAGCATCATCCTTCCAGTGTGCATACAATGGATAATCTGCATCTATTATTTCTTCCATTTTAATAAAACAAGCCATAACTGCCTCCCTATTTTATGTTTAATTTAAAGTCTATTTCATCTCTTACATTATCTTTTATTATTTTCACTTATATCTCCTAAAGCATGTTTTAAAATTGCTTTCTGGCAGCTGTACGTCACACTTTGTGGGAGATTTGTCCCGAATGAAGGGCGCGCAGCGGGCTACGAAACCTGAATTCAGTGCAAATATGCCGCTAAGTGGGGCGTGCAGATGGCGGGAATGAATTTTCAAACACGCTAATATGTCATAACAAATAAAAACCGCAGAATATAGAATGATCCTCCTATACCCTGCGGTTTCCTCCTTACCTGCAACCAATTAAATTTAAGTTGAATGTCTGACAAACCAGATTTCCAAAAATTTATGATTCACTAATAGAAAACAATATTCTTTTCACCGATCTGATAAACATCCTTTTTGCACTGCACCATTTCAGCGTCGGTCAGAATAAATTTCTTTAAATCATACAGATTTGTTGCCTTTTTTAAACTTACCGGTAAAAATTCTCCATATTTAAAAGTCATTTCATCCAGATCAAATTCAACAACATCTTCCGGCACTAAACTATGAAGATTCTTTTCCTCACATGCTACAGTCTGTGCATTTACAATTTCAACCTCTCCTATATCAGCCAGATGATTATTTCTACCCAGATATGGAGTGTAAATACAACGCCTGTTTGCCATAAAATCAGCCAGTTTTTCACTTTCCGGATCCTGGATCAGGACACAGACTGTCCAGTCAGGCTGCTCCAGCCACTGCTCTTTCACAATTAGATTTCCGCCCATTTCCTGAGAAGCATATCCTACTGTATTATTGTAAAACTGAATTTTCTTTTGAAAATACCCATGTTTTGGTTCCGGCATTACAGAGATCTGGATATCCTTTAACTTCTCATAGAATTCCGGATAACGCTCGTATTTGTGCTCATATCCCTGATACCCCATAATGGCACCAAACATGCCTAAAAGCGCTACTTTATGTATGTTCCCATAAGTAAAATAATAGTAGGTATTCACTTCAGGTACTTTAAAGAAGGCGTTTTTACCTTTTAACCTGAATTTTAAAATTTCCATATCACACCTCTTTCCGGGTTATGATATTGAAATAACGTGCTCCTTCCACATCTGCCTCTAACTTCGTTGTATATGGATTAAAATATATTTCGATAGATTGAACCTTGTCCTTAACCTTGTTTAATAATTCTGAACAATTTAATCGAATTACATTTTTCTCATCTTTTTTATCTTCATTTTTCTCAAAGGTAATATATTCGGACAGACACGGCAGATAAAGATCTTCTTCTGTTTCCACAAAAAGTGCAAACTCATTTTCACACCCTGCTTTCGCATTTGTAGCAAATGCCGTCGCTGAAACGATGGAAGTCTCTTTAAAATTCTGATAATCCTCCTCTGTATAGCCTTCAGTTACCCCTAATTCCACAAATTCCTTATATGCAAGGGGATTAATTACAAATGGATAGAAATAGTGAGCCTCATTACTGACTATTTTTGTTCCAAGGGTAGAGTTCTTGGCTTCTTCACCATCTTTCACTTTTGAAGCATCACGGAATGGGGATAGAATAGGCTGCTCCTGAGGATCTGTATTATCATATTTATTGAATCCCTGACCGATCTGCACCGCACCGGTAATCGAAATATTATTACCTGATTCTGCAAATGTAGCACCAAAATTCTTAACATCTACAGCATGGAATAAATTCCGAAGAACCGACTCTATATCTTTGCAGTCTTTTAAATCTGCTACATCAAATATCTGTTCATAACGTTCTTTTAAACTTCTGGGTATCAAAGAGACTTCTCCCTTTTTCCCTTTCTCAAATCTCATGGACTTAATGTAAACAACGGGTTTTCCCTGATTATCCCACATCTTCTTCATTGGATATTTCAGCGCCTTATCACTTCCAAAAGTTGATCCGTCGGAAGTCGTTTTCGGATATCCTGAAAAATCTGCATTCCAGTTTGCCATAACGGATGAAATCCCTAAAACACCATACACTCTTTTATTCATCATAACTTTTCCCCACCTTCCTGATTCTTCTTAACGTAAATGAGCGATGAAGCTGTAAACCCAGCTGCAATCATTTCTTTGTTCAGTACCTCATTTTCTTTCGGTATATAACTCATGATATGTGTAAAAATCTGTTCTGCCCGATTTTCGGGATAATGGGAAATATCATAATTATATTTCTTATAGAGCTGTAACAATCTTCGTTTTATAACATCATGATTTTTTGCATTAAGATAAGGATTGACCAGAGAAGACGGTTTATTATTTGCCTTACTTCTGGAAATCAGGTAAGAAACCATCTGTCCTGCAGCGTAGCCAAACTCTTCTCCCGACATAAATTCCCACTCATCTTTCAGATCAATTTTTTCTCGTAACTGCTTTCTAACATTCTCCATTTTTAACTCCATCCCCCTATCCTTATTGAAATAATCGATCAGTGACCATCTCAAATTAAATTGCCTCTGTGCCAGAAAAACTCTTCCATTTCCAATTGAATTTATGATCAAATCTATTGAAATCTTATCCAGGAAAGCTGCTATATTTTCATCGCATCCCTTATAAAACCATGCAAAAAGACGATCTCTGCTTTCCAAAAGCATTCTTTTTAACACACCATCCGTAATCGGAATATCTTTTGCCTCTGTAAAGAAATTGTTTGACAGCTTATTTTCAAAGAAAGTTTGATCAATAACTCCTTTCATTTTCCAAAGCTTATCATAGAACGTATTATATTGAATATCATACTTTTCCAGTGTTTTATCAGGAATACCAATACCATTTTTCAAGCAAAATGGTGGCGTTAATTTTGTATTATAATCACTGATCATATCTCCCTGATGAATCTCAACTTCTTTTCCTTTTTTAAGACGTAAAAAATAGCCATTTCGCATTCCCTGCGGCTCTTCTGTATTCGAGTATCCCCGAAACCACAAATGATCGGAATTGATGTATATATTAACCTTCCCTTTAGATGCAAATCCCATTAAATAATCAAATAATTTAGCCTGCAAAATAGCTTCGTTTTTATCCAGAAGATACGGAACTGCTACTTTTCTAGTCTTGTTTGCCAGATAAGGTTTTTTTGCATTCATTCCCATATTATCATTTGGTAATCCCAGTATATTTCCTGATTCCACTTCGTTAAAATCATTATTATTAAAAATATTTGGATATAGGTAACGGCTGCCTTCACATTGATACAGCGCTTGCGTTTCCTCCCAATTATCTAAAACAAAAAAGATTTTTATGTAATCCTTTTGATCAAAATTAAGGTCTTCCCAAATATCTTTATCAGCAACATATTTTCTAATTCTTTCTATAAGCTGAATATTGGGTTTTCCCAATTCTTCTTCTGTTGCTTCATATAATACTTTTGCCTTTGTCTTCTTGGCATATTTTATTTCCGGATTTTTTAAAGTTTCATAATAAGAATCCAAAATCTCTTCTGTTAATTTTTGCTCCTTAATACTGTCTTTTTTCATCCACAATGACAAATAATTGTTTGAATGAATAATTTTCTTAGCATCAATCGGCTTATTCATTTCCAAGAGTTTACTATAATAATCCATATAGCAAACCTGGTCATAAATGGAATCTGTTTTTCCAATTATTTCATCATTTTTTCTATCATACCGGATATCTAATGTTTTCTCGATTTTATAACTATCTTCCGTCAACTTAATAATCCGATAGGTACCATCTTTAGGGACATATTCATCCAGTACCAGCCTGTCTCCTTTTTCCTGGAGCATCTGCCGGAAGACTTCCATTGCTTCCTGTAACACCTGATCACCCCTTTGCTACAAATACCGATAATTAATAAAGCCCGCTCCTCGGGCATTATTTTCTCCTATTCCAGTTCCTATCGCCATATACCATAATTTTTGAGCCGATGGATTTTTCGATACGATCATATTTACCTTATCACCTAACAAAGTAATTCCCTTATAAGGAACACGTACCGGCACTTTATTTTTAAATTCAATATAATCATAAAGCGAAAAATCCTCATCAAGTTTTTCCCCCATTAACTGATTATATTTTTTAACCAGATTAATCTTCAAACGTTTTTCAAACTCCTGTACGTTCATCTGATCCCGCCAGTAACCATATTCTGTCTTTATCACAACTGGTGTTAAAGTGTAAATTTTTTCTAATACTTTCTGCTGAATAATTTTTATTTCGCCATTTAATCCCACAATTTCTTTTGACGAATGATGACTCAGTATATTCGAAAAATATTCCGCAAGTTCCTGCCGAACTGTCCGAATCCTCATAACATAAATCTTGCCCTGTTGATAAATTCCGTCTTTCTCACATGGATATGGAAGATCATAAACATAATATTTAAACTCTCTTCGATTATGTAATTCCAGAAATTCATCTGTTTTTCCAAGCGCACTATCCAGGAAATAGGCGATTGTTCCGGTAGCTTTGGCATAGTCCATATTCTCTAAAAGACGTATCCGAAGCTGGTATTCAAAAACTAGCAATTGTAACTCACTCCTCCCATTGATTAAGTAAATCTAAGTCATATGGATCTGGGTATTTATTAATAAAATTGTTATTAATTTTAGATCTATATGGTTTAAATTTCTTTGTTTTATTTGTGTATTTTTCACAGTAATATTATATTATAAATGGGATATTTTGTCAAATTATTTACTAAATTATCGAATGATATTTTTGAGTGGGAATTTGTTAGGGGTTTATCTTATAAATTGGGGAATCTTTAGATTGCTTCAGATTATATGTGGGCTGGTTTTTATGTTATTTATTATGATAGGTATTTCTTTTTTTAATGCAACTGATAATCATTTCGAATATTTTTAGAGATGGATGTGGTGCTCTTGAGTTTCAATGTATTTTATATTGATATTAATCGGTAGTTAAGTTGTTTAGGTAACAGGCTGTGTGGGGTATATAACGAATTTTCCTTTGGCATTTCAATACATTCTATATTGATATTAATCGTTACGATGTGGCGGAGAGCATATGAACCGTAAACGTTTCAATACATTCTATATTACTATTAGTCCAATTCGATTCATTATTTCTGCAAACTGATTCACAGTTTCAATACATCTTATATTACTATTAATCGGTTCACCTTTTGCACCCTGCGGTCCGGTGGCTCCGTTTCAATACATCCTATATTACTATTAATCCGGGTTCGCTATCGTTTCCTTCGTTCGATGTTTCACGGTTTCAATACATCCTATATTACTATTAATCTGTCTTATCTACGATAACTAAGAGTGCACGTATCTCGTTTCAATACATCCTATATTACTATTAATCTTATACTGCTCAAAAATTACTGTCTTTCTAATGGGTTTCAATACATCCTATATTACTATTAATCTTACGTATGATACGGATATGCCTGTAAATTATATTTGTTTCAATACATCCTATATTACTATTAATCCACTTATGGACCTTTATCACAGGGACATTACAATGTTTCAATACATCCTATATTACTATTAATCTTTCTGGTGGAACTGCCGAACACGTTAAATGAACGGTTTCAATACATCCTATATTACTATTAATCCAACGTTAAACACTGATTATTAAAATATATTTCAGTTTCAATACATCCTATATTACTATTAATCAGTAAACCCCCTAGGAAACTACGTCCGTGTTGTCGTTTCAATACATCCTATATTACTATTAATCGCATACAACACTCGATCATAGAACTGCAGTTCTTAAGTTTCAATACATCCTATATTACTATTAATCTATCCTTGCTTAATTACAAGCTCTGAGCGTTCATTCGTTTCAATACATCCTATATTACTATTAATCTTACTTTATTGGGAGTGGATGTATCTGAGGCAGTCGAGTTTCAATACATCCTATATTACTATTAATCTTCTCCGAAGCTTTCAGCTTCTTCCCGTTTTTCAAGTTTCAATACATCCTATATTACTATTAATCCGGACAAATTAGTTATATTTGCATTAATAGCAGGTTTCAATACATCCTATATTACTATTAATATAAAATGGTCAACTGAACAGGATGTGGAAGTATTAAAGTTTCAATACATCCTATATTACTATTAATCTATTCCGCCCCGTCAGCCGTTTTCATTCGGCAGTCGTTTCAATACATCCTATATTACTATTAATCCAGGGGGAAAATTCCAAAGGCGCGCAGGATTTAAGTTTCAATACATCCTATATTACTATTAATCAAATGCAGAACGGTATTCCATAGAAGAAAATGGTTCCGTTTCAATACATCCTATATTACTATTAATCTTGTTGCAACACAAGAACATTAAAGCAGTCCTTTGTTTCAATACATCCTATATTACTATTAATCGCAGGGGGAAAATTCCAAAGGCGCGCAGGATTTAAGTTTCAATACATCCTATATTACTATTAATCTGTGGGAAGACCTCGGAATAGATGGAGTTAAAGCCCGTTTCAATACATCCTATATTACTATTAATCTATACTTTAAACCGTAGGTTCCAGGGATGGAACAATAGTTTCAATACATCCTATATTACTATTAATCGCCATCACTGTTTCCGTGATTAAACCACACTCCTAAGTTTCAATACATCCTATATTACTATTATTCTTGTTGTGCCATAGGCACCCATAGCGTCTTTTGCGTTTCAATACATCCTATATTACTATTAATCGGAAAGGAAGGGTTTTACGCAGATGCAAACAGAATGTTTCAATACATCCTATATTACTATTAATCGGTAGAACGTACTTTGTGGAATCATCCACATACGGTTTCAATACATCCTATATTACTATTAATCACGTGACTTTACACAAAGTGTTGAATGCGAACTTCCGTTTCAATACATCCTATATTACTATTAATCCAGATTTTTGTTATGATTTAATTGGTTAATTAAGGTTTCAATACATCCTATATTACTATTAATCGTGTCTACTTCCACTTCTTTCGCTGTTTTTGCTACGTTTCAATACATCCTATATTACTATTAATCTCATAGGTAGTTTCTAATTGTGATATCTGTTTTTGTTTCAATACATCCTATATTACTATTAATCCTACCAGAAACGCAAATTCGTTCTCCACTCCCGCCACGTTTCAATACATCCTATATTACTATTAATCGGAAGGTGATGTAGTTCCTTTAGAAGCAGAATACGATCGTTTCAATACATCCTATATTACTATTAATCACAAAAGAATTCGAAAAAGTTGAATTTGATGCCGGGTTTCAATACATCCTATATTACTATTAATCAAAATGGAAGAAAACGTGTGGGAGGAATAAGCGGTTTCAATACATCCTATATTACTATTAATCTAAAGAAGGCTTTCCATCATATCAAGTTGGTGTTCGGTTTCAATACATCCTATATTACTATTAATCGTATCTGCGCATTATTCATTACAGTGAGGCAGTCCAGTTTCAATACATCCTATATTACTATTAATCCACAACTTGGTTGTGTATTCAGTGGGAATTTGGAGTTTCAATACATCCTATATTACTATTAATCCTAGCCAGCATAAATACTGGGAATTATGCTAATTGTTTCAATACATCCTATATTACTATTAATCTATAAGCATCCATTTTACAGCCTCCTAAAGAAAATGTTTCAATACATCCTATATTACTATTAATCTTTTATGCATTTTATGCCATTATTTCAATCGTTTTGTTTCAATACATCCTATATTACTATTAATCCCCGAAGAAAGTTTTTCGATCCAGGTGGATGATAGTTTCAATACATCCTATATTACTATTAATCGGTGTTTCTTCCGGATATAGTTCTACTACCAGAGAGTTTCAATACATCCTATATTACTATTAATCTTCTACGAACTCGGCACAGCCTCTTTCCACATACGTTTCAATACATCCTATATTACTATTAATCTATTTCTGTCCAACTCTTCTTTTTCTTTTTTAACTTGTTTCAATACATCCTATATTACTATTAATCATCCACAGCCGTTCTTGATGCTGACTGCATGTCTGGTTTCAATACATCCTATATTACTATTAATCCAGTTTGCATGATTAAATCCAAAATCCTGTGCATGTTTCAATACATCCTATATTACTATTAATCAAACACCTATTGCTAACCAGGACACGGATATGCTTGTTTCAATACATCCTATATTACTATTAATCATCCATTGGATACAATCTCTGTTCCGTCTTCTGTAGGTTTCAATACATCCTATATTACTATTAATCTTTAAAACAATAGTATTCGGTGTTGTATTCCCGAGTTTCAATACATCCTATATTACTATTAATCTGTTGGCATTTTTAATTGCTGCTGTATATTCCTTGTTTCAATACATCCTATATTACTATTAATCCAACGCATTTCCTACCTTCTTTCAACCACTATATCCTAAAACCCCCACAAAATCAAGGCTTTTCTAATTTTTTACCAAGTATCTCATCCTATTTCACTTTCCCTCATCCAAATCTTATTTTCCCCATATAATTCAAGGCTTTATACCCAAAATAAATTTTCCACGCCTGGTAAAATCAAGCTCAAGTACATCCGTATCCTAGCTGCATAAAATACAGATATCTAAAAAACCATCCAGTAAGCCAATTCCACATACCCCGCTCTCCTTCAATGTACCAAAACCCTGCCTCCCCCATAATTTTCAAATTATTCCATTGACATCCTCCCTAATAAAATTCAACATTAAAACACGGTCCAAAATATGGACCGCCCCCCAAATAATAACTCCCTATAATGCTATCTATAATATCTCCACGCATTTTTCTATCTATTGAAAAATTTATCTACGATCTTACCCAGTCTTTCTGGTTCATCCATATTAACCTCATGCCCGGAATTTCCTATTATTTGCAGTTTAGCCTTTTTCATATTTTCCGCTAAGTACTTTGCAGATTTAATATTTGCATGATCTTTTGCGCCACAAACTACTAAGACAGGGCAGGTTATAGCTTTCAGACTATCAGTGAAATTTAATTCTGTCATTGAATTTGTCAGCTCAATTACTTCTTTCTTTTTAAGTCCCATGTTTTTAAAAGTGGACTCTGGCATGAACTTAAAAACGATGTTCTGAAATTTGAGTAATGTTTTTGGCATTTTATATTGTGCTGCAATTAATATTAATGATTTTACTTTTTCTGGGTGATCGATGGTATAGTTTAGTGCCAGCACCGCACCTAATGAAAGCCCGCATATATTTACCGGATCAGAAATACTATCACAATATGCCGAAAAAGCCTGGTATAAGCTTTTATATGTGAGCCTTCTTTCTGTACATAGAGAAAATAATTCCGGACACAAAACATGATCTTGCTTTGTAAAATAAGTAATTGTTTTGTCCCAACTAGATGAATTCTGTCCAAGCCCGTGAAGATAGATATTCTGCATACAATAATTGCCCTCCATAGTTTGATTGCCGTTTTACAATATTTATTATTATAGCAAATAAATATGGAGAAATATAGCACGGAATATATGAATCAGTATATTCTGTGCTATATATAATCCTTTATTTTTAATATACAATTCCCTGTTATATTTAGTATTGCAATACCAGCCCAAATTATATACCCATGTGGAAATTAGCTACATTTCAATACTCCCCTTCACTCCTTAAATCCCCTCTCCCTTCGTCTTCGGCAACAGTCTCCTATCATCCGAAAGCCGCAAAAATGGTGCATAAGCCACTTCCCATGGATAGCCGTCCGGGTCCAGGAAATAACCGGAATATCCGTCATAGCCTCCCCAATCTTTCCACTGGGGTACCTGGTGGGAACTTCCTCCTGCTTTTATTGCTTTGGCAAACAATTCATCAACTTCTTGTTGATCTGCGCCGTTTATCGCCAGTGTGAACCCATTATATGGTTTCTTGGGCGACACGGGAAGCTGTGCATCTTTTGCCAGGAAATCATAGGGAACTAATCCTAATACGATGTTGCTGGTGAGCATAAAGGTGCACATCTTCGGATCAGAATCCGGAGAAAGCTCCCATCCCAGTGCTTCATAAAATGCAATCGAACGCTCTACATCTTCTACTCCCAGAGTAATGATCGAAATGCTCCGGGCAATGCCTTCCTGTTTCATAATTTTTCTCCTTCGTCCTGTGTCCTGTATGATTCATTTACCATTTTACACGAACATCGTTAACGCATGGTTAACACTGCGCCGCAAACTTCCCAATCATTTCTTTCATTGCAGGAATGTCTTCATGAAGTTTTAAAATCGTACTTCCTACAAATGCCGCATCACCGCCTGCTTCTTTTACCATCTTCACGTCTTCCGGCGCATGTACGCCTACACCACAGTAGATCGGACGCTCTATTCCACAGGCACGAAGGTGGGCGATACAATCAGAGAGTAAGGGGTATTGCGGGTTACTGTTTCCGGTGGGTTTCGCCTGCATATAGACGAATCCATTTGACTTTTTAGCCATCTCTATTTCTTCCGACAGCATATGGTATTGAACGTAGCAGGATACCCTCAGCCCCGCCTCCATAAATCTATCTTTAATAACATTGTCCTTCAGGCCTACCAGCAGAATATCTTTTAAATTGTTGTCCAGACAGAAACGAATGAATTTATCAGCACCAATTTCCTCTACGGTATTTTCATATGCCAATACCAGGAGCTGGACATCCGGAAGCCTTTTTTGCACTGCAATAATGCTGTCCATATATTTATCATAGTCGTCGCATACTTCCAGAGCCTTTGCCATTCTGCCTGCTATGTAATCACCTTCCAGATAAGGATCTCTGGACGGAAAATCTATTTCAATCATGCCGCATCCGGCATCTGCGTATTCAATTGCCATTTCATAGCTGTGTTCCAATGTTGGGTAACCGTTTGATAAGTAACAAATTATTTCCATAACTCTATTCTCCTTTATATGCCTTTTTAAATAATTCCACAAACTGTTCTAATGACGGGATGACGGGATTGGTTTTGGTACAGCCATCTTCCATTGCGGTCTTTGCCATTTCATCTAACAGGCTGTTGAACTTTTCCTCGTCCTCAATAATTTCCCGGAAACATACCGGAATATGAAGCTGTTCATTAAGCTTTGCAATCATATCCGCCAGATTTTCTCCCCCTGCTTTTTGTGCAAGGTCTTTGTAAATCTTTTCTGCTCTTTCATCCTGGCTGTTGAACCGGATCACATAGGGTAAAAGCATCGCATCTCCCAGTCCGTGCGGTATGTGAAAGAATCCTCCCAGGGTATGTGCCATAGAATGTACGATGCCAAGGGAAACGTTTGTAAATGCAATGCCTGCTGCCATAGAGGCATTTAGCATCTTTTCCCGGACTGACAGATCCTTGCCATTTTCATATGCCTGGGGTAAATATTTGATAATATCCAATGCTGCCTGGGTGGCGAGAACATCCCCGATATAATTTGCCCTGGTAGATGCCAATGCTTCAACCGCATGGGTCAGGGCATCCATCCCTGTCTCTGCCGTTATACGCGGCGGCATGGAAACAGTCACCACCGGATCACAGATTGCAATGTCCGGCATCATTTCCATATTTCCTAATCCATGTTTCATTCCGGTTTCGTTATCGGAGATTACAACAGAACGGGAAACCTCACTGGCTGTGCCGGCAGTAGATGGAATGCAGCAAAAATGTGCTTTTATCCTGAGCTTTGGAAATGGATTTGGCGGCAATACGTCTTCCAGTTTCTGAAGCTGGGGATTTTCATAATAAATCCACATGGTTTTGGCTGCATCCATAACGGAGCCTCCTCCCAGCGCTACAATCAGATCCGGCTCTGCAGCCTGCATTTCTTTTGCGCCCCTTAACACGGTGGCAAAGGTCGGATCCGGCTCAACACCTTCCACAACGGAAACAACTGCCCCGTTCTCCTCAAATAATCCTTTTACCTTGTCCAGCATTCCGCTTTTCTGCATACTGGAGCCTCCAAGCACGATCGTAACTCTTTTATATGCCAGCGTTTTGATATGTTCCAGACAGCCCTCTCCAAACAGGAGCTGGCTACCGGCTAATTTCATAGGTCTCATCATATTTCCAATACCTCACTTTTCTACTTGTTGATAAAATTTTGTTTGATCTCTATCTCTTCATCTTTTGTTTTTTCCACAAATGTTTTTCCAGTTAATTGTAGGACTAAAATTGACGTATTCATTCTGCAAACACGCTCTAGAGCGTGTTTTAAAATTGCTTTCTGGCAGCTGTGCGTCCCAGTTTGTGGGAGATTTGTCCCGGATGAAGGGCGCATAGCGGGCTATGTAACCTGAATTCGGGGCAAATATGCCGCAAAGTGGGGTGTGCAGATGACAGGAATGAATTTTCAAACACGCTCTAGAGCTTACAAATGGCGTGAATGTATTTCTAGGCACGCTCTAACCCTTCAATCACTTCCCGCACAAGGTCATAATCGATGGGATTCGTAAGAATTCCGCCTTTTTTCAGGCTGGAACCGATGATTGCGCCATCTGCCGTCTGCATCTGTTCACTGATATTAGAAGCATTTACTCCGCTTCCTGCAAAAACCGGAAGTGAGACTGCTTTTTTCACACGGGCGATCATATCAATCGGTGTTTCCACTCCAATTTCACTGCCTGTTACAATAATTGCATCTGCCCCGTTAGCGGCTGCCTCTTTTGCAGACTGCTCCACCGCAATATGCGGAAGCAGCATATGAGCATGTTTTACCTGAACATCTGCCAGAATCTTCACATGAGACAAGTTCAGCTGTTTTCTGTATTCCATGCATTCTTTTGCACAAGGCATAATATATCCATCCGTAAACACTACCGTATCCACAAACACCGGAACCCGTACAAAATCTGCACCTGCGATACCTGCAATGGCGAGGGACGCCTTGCAGTCATTAAAAGCTGCATCAATACCAATTGGAATTTTAACTGCTCTGCGCACTTCTATTGCTGCGGCCGATAATGCTGCAATCTGTGCGGTATTCAGCAATGCACTAAATGGAGTATCGCCCATATTTTCCACAATCACGGCATCCACACCTGCTTTTTCCAAAGTCACTGCATCTTCTACGGCACGTCTTAAAATCTGTTGGTAATCACCGTCAAATCCTGCTGTACCGGGAAGGGGAAGGCAGTGGACCATGCCGATTACTGTCTTTGTACTGGTTGTAAATATCTGTTTATTATTCATTCTGCAAACTTCCTTTCTTAATCATTCATGCTCAAATTTATTTTCTTTATGTTTCATTCTTAATTTCTTTTTTTATTTTTCATGCTTAATTTCTTTTATATCATTCATGCATAAATTTATTTTTTTTATCTTTCATTCTTAATTTCTTTTCTGATCACCCATGCTTAATTTCTTATCTTTATGTTTCATTCTTAATTTACTTTTCTTTATCATCCATTCTGCGAATTTCTTTTCTGATTCTGATCATACTGGTAAATCCCTTCCAGTACGGTTCTACAAAGCAGATCCTCCGCATCCTTTCTGTCCTGTCCCTGCAATGTCTCCTTTAAATTTTCTAATACGGTAGTCATGGTTACAATGCAGGTTTTAACCCCCATAAGTCTTCCAACTGTCAGCAGGCAGGAGGACTCCATATCAATACCGGTTACTTTTAATTTTTTGAGTTCCCGGAAGGTTTCTGACATATCTCTGCCTGTTTCCAGGGAAAATCGGGAATCATGCATCTGACTGTAAAAACCATCCATGGTGCAGTTGATGCCATTGACATATTTTGCTCCCATCCGGGTCACTGTTTCATTCATTGCATTGACCAGTTCAATATCCGCAACAGCCGGATAAGACTCTTCTACATAAGTCAGGCTGGTGCTCTCCCGCCTCATAGCCGCAACGGGGATAATAAATTTCCCCAGCAAATCGTCCTGCAGTCCCATTACGGTTCCCATTCGGACTGCTACTTCCATGCCAGCCTCATACATTTCTTCCAGGGCAATTGCTGCTGAAGGTGCTCCAATCCCGGTAGAAGTTACCGTTACCGGAACTCCCTTATAGATGCCTGTGTATGTATTAAATTCCCTCTGGAATGCCACATGTACCGGTTCCTCCAAATATTGTTTCAATACATCCACTCTCCAGGGATCCCCGGAAAACAATACATATTTTGCAATACTGGAACGGTCCGCTCCTAAGTATAGTGTGCTCATTGACTACCTCCTTTGCTAAATCCATTTATTATGCTCTTAATATTCTAATTTCCTAATTATGCTCTTCATATTCTTAAAGCTCCTAACATTCCCGAATCTCCCGATACTTTTCCAGAAACTGTTCTTCCTCAGGCATATTCGTACAACACCCTTCCGCCTGCAGTACAAACCAGGAAAGCACGCTGCCAAGTCTGCAGCACTCCACACTCTCCATTCCTCTTAAATACCCATAGAGGAATCCCGCCATATAGGCGTCCCCGGAACCGGTAGCATCTACAATGTGCTCAGCTTCACAGATACCGATTTTCCGGGTGCAGATCCCTTCCGGAGTTCTCTCATAGCAGATGCTTCCGTCTTTACCCATGGTGGTCACAATTACATCTGCCTTACCGATTTCAAACAGTTTTGTAATATCAGAAAAACCATATATCTTCTCAATCATTTCCCGTTCCACTTCGTTGGTAAAAATAATTTTACTTCCCGTAAGAAGGGTCTTTAGAAATGCTTCCGGAAATGCATCGAAATCGTCTTTCATGCCAAATACCACAGGCACCTCATGTTCCATACACTGCCGGTAGAATTCCTCATTATCTTCCCTTGCCGCAACCGTAATGACACCCAGTCTGGCTCCCTCAAATAAGCTGCCATCCATGGGTGCGGCATACTTGCTGTCCATGGCACCGGGATAAAAAATCGTAATATGGTCATTATTATTATCCTGCAATAAATAACAAACTGAGGTAGCCTCTTCTTCTATCACACGAATCCCTTCAAGCGGAACATTGCCAGCTTCCAGGAAATGTTTAAAACCATTTGCTTCATAATCCCCGCCTACTCTTAATACAGGCAGCGTATTGACCCCCAGGCGGTTTAGCCCATATGCAATGTTAACGGAGCACCCGCCATAATAGATCTGTACATTATTTTTATTAGTCACCAGGGATGTGCAGCCAATTGTCGCCGGCGAAGCGATTTTAATGATATGATCCATACTCACATATCCGCTGGTTAAAACCTCAAACTGACCCATTCCCTACAACTCCCCCCTGTCCAGCATCTGAAACAGCGTATCCATATCCACTACCGTCCCCAGATATTTGTTGATATCCTCCAGATGCACCTGATTCACAACTTCAGAATTGGTAGCCACACAATCCGACACCACGTAGCTATTGTAATCCAGATAAAATGCATCGGTAACGGTTGCACGGATACAGCAGTTTGTCTTCGTCCCTACAATAATCACATTCCTGACGCCATTTTCACGCAGCACCAGATCCAGGTCGGTTCCAAAGAACCCGCTGTACCTGCGCTTTTTAATTACATAATCCTTTTCCTCATCGACTTCCAGCATCGGATCTATTTCCTCTCCCCCGCTGCCTTCGATACAGTTGGGGCGCATAGATGCCGCCTTTCTGTCAAATTTACCTTTCCGGTTACAGTGCTGAAGGAACACGATAAGCGTCTCTTTCTCCCTGCATTTGTCCAGAACTTCCTTTATTTTGGGTAAAATTTCCCGGTTCTGGGGATAGAAAACCAAACCCGCTTCATCGGTAAAATCTTTCACCATATCTACAATTAATAAAGCCGTTTCACTCATCGCTGCATATTCCTTTCTCTTTTAAAGCATGTTTCAATGCATTCTGCAATCTCCACGCCTCGATAGTCAAACATCTCTCAGCCAGCTGCGGGGCATTTGTTCTTCACTCCGCCTCACTCGTTGCCCGGGAAAATTAATGGAATCCCCTCACTTTGTTATTTCTGTATTTCAGCATGGAAACAATGGTTAATACGATACTCATTACCACATATGGGATTACATCAAACAGCGCTGCTGCCGGTCCTGCATAGAGTCCCATATTTACCGCAAGGGCTCTGGCTGCTCCGAATACGATGGCATACATCGCACTGGAAATGGGATCGCCCTGACCGCAGTAGATGGCTGCAATGGCGATAAATCCACGGCCGGCTGTCATATTATTGGTAAAGAGAACCATGCGCTCCAGTGCCAGGTTAATTCCCGCAAGTGAACAGCACACTGCTCCTAACATAATCGCCAGATACCGGTATTTATTTGTATTCAGTCCCATATTTCTGGCTGCATCTTCATTTTCACCAACTACTCTTACATAGATACCAAACTTTGTACGGTACATCAAAAGCCAGATCAGCCCGATTCCGATAAATGCCAGATACGTAATTGGCGTATGTCCGCTTAAAATGTCTCCTAGAATCGGAATCTTATCAATAACAGGGATATGTATTTTAAAATCCGCTACATTTTTCCAGGTCAGCGTAATGTTGGCGGACTGCATGTACTGAAGTACAAAGCCAGCCACTGCCGGAACCAGCATGTTAATGGCAAGACCTACAACGATTACATTCCCCTTCCAGGTTACGGTCATAAAAGAAAAGATCAGTCCAATCAATATGCAGACCACAAGTGCCGTCACATACCCCAGCACAATGTTGCCGGTTAAATAAGAAACCAGAAGGGAAACAAAAGCACCTGCAAGCATGATACCTTCCAGTGCGATGTTCAAAACATTTGCCTTATAGGCAAAGATCCCGCCCAGCACACACAGAAGTATAGGCGTTGCATGATATACGGAATCGTATAAAATATTTCCTAAAAAATTCATTCTGCCGCCCTCCTGTTCTCTTTCCACATTTTATAATGTTGGATAAATCCATATTTTTCATTGAAGAACCTTACTGCCAGGAATAAAATAATCAATCCCTGCAGTACTCCTACGATCTCCTTTGGTACTGCGGTATACATGTTGATATTGTCAGCACCCGTTTTAAGTCCGCTGTAGAAAACAGCCGCCAGCAGGATGCCAAAGGGATTGTGCCGTCCCAAAAGTGCAATCAACATACCATCCCAGCCAAGACCGGTTGTCCCTGAGAAAGTCAGCGTATATTTAAATGCTTCGCTCATCATCTGTCCCGAACCGGCAAGCCCGGCAAGGGCACCGCTCAGACACATGAGGATAATTATTTTTTTACGGACACGAATACCGGATGCTTCTGAGAATTCCGGATTCTTGCCGATTGCCGTGACCTCGTATCCAAGCTTTGTCTTCTTCATGACAAATGCCATGACAAGCAGCACCGCCAGTGCAATAAAGAAAAACAAGGTCATCTTGGAATCCCCCAGCCTGGAAAACATGGCTGTCTCCTTAATGGTAGGCGTACATACATATCCTGCCCCGTCTTCCCGGAATGGACCGGAAGATAAATACTCCAGAATCTTAATCATGGCATAGTTTAAGGTCAGTGTTACAACCATTTCATCCACATGGAAATATGCCTTTAACAATGCGGGGATCAAGGCAAATAAAACCCCGAAAAGCATTCCCACCAGCATACAGATTACTTTGTGCCAAAACGGGCTTCCGATGGAAATCATTGCACCTGCAATACCGGAAAAGAATCCGCCCAGAAGCAGCTGCCCTTCCACACCCATGTTAAATATGTTCGCTTTAAAGGTAATTGCGATTGCCAGTCCCGTGAGAATCAACGGGGATGCATAATGCAGCGTATTGCTGAATCCCTTGGCTGTAAACAGGGATTTTCCAAGCATGATCCCATAGACTTCAAATGGATTTTCTCCAATCGCCGCAATGATCACGCCGCCGATTCCAAATGCCAGCAGAACAGGTAAAAGTGTATTTACTATTTTGGGAAATATGGATATTTTTTTCTCTCTTTTATTCATGCTGTTCTCCCCTCATCCGGTTTTGCACCTGCCATCAGCAGACCAATTTTCTCCACTGGCACATCCGGTGATACAACTCCTATGATTTCTCCCTTGTACATAACGGCAATCCGATCAGAGAGACTCATAATTTCGGAAAGTTCACTGGAAATAAGAAGTACCGAATTTCCTTCGTTTCTGAATTTAAGCAGCTGCGTATGGATAAACTCAATGGAACCAATATCTACTCCTCTGGTAGGCTGGCAGGCAATGATCACCTTGGGATGATTTTCAAATTCCCGGGCGATAATTACCTTTTGGGCATTTCCTCCTGAAAGCTGTGAGATCTCTCCCTGGGGATCCGCCACACGGATGTCATACTTTTCGATGTATTCACCGGTCAGGCGCCTGATCTCTTTATTCTGCAGCACACCGCATTTACAGACACCGTGGTTTCCAAAGTACCCGGCGATACAGTTTTCCCCGATACTCATGTCCCGGCACAGTCCCTGGGCATATCGGTCTTCGGGAATGATGCCAAGACCCTTTTTCCGCAGCTCGTCCGGCCAGGCACCTGTCACATCCATTTCGCATAAATGCACGCTCCCTTTTGTAGATGCCATCAGTCCGGTAAGCACCTTAATCAGCTCACTCTGCCCATTTCCCTCTACTCCGGCAATTCCTAAAATTTCCCCTTTATGTACTTCTAAGTCAATGTTGTGAAGAATTTCTTTTTGTTCTGCATTTGTGGTACACAGGCCTTTGACACTGTATGCCGTTTCACAGCTGCAGGGAGCAGCATTTTCATTGCTGACGGTTAATACCACATCTCTTCCCACCATCATCTGCGCCAGCTCCTGCTCATTGGTATCAACCGTTTTTACATTTCCAATTACTTTCCCCTGCTTGATAACCGTAACACTGTCACTTAATTCCATAACCTCTCTTAATTTATGGGTAATGACAATGATGGTTTTTCCGTTTTTCCGCAGTTCTTTTAAATTTTCCATCAGCCGGTCCACCTCCTGTGGAGTGAGCACAGCGGTGGGTTCATCCAGAATTAATATCCGTACATTCCGGTACAGCATCTTCAGGATTTCAACCTGCTGGCACAGTCCTACAGAGAGATTTTCTACCTTTTCCAGCGGATCTATCTGAAAATGGTATTCTTCAATTAATTCCTTTACCTTTGTAATCTCCGTGTTGCGGTCAATGAACGGGCTTTTTCTGCCCTTCCACTTTTTGTTGATTTCACTTCCCAGCAGAATGTTTTCATAAACGGTCAGGCTGGGCACCAGTTTAAAATGCTGGTGCACCATGCCGATACCATGGCCTATGGCATCGGTGGGATTTTTAAAATTGACGTCCTGCCCGTCTATGAGGATCTTCCCGCTGGTAGGCCGGAGTGCTCCGTAGAGCATATTCATCAGGGTTGATTTCCCGGCGCCGTTTTCCCCTACGATACATTTAATTTCTTTAGGTTCTACGGATATATTGATCTTGTCATTCGCTGTAAAAGCATCAAACTTTTTTGTTAGGTCGATTGTTTGTATGATACTCATCTACTCTGCTCCTTTGTTTCTGGATACCTCATCCAGAGCGTGTTTGAAAATTCATTCCTGCCAGCTGTCAGAGAGTAATACTTAACACGCTCTGGCGTATATTGGCTGCTTTCTGATTTACTCGGTCTTAATATTTACGTGAGGGCAGGTTGCCGGATCAAATTCTTCTCCGATCTGCTTGTTCACCACATCGATCTTGCCATCCTGGATCTGCTGGCTGATTTCATTTGTTTTCGTTTTTATTTCATCCCAGACAGCGGTATCTGCCACATGCTTACTCATCTCAGCCAAATCAGTGATTCCGGTTGCTCCGGAAGCCAGGTTATAGCTCTGCTCTTTATCCATGTCTGCAATTTTCCCGTCTGCATAAGCCTGTGTAATAATTTTTACCGGAACTCCAGTGATCTTTAATACACTGGTGAGCACATGCCCCGGCTGCTGGTCATCCAGATTCGCATCCGTCTGAATTGCAATTTTTCCCATTTCCTTTGCCTTTGAAGTGATGCCGTCTCCTACCACACCTGCGTCTGCAAATACTACATTAGCCCCGCTTTCATAGAAAGTTCCTGCAACCGTACTTCCCAGTGCCGGATCGGTAAATCCTGCATCATATTTAGCATAGTAATCGTAATCTACACTCAGTTCTTCTGCCGCTTTGTTAATACCCTGAATGAATCCATAGGAGTATACCAGAATACCGTTTGAGTTTGTTCCGCCGATAAAGCCAATACCTCTGGATTTATCAGTCGGGGTCATAGAATATCCTTCCGGGAAAAGCTTGTCTGCATTTTCATTCATATAAACAGACAGATAACCTGCCAGATAAGAAGCTTCATGAACATCAAACAGTACGGAAATAACGTTGTTATGCAGTGTGCTTCCATCTTCTTTCCGATTTGGATTATCGTTAAATACCACAAACCAGGTATCCGGATACTGTTCTGCAATTGGCTTTGCCCCGCCTACGCCTTTGACTAATGCATCAAAGTCATATTCCAGGCTGAAAATCAGGTTATATCCGTCTTCCGCAAGAGCTTCCAGTGCAGAAGGCACACCGTTTACCGGTTCCACAATCTTACATTCCGCTCCCAGCTCCTGGGCAATCGCCTTGCCATCCGTACATGCTGACTGATTATATCCATTATCATTTTGTCCGGAATTCGAACACACAATTGCAATTTTCAAATCACTGTTTGCACTTGCGTTTTTATTTCCCTCTGTGTCATTTCCCGTCTCTTCCCCTTTTGCTGCCGTGGATTCTTTTGACGTACTCTTATCTGTGTTTTTGATTGCGGCATTTTCTCCGCATCCGGCCAGAGTTCCAACCGTTAAAACAATTGCCAGTGCTGCTCCCAATAACTTCTTAAAGCTTTTTTTCATCCTTGCATCCTCCTGCTTTATTAATTTTCCTGCACCGATGCCGTTTTCTTCTCGGTTACCTGATTGATGGAAAATTTAAACTTATCCGTTCTATAGTAACATTTAAAATATTCAATGGGGATTTCTGCTCCATTTACAATGCCATAGGTGGTGCACCCAAATAAAATAATCGGCATTCCTTCTTCTATTTCCAGATAGTCAGCAATATCATCTCTTGCCAAAACTGCTTCTATGGTTCTTCTTGCTTTTGTAATTCGGATTCCATACTCTTTCGGAATCACATTGTATAGAGATTCATGAATAAAATCATGTCGGTCAATGCCACTGAAATGCTTCTCAGGCAGATAGGTAATGGTATAATTTAAAGGCTCTCCCTGTGCATACAGGACACGTCCCATACAGAACACCCTGTCATCAATGGTAATATGTAATTTCTTTGCTCTTTTGCTGTCTGCCTGGATATATTCTGCAGCAATCATTTTCTTAGTAGGGGTAAGCCCCAGACGCTGCACATCTTCCGTACAGCTGGTGATGGCAAATAAATCCTGGCTGTTATCATCTGTTTTTACATAAGTTCCTTTCCCCTGGACTTTATAGAGGTAACCCTCCTTCACCAGTTCATCAATTGCCTTGCGTACTGTGATCCTGCTTACCTGATAAAGTTCCATCATCTCCCGCTCACTTAAGATGGGTATGTCACCTGTAAATTCCTCCATCTCTATTTTGCGGATAATATCCCTCTTCAGGGAATAATACTTTGGTATGTGCTCTTCTTCCATCTCTCCTCTCCTTTCCGGTATTTTTATCCCGTCACCTTATTATGTCGTTATGTCGTCATAACCAGTTATGTGTTTATCTTACTCTTTTTTAATTATTTGTCAATATATACGCTTTATTTTTCTCATTTTTAGTAATTAGTGATAAATTCTGATGTTGATTTTCTATGAATTGGACAAAAAGATTTAGACAAAAATACCAGTTTTCAGATCATATTTTTGACTTCTGAAAACTGGTATGCTTAGATTTGAATAGAAAATATGGCTGATGAAGCAACGCGTAGACCAGATACCCGAGTGCAGCCATGTGCACGGCACGGTATGGGCAGTAACCTATTTTCTCCTGAGATCCGATCCTGGAACGACCTGGTCTATATAAAATTTGTATTTATCCGTGCGGTAATAACAGTGAAAACGCTCTACCGGAAGCTCTTCTTCCTCATTTCCTGCTAATTTTCCATAGGTTGTACACCCAAACTTGATTAAGGGCATCCCCTCCTCAATATCCAGGTATTCCGCAATCTCATCCGTAGCCAATACTGCTTCAATCGTTCTCCTAGCCTTACACAGCGTCACGCCAAATTCCATTTCCAGCGTGTGATACAGGGATTCCTTTGCATAATCATGCTGTTCAATATGGGGGAACAAATGATACGGCAGGGAGGTTACGGTATAATTCAGCGGTTCATCTCCGGCATAAAGGATTCTGCCCAGCCGGAATACATTTTCACCCGGAAGCAGCCCAAGGGCTTTTGCCCGGCTGACATCTGCTGGCACTACCTGGGACACAATTACTTTTTTCGTTGGCGTAAGTCCCATCTTGATTACATCTTCGGTACAGCTGGTGATAGCAAAAAGATCATGGCTGTTCTCATCGGTTTTCACATAAGTTCCCTTTCCCTGTACCTTATAGAGATATCCCTCCATCACCAGTTCATCCACTGCTTTGCGGATGGTGATCCGGCTCACCTTATAGAGATCCATCAGCTCCCGCTCGCTGGGAATAGTCTCTCCGGCTATGTAATCTTCTGCTTCAATTTTCTTGATAATATCCTTTTTAATCAGATAGTATTTTGGCGCTTTTTCTTCCATCTCATGGCTCCCTTTTTTCTTGCTATTTTTGATGATATTTTTGCAGCTTCCGATTCATGCAGAAACTGTATCCATTTGTATCCTGATATATCGTAAAGTTCGCTATTTATTCCCCCGAGCAACAAGTCAGACAGGTATGCTGGTATATCCAACCGGCGGCTGCCGCGAGGGTCAAATACCCTGCCGCTCTCCGCATTGCAAGTTTGATGCCCTGTTGCTTGCGGCGGGGTGTTAACTTAGAGATTCTGAGAACAGTCTAGCATAGGCATCGGGAAGTGGCAATCTTAATTTTCACCATCACTCTCCAATGACTCCTCTACCTCTATATCCGCAAGAGACTTTCCTTCGTATTTCCAAGCTGTATACTTCTAACTCAATTCTACCACGTCCATTTTTATTTCTCCACAATAAAATGCCCATAATATGAACTTATCCACAATATGGGCATTCATCAAGATATAAACATTCCCAGAAACATTTATTGAAATACGGTTAGGTGTATTGTAAAATCTTATCATGCCTTATCTCCTTGCATGTACTTAAAAATTGCTTACTGCAGGCTTTCGGCAACCAGCAAATCAACTTTTATCTGGTATTTGCAATTTTTCCTTGACCTGCACGTTACGTACAGGGCTATACTCAGGCCATAAAGAAGAAAGGAGCACTGCCATGCTAATTAATGAAGTCATCCAGCAAGTCGATCTCAGCAAACGTGCGGTCAAATATTATGAAGAACAGGGGCTGCTGCGGGTAGCAAAGGATGGAAATGGATACCGCAATTATACCGAAGAAAATATTGATACGTTAAAAGAGATTTGCATATACCGGAAGTTGGGAATCAGTATTCAGGATATCAAAACTCTCCTGCATTCAAAAGACAAACAGCTTCTGGAACAGATATACAATGATAAATCTCATTCACTGCAATCAGAGCAGCAGGAATTAGATGCCTTATATTCCTTTATCCAGAATCACGATGCAGATGCCGTTAATCAAATCATTGACTATAAGACGATTGCACAGGCTTTGCAGGATATGGTTCCGGGATTCTATGGGTACTATTTTATGAATCATTTTTTACCATATCTGCAGATACAAATCACAACCCCCGAACAGCAGCAGGCATATAAAAATATAATTGATTTCTGGGATACCGCAGATATTAAGATTCCTCTGTTCATAAAATGTGTCAGTTACATTATGTACCGTTTTACACCCAGATCATCCGTTAAACAAATGGTGTCAAAAATGGAGCATCAATTACAGCAATATTTACATCCCACCGAAGAAGAATACGCAAAACTGCGAGAACAGACAAAGAAAAACGTGAAATTAAAAAATAGTTTTTTCTATAAATACCATCCGGCATTTATCTCACAGCGGCGTTATATGAGAAACCTGCAGGATCAGGGATACAATGATATTTTCATTCCAAATATGATTGCATTATCTCCCAAATATAAAGAATATCATGATGCACTTATGGATATTAATAGTCGCATCTGTAAGGATCTGGGATTATATTATGATTCAAAATATCACCTGGTAATGAAGAAAAATGTTGAGTAACATTGTAAATTCAAATCCCGTTTTGCTTCTTTTCAGCATTATTTACCATTAGAAACGAGCTGGAATTGGAATAGGATTTGCAATGGCAAAAAAAGAAGTACAGCAGGAATATGAAAAATATAAGATCCAGCTGGAGCATAATAGAACAAAGTATAAAATTCTGGAAGAAACTCCCCAGTCGGATGGTTCTATTATTATCAAAATAAAAAAGCAGTATAACAACCATAATATAGGGGAATATTTCGAATGATTTTATGTCGATTTTAGATGAATAATTGTGCCAGATTTAGTCCATGCAGTCCTCTGTATGTCCTGAATTTGGCACATCTCTGTCTCAAACCGGAATATTGTTCAGACTGCGGGGAATTTGAAATCTCATCCACTCCCCACATCTTCCAGACATTATTTCAGTAGAAAGTGTTTAACAACCTCATAATATTCTTCCGGGCAGGTAAGCATGGAGGTATGCCCTCCCTGTTTAAACTGGTATGTTTGTGCCTGGGGACACAGCATATGCATTGCTTTTTCCTGTCTTGGATTCACGATTCTATCTGTTGGGCTGTTCAAAAGAAGAATTTTACCGGCTTTCTCCTGATAATACTTTTTATCAAATGTATAGTTGAACAGAAAGTCTTCCATACATTCTACGATCAAAAGCAAGTCTTTCTTTTTCAATAATTTTAGCTCTGCTTTAAATGATTTTTGCATTGCAGAAGTATCCTTTTCCCCCGCAGCTAATTTAATTTTTTTCGTAAATTGCCCCCCTAATGCATTGAGCAGAATAGACGTTGGAAAGATTTTCATAAGTATCTTTGCCTTGCGGTAAAGTTCCACTTCTGTATTATTTACAGTATAAGCATCTTGAGCAGACATGGACGTCAGGCTATGTGAGAATATGATTTTATCTACCATTTGCGGATGACTGGCTATCAGATTTTGAATATGTACACCGCCATTAGAGTGTCCAATGGCATCGCAGCATGTGATATTTTCATGCTTCAAAACAGCGGCAAGCCCATCTCCAGACAAATGAAATGATGGCAGCGGTGGTATTGATAACGCAATTACCCTATAGTGCTCCTGTAAGGCCTCAGCTAAAGGCAGTGCAAATACATGACCTGCTACATTTGACATAAGTGCCAGTATATAATGATTCCCATTCCCGTTGACAGAATATCTCCATCTTTCATTTCCTATTTTTATCTCTTTTATCGTACTGTCAAACTTTCCATAGTGATCTCTTCGAATCATTATTTCTGCTTTATTCATCGATTACCTCCACCTGATTTTGATACAGTTCTGTTACCTGGCAAATTATGTGATCGAATTCAAAATCTATGATTTTTTCTGTAATTGCACCTGTCATAGCCAGAAGATTCAAGCCATGCAGGACTACAAAAATATGATTGGCTATTCCCGGAATGTCCTTTGACAGCAGTATACCGCCAAAAACTGTCTCTATTCCTCTTATGGTTTCCTGATATGCCTCTTTCATTTTCTCTTCCCGCAAAACTCCCGGAAAACTAAAGTAGTACTGATAAATAATATTGTTCAGAGAGTTGTTAAAATTGAGCAGGTCCGCCTTCTCCAACTCAAAATAGGCTCTCATGGAAGCCAGACAATCCTGAAAAGTCTGATTATCCGTCACCTGCTCCCAGACCTCTCCCGTACCGGATCTGATGATATCCAAAACAATGGATTCCACAGAATGATAATGGTGATACAGACCCCCAATTGATAATTGAAGTGCTTTAGCGATATCAGTCATGGTAACCGCTGTATAACCTTTATCCAATATTAAATCTCTGGTTTTATTTTGTATTAACAGCTTTGTTTTTTGTCCTTTGTTCATATTTTAAATCCTCTCTTCCCAAAACCGAGTTTATCCTCGGTTTTAATATACAGATAAACTTTAACCTTGTCAAGACAGAAAGTTCAATTATGTAAAAATTAATATTGCCAATTGCTGTTCAAATACATTATAATATGGATATCTTCAGCGGTTATTAATAATAAAAATCAGCGGGAACATGGTGCTTGGAGGATAAGACGTGGATAAGACTAAAAAGAAATTGGATATCGTGGTTCAGTTGACCCCGGAACAAAAAAAACGATTCCAGGAATATATACCATTAAAGGTCTACGCAACAGAAAAGAATATTGCCATTATTGTAGCACTCATACAATTGGTTATGATTATCATATTTATTAACAGCAGACACCTGTCATTGGAGTTTACACGTACCATGGGATATTTCAGCCTGTATGTGTTTCTGTTTGTTGTTACGTGTTTCGCAATTGTTTTGTATCCTTATACTGTGAACCGAAAAAAATACAACCAGTTTTTCTGGCTGCGCAGGATTTATACCGCTTTTTTGTGTCTATGGGTACTTGGTATTACCTGTATGGAACTGATTGGCGGCAAAAGTTTATCCGTATACTGCTACCTGCTCCCTACAACAGCTGCTTTTTTATTGCTGACTCCCCTGGAAAGTGCAGTAATCTTTGGCTGTACCTGGCTTACACTTGTTTTTGTTTCCATTAAATTTGCCACATCAAGCGGAAACATGTTTGGTTATATTATAAATGGCATTTTGGTAACGCTGCTATCCTTTTTTATTTCTTACCGCTATTATCGCAGCACCGCAATTGAATTTTGTGACCGGGATATTATTTCCCAGCAGTATGATGAGATCCAGCGGAAAAACGATTTGTTAGTAGAACTGGTAAATATCGACCAGCTGACCGGGCTTAACAACCGCCATTATTTGTTAAATAATATATATCCGTTGTTTGCCAGTGCCCGTACAAAAGGTTACTATGGTATGTGCCTGATGCTGGATATTGATTACTTCAAACAATTCAATGATTTGTACGGACATGTTCAGGGAGATGTTTGTCTGCAGCGGATTGCGGGCATCATTCGGACTAACAGTTTAAAAGATGAAGCCTCTCCTATACGGTATGGAGGCGAAGAATTCCTTATTATTAAAATATCAGAGCAAACATTTGATGCTGAAAAGTTTGCACAGAATCTTCTTACATCTATTAAAAAAGAACACATCGAAAGAGACGATGTAAAGGAGAAATCTGTCACAGTCAGCGCCGGACTCTGGTATGGTAATCTGAAGCATATGGAACATATTGAGGAAGCTATAAAATATGCAGATGATGCGTTATACGAAGCTAAAAAGACGGGGCGCAACCGCATTATATGTTCTAATTTCATCACAGATAAAATGGGATGAAATAAAAATATTACGCATTCTCTATCTCCAGAGCGTGTACTAAAATGCTTTCTGTCAGCTGTAAGTCACACTCTTTAGAGTTACGTTTCAAATGAAGGGCACTAGTGGGACATAGCAGGCTATGTAACCATATCTTGAACAAATATACTGCAATTTAGGGCGTGCAGATCGTGTAAAGGATTTTTCCAACACGCTCTTTTGCAGAGAATTAAGTTCGTGTGTAATTTAAACTTATTGCTGTCTCTGGCACGACTTGTTGTTTCAAATTTATTTCTGTTCATCTCTTTCTTTAACAGCAACTCAAGGTTGGCTAAAACATTCTGGTTGAAAATTTATTTCTGTTTACCTCTTCCTTTACTGTAGCTCGAGATTGGGCTAAGACATTCTGGTTCTAAATTTATTTCCGTTCATCTCTTCCCTACTTTGCATTTTTATTTTTTATGTTTTTTATAAACCCTGATACCTGCTCCTGCCAATAATAATACCAGCCATAATCCAATTAGCAGCAGTTTTGCCTTCGTTGCATACGAGGCCACAGATACCAAAATATCACAATCCTCCATGCTGTGATGTATCACATAAAGAAGCAGCGTATTTTCAACGATATCACACATTCCCCGCAAGATCGGTACCAGCATCAACACTTTCATCACATTTAAACTTACTGTCCTCTTCCATACCCGGTGAGTCAGCACAATCTGCAATAAGCCAAAACAAAGAATAAAGAAGTAATCACATATAAAATATACCGTATAAACGAGGAAACCTTTCGGCTGCATCATGGTCAGAACTTCCGCAACAATCTCCGCGTCATACGATTTCATATCAAATGTACCATAACCGCCGTTATACTGCTTGAGTGCTTCACTTCCTACGGGACTCCACTCCACCAGATATAAACTTAATGCAAAAGTAAAAAGTAAAATAGCCAACCACATTTTCTTGCGATTTCTATCTTTTTTCCTGATATCTTTTATTATATTTTTTATATTTTTCATTATATTTTTCCACCATATCTTTCGTATTAATCCCAGATTTGCAGTAATAGGTACAGGCATTGCTGCCAATGCAGTTATCAGAACCAAATTGAGGTTTATAAGTTACATTTCCATTGGAAAATTCCCCGATAATCTTAGATACCTGTACCTTTTGGACACATTTTCTCGTACACCTGCCACATTTCTTACAAGCCTCGGTATCTGAAAACCAAATTTTCTCACCATAGGCAAGAAAATTAGTACAATAGTCAATTTTTTCGTTTCGACTTATTGGATGGCTGCTCAATAGCCCCTGACCTGCAAATGATACTTCATGATCCACTTTTCCCATTGCCAGCTCCAGTACTTTATCAGCCTCCATATTAAGAGGTGCCTTTACTATTTTAGCCGTACCGCTTCTCAAATCCGCTGCTATCAGGTATCTGTCCGTGATCCTGCTGCCGTCCGCCACCGCATGGGCTGCTGCAAGAACAGTCTGGATATTTAGTATTAAGATTCCTTTCTTCGCCGGTATCTCCTTTTTCTTCAGGTTTATTCCCAATGTTTTTTTGATTAATATGTGTTCTTCACCCAGGGGATATTGGTTCCATAGCCGGACGTCTTCTATTTGTGGCTGGTTCTGTGACGACTTTAGTGAGAAATCTTCTGTTGTCTTTTTTGTCTTCTCTGTTATGGGTTTTGACATCTCTTCCACCATTTTCCTGGAAGCCAGAATGATCCGGTCAAAGTTTACGCATTTGGAAATTGCCCTGATCCCAAAAAGAACTTCATCCAGCTTGTTTCTACGAATCCATTCATCATGTAATAGTCCAGGATCGCACTCAATCCCATTAATTATAAAATATTTTTTATCTTTATTCGCCTCCAGTACTGCCTCTATCTTCTTATATACTGGAAATCCGCCACCGCTTAACCCCCGAATCTCACTATTGCGAATCCGCTCTAAAATGAGGGTTTTATTTTCCGGTATCTGTTGGCTGATTTTATGATTAGGATTGTGCGTTAAATCTACCAGGTCTTGGGACTCTAAACGCATTAATTTATATATGTTTGTTTTGAAACCTACACAGATAATTTTATGCTCGCTTTTTCGTGAAGCATTTCTGTTCGCTTTTAGATATTTATTTTTTTTAACTTGACAGTTGCTTATTAATATATGATTCAATATGCTGCCTCCTCTGTATCTGTATTATAGCTATTTTTAATTAGATGTTTGATTTGTTTAGTTGGTTTTATTGAGTTCTTTGGTCTGCCTGGTTTACTTCCTAATCAAACTAATTTTTTTCAAGGTGTGTCGTACAAATGTCAGCAGTCAATTTTAAAATGCAGTCTGGTGAACGCTTGCTTACTTTCATAGTATAGTGAGCATTCGCTCACTTGTCAAGCTTTTTCTAAATACGTGCTAAATACGGTGGGTATTTCTTTACTTTTGACTCTGGTATAATTTATAAATACGGCGGATATTTTTAAATACGTTGGCTATTTTCATACTGTCTACAAGAGCGTGTATTTGCAGTAAGACGCAGACGCAGAACATTTTTCTAACTGCAGGAAAGAGGCTGTTTTTCAAACTGAAAAGCGGAATGAGGTAAATAATTCTGTTAGTGATTTATAAGATAAAAAAAGCTGGAACGCAAGCCATTCAATAAGCCTGCCGTTCCAACTATGATTATTTCTTATTCTCTTTTCTGCAATGGGGACATAGTGTTTTGTCCCTTGTCCGGCTTACAACACTTGCTTTCCAGCGATGTCCCTCTTCACAAATCCACCCAACAACTTTATGGCTCTTATAAATGACATCATGAGCATTTAAAGTTCCATTTTCCCGCTCATCCCATTCTTTTACCAATTCCGGATATAACGATGCCAGTGAATTTTCCTTACATACACGGTAACCCGCACAATATGGACATCCCTTTTTACTCTCTACTTCATGGGCAATTCTCCGCTGCCATTCATGATGAGGGTGATCCGGACATTGCCACCAGACTTTTTCTCCCGATTTATCAGAAACAATAGTAGGATCCAGTTCACCATTCCTTTTGTAATTCCAGCGTGCCGCAACGTCTGGATACATTTTCATCAGATTCTCACCATTTCGAATGTATCTGCTACGGCACTTTGGGCACTTACACCCCATTACACGATTATTTATTTCGCATTCCCATTCATGTCCCTGCGGGCAGATCCACCATACTTTTTTATTGGATCTGGGCCGTACATCCTGGGGCTTTAACGCCCCATTCCTGCTATAATTCCATTCCTTTGCCAGCTCCGGATACTTGATCGCAAAGTTTTCATCTTCAGTGGCAAGACGTTTGCTGCAATACGGACAGCCTCTGCCCAGCATACTGCGATTCGCTGCCCGTGCCTTCCAGGAATGACCATTTTCACAAATCCACCATACCTCCACCTTATTTGCATACGAAATTTCCCACGGAGAAATCTCATTTCTGTTCCAGTCCCATTGCTCCAGTAGATGAGGATACCTGTTAGCCAGGCTGTTTTCCGGAGCAAATCTTCGCCCTGTGCAATATGGACATTTCCCGCTCCTCACCATTTCTTTCACTGTTCTTTGCCATTCATGACCCTTTTCACATCTCCAACTGACATTCTTATGGGAATTTACCGATACATCATCCGGTGTAAGTTTACCATTGTTGTTCTTATCCCACATCTTAGCAATCCCGGGCTTTACTTTAGAGAGTCTGTTCTCGTTACTTACTCTGTGACCGGAGCAGTACGGACAATTCTGGTTTCGATTCGTTCTCTTATTTGGTGTCGCTTTCCAAACATGCCCATATTCACATTTCCAAACATATGGCGACCCTTCACCAAAACTAACCATCTCAGGCGTAATTGGCCAATTTGCTTCATTATGCCACTCCTTAACGAGCTGTGGAAATTTGGATGCCAGACTGTTCTCTTTTCTCCCATTTACCAAAAGCGTGCGAATATAATGCCTGTCCCGGCCCACATCAATATCCCCATTGATATTGCAATGATATTTTGAATTTATGTATCTGAAAATCTTAGAGATAACCTCATCCATATATTTATATGAAGTATCCACCTGACACCGTATTACTCCGGTTTTCAGGATTATCGCCTCTTCTTCATTTTGGCTAAAATCCAGGTTAATATTGGGGTTAATAGTCTGGTCATGACAGGGAGATCTGCACGAATTCAACCACTCGTTGTTTCTTCGATTATCGGTCTGGTTCTTACACTCCCTGATTGTCAGAATATCCAGTCCCTCTTTGCGCAAATGTTCCACTTTCTTTTTATCAAAGGATTCCCGGTTATAAATCTCATGAAATACCCCATTATATTCAATTCCCAGTTTGAAGTCCGGTATATAGATATCTACTTCAAACCCACTGATCATTGCCCTGTTTTGACAATCCGGAAAAAACTTCTTCATATAATAAAAAATAGCCTGCTCAGGAAAAGATGATTTCCTTTGCTTTTTACATTCAGGGCATCCCTGAGCTTTTTTAGTCCTATTAACAATAGCTGCCTTCCATTTATGAGACTGGTTAAAACTGCATTTCCAAGATACTTTTTTCCCGCTAAAGGGGTGAACCTCTCTGGGATCCAATTCATTTTTTTCATAATCCCACTCTTTTATCATTTCCGGAAATAGCGTCTCTAAATTATAAGTCTCACTGACTCTGCTTCCATTGCAATAAGGACACCCTGCCAGACGATACTGCTCATTTGGAGCCAAAGACCAGGAATGCCCTTTTTCACATCTCCACCAATATTTTACTGCAGAACGTGGAAGAACTTCTTCCGGCACAGTCTTATTTTTATTATAATCCCAGAAATCCAGCATTTTAGGGTCCAAAATTGCCAAATTGTATTCGGATGATGCCCGCCTATGGGAACAATACGGGCAGTCTGTTTTTTTACACCTGGTCCTCCATGCCGGAGACACTGCCCATTTGTGCCCATTTTCACACCTCCATGCCACCGGTATTTTAGAACTGCTTGGTACCTCACCGGGTGATTGTTTATTTGTTTCGTAATCCCATTGCCTGAGCATTTCTTCTTTGTGGTATTTTATACAGTAGTCTTTAAAAGATAGCTTCATTTTTATCACTCTTCTTTTTGATTTTTGTTTGTATTTATGTTCTTTATAGGTATATTTTTTAATCTCCTTTAAGCTCTATATGGGTCTTGTAAAAATCCAGCTATTTTTACCAAATAAGAACTCCTATTTAAGATTATTGATTTTCATTATTGTTTCTATAGGATACAATATAAATAAATGTCTTTTAACGGTTAACATCATTGGTAAAAAGCTACCAAATTAGTGCAAATAAAAACAGGAAAAGCTGAACTGACACTGGTATGATAATAATGAAAGGCAAAAGGAGAATTACATGGAATGGACCGAAAGTATTAGAAAAACAATTTCCTATATAGAAAAACATTTATTGGATCCGGAAAACATGCAGAATATTTCAAATAAATTAGGGATTTCTAATTTCTACTCTTTGCTCAAAAATACCTGCTACCCCTTTATTCAAAAGAAAAGCCGGAAGGAGAAATAGAAGAAACTATCTGCAATTGCTGCATAGGTGAATATGGAATCTGTATTGATGATCTTGGCTCAGAAGAAAAATTCTGCTACATTATTGGTGGTAGTTATAAAGACGGAAATATTCCCGAGGGCATGATCCTATACGAATTTCCTGAGATGTTATGGGCAAAATTTTCCTGCAAAGGACCTCTGCCTGAATCTTTACAAACAATTAATACAAAAATATTCAGTGAATGGCTGTCCTGTAACATTGAATATGAAATAGCCATGGGTGCAAATATTGAATGGTATAGCAAAGGTGAAATGTCAGATTTGGGTTATGAGAGTAAGATTTGGATTCCGGTCAAAGCAAAATAAGGTTATGAAAAGATCCTGCTGAGTTAAATCAACGTTCGTCTCCATCTCATACGTTTCTATCCAGACTGTTTCGTTTGTTTTTCTTCAGGTTCTGTCTTTCGTTTTATTGGTGTAACAAGGCAATAGAATTTTTATACTCCAATTGAGCTTTTGCTTAGGGGGATTACAATATTTAGGGGACCGCATGGGTTTTCCATTCCACGCAATCCCCCAATTTTCAGAGTGCTATAAGAAACTGCGATAGGTACAGTTTCACGTTACCGAAATTATTTCTACCAATTTTATCTTCTAAGGTTTATCTGAAAATTACTCTCTGACAGCTGTCCGGTCCCATTATTTTTCCAAATGAAGAGCGTGTATCTGGCTACGCAACCTGAATTCAGAGCAACTATACCGTTAAGACCGCAAAACGGGCGTACATATGGCGGGAATGAGATGTCAAACACGCTCTAACATTTAACAAAATATAGCTCATACCAAACCAAGAATGTATAAATCGTCCATATTTTTCTCCAATTATCGGAATTTCCTGCAATGTAGTCATCAAATATCGCATTTATTTCTTCTACGTCAAAGAATTTCCCAGCCATCTCGCTGCCGAATTTTTCCCGAACATCCTGATTATACCTCTCATCTGCCATCCAAATCCGAATCGGCACAATGAATCCCAGCTTTTTACGAAAAGCAATTTCATCCGGCAGTACTTTTGCCGCTGCTGTTCGGAACGCCACTTTGTTCTGTTCTTCATTTACTTTATATTTAGATGGCATCCGAGATGCAATATCGAATATTCTGGTATCCGTAAGCGGCATTCTGATCTCTAACCCAGCGGCTGTACTCATGTTGTCTACATTGTAATAGATATCTCCTTCCAGCCAAATCTGAATATCAACAGCAGACATCTTCGTAAGGGGGTCCAGCCCTTCTGTTTCCTCATATATCCGCTCTGCCAGTTCAATGGGAAGAACGTCAGGATCATACTTTTTCAGGATCCTCCGCTTCTCATCCTCTTTCATGATATTGGTATTCCCCACATAAAACGTCTTCAGATTTTCCCCATAGCGTTCTGCATTCCGATACATGTTATATCCGCCAAAGAACTCGTCCGCTCCCTCTCCGGAATAACAAATCTTTGTGTGCTCGGCTGCCGCTTTACATCCGATGGCAAATACGATCGCAGACGCATCACCTAACGGCTGTTCCATATTGTACATAACATAGGGCACTGTTTCAAAATACTCTTCTGGGGTAATCACACGTCTGGAACTCTTACGTCCGAGAATTTCAGCTGTCTGCTGTGCCAGCTTTGACTCATCAAACCGCTCCTCTTCATAACCGCAGGAATCCGTCATCTCTACATCAGACATCGCCAATACATAAGATGAATCAACCCCTCCGGATAAAAATGATTCCGCAGTCTCATCAGCAGACTTTACTTCCGGCATAATCTCCTGAAGCGTAGTATGAATCTCATCTGCCCATTCCTCAAGTGACTTGCTCTCGTCCGGATGAAATTCAGGTGCCCAGTAACGTTCAATACTCAGCCTCCCCTTTTGCCAGATCAGATATCGCCCGGGCATCAGCTTTCTAAGCCCCCGAAAGAACGTATTCTCTCCTGCCACATAAGTAAGACTCAGATACAACTGCAGCATCTCTTCATTCAGTTCTTTTACAAATCCCGGCATTTCTATAATTTTACGAATAGACGTACCATAGAGAAGGTCTCCGTCTTCCGTCTCATAATAATAAAACGGTTTCGTTCCAAACTGGTCTCTCAGACAAAAAAGCTGCTCTTTTTCATCATCCCAAAGTGCAAATGCAAACATGCCATGCATATGGTTTGCCATGTCGCTTCCCCAGGTTTCGTATGCTTTTACTAAAATTGTATGTTCACGGTTTTCTCTTGATAAAGCAGGGTCTATGTCCAGTTGCTTGCAAAGTGCTTCCCAATTGCGAATATGGCCTCTGTATTCTTTTATTTTTATCATGTATGTATCCCTCTCATATATAGTATCTTTTTTCTGGTTTGTTGGATTTGAACCAGGATATCAGTTTAATTTACTTGTTTATTTTAGCATAGTATTGGGGATTCAGCAAGAAAACGTGAGAAATATGGGGAAATTTGTAGAATGGAGGGTGGAGGAATAATGCAGGTTGTGGTATCTTAGGGGAGTAATAGAAACATATTATAAACAAATTGTAATGTTTGGCAACCTGTTGTTTTTTCTCTACATATACACATCGGCAAAGATGGTAAAGAGGCCTAATACTTTATAGAATGATTCCGCTAAAAAGCCAAAGTAAGTACCGATGTCTGAAAACAAACCGGCATACAGAGAGTAATATCTTTCAGCATTTCAAAATAACCAGGTTGTATTATGAAAAATGAAAAAAAAGTTATCCACAAGCACAAGAGACTCCAAAAGCATTACAGGCAAATTTTAAGTGATCAATAAGAACTAATTGCTTTCATGCTGAATTTAGAATATAGTATACAGATAAATTACGTAATTTAGAATAAAATAATAGGTACCGGAGGGAATCACTGATCAGTCGCGTACAGGCTTTAGTCATACCTATCTATGTCTGACAAAGCTACTTTTCCTTTATTTTCTTCGTAGATCTATAACGCATTATTAAGCTCTTTTACATGATCAACTTGATTACAATATCTCTTAAATTTACTACATTGAAGTTTTTACAAGTATTGATGGTTTCTTGTATCAAATCTCTTACCTCAGCAGTATCATAGCAGAATATTCGCCCAAGAGACTATGAACGCATTGCGTTCCAAACGCAAATCCAGCAAGTAATTCCTTATCAAAATGAAGCGAAAAAATAAACACCGGGGACTACCCTCAGCAGGTTTTCCCGGTATTTGCTGACTAATTTATTATCCACATCTACTCACTCCTGTATTGAAAAATAATAAGCATTAACTACCACCTTCTCTTCATCGTATTTCAAATCAACCCAATAATCCCTTATAGAACATCCTACATGCCAGTCCTGTAAGGAATAAATCTCTAACGTCTTGAAGTCCACTAGACACAGAGGAATCGCTTGTTTCTTCTCATATTTCCATTTAGATGTTTCCAGTGAAACCGTAATCTTGTCTAAACATATCTGGCATAAATGTTCCTGTAACATTTTTGTATCTGGTCTGTAATCTTCTGGCAGACTTACATCTATAGATGCCATTCCCCTACTAGGAGAACTGGACGTCATAATAGATACTTTACCCGTATTTGTCATATGTGTAGATGTATGTAGACCATCTCTTTTCACCGGTTTTCCCTGTTCACCGCACTCTTGAAATCCAAAATCTACTACATACCAATCATTCAGTGATATTAAACCAATCGTATCAAATTTCCGGTAATATTCCATCAGACTCCGATCACTGTTTCCACATAAGTAACACACTCCATTATTTCTCAGTTCAGATTTTATCCCTTCATAGGTCACATCCTCTCTCCCCTGATTATGCTGCCATATTTTATACAAATCTTGTTTAAAATATGTAATTACAATAATAGCCAGCATAGTTCCAACGGCAATCCACAAATGCCTTTTTCTGATTTTATAATATTGCTTTTCTATTCCGCTCATACTTTTTCCCCTTTTACATAAAATATAGTGTACTTAAAATAAGTTCATTCATAACATTCTTTTACCCATCGTACTTAAAATGTAGTTACTAACTGTACTCGTTTTGTACTTATTTCAAGTAGAAAGGAAATGTTATGGAAAAATATAAACATCTGGGATTACGCAATGATTCCGAAACTCATAATTAACTAAAAAGTCTTTCTGAATTTGACGGGCGTTCCATAAATGGAGAAGTTTTATATCTAATTCGACAGGCAATCGCACAGCATGAGCATAAACACGGGACTTTAAAATAAGATTTCAACCATATTTTATCTGCAACTATAGTTTTACCTTTTCAGTGGACTCATTCTAGTCCCATTCTATCATTTTTTCTTTATAAGATAAAGAGAAAATGGACTAATTTCAGTCCATGTGCAAAGGGAAAAATCATGGAACAAAAAATAAAACAAGAAGGAATTGATATTGGGGGAAATATCCGTAGAATACGATTAGAAAAAGGAATCGGTCAGACTGAACTGATTGGTATGCTGGATTTAAAAGATATTGGGATGACCAGAGAAGCGCTGGTAAAAATTGAGCGTGGCATTCAACACATTACTGGCTTACAGCTTCGTGGCATCCGCGATTGTCTGGTTACCACCTATGAAGAGCTTTTAAAATAAATATTTAAATATAATAAAATCTCTTTTGTGGTATGTGCATGGCTATAAAGCGGCAAGAGCGGACAGATGGCGTACCTATAACCATGCGTGGGTGATTGTAAAGAGGGGATCATTCCCCTCCGCCCCATACTCATATAAAAAGTAAGCCTTTAATAAAATAGAGCCTTTCAAAATAAAATAGGATCAGTTACAAGAACTGATCCTAAGTAAACGTTAAATAGCTCGCCTAGTATTCTCCGGAAGTTTGTGGCAAAATTGAAAAAACTCATAAAACTAATAGTTTTTTCAAGGAGGCTACCATAATGGATAATAGTACGCATGAAATTCGTTTCACCAGGTGGAAACAAATCATTGAGCAATGTCAGAACCGCGAAGAAGGACAGACAGCTAAACAATGGATGGCTGATAATCAGGTCAGTGAAAAATCTTACTACTATTGGCTGCGAAAAATCCGCCGGGAAGCATATGGACAGTTAGATAATCCGACATCTGTTCCGGCAGTTCAGCATAGCAGCAGCATCACATTTACAGAAATGCCGGCATACGCTCAAAATACGGAAGAATTATCTTTTAACTTTCAGGCTGCAGCAGTTATAAAGACGACGAAAGCAACTGTGGCATTGGCCGATACGATATCAGACCATCTTCTTACCAGGATTCTTCGTGAGGTTGGGGGTGCTTGAAGATGCCGCCGGTATCCGGCGGGTGGTGCTCGCATGTGGATTTGTGGATTTACGAAAAGGGATTGATGGGCTGGCACAGATTGTCGGTGCCCGTTATGATCTGAATCCATTTGTGAAAGGAACGCTCTTCCTGTTCTGTGGCCGACGTTCTGACCGAATAAAGGGGTTGTTATGGATGGGAAATGGTTTTTTACTCCTTTATAAACGATTTGAGGATGGCTCCCTTTCCTGGCCAAGAACACAGGAGGAGGCAGCTGAACTGACGGAAGAACAATTCCGGCTCCTGATGCTCGGTTTAAATCCAATAGAACCGAAAATCAAAGACGTTCAGCCAAATAAGGTCTGTTAAAAAGTATTGTGCAAAAGAGAGAACTTTTTTCTCTCTTTTTTGCTGTGATAAAGGCGCTTCTGCCAGCGAATACAAGGTACTTTAGGGGCTCAGAGGCGGGGCAGCCGTTGTTTAGGTGAATGAAATCCCGACATTGACGATGTGATTTTACCTGCCCGCCACGGTTCTTTTAAACGCTTCCATCCCCAGGGCAAAATGACGAAGTGAAAACTCCTATGAATTGGCTTTTTTGAGGCTTTTGCAGTATACTGGAGATAGAATAGGAGCGCGCATACATGAGTAAAAAGTATACGATTGAGGAACTAAATAACTGCAGTAAGCAGGAGCTGATGCTAATGATTGTTTCGATGCAGGAACAGATGACCAAGATGAATGAAAATCTTGAAAACCTGATCGAGCAGATACGTATCGCAAACGGGCAGAGGTTTGGCCGCAGCACGGAGAAACTGGATACCATGGATGAGCAGTTATCCTTTTTTAATGAAGCAGAATATCTCAGCGAAGGTGCAGAAGAAGTGGATTTGGAGGATGTACTGCCCAGGAAGCCGTGCAGTAAAAAACAAAAAGGGAAACGCGATGCTGATCGGAAGGATTTTCCCGAAGAACCCTATGACCATAATGTCCCTGAGGATAAACTGGATGGTGTATTCGGTAAAGGCTGCTGGCGTGAAATGCCGGCAGAGGAATACAAGCGTCTTCGTTATGAGCCGGCCTCATGGACGGTGGAGAAGCATAAAGTGCATGTCTACGTTGGTACTGGAGGAGAGCATCAGGATGAGTTTTTACGTGCAGACCGTCCGAAAGATCTTCTTCGCAACAGCATCCTCACACCTTCGCTGGGTGCCGCTATCATAAATGCCAAGTATGTGAACTCACTTCCTCTTTACAGGATTGAACAGGAGTTTAACCGTAATGGAGTATCGATTTCAAGACAGACTTTGGCAGACTGGGTGATCAAATGCGCCCAGCGTTACCTGACTTTCCTGTATGACCATCTGCACGGAAAGCTTTTAGCGTGTCCGGTCAATCAGGCAGACGAGACACCTGTAGAAGTCATTCATGACGGACGTAATGCCGGAAGTAAAAGCTATATGTGGGTTCACCGCAGCGGGGAGATGTATCGGGAGCAGCCGATCGTACTGTATGAATATCAAAAGACCCGTAACAGTATGCATCCGAAAGAATTCTATAAAGATTATAAAGGGATTCTGGTAACGGATGGGCTGGAACAGTATCATAAGCTTGACAGGGAGCTGGAAGGAGTCACCAATGCCAACTGCTGGGCACATGCCCGCCGGGATTATGCGGATGCATTAAAAGCATTCGGAAAGGACAACGTGAAAGCGGTTAAAAACGCAATTGCATACCAGGCTCTGGCAAGGATCAGTACTATCT